>ENA-UOUJ01000523-UOUJ01000523.1-activated-sludge-metagenome-genome-assembly--contig:-NODE-523-length-25183-cov-4.708373_pt1 | contig 25183 bp, 17 predicted proteins | sample MGYA00249839_ERZ747224 | MGnify/ENA primary metagenome ERZ747224 (study PRJEB28782, sample SAMN03220277) | activated sludge metagenome | biome: wastewater; feature: sewage sludge; material... | reverse complement strand
GGGCATGAAACATGCAAAAGGGGATTATTTCTTTATTGTGAACAACGATACAGAGGTAACCCCCGATTTGCTTGACCAACTACTAAAACCCTTTCAACAATTCCCCGACATTGGGGTTACCTGCCCCAAAATCCGTTATTTCTATCAACCGGATACCATTCAGTATGCCGGATTTGAGCGTATGCATCCCATCACCGGAAGAACAAAAACCATTGGTGATCATGAAACCGACCGTGGCCAACATGATGTCAGTGGCCCCACATTTGGCGCACACGGTTGTGCGATGATGGTGAGACGAACGGTTGCTGAAAAAACCGGTATGTTTCCTGAACGGTTTTTTTTATATTATGAAGAGTGGGACTGGAGTGCCAGAATACGCAAAGCGGGATACACCATTTTTTACACCGCAGAAGCCCTGATCTTCCATAAGGAATCCGTAACGGTTGGTAAGAATAGTCCGCTTAAAACATTTTACCTGCACCGCAACCGTATCCTGTTCATGCGCCGCAATTCCAATTACCTTCAACTGGTATTATTCACCCTCTTTTATGCCTTTTTCACTTTCCCCAAGAACATCCTGCATTTCAGTGCCCGCAAAGAATGGCCTCAACTGAAAGCTTACATCAAAGGGGTGTATTGGAACCTGAACCATTCCTCAAAATCTAAAGTATAGGGCCCGGGTGCTTATCTTTATCGCATGAGAATTTGTATAGAAGCTCAACGACTCTTCCGCCCAAAAAAACACGGCATGGAAGTGGTAGCACTGGAAACCATACGCGCACTTCAAGCATTGGATACGCAGAACGAATACCACATCATAGCAGCAGATGACCAGGATACGGATGCCTTACAACCTACAGCCAATTTTACCATCCACCGGTTAAAACCTTCATTGTATCCTCAATGGGAACAAATCACCTTGCCCCGTTTTGTTAAAAAACTTCAACCTGATGTGCTGCATTGTACAGCCAACACCGCGCCACTGTTGTACAAAGGTACGCTGTTGGTAACCATTCATGATTTGATATTCATGGATAAAACCGATGTAGCCGGTAGTGCATATCAACGATTTGGGAACCTGTACCGCCGTTGGATTGTGCCCGCCGTGGCCAGAAAAGCTACTGCCATTGCAACGGTATCGGAATATTCGAAAGAAGAGATATGTAAACGGTTACGCATATACGACAACAAAGTTACCGTGGTGTACAATGGCGTAAGCCGGGTGTTTAAACCAACGGATGAACCATCCACACCGGAAGCCTTTAGAAAAAAATACGCTGTGCCACCGGAATATATATTACACATGGGCAATACCGCCCCTCGAAAAAATACCCTGAATGTGTGTAAAGCGTATCATCTGTATTGTCAGCAACAACCCAATGCATTGCCGTTGGTGATTTCCGGATGCAGTGAAACATTTATTCAGGAATTACTTCAGCAACATCAGATGCAACACCTTCGGGAAAAAATACACATCACCGGATATATTGCTGCTGAAGATTTACCCCAGTTGTATGGCATGAGCCGTTTATTTCTATACCCGTCTTTACAGGAAGGATTCGGGTTACCGGTGATTGAGGCCATGGGGTGCGGAGTACCGGTCATTACTTCGAACGGCTCTTCCTTACAAGAAATATCCGGACAAGCCGCTAAGCTTGTTGACCCCGAAAATCCGGAAAGCATTGCCGGGGCTATCCGACAGGTATTGGAAGATGAAGCACTGATCAAATACATGCAAACCCTGGGCATTATGAACGCCAAACGTTTTAGCTGGAATGAAACTGCGGTAAAAACCCTGGCTTTATATCAATCTTTGCAACGCTTTTAACCCTCAAGTGTAATTTGTATATTTGAAACTGTACCAATTGAACATCCACATTTATACAACCCTTCATATCATCTGGCTGGTATTTCAGGTATTGGTAGCCGTTGTGTTTGTATTCCCGTTGATTTCAGCAGGGGTGTACCTGTTGGCGGGCAGACATAAAAAACAACTCCCTCCCACTACCAATGGCAACTATGCACTCATTGTTACTGCATACAAATACAGTGGTAACCTGAACCATGTAATTCAATCGCTCCTAAAACTGGACTATCCTCATTTTCATATCTATGTTGTGGCTGATGATTGCGAAGATTATGAGTATACAGGTGGTGATACCAGGGTCACTATCCTCCATCCTAATCCACCGCTGAAAAACCAGGTGAAATCACACTTCATGGCCATCCGTCATTTTAAAGAAGCACATAACCGGATTGTAATCATCGACAGCGATAACCTGGCACATCCGGGTATGTTAAAAGCCATTGACCCCTATTTTGAAAAAGGATACGAAGCCGTACAAGGTGTGCGCACCGCGAAGAATCACGATACCGTATATGCGCAGTTGGATGCAGTGAACGAACTGTATTATCTGTATTACGACCGTAAAGTATTGTTTGGCATCGGATCTTCTTGCATGTTATCAGGCTCTGGTATGGCCTTTACTACAGATTTATATACACGTTGCTTAGGTAAGATGGATACCGAAGGAGCCGGATTTGACAAGGTGCTGCAGAAAAGAATTGTATCTATGGGCAAACGCATTGCCTTTGCACCGCAGGCCATAGTGTATGATGAAAAAACTTCTCAACCGGATCAACTGGTAAAACAACGTGCCCGCTGGAACAATACCTGGTTCAGGTTCTTCCCGTTTTCCCTTCAGTTGATGGCTTCGGGGTTCAGCAGGCTTAGCTTGAATCGTTTACTGTTCGGGTTTATATTGTTCCGCCCACCATTATTCCTTTTATTGGGATTGGTGTCGGTAATCATGTGTATCAATGTGTTTGTATCTATGAAGATGTTTTTAATCTGGTGCGGCTTGTGCATGTTATTTGCAGGCGGATTTTTCTGGGCGTTGTATCAGATGAAGGCGGAGAAAAAATTATATATGGCCTTATTGTATGCACCAAAGTTTATAGGCCTTCAGCTATATTCACTGGTAAAAGCAAGAAAGGCCAATCAGTTTTCGGTAGCCACCGAACATTCATATCATAAAGAAATTGAGGCATTGGAAAAAGATAACGTGAACCCGTAACCGAAAACATTCTAACCACATGCAACATCAAACCCTCATACCTCATTTTCATTTGCCGCGCAAACAGTTGTGGATTGCATTAACTGTCATTTTCATGTTATTGATCGGACTCAGGTTATATGTGTGTTTTTTTTCAGGATTACCCAACTGGCACAGAGATACCGGCGATTATTTTAGTCAGGCCGATGCACTCCTTGCCGGTGGATATGTAAACTATTTTCCCAATGGGTTACCGGCCATCATAGCCCTGTTAAAATGGATCACGCCCCATCATACTGATCAAACGTTGTTGTGGCTGCATGTATGCATGGCTGCCGGCACGGGATGGTTCATCTATAGAATTTGTACAGTCGTTTTCCGAAACGATTGGATAGCCCTATTGGCATTATTGCTGTTAGCGATTTTTCCCACACAGGTAAACCTCACCCGATGGTTAACCTCTGAAGTATCATCCACATTTTTTCTAACGGCGGCTTATTACTATTACCTGAAAAAAAACCATTACGCCAGCGGGGTGCTTTTTGCCTTTGCAACCCTCATCCGCACCGAATTTATTTTTATTGTAGGATTGCTGTTGTTTTTTGAACTCATCCGCAAAAAGAGGTTAAACTGGCGGTTGATGATTACCCTCTTCATTCCACTCTTCCTCACCGGCATGTATTGTAAAAGCAAAACCGGAAAATTTGCCATTGCCGGACACAGTAAAGTGAACATCCTGTTTTCTGTTACAGCCTCAGGTGAAAATATTGATTGGGATTATGTGGACAAACATCCGGAAATTAAAACCGAGAAAGAAGCATTGCAGCTCTATTTCAAGCGGATGCGAAATGAACCCGGCCCCTTCTTTAAAGACCGCTGGCTGAATTTTTGGGAGATGTGGGGCTATCCTTCATCGGCCAAGGGCACCAGAGGAAACACCGAACGTACCATTATTTTCCTGGGGAATATATTGATGCTGGCAGGTGGCTTGTTTACCTGTTGGAAAAACCGAAAGCGGTTTGAGGTTATCATTCTCGCATTTCCTTTTGTAGTGATTACGGGATTACATATTATGATGATGGCACTTCAGCGATATGTATTCCCAGCAGAACCATTTATGATTGCACTGGTTGCGTATATGCTGTTATATATGCTATACGGGCTGCGCGCAAAAAAAGTAATTCGTAACGTATAAGATTATTGTTTCTCGAATACAAACATCGGGTATTCTCCTTTTAATCCACAACGTTCCGGTTCACGTTCTTCCTTGTTGTAAATAGCCTGAAGAATCTGTTTTCCAAACAACCAGGAATGCAGGTACACTTTCATAAATGGTACACTGATACTTCGCCAGCATGCCAGTTGAAAAGGCATGGGCAGGTGTTGTTTAAAATAGTTGTAGGGATGCGCATAAAAGTACAGCATGCGCGAAGGCTTCTTTCCCTGTGCCCCGGAGAATGCATCTTTGATTTTATTACGGATGTAAGCGAAACCTCTGAACGGTAGCAAGGAAATATTCATCCAGGGAGAATGCTTATACCAGTCATACACCACTACACCTTTTCCTCCTTTTTGTGTTACCCTGTACAATTCGGTAATGGCCTTTACCTGCTCATCTTTGGGGATGTGGTATATGGTGTTGAGCGATATGAATCCATCAATCATATTGTCTTTTACGGGAAGATTGGTCATGTCGCACAAGAGGCAAATGGCCTTATCACCTAATTTTCTTTTGCATTCACTTAAACCCTGAAACGACATATCAACGCATATCCGATACCGGTAGTTTTCTGAATACTGTAGGTAATCCGGATACTGCAAAGCGCCAGATGCGGCATCCATCATATATTTTCCGGACGGATGCAGATACCTCGATACACGGTCGTGACATTTTTTAATGTACTCTTGCGCAAAAGGGCGGAGGTCTTCAAAAATATCAGCATCTTCATAATCCCCTTTCGATGTGGTATGCCAGCCGCGGTTGTCGTAAAAATCTTTCACGAGTTTCTTGTCATCACTCAAGGTACCTCCCGGAATATTGGAAGAAGAACGCACCAGAGCCAGATCTTTCAACAACAATACAATACCGCCAATGATAGGATATACAAATTGATTATCGGGCGTTACCAATGCCTGTTCTACCGTGGTGGTCATCGGCTTACCATCAGCCTGCCATAATTCGTTCAAACCGATTAATTTATTCACTTCAGCTATTTCACCGGCATTCATCAAACGAACATCCTGTCCGGTATAGGGACACTTCAAAATTTCGATCCATTCCATACTTTCTATTTGAGCAACAAAATAATCTGTTCATGCAATAAATAAAAGCATTTTACAAATTCAATTGCTGACAGCTTAAACAATTGGGGGTTTAGTGTTTATATTTACCCGAATAACAAAACAGCATACATCCTAAAAACTGAACGGTTATGTTGAATAATACCCGACGGCTCCTCCGGAAACTGTTGCAGTTGTCTAACGTATTCTTGGCTATATTATTATTAATCAGCGCGTATTCATGGCTTTTTCCGCCTGATTCCTGGTGGTTGTTTGCTGCCCTCGGATTACTTTTCCCCATTTTTATTGTGATTGCCTTATGCCTAACCCTCATCTCCCTATTGCTCCGAAACCGAAGCGGGTGGGCTATACTTCTTGCCCTGTTATTGTGTGTACCTGCTATGCTCCGCTTTTTGCCGATGCACACGGGTAAACAATTTGTTCAGTCCAAATCTCCCGAAAGCATCCGTGTATTGAGTTGGAATGTAGGTTTGATGAGTTTTGGGGCACGTGATACGGTGGAAGCCATCGCACAGAATATTCAAATCCTGGATGCCATCCGTACATCGGATGCTGATGTATTGTGTTTACAGGAATTCCTTACTTCTGAAATACCTGACGGACATTACAATTTCATGGACTCAATTAAAAGAACCATGCAGTATCCGTACCGGTATTTTTGCATTGACCGCTCAAACATCAACGGGTTCTTCACCAGTGGCACGCTTATCATGAGCCGTTATCCTATCACGGATACGGGCAGAACCGCCTTTGCCCCGCCCTTTGGAGGCAGTGTGGCACACGCTACCATTGATGTAAATGGTCAACCGGTAGATATATTCACCACGCGGCTACAAAGCCTCAACTTCAATAAAAACGAATATGCCATCTTCGATAAATTAAAATCAGCCGATGTGAAAGCGCTCGATGGCAGTAAAAGTTTGTTCAAAAAAATTAAATACGGATATCAGAATCGAAAAGAACAAATAGACATCACCTATGCACTCATTCACCAACCTCAAAGGCCGGTCATATTTGCAGGAGACCTAAATGATGTTCCCAACAGTTACGCCTATCATACACTGAAAAAACAATTCAGTGATGTATGGTTGAAACAAGGAAGTGGTCTGGGCCGAACATTCCGGAAGATTGCCCCAACCCTGAGGATAGATTATCTCTTCATCAACCCATGGCTGGAATCTGTGCAAATAAAACGTATACAAACAACCGGTAGCGATCACTACGGATTATTAGCAGACGTGGTCATAAAACAAAAAGCCCCGTAAAATATTACGAAGCTTCCGTTCACTGAAACTATTCCGTTACTCAACTATTCATCCGGAAGAGAGCGTTTCAGATGTTCCGGGAATGCAATAGTACATCCACCGGTTCTGGTATGTGTCTTTCTGTAGTTAACTGAAGGTAATCACCGGTTGCTACCGGTTACAAGTAAACGCAGTAATGTGGCTTTTATTTCACCCCTGCGTTTGGAGGTGTTCCCATCCTGCAAATGAAAAATACATGAGGAGAATATCCCAATCTTTACTTTTTAAAAAACGGCATCATGCATTCAAGCCACACCACGACTGACCGGAAGGCTGAAATCAACCATTCATATTTTCAGGCTATATCGGTTAAGCATATGCGATTACCCTGTAAGTAGTGTAGAAATTACCATCCTGATAAGAGCGGAATTATCCTCGAAAATAATGACACCTCCTTTTCAAATAGAATGTGTTACACCTTGGAACCAATAAAAAATTCGACGGAATAGATTATTTTTGGGCACATTGATAGACGGATAGAATATGGGGCATTTACCGAAACTGATAGAAGATCTTGCATTGATATTGATTGCCGGCGCGGCCGTTACCCTGCTGTTTAGAAAAATCAAACAGCCATTGGTACTGGGGTATATCATTGCAGGATTTCTGGTGGGGCCCCATTTTAAACTAACCCTTCGGTTGCAGATGCAGCCAATGTGAAAACCCTGGCAGAAATCGGGGTTATTTTTCTATTGTTCAGCTTGGGATTAGAGTTCAGTTTTAAAAAACTTATGCGGGTAGGTGGCTCGGCGTCTATCACGGCTATGGTAGAAATCATCTTTATTACCATCGCCGGTTATATGTTGGGAAAAACCATGGGCTGGAGTACGATGGACAGCCTCTTCCTCGGCGGTATGTTAGCCAGTTCATCAACCACCATCATCATTCGCGCTTTTGATGAATTAGGACTGAAATCAAAAAAATTCGCCAGCATCGTATTTGGGGTTCTGGTAGTAGAAGATATTGTGGTCATCTTACTGATGGTATTGCTCTCCACGGTTGCCGTTACCCAACAATTTGAAGGCACACAAATTTTATTAACCATCAGCAAACTGGTTTTCTTTTTGGCTTTATGGTTTATCGCCGGTATTTACCTGTTACCTACTTTTTTGAAAAAGGCAAAAAAGTTAATGGATGATGAAGCCGTACTCATCACCTCCATCGGATTGTGTTTGGGAATGGTTTTGCTGGCAACGCAGGTAGGATTTTCTGCTGAGTTAGGAGCGTTCATCATGGGCTCCATCATTGCTGAAACCACCTATGCTGAAAAAGTTGAGCACATCATAAAACCGGTGAAAGATTTGTTTGGTGCAGTGTTTTTTGTATCCGTAGGTATGATGATTAACCCGGAAGCCATCCTTGAATATAAATGGATGGTACTGGCAGTAACTTTGCTTACCCTTTTCGGGAAATTGTTTAGTACTACATTGGGTGCATTGCTATCCGGCCAGCCCCTGAAGCAATCAGTTCAGGTGGGTATGAGCATGGCACAAATCGGCGAATTTGCCTTCATTGTGGCCACCCTCGGTTTATCGCTTGGTGTTATTTCAGAATTCCTCTTCCCGGTAGCCGTGGGAGCTTCTGCCATTACAACGTTCACTACCCCTTATCTCATTAAATTATCAGAACCTACATATCATTTTCTGACAAGGGTGATACCTGAAAAATGGCTGCAGCGTATCAACCGGTATTCGAGTGGCGCTCAAAGTATTAAAGCCGAATCTACCTGGAAAATGGTATTCAATGCCTATGCCCGTATTTGCATTATCAACGGTGTGATTATTCTTGGCATTATGCTATTGTCTATCCGTTTCCTGCATCCCTTCCTTGAAATGACGATAGAAAATTCAACACTCACTTCCATCGTTTCTCTATCCATTTCGCTCATCATTGCCTCGCCTTTTATCTGGGCATTCATGACACGCAAACCGGATAACATGGCCTATCGTGAAATGTGGCTCGATGATAAATACAACCACGGACCATTGGTAGTGATGGAAATTTTACGCATTATCCTCGGATTGTTCATCATTGGTTTCTGGATTGAAAACTATTTTTCACCCTTAGTTGTAACCTTCATTGCAGTACCAATGGTTATTGGAGTGTACTATCTTTTCTCCAAACGCATTCAAAAATTTTACCGTCGCCTCGAAGGCCGCTTCATCACCAATCTGAATGAACGTGAATTGGTAAGACGCGGATCGGAAACCCGAAATGCAGATGTGATGAGTATGGAAGGTATGCGGCAGGACCTGATTCCCTGGGATGCACATATGGTAGATTTGATTGTGCCACAAAACGCCTCTTATCTGGCAAAAAAACTGGAAGATCTGGCATGGAGAGAACGATTCGGCATCAACATCGTTTACATCAAGCGTGGAGAGCAACTCATTCCGGCTCCGGGCAAAACAGAAATGCTGTTGCCGTTCGATGAAATTGGCATCATTGCCACCGATGAACAGGTTGTACAGTTTGTAAAATTATTCGACAGTAAAACCATCCCTTCCACACAAACCACCAATATCAATGACATTGCCCTTCAAAAAATTGTGGTGGATGAACACACCATGCTGAAAGGACACACCATCCGCTCCTCATCCATACGTGAGTTTACCGACGGACTGGTTGTTGGCATTGAGCGGAAAAACAAACGTATGCTGAACCCCGAATCTACCACACATTTTGAATGGGGTGATATTATCTGGATTGTAGGAAACTGGAAAAAAATTCAACAGTTCAAAGCCAGGAAAGTAGTTTAAAAAAAATGTTAGGCCTGCGCTGGTGGGCCTCCGAAATTAAACGGAATTTCAACAGATTCCATATCCTGAATCGTGCCGTGTGACGCTTCAAATTTCTTTACATTTTCCATCATAGCTTTCATAAAACGTTTGGCATGAAACGGAGTGAAAATGATTCTGTTCTTCACCTTGCTCTTGGGAGTGCCGGGCATCACACTTACAAAATCGATTACAAACTCTGCATGACTGTGCGTGATAATCGCCAGGTTGGCATAGGTGCCTTCTGCAACTTCTTCTGAAATTTCAATGTTGATTTGATTGTTATTATTGTTCTGTTGTTCCATGCGATATGATTTATTTGAATGATAAAATTAAGAAATAATCTGCTGCCACCTTTTTAAAAAGTAATGGTGCCCTGTATGCCAACTTGTGTTTTACTGCTGCCCTCAATCTTTTCATAACCGGAACCAATGCCATCATTAGTTTGGTACATGCTTCTGGCCAATTTAAGTGAAAAGGAAACGTGTTCAGTAAATTTAAATTGTCCTGTGAGATAAAGGCGAACGCCCTGTCCGTACACCATAGGTATTACCGTACCGGGATGTAAATCCTGCTCATAGGCGTAAATCCTGGTATTATATGAATCCGTGTTGAAGAACATGATACGTGCTGAACCTTTCCAACGGCTGCCCAAGGGCTGATACAACACATCTCCAAACCACAACGAACCCGATTCAGTTGTACTGTTTTCCGATCGAAACCATTTCGCTTCAAACCTGCTTCGTATTTTAAATGAGCGATTCAACACCCATTGTACGTGTATGCGGAATCGTTGGGTAGATTGAAAAGCCACAGGGGCAATGCGTTCCAATACATCCTCTTCATTTTGTGACCGGTGAACAGCCGTATAATATGCAAGTGCTTCAAACTGTTTGTTGGGCTTGTAAAATAGGTGGATACCATATCTTCGGCCATGCGAAGGACCGTTAATCCTGAACTTAAAAAATGGATGCCGGAACAATTCTACATTTGCATTTATTCGTAACCGTTGTGTTGGACGAATATTCAGTAACATCAAACAACCGGTTTCATTGCTTTGAAGCGCCGCACGCGATTGTCCGGAAACATGAAAATCTGCGGGCACATGTCTGAAACGAAAGCCCACATCGCTTTTAGCTGAAGTACTCATCATCAAACCGCCTGTATATGCCAGCACTCCGTTGGTGTGCGCCACTTCTCCAAACAGTTGATAATGCTTTCCGTAATACACCCCATCCACACCCACTGATTGCAGGGCATCTCCTCTGAAATAAAAGCGATTGTACACCGAAGGTTCAGGCATAACGGGCATATTGTATCGTTGCTGCATCCAGTTTACACCCAGCGTTGCTTTAGAAAATTTCCTATGAAGTGTGGCGCCCCATGCCATTTGTTTCAACACCCCTTTATCTTCCATTTCTGAAGGGGTTCGGTGATATCCTCCTGTTTGAATTGAGGTTACATACTTTCCGCTGCTGTCTGCTTTCAGGTTCCCATCCAGCGAACGATATGAACCAAACACATTCCCGTGCCATTTTCTTTTTTGAAGGGAGATGGCGGCACCCCGGTAAAAGGCAAACTCACCCGCACCCCCATACGCACGAACCACTTCACCTTGTTGTTTCAGGGAAGCAATTTCGCCACCCACAGAAAAACCCTGCCATTGCACAAGTCCCTGCCCCATACTCACTGTAAAATCGCCGACTACTAATTTTCTGAGGATTCCCTTAGAGCGATACTGAACATGCGCTGAAAGAAAATCAAACCCTGCACGGTTGCGGCCTTTCAAAAAAGGTTCACCGGCATCTTTTTTACCCAATATATGCATTTGTAACGCCGGTTGTACCTGATAGCGATAGCGAAACAACATACTTTCCGGGGAACCCACATACGGAGTGGTTTCCCGTCCGTTCAACCGGTAGCCGGCTGCTTGTTCCAACACCCTTCTGTATCGTACAATCCACTGATGTTTTCCCGATTTAAACAAAGTGCGCCATGGCAGCGCGGGTTCATGCGAACGCACTGTAATAAAAGGTTGCAACTGTTTAAACACGGTGGCATCCCACCCCGGCACTGCCTGCAATTCATACACATGTAGAAAAGCCCCGAACACCTTACGGTGTTCCAGTAGCCATTGAATGTGCAACGGACTCAGCAAGCCCAGTTCAGCTAGTCCGGTACCATCATCCTCATTGATATTAACCGGATGTTTCAGCCGGTAGGCAAATACACCTTCTTGCTCGGTGATGTCTACTTCCTCTGCATCCAGGTCGGCCATCTGTTCCAGCAGTTCTTCCGTACGTGCCGGCAACTCCTGCGCATTTGAACACAAAGGGCAAAACAAACAAAGAAATAATACACGCATCATGGCTTTATCACTTTACTGATTCCCACTCCGGGTGTTATTCCTAAAAATGGATGGTAACTCACGTTAACGTCTACTCGTAATTTTCCTTTGGTGTATCCGGCCCCTCCCGAAGCGCTTCCATTGCCGGAGGAGTAACCTGCCCATGCGTGAAATGCATTCATAAAACTGTAATGTAAAACCGATTGCATGTATGCTGATTGAAGGTTGTTGCGTATCATCTCCACACCAATAAAACAATCTTCTGATACCTGATATCCTCCGCCCATTCGATATAAGGGTGTTGTTCGGGTTGGCTTCCCCATCGAAAACATGCCTTCGTGGCTCACCTGAAAGCCGATGATGAACTGTTGGCTCACTTCATATTGCAGGGCCACCTCGGCCCCCATCACAGCGTTATTTTCATAACCGCCCACTTTGTTCCCTATATAATGAAATTGGATGCCGGCGTGTGTTTTACCCAAACTGCGTGCATAGGCCACCCCGAGCCCCTGGGTATGATAGGCCTGGCTTCCCGAATAAAATACACTTCCACCGAACACGCCTTTTCGAGTAGGTACAATGGCCGCAGCGGAATAAACCCCCAGCTCCTGTAAGCTATAACGTTGCTCGCCATACACCCCGGCTATGGGTTGAGTTACCCGGGCCATAGCCGCCTGATTGGCCGAAAAAGATAGTGCGGGTATATGCTGCCGGTAAGAAAGTGTACTGTATGCAGGTTGTACAAAAATGGCATGTTGTGTTTGGCCATGTACCCGCGCTGCACAAAGGCAGATGATGAGTAAAAACGTTTTCATGGGAAGTATTTGATATTGAAATTAAAGTGATATACATGCAGAAATATCGCTATACCCCAATTGTCACCATACTTTGGTACTTTTGCGCCATGCAATTACTGGATGGGAAAGTAGCCTCAGCGGCACTCAGGGAAAAGCTGAAAAAAGAGGTAGCAGGGCACGTGGCTCTCGGGAAGCGTCCGCCTCACCTTGTAGCCATTTTAGTGGGAAATGACGGTGCTTCAGAAACCTATGTAGCCAGTAAAATCAGGAACTGCAATGAAACCGGCTTCAAAAGTTCGCTGATCCGTTTTCCGGCAGATGTGGAAGAACAAACTCTCGTGGATGCCATCCTACACCATAACAACCATCCGGAAACCGACGGCATTTTGGTGCAATTACCGCTGCCTGCTCAATTGAATACCCATCGCATCATCGTAACCATATCGCCTGATAAGGATGTGGATGGATTCCATCCCGTGAATGCAGGAAAAATGATGCTGGGCGAAGGCGGCTTCGTGTCTGCCACACCGTTAGGTATCATGCATTTACTGCAATACTATAACATTGAAACATCGGGCAAACATGCCGTGGTTATCGGCCGAAGCAATATTGTGGGCAGACCTATGAGCGTATTGCTGAGCGCAAATGCCAACCCGGGAAACTGCACAGTAACGTTAACGCATAGCCGTACAAAAGACCTACCTTCTTTTACCAGAAATGCAGATATTATAGTTGCCGCCCTGGGTATACCGGCATTCCTGAAAAAAGATATGGTGAAGCCCGGTGCGGTTGTGATGGATGTGGGCATCACCCGCATTCCTGATGCAACCAAAAAAACCGGATTTCGGTTACAAGGTGATGTAGACTTTGATGCAGTTGCCCCTCTATGCTCTTATATTACTCCGGTACCGGGAGGCGTTGGATTGATGACCATTGGCGCGTTGTTACAAAATACCTACCAAGCTTATTTAAACCACATTGCATAATGGAAAGGCCGCTTGGATACACACTTCCGGTGATGGAACGATTCTACACCCTGCAGGGCGAAGGGATGCACCAGGGAAAAGCTGCGTATTTCATTCGTTTGGGTGGATGTGATGTAGGCTGTGTTTGGTGTGACGTAAAAGAAAGCTGGGATGCCTCCAAACACCCCATGGTATCGGTGGATATACTGGTGCTGGATGTACAAGCATCCGGAGCACCTATGGCGGTCATCACCGGAGGTGAACCCCTGATGCACCCGCTGGATGTGCTGACAAAAGCTTTGCAGGCAGCCGGTATTGCTACCCACATTGAAACGTCTGGCGCCCATCCATTGTCGGGCTACTGGAACTGGATTTGTGTTTCTCCCAAAAAATTCAAAGCCCCTTTACCCGAAGTACTTCAGGCGTCAAACGAATTAAAAGTAGTGATCTATCATCCATCTGATTTTGAGTGGGCAGAACAACATGCCACATCTATACCGGATGGATGCAAAAAATATTTACAACCCGAATGGAGCAAAAGAGAAAAAGTAACCCCACTTATTGTAGACTATATTAAGCAACATCCTGAATGGACACTCTGCCTTCAGATACATAAGTACATCAACGTACCCTGACCCTCCTCCATTTTAACACACACAACCCATCCATATCCCGATTTCTGCACTATCTTGTTTCTTTAATTGTATTGCATGAAGCTGATCCGATTCCTGTTTCTGACTACCCTGTACATGGTGACAATTTCCAACACCAGCGTGTATGCTCAAAAATATAATACTGATAAAATGAACAAGAAAGCACGTGCGCTAAATGAACGTGCCTATGAAGAAGCCATCGATGGACGCTACACCAACGCATTAAACTTTCTGGAACAGGCCTTAAAAATAGAATCCGGATTTGTAGATGTATACCTCACCCGTGCAGGCATCCATGCCAATATGAGAAACTATGTGGCCTCCATCCTCGATTTTAAAAAAGCATTTGAACTGGATGCACAATATGCAGCAGAATTCCGATTACCCTATTCCATTTCCCTCGCAGGCGACGGACAATTTGAAGAAGCCCTTGAACAAATTAACCGGTTCCTTGAAATTCCAACCCTGAATGAACAGAGTATAAAAGCCGGAAACTACCGGAAAGGCACATACGAATTTGCCCTCGGCTGGAAAAAGCAATACGGCGCTGAAATTCTGCCCGGGAAACCCGTCCATTTATCCGATAGTGTGAACAGTAAAGATTCTGAATACTTCCCTTCATTAACCATTGACGGCAAAACAATGGTGTTTACCCGAAGGCTGAATCAGTATGATGAAGATTTCTATTACAGTGTGTTGGAAAATGGTGCCTGGCAGGGAGCTAAACCCCTCGAAGGAAAAGTGAATACCAACCTGAATGAAGGTGCACAGAATATTGCACAAGATGGAACCCTGCTGGTTTTTACAGGTTGTAACTATCCGGAAGGAGCCGGCAGTTGCGATTTGTACATTTCTTACCTCCGAAAAGACGGCACCTGGAGTGAAGCTGAAAACCTCAACATCAATACTGAAGGATGGGAATCAACTCCATCACTATCCCCTGATAAAAGTGAATTGTATTTTTCCAGTAACAACCCGGGTGGTTTTGGAGGAAAAGATATTTGGGTTACCAGAAAACTACCCGGCGGGAAATGGAGCAAGCCCGAAAACCTGGGTCCCACCATCAATACACCCGGCGATGAGAGTTGTCCTTTTATACATGCCGACAACGAAACCTTGTACTTCAACAGTACCGGACATCCCGGTTACGGCAGCACCGACCTCTTTCTTTCCAGAAAAACAGCAGCAGGATGGGGCGAGCCTTTAAACTTAGGCTATCCTGTGAATACTATTGACGACGAAGGTTCACTGGTAGTGGCATCCGATGGGGTGACTGCCTACTTTTCAAGTGACCGGGGAGAGACGGTTGGCGGACTCGACCTCTTTTCGTTTCAATTGCCCGGCGCTGTACAGGCTACGCCTACCCGTTGGGTTCGGGGAAAAGTATATGATGTAAAAACCAATGAAGGATTACCCTCTGCCGTAGAACTGACCAACTTATCGAATAATGAAATTGTTTTCAAGCTACAAACCGATGAAGACGGTAACTACCTCGCCACCCTGCCACAGGGAAAAGAGTATGCGTTCAATGTTTCCAGAAAAGGGTATTTGTTTTTCTCTGCACATTACGCCCTGAATCAACACACGCCCGAATCCGGACTCACCGTAAACATTCCGCTTCAACCACTGGAAACCGGCGCCTCCATTATTCTGAATAATATATTCTATGATGTAAATGCCACTTCATTGAAAGAAGAATCAATACAGGAACTGAATCAGCTGGTTCATCTCTTGAAAGAGAACCCTGCATTGCATATCAGGATTGAAGGCCACACAGATAACACGGGAACGCCTGCCGATAACCTGCGCCTCAGTACCCAACGGGCACAAACCGTGGTAGATTATCTCATCACTAAAGGCATCGAAAAAAACAGGCTGCATGCAAAGGGTTTTGGTGAAACAAAACCGGTGGATTCCAACAACACCGAAGAAGGAAAATCACGTAACCGCAGGACTGAATTACACATCCACCAATACAGTCCGTAGCGTATTATTGCGCATGACTGATTCCCTCATGTATTCCATCGCCCTCACCCTGGTACCGGGTATTGGAGCGGTACATGCACGCAACCTGATAACTGCGTTTAATGATTCCCGTTATGTATTCAAAGCGAGTGTATCTAAACTGGAAAAAGTAGAAGGTATCGGACAAGTGAGAGCGCGTAACATAAAATCTTTTACTGATTTTGAACGCGCAGAAGACGAAATGCGATTCATTGAAAAACACCACATCCGCGTGTTGCACATTACAGATGATGATTATCCGAAACGGTTGCTTCATTGTGATGATGCGCCCCTCATTTTATATTACAAAGGCAACGCCACCCTCAATGCTGATAAAACGGTGGCCGTTATTGGTACAAGACACAACACGATGTATGGCAGGCAGGTATGTGAATCGTTTGTGGCAGCACTGCCTGAAGATGTACTGGTGGTGAGCGGACTGGCCCATGGTATCGACAGCATCGCCCATAAAACAGCCCTGAAACAACATTTACAAACGGTAGGTGTACTGGGGCATGGGCTCGATAGAATCTATCCCGGTCAGAACCGGGCACTCGCCAAACAAATGCTGGATCAGGGAGGGTTGCTCACTGATTTTATTTCAAACACCAAACCCGATAAAGAAAACTTCCCCAAAAGAAACCGTGTGGTGGCCGGCATGTGCGATGCAACCGTTGTGATTGAGTCTGGTTTATCCGGAGGCTCCATCATCACCGCCACATTGGCCAACAGTTATAACCGGGATGTATTTGCGTTTCCCGGACGTACACACGACTACTTCAGTGAAGGGTGCAATGAACTCATCCGAAGCCACAAAGCAGTCCTAATTCGCCACACACAGGATTTTTTAGACTGGATGAACTGGAACACCCCGCAACCTGCTACGCCCATACAACGCAGTTTGTTTCCTGAACTTTCTGAAGATGAACAACGCATAGCCCAACGTATTCAATCATCGGAAGTACATATAGATGATTTGAATGATACCGGATTCACTCCGGGTAGCCTGTCTGCATTGTTGTTATCTCTTGAAATGAAAGGTTGGATTATTTCATTGCCCGGTAAAAGATACCAATGGCTGGGATAATTCCGAATAGATTGAAATGCGAAAAGCAAAGGTTGGGATGGATGTTTCAATGGTGTATCTTTGCGCATGGCAACACAAAAAAAATGGGCGCAACCTGCTGCAACCGAAGCCATGACAGAAGGATTAACCTTCGATGATGTATTGCTGGTTCCGGCATACTCACAGGTGCTGCCCCGTGATGTAGATATCACCACCCTGCTCACCCCCAAAATTAATTTGAACATTCCCATGCTGAGTGCAGCAATGGATACTGTTACTGAAGCTGACCTCGCTATCGCACTGTCGCGACAGGGCGGATTGGGCATCCTGCATAAAAATATGAGCATTGAGGAACAGGCTGATCATGTAAAAAAAGTGAAACGAAGCGAAAATGGATTGATCCTGGATCCTATCACCCTGCACCCGAACGATACCATAGGAGTGGCCATGAAACTGATGCAGGAAAATAAAATTGGCGGGATCCCCATCATAGATGAAAATCACATCCTTGTGGGCATCCTCACCAGCCGTGATCTGCGTCTGGAAACCAACATGAAAATGCCGGTACATAAAGCCATGACTGCTGAAAATCTGGTTACGGCACCCGAAGGCACCGACCTTAAAAAAGCAGAACTGATATTTAAAAAACATAAGGTAGAAAAATTACCGGTGGTGGATAAGAAAGGGAAACTTGCCGGACTCATCACCTTCGGAGACATTTTAAAACTCAAGAGCCACCCACTGGCCGTAAAAGACAGCTTCGGAAGATTATTGGTGGGTGCCGGACTCGGTATTACATCTGATATTATGCATCGCGTGGAAGCCCTTCAAAAAGCCGGTGTGGATGTGGTTTGTTTAGACAGTGCCCACGGGCATACGCGCGGGGTCATCGACGCCTTGAAACATATTAAAAAAACGTTCAAACACTTGCAGGTGATCGCCGGAAATGTAGGTACAGGAGCAGGAGCCAAAGCATTAGCAGATGCGGGAGCCGACGCCGTAAAAGTAGGTATTGGTCCAGGTTCTATTTGCACTACACGCATAGTAGCCGGTACCGGTGTTCCCCAAATTACCGCGGTTATGGAAGTTGCCAACGCGCTGAAAGGAAAAAAAATCGGTATCATCAGTGACGGAGGAATCCGCTATACAGGTGACATGGTAAAGGCCCTTGCAGCTGGTGCCACCTGCGTAATGATGGGCAATGTATTTGCCGGTACTGAGGAGAGTCCGGGTGAAACGATTATTTACGAAGGAAGAAAATTCAAACAATACCGCGGTATGGGATCGCTGGGCGCTATGGCACAAGGCAGCAGCGACCGTTACTTTCAGGATGTGGAAGATGATATTAAGAAATTTGTACCGGAAGGTATTGAAGGACGTGTACCCTTCAAGGGCAAGCTGAGTGAGGTAACCCATCAGTTTACCGGTGGTTTGAAAGCCGGGATGGGGTATTGCGGCGCGGACAACCTGGAGGCACTCCGAAAAGCCCGTTTCATCCGTATCAGCAATGCGGGCATGCGTGAAAGCCATGCACATGATATCGCGATCACTAAAGAAGCGCCAAACTATAGCCGATAGTGCACGATATATTGACCAAAAAGATTCAGATTGCATTACTGATCTCCTTGTTGTTACTTGGTAACGTTAATGCATATACGCAAGACAAATCCGGATTGCGTATTTCACTGCTTACCTGCTCCCCGGGAGAAGATCTGTATGCGCTATTCGGACACACCGCTATTCGTGTAACCGACAGCGTTAGTTTAACCGATATTGTTTACAACTACGGCACTTTCAACTTTAACGACCCAAGTTTTTATATCAAATTTGCACGGGGTAAATTGCTGTATTACCTCAGTGCCGAACCATACAATGATTTTGCAGCCGGTTATTATTATGAAGGCCGGACCATTCGTGAACAGGTATTGAATGCCACCGAATCGGAAAAAATGGATATACACCAGGCCCTTCGTTCTAACCTGCGTGAAGAAAACCGGTATTACCATTATGATTTCTTTCTAGACAACTGCACCACACGCCCCAGAGACCTGCTCCTAAGCCACCTGCATCCTGCACCACAATTGCCCGCTGTGATGGATACACGTACCACTTTCCGTGAAGCCATCCACCTCTACCTCAACCACGGAAAACAATACTGGAGTAAACTGGGTATTGATATCCTGCTGGGCGCACGCACCGATGTCATCATGCAGCCTATGCAACAACTTTTCCTGCCCGATAACCTGATGACAGCCATGGACACCACCACGGTAAACAACCGGGTACTGCTTACCACTTCCCCCTACCATCTGGAAACAACAATACCTGATGCACCACTGGTTACACCCGGATGGGCGATTGGATTAATCTCTATATTGTTTGTCTTCATCACCACAAGAAGTAAAAAAGCATTTGCGGCATGGACAGACCGCCTGATTTTTTTTGTAACCGGATTTCTTGGCGTGATCCTTGTATTTATGTGGGTGGCCACAGACCATACCATGACGAAAAACAATTACAATCTGGTGTGGGCGCTTCCAACGCATTTGGTCATTTCCCTATGGGTAAATTCCGCTGCACGTTGGGTTAAATTTTACTTTTTAACCACAGCCTTCGTCACCGGTATTTTGGCCCTATGTTGGTTTATTTTACCTCAACATATGAACCCTGCTTTACTGCCCTGGGTGTTGTTGGTGATTTATCGTTCATCCGTAAAATATATTTCACATGCAGGCTAAACAATTCATGCACGGAGAAACAAAAATTGTATACACCCTGCGAGGTGCCGGAAAACCCGTAGTGCTGTTACACGGTTTTGGAGAAGATGACACCATATGGGATGATGTTGCCAAAACTTTATCCGCACATTGCTTGTGCATCATACCAAAAATACCCGGCAGTGGCGGTACAAATTGTTTACCCGGACGTCCTTCTATCCACGATTTTGCAGAAGTGATTCACCAGTTACTCCGGTATGAAAATATTGCATCATGCACATTCATTGGTCATAGTATGGGTGGATACATTGCCCTGGCCTTTGCCCAAAAATATCCGGAAATGCTCAGGGCATTGTGCCTTTTCCATTCAAGTGCCTATGCCGATGATGCGATGAAAGTGGAAACCCGCCAAAAAGCCATCCAACTGATTCGTGAAAAAGGCAGCATGGTATTCCTGAAAACAGCCATCCCCGGTTTATTTCACGACACTGAAAAACATAAAAACGCCATTGAATCATTGTTGGAAAAGGCCACTCAGTTTACACCCGAAGCATTGATTCAATATTATGAGGCTTTGATCAACCGTACCGATACTACAGCCGTTCTGGAAAAAATTCTGGTGCCGGTGTATTTCATTTTGGGCGAACACGATAAAGCGGTGCCTTTTAAACATGGTTTACAGCAAAGCCACCTACCTAAACATGCACACCTCACCATCCTCAGGCAAACAGGCCACATGGGCATGATTGAAGAACCTGAAAAATCTACCCGTACTCTATTGGAATGTATTGGTGAATGATGTGTTAAATGAAACGGATTTTCAGGCTTTTTAGGTAATTTGTGGCTTCGTAAACCCGTACATGAGAAAAATATTTTTTACGTTCCTTTTCTTATTGTCTATTTCATTTAATGCTTCCGCATCTCACATCACCGGAGGCGAAATGTATTATGAAACACTGGGGAACGCTGGCCCGCTCACAACACGCTACCGAATTACACTCATTTTATTCAGGGATGAAAACTGTTTTAACTGTGCCGATATGCCCGGCATAGTATCCATCGGCATTTTTAATCTCGATGACAACACTCAGATTGGCGGATACCAGCAAATTGCGGTGAGTCGGGTTGAAATGATGGAAGCGGTCAATGTTTCCCCTTGCATCACCAACCCACCCAACTTACGATATGGCGTAGGTTTTTACGTTTTTGAGATTAACCTGGCAAACAACATCCGCGGTTATACGGCCGTTTATCAAACCTGTTGTCGGATCTCGGGAATTCAAAATGTGGCCGATATGGAAGGAGCTACCTACAGCACAACCATTCCCGGAGCCAACACGATGCCGTTAAACAACCTCGATAACAGTCCGCGTTTTGCCAGAAGCATTTCTATTGTATGTTTCGAAAAATATTTTGAGTTAGACTTTAGTGCGTTTGATCCGGATAATGATTCTCTCGTATATTCCTTATGTTCTGCATTGGATGGCGGTGCTGCATCAAATGCCGGTTTTGCCACCCCTGCCCCACCACCATATATGCGTGTAGATTATATTGGTGGATACACCGGTGCTACTCCCCTCGGCCCGCAGGTAAATATCAATCCCCGAACGGGCATCATCTCAGGTGTTGCGCCCAATGCCGGCAGATACGTGATTTCAGTTTGTGTTGACAGCTATCGGAATGGCCGTTATATAGGTACGCATTATAAAGATTTTATTCTAACCATCGCCCCTTGCGATTTGGCAGATGCACAACTTGATCCGGATTATTTTAGTTGCGATGGCTTCACCGTGAGTTTTACAAACCAAACTTTTTCACCTCTGAACGAATCATTCTTTTGGGACTTCGGTGTTCCCGGTCAACTCAATGATACCTCCATTTTAGAAACACCCACGTTCACCTATCCCGACACCGGCATTTATCGCCTCACACTGATCATCAACAAAGGTCTTCAGTGCTCCGATACTGCGTTTGCCAATGTGCACGTATTTCCGGGTTACTTTCCGGAGTTCACACAGAATTCACCTATTTGCCGGGGTGCACCGGTTCAGTTTAACGACATTACACGCGCGAATTATGGAAATGTCAATTTCTGGAGATGGGATTTCGGGGTTGCCGGAATTACCAACGATACCAGCCGCTTGAAAAGCCCTACCTGGATTTACAATACCGTAGGAATCTATACCGCTTCGCTCATTGTTGCAAGTGATAAAGGTTGCAGAGATACTATTTTTCAGCAAGTAACTATAGTAGATAAGCCATCCTTCTTTATTACGGGTGATACGCTTATATGTTCTATAGATACGGTTCAATTAACTACCACTTTTTCTAACCCCGGTACGGTTCGATGGACACCGAACTACAACATCAGTGATGTGAATAGCCCGAACCCATTGGTTAGCCCTGATGTTACCACCACCTATATTGCCAACTATATCGACAACTCTGGTTGTGAAGGAGCCGACACGATTACCATTCGTGTAGTCGATAACGTGAGTATGAATTTACCCAGGGATACCACCATTTGTTTAACTGATGCATTTGAGATGCCTCTACAAAGTGATGGTATTCGGTTCACCTGGTCGCCCCCTGCATTTCTCAGCGATCCCAACATTAAAAATCCGGTTTCCACACCTGAAAGCAATATTACATATCGTGTGCGGGGTGAAATTGGGGGATGCTTTACAGAACGGGATATCACCGTTCGTCCTGTTCCCTATCCGGTGGCCAATGCGGGAAGCGATCGTAAAATTTGTTTTGGCAATAGCACCACCCTTCAGGCTACCGGCGGCAGTATCTATCAATGGAGTCCGGTATTGTATCTGAATAATCCGAATGTTGCCAACCCGACTGTACAATCTCCCGGTGGCACCATGCAATATATTGTAAGTGTGCGCGACACCCTCGGGTGCCCGAAACCCGTTCGTGATACTGTACGGGTAGAAGTTGTTCGTTTAGTGGCAGATGCGGGACCCTCTGATACGTCTATCGTTACCGGCCAGCCGCTGCAATTAGGCGGCATTGGGGGTGACATCTATCAATGGACACCGGCCACATTTCTTTCTAATGCAAACATTGCAAGCCCGGTGGCTACTCCTTCCAGCAACATCACCTACACCCTTACAGTTCGTAATGATATAGGATGTACCAGTACCGATACCATACGTGTGCATGTTTTCAATGTAGAACCTGATTTATATGTCCCCGGTGCATTTAGTCCGGATGGAGACGGCCTCAATGAAACCTTCCGCCCAATCCCCATTGGTATGCGATCTATCACCATTTTCAGGGTGTATAACCGTTGGGGACAATTGATTTTCACTGAACGAGGCACCAACGAAGGCTGGGATGGCAGAGTGAAAGGAGTGTTACAGGATGCAGGAAGTTATGTTTGGTATGCAGAAGGAATCACCTATCAGGGACGTAAAATTTCCCGCAAAGGCAGCGTTATTCTCATCAAATAAGCCTTATCTCTTAGCCAATACTTGAAATAAAATGAGTAAATTGGCTCTTCCAAATGGCGTGTATGAAAAAATGGCTACTCCTTGTTCTCACGGTGTTCTTGTATTTTAGTGCAGATGCCACACACATTATTGGTGGTGAAATGACGTATGAATACCTTGGGGAAGGTGTAGCACCCAATTCAAAAAGATACCGAATCCGGATGATTTTGTTTCGGGGCCCCACAGGAGCAGCACTCATCAATCAGTATGTAGTTGGAGTGTATAATAACGATAACAACGCCAAAGTAATTGGTACAGCCGAAAACCAAAACTGGCTGGCGGTAAATGATTTTGTAACACCCCTGCCGGTTCCCATCAACATAGATCCCTGTATTTCACTGGCACCTACATTGAACTACACCTACAAAACCTATTCTTTTGAAATTGAATTGCCCAACAACAACAACGGTTACACTGTGGCATTTCAAACCTTCAGCCGCCAGAACAGCAACAGCATTACCAATGATACCGGAGCAAATTATTATACCGTTATCCCAGGAAGCAATCAATTGGCTGTTGCACAAAACGACAATTCTCCCCGCTTTGGATTACCTATTTCGGTAATATGCAACAATGCTCCATTCACACTCGATTTTAGTGCAATAGATGCCGATGGCGATTCGTTGGTATATTATTTCTGTAACGCCTTAAACGGTGGACCGGCAGATCAGGCCGACTTTCGAAATACGCAAGCCCCTCCATACAATTCGGTCAGTTATATCAATCCTTTTTCGGGCGCACAACCCTTAGGAAGCCAGGCCGCCATCAACAGTTCCACGGGTATTATTTCCGGTACGGCTCCCGGCCCCGGCAAATACGTAATTTGTGTGTGTGTGGATGTGTACCGAAACGGTGTTCGTATTGGAACACATCGTAAGGATTTGATTGTAGAAGTCTCGGGTTGTATAGCCACCAATGCAGTACCCAATCCGGGTTTCACCACCTGTGATGGATTTAATATTCAGTTCGATCATAATTCAGCCGGCGCCAACAGTGTTTTTTGGGACTTTGGCGACGGTGCAACCATTGACGATACCTCCCGCCTCGATAATCCGGTGTATGTGTACACCGATACGGGTCGATATACTGTAAAATTTATCATCAACCCCGGAGAATCCTGTTCCGATTCAGCAGAAATTATCATGGGTGTTTATCCGGGCTTTTTCCCCGGCTATGAAGCCGCAGCACCGTATTGCACAGGTGTTCCGGTACAATTTTCTGATACTACCTTCACACAATATGGTGTAGTAGATTCCTGGCGATGGAATTTCGGAGATAACACCTCTCCCAATAATACCAGCGATCAGAAAAATCCTCAACACACCTATAACAACCCGGGAACCTATAATGTGCAGCTTATAGTAACCAATAGTAAAGGTTGTGTAGACACAGTGAGAAAATCCATTCAAATCCTTTCGTCGCCGGTACTGAATATGATTTCGGCAGACACTGCGTATTGCGGGCTAGATACACTCCGGCTAACGGCAACGGGTACGGGCAATTTTTCATGGTCGCCACTCACGCGCATCAGTGGAGCAAACACAGCATCGCCGTTGGTTTCTCCCAACGCGCCCACCACCTACATTGTATCTCTTGAACAGTCTGGCTGTATTTCGAGGGATAGTGTTCGGCTCAACCCATTGTTTGATTTATCCAACAACATCACCGCCACACCACAGGAGATTTGCCAGTT
>ENA-UOUJ01000522-UOUJ01000522.1-activated-sludge-metagenome-genome-assembly--contig:-NODE-522-length-25226-cov-25.194731_pt1 | contig 25226 bp, 39 predicted proteins | sample MGYA00249839_ERZ747224 | MGnify/ENA primary metagenome ERZ747224 (study PRJEB28782, sample SAMN03220277) | activated sludge metagenome | biome: wastewater; feature: sewage sludge; material... | reverse complement strand
ACTCTGCCTTGCGTTGACAGCAACTTGAGTCCGTCATGTCCCCGTCAATCAATAACTCTTGGCGTCAATCTAAAAGTCGCTCGACAACAACAGCAGTTCGGACGAAAAAGATGTTGCGTTACTGAAAAGGTCTGATATACCGAAGTCACGTCAGCGAGGCATTGCTGACTCCTGAGGCAAGTGGATAGACCGACCGCCGCAGGCGACGGCCCGGATTGGGTCATCACCGCACAATGCTGGGCCGGGTGGCCCGTTCAGGTTCGATTCCTGACCCAGCACTCTTGGCCGCTCCTTTCTGGAGCGGCTCAAGTCCTCGGCGAAATTGTTCGCTGAGGAGGTGATGAACTGATGGAGCCGACCCATGCTCGGGATTCTCGTGCACAACGATCAGATCGGCGAAGCCGACGATCTGATGACTGACTTCAACCTGAACCCGGATCATCGGGTTAAACGCTGCCTTCATTGGTGGCTCTATGTCTTCAACGATGAGTGCAGGCGGGACGTCGCGGCCGTCACCGCCCGACTGACGGAATTTCTCCCCGACGCATCTGCCGACCAGAATTTCCTCAACCCGAAGTTCCTGGGCGACAAAGCGACTGCTGCCCTCCTGGCTGCGATGAGCCAGCCCAAAGTCGGTGACCTCAAGCCATCCGAAGAGAGGGGGATGAAGGCGGGCTATACCGCCCTCGCCCGTCGCGGTCTGATTGGACCCGGTAACGCCGCTGCCCATCAGGCGTGGGTGACCATGAAGGTCGGGCGTCTGGCGATTGCTCGGGGACTCTGGACGCACGAGATCATCGTGACCGCGCAAATCGGACCGAACCGGGAGACCGTTCGTGATCGGGCGGTTTCTGAAGCCCACGCGCAACGCAAGGCCGCGAAGATGCGGAAGGACGTTCGGGTCCGCTACGGCCTCCAGGTCCGGGACCCCAGTCTGTCGTTCGAAACCAAGACTCGCGCCATCGGAAGACTCATGAAGCTCCGGGTGGCCGTCGATGTGCCTTTCGACGTTTCCGACCGCTACGAACCGGACCTCGGACAGCTTTTCCAAATCGCCGCTCCCGACGATTCTTCTCGCGACGACGAATTGGCGGACGTCATTTACCAAGCCGCCGAGCAGGCCGACAAACTGTGGGAGGCGGCCAATGGCTGACTCCACCGCGATCGAATGGACCGACCACACCTTCAATCCGTGGATCGGCTGTATGAAGGTCAGCCCGCTCTGCGACCATTGCTACGCCGAGACCTTGGTCACCCAGAAGAAGTGGTTCACGCCCGACAAAACGTCGGCGGTGCGGAAGGCTGCTGAGAGTTACGTGTGGGGCGGGCCGGGTTCTGGAGTTGGCAATCGGAAACGGACGTCAGAGGCGACATGGAAGTCTCCCCGCAACTGGAATCGAAAGGCGGCTAAGGCCGGGACACGGCCGTTCGTGTTCTGCGCTAGTCTCGCTGACGTCTACGATAACGCCGCCCCGGCCGCGTGGCGTTCTGACCTCTTTGACGTCGTTCGTGACACGCCGAATCTGGTCTGGCTCTTCCTGACTAAACGTCCGCAGAACATCATCCGCCTTAGCGAAGCGGCTGGTGGCCTCCCGCCCAACGTCGCGCTGGGTGGGTCGGCCGGGATGCAGAAAGAAGTCGCTCCCACGGTCGGCCACCTCGCCAATGCCAAGGTCCGGCTCAAGCCGCTTTTCACTTTCGTGTCGGCCGAACCGCTTCTGGAGCCCGTTAGCTTCATGAGCGAACCGGACGTCCGAAACGCCATGAAGATGATCGACTGGGTTATCGTCGGCGGCGAGAGCGGCTCCGGTGCGCGTGAAATGAAGCTCGAATGGGCTCGCTCGATCCGCGATGAACTTCCTCCCCATGTCACCTTCAACTTCAAACAGGCAGGTGGCTGGCCCGGTCGGGGAAAGGGGGCCGACCTCCTGGACGGTCGCCGATACTTCGCTCGGCCGGAGGTGGCGTGATGAGTGGTCGCCGAACGAAGCGACTTGCCCTCTCCATTTTGGAAGAGGAGGTCGCACCCGCGATTTTCTCGACAGCGCGAGTGCGTCATGGCGGCCGACATTATCGGATGGTGTGGGAGCAGCAGGGGCGAAGGATTCAGATCGTCTTTCCGACTTCACCAAGCGACTACCGCTGGCTCCTCAACTTTCGGGCCTGCGTTCGGCGCGCTGTGCGACGTGACCAATGACTGACTTCTACAATACAGATTCGCGCTACCCACGCATCGCCAAACGCCAAGAGGAATGGAAACAAACGCTCTCCCCACACGCCGTCGTGTTTGACCCGCTCGACGTCCAAGCTCGGCTGGGCTGGGTTGTTTCGTTGGGGAGGGGCAACAACAAGGCATACCTCGTGCGGGAAGATGTGGGTGAGTGGCTGTTTGACCATACGAGCGGATGCCACTTCGTCGTCAGGTCGTTTGGTCCGAGACACCTTCACGGACTGGCGGCCGCCGCGATCTTCAAGAACGACGCGGACGTAGTGCACTTCACTCTCCGCTGGCTGCGCTGAGGGGGCGACCTCTAGCGTGTTGACGAGGTAGCCAAAACTACCGCCCCACGTGTCGATAGATATCGCCAGCGGAGAGCCCGGTTTGGTAGAATGATAAATAGATCAGAAGCTCCTCACGGCTTCTGCGACATACGTCCAGGAGGGCAAGCCCGCTGTCACCTCCGCAGCAAGACAGGACCGGGACTCAGGCCACCAGTGGGCCGCTCGACCGGGGACGATGAGGCGAGGACACGCCTAAGAGGATACTTGGTCAGGTGGCCCCACAGGGGACATCCACCGGCCTGCGCTCCCTCCGACTGCCGCAAGGCGAAGAGCAGAAAAGAGGAGAAGTGTGCCTGGACGATTTGGCCCTTCTCCACACCCGGCGGTGCATCCTACAGCCGACCGGGTGTTGCTTCGACGCAAGTCGATAACCGTTAGGCTAGACAAGAAGACCCGTGTGCAAGCCCCAGAGGCCCAGCCGACCGCCACCGTGCGTTAATGTGCTCCCCGCTGGACAAGGCTCCAACACACCCCGTTAGGGTGCTTCTGGCCGAGATGGGGCCGCTACAAGGAGGGTTCGGGTAACCACCTCCTGCCAGGAAACTGGCTCGTGGCCTGAGGACGACCAATGGCTCAGGATGAGACCGGTCTACATCTTTCCCGCACCAAATTTCCCCATCGCCCCCATGGGACTTTTGGGGGCGGGGAAGAAAGACGACACTAGGTCTAGGATGAGCGAACTGAGGTCATCTGATCTCGGATAAAAGACCCTCGACGCAAGCGAGGGAGGCGAAGGCCGAGCGAGATGCGAGAGGGAGGTTGGACGCGCGGCTGCGCGGACGACCAGAGAGGATTGCTCTGGCATGTTAAGGGTTCTCAGGAGCAGCGAGTCGGATCACCCGGATGAGATATGACCCCTACGAGGAACTCGACGCTGATGGGTCATATGACGTCATGCAGGTCTGCCTGAACGGCCATCAGATCACGACGTCCCTGATCTCCTATCCCCAACACGGCCGCGCATACTGCAAGGACTGCGGTTCGCCCACCATTTCGGCCTGTCCGGACTGCAACGCAAATATGCGAGGCTATCTACGCGGAAGCATGAGTCTCAGCCACATCCCGGTTCCGAACTACTGCGAGGATTGCGGACGGCCATTCCCTTGGCACGAGGCGGCGATCGAGAACATGAAGGACATCCTCCGACAGGAGGACCTTGCCGACGACCAGCTTGCAATCTTCGACGCTGCTCTACCCGACGTGCTGCGCGATACACCCAAGACCGAGAGCGCAGCGATGCGGATGCGAAAGGTGCTGCAAGGGCTGGGCAAGCCTGCCTACGCTGTGATGGTCAGGGTTCTTTCGGATGTCGCTTCTGAGTCTGCCAAGAAGTCTCTCGGCTTCTGATCGGCGTCGCGCCCGCGTCAGCCCAACCCGGAACCTCGTGCCATGAAGCGACTGCTTTCCTTGCTCATGCTAGTGTCCCTGATGGCCTGTGGAGAGCGCGCGGACTGGAAAGGCTGGGTCTATCCCAACAGAGATGACCTGACCTCAGATGTGCCGCTTGGCCGGTTCACGTCCTTGGAGGAATGCCGCGCGACCGCCACCGAAGCCCTCTTCGCCTTGAAGGCACTCCAGGGCGACTACGAGTGCGGGTTCAAGTGCAAGCTTCGGCCCGAGTTGGGACTGAGTGTCTGTGAGCGGACCGAGAAGTGAGCGCGCGAAGCTTGGACGCTCGGACCGCGTCCCTCCCCCTCAATCTTCGGGCCAGTAGAACCGGCCTCGCGCTCGATCGTAGGAGAGCGTCCGCACGTCGTCGCAATAAAGGCAACTCCCTACTGAAAGCTCATCTCCGTTCTTCGAAAGCCAGATGAAGCCCTTCCAGTCAGCCCACTCCCTGACGTAGACAACCTGTCTCGGCTCCTCCCGGTTGGTGATGAGGAGGAAGGCCCCCTGATTGCCGTAGCAATCCTCGAAATTCCCCACGACGGCGTCCTGATCTCCCTGCCCCGTGAACGACCCGCTGGCCTGAAAGCCGGGCAAATATTCGTCCCTCATGGTCTCATCAATCGCGGCTTGGATTGATCGGAACGGAGAGGTGAAGGATGCCGCTGAAAGTGCATTCGCGAAGCACCACTTGTTTTCATCCTCGCCCCTGGCCGCGTTGAGCGCGTCGAGGGCAACACCGGATACAACCGTTCCGGTTGGTCGGACCAGTGAAGCCTTCGACCACCATACGTAGTCCGCCGTTTCGGTGCTTCCGATCACGAATACGAAAGGGTCAGACGGGGTCTGAGCATGGGAGACTGTTGGAGCGCAGCCCAGCAGGCCGAGTCCTAACGAAAGCAGGGCCGTCTTCATCAATGTCATCCCTCCGATTGCATCATTGATAGGGATCGCCGTTTCCGGACAGCATCAGGCCATCCAGGGTGCGACCGATAGTTGACCCCGCCTCAGGTGAGACCCCGCCCTTGCTGGAGAATTGCAATCGACAAACCAAACATGAGGAGGTCATCGGACCGCTCCAACTCATTCATGATCTGGTTCATGTTGGCCCCACAGGTCTGGAACGCCGAGATCATATCGTCACTCGCGGTTCTGAGGTTGGACCGGTCAACGAGGTCGGTGCGTTCATTGACCCACATCAGGAGCATGGTCTCAGCCGTGCGGTCACTGACGGTCCGCGCCGGGCAATCAAACTTGGCAATGTTGAGACCAGAAGCTTTGGCTTGTTCCAACTTCGCGACCCGCTGGGCGATCAACGCCGGACGCTCATCGACAGCCGGAGGAACCGAACATCCGGCAACGGCCAAAACCGCTAATGACAAAGCCAATGCTCTCATTGTTCCCCCCACGGTTCGCGCAAAGATAGTCTGACAAAATGAGGATAGTCGATGCGGAAAGACTCCTCCCACGCCGTCAGATGCGTGAGTAAGGCTAACGATCCATGGCTCGCTCGGCCGGTCTCGACAGCATATGGTCCGCGAACTCGCCCAGCATTGATCGGGCTTCTCTGACTGCACGCATCGCCAGCTTGTTCGACATCAGATCAGCCGATCCGACCGAGACGGCGTGAATGATCCGCAGGAGGACTGCAAATGAATCCCGGACCATGATGAGCGTGTCGGTCTCGCCGCCGAACATTCCGAAATCCTGCTTCCGTTCAACCCCGCCCCATCGAGGATTCCGCATGAAAATTGCCCCTCCACCTCCAAGTGGGACGGGGACTCCGTGAACGATGTTATTCCTTATGATGAAGCCATCGCCAGCCGCATCACACCACATCTCCAACATCTTTCTTTTGTCATCGTCTTCAATCAACGCGATCTCCTTGCGGAGAAGCTCGATCAAAGTGGTGATCCTTTTGGCGTCGGTGTCAGGCTTTGGGGGTATGGGCTCGCCTCGTAACTGCCAGATGGCGTGTTCGAGATAGTGCTCGATGTTGGCTCCGAAGATCACGACAGCGGCAATCAACTCGCCTCGGATGATATCGACACCCATTCGTGCCTGGAGATGCTCGCCGCGTCCGAAGACATGGGTTGGGTTGGTTCGCTCGTGAGTTTCGCCGGACTTCATAGCGCGACCGTAACATGGATCGTTTTCGGGTCAGATTTCCGCCAGGGGGAGGCGGGTCTGCACGCTCCTACAATCCCGGCTACGCGGTATAGGATGACAATCCGGGGGAACGTCATGAAGAAGCTGATCCTGATCGCCATCGCCTCGATTCTGTCCGCCTGCGAATCCAAACCAGACGATGTCTTCCAAGAGTTGGGCGAGGCCGCGACGGTCATCGTCGAGCGGCGGACTGCCGGGCAAGGGAGGCTGACGATCTCCTACCTGGAGGGATACTACGACAGCAGTCACATGCCCGCCGTGTGCGGGTTGGCTGGCATCGTTGATGAAGCGGGCCGCTACAGTGAGTTGCGGTTCATCTAAACACAGGTGGCGTTCATGGTCATCAAGGACGAACAGTTTCCCGAGTCTTGGACGCATTCTGTGTGACCCCGGTGAGGCCCGTCGTCGTCCGATAGCCGGATCGTTTTGGGTTCGAAAATCTGTCGGGTGGATTTGCGTGCGGCCCCGGCCCCCGGCCCCCTTGGGGCGTATGCCTTGGCAGGCCCAGCCGGTCTCGACCCAGCCTAACCCTGCCCCTCATGTCATCGCCGGGCCTTGGAATGCGATGCCGCCGACCCTGTTCGGCACTGTCTCCGGCACACTACGCCGCAAACCCTGTCAGGGCGGGGCTGCTATCCCCTAAGCGAGGGGAACGCGTTGCCGGAGATAAATACCAGCATGCCCAACCATGCTGATATCTCCATCTACCACATCTTCGAACGACGCGGTCTTACGCGCTCCCGGCGGGAATTTTCAACCAACTGGCTCGGTGCCGCGTCAAACTACATGGCTCTGAGAGGACCTCGCCCGCCCAGTGCTGACGTCCTCATCGGCCTCTTCCAAAAGCTGTGGCGCGAAGGCCGCCTCCTCCTCGCGATCAAGGTCGGCTGGACCATCCTCTGGTTGCCGGAGGCGGCGCGATGACCGGCGGCACTGTGGCTTACTATTCCTTCCTCAACGACAGCAGTCAGACGCTTCATAGGACTCTGTCGCAGCCCCTGAGGACCGAAAGGTAATGACTTGGCAGCCCACCGACGATTGGCTTCTTGAACTGCCGCCTCCGCTGTCTGTCGCTATGGCGTCCGTCTTCGCGGGATTGGGCGTTAGGCGGCTCGACCCAACAATGCAGTCTGGGCGCGTGCTCGTGCCTGTCCGGGCAGTGGCTGCGATTCAAGCGGCTTTGTCGAAGCGGCCGAACGTCCCTGCCGTCTGGTCATGGGCGGAGGGTGTCGAGTTCGCTAACGCACGATCTCAGTGTGCGTTCGACGCCGCTCTCAAAGCGAGCAGAACTTCGGTTAGCCTCCCCTCTGACGACGCTAATAGGTATCGCTGACTTGCTGGATGGGAATGCCCAAAGCAATCAGCTTGGACGCGTCGCTCCGAGCACGACGTTCATAGGTCCGACGAACCGCGCTTCGGACAACGTTGCGTTTAATGCGGAGTTTGTCGCGCAAAGCCCGGACCTCGCGCAAAGAAACCAATCGCAGCCTCAGCTTTTGGCATTCGGCCGCTTCCTGGTTCGACACTGATGCGCGAGCCCGAGCAACTTCCGCAGCCTCGGTCTGAAAGCGAGCCACATTTGCCAAGACGCTTGGGGCACTGGTTGGATCGAACAACGCGCTAGACGGGCTCAAGCTCGCTTCCAGTTCGATGCGGCATTCATCCGAAATCGGGTGCTCTCTCACCACACCTTCCGCCACCAAGAAGCCTCGATGAGACATTCGACTTTCACGAGGCCGCCACCTTCCAAATCTCTGTTCCCCCTCAAATGTCAGTGGAACGGCGATTACGGAGCCGTCGCTCCGCACCCGCATCAACACGAGACGCTGGCTCTCGGAAGAGGCAAGCTGACGAGCTTGGAAAACTGACAGCCTCTGCTGCCGCACCATTGCTGTCACGGCGTAAGTAGGATTCGCCGACTGCATGCCCCATTTTGGGCATCGGGTTTTGAGCAGTGCTTCTAACGAACCCTGTTCCGATTTCGACGCGCGATTACGAGCCTGTGTTCGTTCTTCGATGGAATCCAGCCGTCTGTAGAACTTCGCTAGGCGAGATATCAGGGCACCCCTGCGGATGAGGTAGGCCGAAAAAAGCTCCGGGGAAATTTCGACTAGGCCGCTATTTTCCTCATTCTCAAGCGGGAAATAGTGACCCCATCGGACGTGAAAGCTCTTCCCTCTGGAGCGGCCAATAACGAGGAACTGGTCTGCCAATCTGTTGACGCTGTCGCCTTCCGGCCAAAGATGAACCTCGCTCGGTAGACCTACACCCGGTTCTCCTCCGTTTCGCCTAATCCATATGACCGGGTCAGCAACGGTGAGGAACTCCGCTTCGTCGATGCCGAGAGCCAAAATTGCATCAAGTCTCCGACCCATCACCGTTTCTCTCCCGCAGCCGTCAACAAGCTCCGCACCGGTCCGGCTTCACCCTTCGGTCCAAGTGAGTTGATCTCAGTGCGACATGGATTTCGATCCCGTCGCCTCCGAGGACCAGGAAGTTCTTGCAGCGGGATTCGTGAGCGTGCCACAAGCCCCTCCCATGGTCACCCAGCCCTTACCCGAGAGACATCCAGGCGGCTGAGCATGGTGCTCCCGCCTCTCTCGAACGTGAGGCGACATGACCCCTTTTCTCGAACGCTACAGCCAGGGCTGCGGGCAACCCGGCCGCGACTGGTTCCATCCGCTCAGCGGCTGGTTTCTGGTCGAAGCCATGCGGCTGGAGGATATCCGGCCGGGCTTCTTGGCATACGCGACACGTGCCTCGCCGACTTGGCGGAATGCCGTAGCTGCCGCGCTGTCATCTGGCGTTCGCCACTCCCCTGAGAGCTTCCTTCTCCGCGCGGACGGGGAGGCCAGCGAGGGGAACACTGACGCTCAAGTGGCCGACGCGCTGGTGGCAATGAAACCGATGTGCATCCTGGAGGCCACCTACCCTGAGGTCCCGCCCAGCCTCCCTGCTATCCTCCGGAAGATTGGCAGCGGCCTTCTCAGCACGGCCGAGGGTTACGCACGCCTGTATGCGCTTCTGACGTCCCATGAGCCCGAACATCAGGCGCGGCGTCGGGTGCTTGAGAAGATCGACGCCCGACTCGACGACGAACTCATCCAGGTCGTGGAAATCCTCGATCTCAGCATCCTCTCGCCCAAGACCGCCATGGCCGTCCGGACTGCGTCGGAAGCCCACAAAATCAACGCTCGCCTCCCGGTCATCCGTCAGGTCTGTTCCACGGCAACCTCCGATGCGCTGAGGCAGTCCATCGAGGACGCTCCCCATTTCCGCGCCAGCAACTGGGTGCGCGGTTGGCTCGGCAGGGCTGACCGGTTGCCCGCGCTGGGGATTCCGCTGGATAACGATCCTGGTGTTGTGCGGATCGTTCCCGCGACCGCGAGGACGATGGGACGCGAGTGGCAGAACTGCCTTGCCGGGCACACCAACGCCATGGCGTTGGGCTCGACGGCCTACTTCGCAATCCCCGACCTCAACGTGATTGCCTTGCTGACTGGAACTGACGGCGGCTGGCTGCTCAGCGGTCTCCACGGCCGCGCCAACTTCCCGGTGTCGGCCATGACGGCTCAGCGTGTGAAGGAACGTCTGCGCGGTCAGGGGGTGATCTGCCTCATGCCCAGCAAAAATCCTGACTTGGCCATGATCGAGGGTCTCTTTCACTCCGTGGACGACTTGGAGTTCCAGTTCGAAGGAATGACACCGCACCAATAGCGCAGACCTCGGCGGTTGGCGCGCTGACTCAACCTCTTGGATGTGTCAGCCTACCCGCGATGGAAGCCGCCGTCTGGTAGGTCAACAATGAAGCTCTTCGCAATCGCATCCCTGCTGCTGTTATTTTCCAGCCCTGTAGCTGCAAGCGATTGGCGGTTTGTAACGTCTACCGAAAGGACCGCGTTCGCTGTCGAGACGTCGGGAATTCGGCGTGAGGGGACAATGGCTTTCGCCTGGATGGTGTTGGCGAACCACCATAGAGGTGAGCCGCTAAACGACTACCAAGTCGGTCTCGTTGCGTTTGATTGCTCCCGGTCGAGGATGAACTTCGAAAGCCTTCTCTCTTATCGGTGGCCGCGAGAGCTTTTGGACCGAGGCGACCGCCAGCCGCCATTCGATATCCCGCCCGATTCGACCTGGGCACAGTTGCTCGGCCTAATCTGCCACAACACTTATCCACTGGACCAATTCGCTGCTTGGCCTACCGCCGAGGCATTTGCGGACGTCGCTTTGAGCGGCGGAATTCGGGCGGCGACGGAAGCGATCAGGCGGTAGTTGTCGGCGCGTAGGGCGTGTCATTCCATAAAGGGAACAATCCGCCCCTCAGATGCTGGAGGCAGTCATCACAGATTTTCGAGCGCAGGTGCGAGCGCAATTGATCGAGAGCTTCAAGCCACGGCTGGTTTCAGGCGCGATCTGTCTCCTGTGTGGATCGCGTCAACTCCCAGTGTCGATGCACCTCATCAAGGCGTCCCTCCCGGATAACCTGCCTCATCCGCAGTGTTTCTTGGCGGCTTCGCAAAGCCGAGGCTATGTCAGCGGCAGTTTTCCGATCTGCGTGAACTGTGCCCGGCCTTGCAAGAAGTGCGGTATCGCAATTCGATCCAAAGAGGTGGTCAAGGCGATCGAAAGTTTGAAGGACGCTGCGTGGCCGAACGTTTCTGTCACCGCCGGGAACGGATACTGCGAACACATTCATCTCCTCAACGACCTGTTGCCCGTCAAGAAGGGCCAGCCGCTCATCAATCCGTTCGCCAATCCATCGGCAGGTCCCTCAGGTCGCACCCGCGCGAAGCCTCGCGGCACTACTGAGCAAGCGGAAAGCGTGGGCCAAGGGTCCTACAGGCCGGGTCAAAGGATTGCTGGGAAATACCTCATTCACCGCGCCTTTGAGGGGGGAATGGGACGTGTGTTTCTGGTTTCAGACGGCGGCGAGCCGTTTGTCCTCAAGACTTTCACGCCGGGTGCGGTTGATCCGACCATTTTCGCCCGCGAAGCACGGACTTGGGTAAATCTCGGACGGCATGAACATCTGGTTCCCGCGTTCTGGGTCGATCACCTTGCTGGGAATATGTGTGTGGCCGCCGAGTTCATTCCGCCCGACGATCAAGGCCGAACCACCCTCCGAGACCACATCAGGCAAGGACCAGTGTCTCCGACCAGAGCCCTGCGCTTCGCCGCCCACTTTGCTTATGGAATGCAAAATGCTCTGGCAAATGGCCTCATCGCGCACCGCGACATTAAACCCGAAAACCTCCTGGTCGGGAAAAACGAAAGCCTCCAGATCACGGATTTCGGCATAGCGTCGGCTATTCCATTGGAGTGGCCAGAACGCGCCAGCACGGCACCAGCACGGGGGATATCGGGAACGGCACCATATATGGCCCCTGAGCAATGGAGAGGGGCCGTGCAGGACTTTCGCACGGATGTCTACGCATTCGGCATGGTGCTGTTTGAACTGTGCTTCGGGTCGCATCCGTTCAAGGCCAAATCAGTGGGGCAGTTAAGCCGTAGCCATCAGAGCGAGACTGTTTCCGTTCCCAATCACCCTCTCGCGGACGTTATCCGCCGGTCGATCGCCAAGGACCCTGGGAAGAGGTTCGCGAGCCCGGCCGAGTTTCTATTGACCTTGCAGGCTAACGCTCAAGAGATGGGAGTGAGGTTGCCTCACGCTCCACTCAGATTTGAATCGAGCCGGGAGGAACTTTTGGCGCGGGCATCCCTGTCCGCCACTGGGAACGTCGAACACGCCCTCGCTGCCGCACGATTGCTCACGGAGCAATGGCCCGATTTCGCGTCTGGCTGGACTCAGTTGGGCCGCCTCTTGATCGAGCAAAATGACCTGCGCGGTGCTCGTGAGGCCACGAAGCGAGCGATAGACTTGGACCCCACGCGTAGCGCGCCCTGGAATAATCTCGGGCTGATTTACAGCGGCTTGGGCAAAAAGATTGAGGCCGTGGTCGCGTTCGAGACAGCGATCGAAACCGATAGCCTGAACACCGGTGCGATGCTCAACATGGCGGGTCCCTTAGCCTCGCTTGGACGCCATAACGAAGCGATATCATGGCTTGAGCGCGCCGCCGCACTGGCTCCAGACAAAAGCGCAGCGTGGTTCAATCTGGGTTCTCAATTGAAGGCGCGAGGCCGTCAGATCGAGGCCCAGACAGCGTTTCAACGGGCCATCGACTGCACGCCGGAACATGACCGGGCGGGGCTTGCTGATCTAATCGCGAGCTTGGACGAGCCCGAAAAGGGGGCCTATCGGACTGTGGACGTGGCCTCCCTTCTCAATGCAAAGAAGTTCGACATCGCCATACCGATGCTGGAGCATGCCGCCGCAGACACCCCTGGCGACCCTCGAATTTGGCACAACCTCGCCATGGCTTATCGCGAGCAAAATCAGTGGGCGAAAGCTAAAGCAGCCAATCTTCGACTTGCGGAACTTGAGCCCAGCAACGCCTCCGTGATTAACCAACTGATCCACGCGCACATGCGCGAACTGGCATGGCCCGAGGCGATATCCTGGTGTGAAAGGCTAGGCGAGCTTTCCGGCCGAGAAGGTGAGGCACAAGCGCAGCACGCGCACGCGTTGCATGCCTCAGGCGACACCCAAGCGGCCCGGAAGCTCCTCTTGTCAGCGGTGCAAGCGTTTCCGCAGGACGTGGCGGTCCGCATTGCGTTTGGAGATATCGCGATGGCAAGCGGTGCCCCAGCAATGGCCGCTCAGCGCGGATATGGCCCCGCGTTAAAAATGCTTCACGGCACCGCTGGGGATACGCATGATTACGTCCAGCGGTGCCTTACCGAAGCACTTTCCGCCGCAGAACGAGACGCAGCGACCTAAACTGCGGCTCCCCCTGTTCGTTTGAACCGAACCCGATCCCGCCCAGCGATTAGAAACGCATCGTAGCCCGCATCTCGCCAAGCGTTTCGCTGAACGTGGGTCGTGTTCGGATCAGCGACATTCGCCCACCATTGGGGACGCGCAGCACTGTTCGGCAACATGGCCCCGATGACCCGTTCGATCTCTGCGAAAGAAAGTTCGAACTCGTCTGTTCGCTGACGTCTCAGATGATCGCGGAGCGGATCGTATTTTCCCATGGGACCAATCTGCCGAAGCGGAGCTTCAACGCAAGGAGCCTGGACGTCAGCATCGCGCGAGTGCGATCTTTCGGGCCAAGTCTTCATCCTCATCCCCCTCCATCGGAACGACTACGAGGGGGTAGCGGTCTCGAAGATTGAGGAGCTTTTCCGTGACGTCTGGGAACTGGTTCTTCCATCCCGCCAAGGAATCGAAGGTCCAATCCCCCAATTCTGCCAACTGTGTCCCGACCTCTACGATTTCGGCAGGGCTTCCCTTGAGAGCACAAAAGCCATGTCCCGTGCCAAGATGAAAAACCATTTCCGTCACCGGAACCTGAAACTCAGGGATGGCGTCAATCATCCGGATCATTCCAAGACCGTTGTAGGATCGCCCTTCCTTCCGGCATATTTTTCCGAAGAGAACGACCGTCAGTCGGTCCGAAACCCACTTTTTTTCAGCCATGGCGGGTGACTTCGTGAGCACTAAGCATTGGCATGTTCCAGCGGATAGGCCGTGATTATGAAATGCCCAAACTGCGGGTCGGGCAACGTCAATAAGTCCTCTGCTCTCTACGAGCAGCAGTTGACGCGCTACGACGGGGCAAGCACCGGATGGTGGATCACCTCAAGGGGGACGGTTGGCGTTAGACAGTCTCGTTCGCGAGGCAATCGCACGTCTGTGGTCATCGAGCGCAACGCGCCGCCAACGGGTGTCTCGGAAGCGGTCGGCTGCGCGGCGATGCTCCCCCTCATTGCGGTGCCTGTTCTTATTCTTATTGGCGTCCCTCTTTGGCTGTCGATCCTACTGCCCCCCGCTGCGGGCATCGGTTTGGCCATCTGGGTCCATGGCAAGACGAAGGACGAGGCCGCACCACATATCGAGGCATACTCTCGGCAATGGTATTGCTCGAAATGTGGGTCGATCTTCCACGATCGCCCGCACAAGTCCGAAGGCGAAGGCTACGAGCCTCACCTTCGTCCAGCAATCCAGGCGGTTGCGCGTTCAGGGACAGACCGACAGGCGTATATCGACAGGGTTATATCGCCGATTCAACGAGCGAGAACTCCGACCGACCGCGACGACCAAGGGCTTTTCGAGATCGTCAATCGGTCTACCGAAGACCATTCATTCGAACCGACTGCCATGGACAAGGGGCTGGTCTCCCGCTTGGCCTCTCTGAGTTTCATTGCCTATGACCCCGCTCGGGATCGCTTCTTTGTTACGGCAGTTGGGATGGCCCACGCGCGCGGTGGCTGAGTGCCTCGCCGACGATACCGCACCACAATGTTCCTCCTCAGCCGCGAAGGCTCAAACCTGCCGACACCGCGCAGTGATCGCTCAGGGGCTCGTCCGCGAACGTCTTCTCATCGAACCCCACGAAACTACCTTTCGCTCGTCGATCCAGCACGATGAAGTCGATGAAATCCCGGTAGCGAGGATTGCACTGGGCGGACTGCTCACCCGACGCCAAGGTGAGGTCGGAGTTCGGCGGTGAGGCGTCGTCCCAGTCTGCCCAAACAGCGTCACCGGGCATCGCGAGACGGCGGTTGAAATCGCCCAGAACCGCGAAGCGCACTCCCTCAGCGGCCCGTTGGTCGATCCACTGCTCCATTACGGGAACCTGCTGGAAGAGCACTGCACAGGCTTCATTCCGATCTCCGGAGGAGCAGCCTGACTTCAGGTGCACTGACAGCACACGAACAGGCTCCCCACCTCTCGGCCGAATGATGAGATCGACGCCGGAGCGGAGGTCCGGATTGCCGACCTGGACGGCCGTGAAGTCGGGTTGCCGTTCGAAAGGCAGGCCATTTCGGACAGCGAAGCCCGTGCGCTGGGCGTTGATGGTCAGCCCGTCCCGCCCCCGGCATGCCCCGCGACGGTTCGTGCCGACGCGTTCTTCGACGACGACGGTATAGAGGGACGGGTCAAATACCCGCTCGGCGGCGACTTGGGATTCAACTTCCTGAAAGGCGATCACGTCGGCACCTAGGTCCTCCATGTAGGCTCGCATCGCTGCGTAGTCGGCATCGGTGCGGGGGCGGCAGCCGGAGCCATTGCGCTCGGCGACGTGCTCCATGTTCCAACTGGCGAGCTTGAGGATCGGCCCAGAGGCTGGGCCGGTGCCTGGGCTGGGGGTGCCAGTGCAAGCCGTGGCGAACAGGGCGAGGGCGGCGAGGAGGGCTGTGGGCTTCATGAGAGGGAGTAGAGCACGACTAAGAAAGATTCGCCCGAGCGGACGAGACCCATAGTTTCGTCGAAAGTTTCACACGTTTCTCCCAAACTTGTTGACCTTCGGGACAAACCTGTGACACAAGGAGTTTGTGCTGGAGGAGGTAGCCATGGCGGTAGCCAGACGATTGGAGATGGAGCGGGAGACGCTTCTCGAAGAGATCGCGGTGTCAGGAGCGGTCGCGATTGATCGGAAGAAATTCATCTTCTTGGGAGGCGGGCGGAACATGTCCCGTGCCGTCACCGAGGCTTGGCTGGAAAGCTGGCGGGAATACGTGGTGGATGAAAAGGCCACCCTCCAGTTTTTGGAGACGCGACTTGGCCTCGTGCTGCTCTGGGACAAATCGGGGGTCGAGCGTGGACCGAAAGACCTTGCTGCGCTCTGAGCGCATAAATCGGATCGGAGAAGGTCGTGGCTACAAGCAAGAAGAAGAAAACGCTCAGGATTTCCACTGCGATGACCAGGGATGATCTGAGGAAAGAGCTTCAAAAAGCCAAGCGGTGGCTTGATGCGTCCGAGCGAGCAGCAGCTAAACACGAGTCCGTTCGGCGTAAGGCGGCGGCCACCGTGAGCAACACGGACCTATCGGTGCGACGAGATTCCGAGGTTCTGAGATTGCGGGAAGAAGTGTCTGCACTTGAGCAAGCCGCCGCGCTGCATCCCACATCTCCACTTGGTCCTCACAAACTGGTCCGGGCCGTGCTGATCCCCGGCGGAGGAAATGAAGAGAGCAACTTGAGGCTCACGATTGACCTCATCGTGAACGCTGAGACTGATGTGTGGGACGGCAAATATTACGCGGTGGGCTTTTCCGGCTTTCTTGATTCACCGGAAGACCTCTACCCCTTTGTTCTGCGCGGGGATCAAATTGATTATGGGGCTGAGGGTGACGCCGACCCACTCCTCAAGATCGGAGGCAAGGCCGTTCGACAGGGAGAATCATTCGCGTTCTTCCCAGACGGCGAAGCTAATCCTGGACGCGGTGGATCGTATCGGGTCGCGAGAATAGTGACCCTCCTCAACGGCAACAAATGAACTTGTGCAGACGGCGGCGAGAGTCGGCGTGTCAGCAGATCACGCCCGCCAAACCAAATCATCGCGACGCAAGCGTCGCCTGAGCCATAGCGAGGAAAGAAATGGAAATGGACCAAACCGATCAGATCGAGCGTATCGAGGCGTTCGAGGAAAAGTTCGGCGTGAAATTCGAAGGGCTTTATGCGGCCTTTGGCGAAGAGGACGAAGATGGGGCGGTGCACGTCGTCGTTCGTGGCGAGGCTCATGCGCGGAGCAAAACCTCGAAGATCAGCGAGTGCGTAGAGATCGTGGTCGCCGTGTATGACGACAAAGATCGAGTGATCGGAAAAGGCGAGCACTACCTGAGCGAAGACAGCTTCTTTGGGTTCGAGGTGTTTGTAATCGATCTATACAATGTGCCTCGCACTCCAACACGCATCAGGCTCTACCCAAAGGCAAACTGATGAGCGGAAAGGGACTCCGACTGCGGTCGATGACCGCCCACACCAAACCTTTCGCAACGTGACAGCGGCCCGCGCCTGTGTAGTCTCAGCCGATGTGCGGACGCTTCGACACCAGCCACCTGACTTGGGCTCAGATTCACGACCAGCTTTCCCGGTGGGGCTCGGTCACGACGCCGCCGCTCAATCTCGAACCCAACGACGACGTCCGACCCACAACCAATCAGGTCACGGCGCGGCTCGTAGACGGGGCCTGGGAGCTTGAGAAGATGCGCTGGGGCCTTGTGCCCTTCTGGCGATCCGGGAAGCCTCTCAAGGACACGGAAAAGGGCCTTGGCGACGGATTCAAGCTCACGACCTTCAATGCCCGCGTTGAGACCTGTGCGACCGCCTCCACCTTCCGAGAAGCGTTCAAGAAGCGACGCTGCATTGTGCCAGCCTCAGCTTGGTATGAATGGACGGGCGAAAAGGGTTCGAAGACCAAGCACACCTTCCGTCGCCAAGACGACGGAGTGATCTGGTTTGCTGGGATGTGGGATCGAGTTGCCACTCCAGACGCCGGGGAGATCGGGAGCTTCACCATCCTGACCGGGCCGTCAGCGGGCTGGCTGGCGGACTATCACAGCCGGGCTCCTGTCATCCTTGAAGCCGACGAATGGGGGGACTGGCTGGACGTGTCCCGTGACCCGGCGGAGATTATTGCGGCGGTGCGGCCGGAGCGGTTCGAGTCCGTCGTCCCTTAGATTCTCCCTACGACCGATTTTGACGCATCGAACTTGTAGAGTGGCGGGTTCGCAATTTGGAGATGCTGTTTGCCCGCACGAACTGACGACTTGCCCGAGGGCTTCATTGAGGCCCCCGATGTTATCCCGTTTACCCCAGAGCTTGAGGCGGCTCTTCGGAATACCGCCTCAAGCCGCCAGCATGAGACGTGGAGCGAGCGGCTCCGCCAGGGCTACGGCAAGAACCGGAATGTGCGTCTCCCCGCCAAGGTGAGGAAGGGTCCGCAGGGCGAACGTAATCCTGGCTTGATGGAGGTCATTGGCGACAACGACGTTGCGGAGATTCACCTCACGTCTGCGGCGATCCAGGCCAACATGCAGACTAACGCGGCTGCTTTCGAAGGCTGGGCGTTAGCTCTCAAACGCTGGGCCGGTGCGGAGAGGGTCGGTCTGTTCTGGCCAGCGGTTGAACCGGTGAAGGGTAAGCTGCCGCCTCACTACGAACGGTTCCTCTATCGTGCTCGACGGTTCGCCGACCTCTTCCCGGATTGGTTTTGGCTGGATGGAGACACCACGGGCTCGGTTGCGCTGGGGAGCGATGGCTACCGCGTTCTCAATGTAGCTGGGGACCGCACCCATCTCACCGACAACCTCGTCTGCGAACGAGGAGAGTGGTCGAATGAGCATCAGATGGAATGCTTCCTCCGTCAGGATCGAAAATTCGCCGACCACTTTGGATTCCGGGGCGACTATCGCACCGATCAGCAGTTCCCCGTTGGCCTGTTCAGAACTCCGCTACCCGATGGCAACGGACGCATCTTCCCTGGCGGGAAGGGTGCGATTGATTTGGTGTGCGTTGACGGCGACCGATTTTGGCTGTTCGAACTCAAGGCCGGGAAGAACATCCCGGTTGGAACGATCAGCGAGTTGATCTTCTACGCCAGCGTCATGCGCGACGCGGCGTTGGGGCATTTCCAGTTTGCCCCGAGCCGGGCGGCCGGAAACCATGTGACGGGTGATGACGTCAGCCAAGCCAAGGAGATCGTTGCCGTGATGTTGGGCGACAATCTCCATCCGCTGCTCAGCGACGCGGCTCTCCTCAAGATGTTGAATGACGCGGTTCAAATCCGCTGGAATGCCGAACAGAGAGTCTCCGTCGAGTTTCGCGCGGCGACCATCGAAGGCGGTCTGGTCATCCGGGATGTCGCCGCTTGAACGGCCTGACCCTGACCGTCCATCGTGCGACCAATCAGATCGGCGGCAACTGCATTGAACTGGCGACCGGTGAAGGGCGCGTTCTTCTCGATGTCGGTCGTCCTCTCGATGCCCCCAAGGAGGCGACCGGCCTTCTGCCCCAGACGCTGAATCTCGACCGCCCCGTCGATGGTGTGCTGATCTCCCATCCCCACCAGGACCACTACGGCCTGCTTGAAGAACTACCAGCTTCGTGGCCCGTCTACTCCGGCGTCTCGGCGGGCAAGCTCATGCACCTCACCGCCAGCATATTCGGCACCGCGCCGGTTCGGAACTATCGTCACTGGTCAGGCGGGAACCCGAGCAAGTGGGTCGTGATGATCCGCCCTTCGCTTATCCGGGATTTCGCGTCGAAAGGCGTGGCCCCCAACGAGGCGGATGCCTGGAGCTATTCCCAGTGGCGCGGATATCTGGAGCAGCCGGATGGGGTGGCGTTGAAGGCTTGGTTTGATGAGGGCGGAGCACGGTCAGTCCACCTCCACACGTCAGGCCATGCGTCCACGGCCGACCTAAAGGCATTCGCGACGGCAATCTCGCCAAAGGCCCTGGTCCCGATTCACGGGATGGCCTGGGACACTGACCGCGACGGTTTTGAGAACGTCGTCAGGCTTACTGATGGCGAGCCTCTCGCGATCATATGAATGGAGATCACTTTGACCGACCAGGATTTTCGTCTGCCGACTTACGCAGTTGAGAGACTGACGCGCCACGGCCATGCGGTGAACCGCCTGTTCAGCGAAACCGCTGAGGGAAAGGGCGAGTTCGCATCCCACCCTGTGGTGTCAGCCCTCGCGTTCGACGCGGCTGACTTCGTCTGGGCTGCATTGATGACCACTTCCCCAGAGGCTCAACAAAGCAGGGCCATTCGCAACAGCCTCGCGGAGGCGATGATCGGCGTCCTCGCGGAGTGGGAGGGGCTGCCCAAGGAAATGCGAGACGAGCTTTAGCCAATCTGGAAGGCTGGGGCACTCGCCAACCCCCCAACCGATAAGCCCCACAAGAATAGAACACATCAAGAACATTTCTCTTCCGGATTCACTCAGACCCCGCTACGGCGGCTGCGGGTCGGTGGCGTCTGGAGTGGAGTGAACGATGTCTGGGAGCCGTCCGGCCCCGTCGCTAACGCGAGCCTCCTTGGCTCCCGGCGGCTTCATCGCGGTCTGCCTCCGCTCCGACGTGCGGCTGCCCCTAATGGGCTCCGGCCTCTGTGCAGGATTCCCGTCTCCCGCTGACGACTACGTCGAGGATGCACTCGATCCGTCACGCCTGATTGTCACCAATCCGACCGCCACGTTCATGTGGAAAGTTTGCGGTAGCAGCATGGTGAGAGCGGGTATTCGCGACGGCGACTACGTGGTGGTGGATCGCTCCCTGGTCGCCAAGGCGGGCGATGTCGTGGTCGCAGTGATCGACGGAATACCGAGTGCAAAGCTCGTCGCCAGAAATTCCGAAGGGCGGCTCGCCCTCGATTTCGCCGATGCGAAGCGGACGCCGCTGATCCTCGACGAAGCGTCCGAGGCTCTGATCTGGGGCGTCGTCACATGGTCGCTCACACCGCATCGGCCTCCGGCTCGATGAGCCGCGTCTTCGCCCTCAGCGATGGCAACTCTTTCTACTGCTCGTGCGAGCGTGTGTTCGATCCGTCCCTCGAAGGTCGGCCCGTCATCGTTCTCTCCAACAATGACGGCTGTGCGATTGCCCGCACGCCAGAGGCCAAAGCTCTTGGCATCAGAATGGGCGATCCCTGGTTCAAAATCCGCGATCTCTGCCGAGCCAATGGCGTCGTCGCGAAGTCCTCAAACTACGTCCTTTATGGCGACATGAGCCGCCGCGTAAACGAGGTCTATCGGTCGTTCGCAGATGAGGTTGAGGTCTATTCGATAGACGAGAGCTTCCTCGATCTGACTCGCATACCCGACGCTGAGGGCTACGCCCGGAAGATGCGAGCGACCGTCCGCCGCTGGACCGGGATTCCGACCAGCGTTGGCTTGGGTCCGACGCGAGTTCTCGCGAAGGCCGCGAACCATCTGGCGAAGAAGCGGCCCGAACTCGACGGGGTTTGCGATCTCACGTCCGCCGAAGCACGGGACCGGCTTCTTCCCCTCCTGGCCATCGCAGACGTCTGGGGTGTCGGCCGGGCCTCGGTTGGCAAGCTGGAGGCGGTAGGCGTTCATACCGCTGCCGATCTGCGGGCGATGGACCCCAGCTTGGCTCGATCACTGCTGACGGTGGTCGGCGAACGTCTCGTGCGAGAACTCAATGGCGTGCGCTGCCAGGACCTCGAATTCATCGCGCCTGTCCGACAGGGAATAGCTGTCACTCGGTCGTTCGGGTCGCCAGTGACCACGCTCGATGTGATGTTGGAGGCCACCGCCTCCTATGCGAGCCGGGCCGGTGAGAAGCTGAGAAGACATGGCGTCGTGGCTCCCCATATCAGCGTTTTCTTTCACACGAGCCGCTTCTCGGATGGACCTGCCAAATCAGTCTCGGGGATCGTGAGGCTGCGGGAGCCGACGTCCGACACGCTCGAACTCGTCCAGGCGGCAACACGGGCCACGAAGCGGCTCTGGTCGGGCGGCTATCGCTACTCGAAGGCAGGGGTAATGCTGGACGGACTGGTGACACCGGAACGAGCACCGAGGGCGTTGATCGACGCCCCTGATCCCCGGCGCGAGGCCCTGATGGCTGCTCTGGACGACGTCAACGGACGGTTCGGCCGTGGGTCAGTGTTCGTCGCTCGAAGCGGGTTTCAGAAGGCTTGGACGGTGCGGGCAGATATGCGGAGCCCGGCGTATACGACGCGGCTTGCGGAGGTGCCGGTGTTGAGAGCCTGAGCCCGACACCGGGGGTCTCGCTTAGCGGACATTCCAGACGCCGGTTCGGGGTGGTTTTGCAAACGGGGCGTCCGCCCCGGAAGCAGACCCCTGCCCCCCAAATGTTTTCGTGGTGGAGGCCGCCATCCTTAGTCGTAGTGCGGTCCGTCAACGCGAGTAGCAGTCAAATCCAATTCGCTCCGGTTCGCGACAAGATCGAACCGTTTGAAAAACGAGAGAGCTTCACCGGGCGTCAAGCTGATTTCCACGGCGCGCAAGGATTCCGGCGACGGCTCAAACTCCTTGGAGTCGCTCAGGTAGGCGACCAAAGACACTTCGGTCACTTGCGCGCCACTGATGCCGCTTGACGTAATTCTGAACGCAACAACTCGTTCGTCATTCTGGGCCTTACCCAAGGAGACGAGATGTTTGGCGATCGAGAGGTTGTCTGAGACGTCAGCGGCAACTGTGCCCTTGAAGTCGTTATATTGAACACCAGCAGTGAAAGTATCCATTCTCGTTTCCTTCGGTTTACGCGACGGGGGCGGAATTCAAGGATCGAGCTTATCCATGTTGGTTGTCAATTAATGCTCAGTTTCACCTGTCGCCATTTACCCCACCCCCTGCACAATCCGACCTTAGTCCTCCAAACGGACGTCGGGAGTGTCTGAGACGGGTCGAGTGTGGGCACTGGCATCAAGCGGGATAGCGGACCTCTGGGAGACCGTCAGCGGCCAAGAGACCGACTCGACTCGCCCGTCTAACGATGTTTCACTTCGCCCATGGGACGGCTGCTCGACAGTTTGCTGGAGGGTTCCCACGCCTATCGCATAGAACGCGAGGCGGACTCCTACACGCTGGTTGCCGACCCTGACTGTCTCGATGAGTTCAGCGACTTGGTGCGCGAGGCGGCGGCCCAAGCGGGCGAAGAGTTCGTCGTCTTTCCGGTATGCGAAGGCGGCCACCTTTACAGCCAGATGGTGGTCGTTCCGCTGGATGGCGTATCGAAGTCTCGGTGAGCGTCAGCCACCGCTCAGGTCGCGCTCCACATCCTCGGCCATGTTCCCCACTCGGCCGACTGACGCGCGAAGTTCATCCGCGCTGACGCCGAACTTCTCAGCCCAGTCACGGACCTCATAGTCCTGTTCCAGGCTGATGCGCTTGCGATCCTGGCCGCCGGTTTGGCTCTTGTCGTCAGTCACTGCGCTCTCCCTTGTCGTGATTTTCGCGGGCCTTAGCAGCCTCCTCCAGCATGCGGATGGCAGACAGATCGGCTTCGTCAGCCGTCATCACTATCGAGTCCTTGGAAGGGTCTTCGACCACTACCGCGTCTTTTCGCGCCTCGGGCGTGAGTGGACCTTCGCGAGTAGGTTTGGAGTCGGCCATGATCGGGAAATGCAGACATCTCGGGCCAGTTCCGGGCAGGCATTAATGGCCGGGGGAAGCAGATAGGTCGGCAGTCGCGATGTTCCAGACCGCTCACTCGAACCGGACTGTATCGGCGATCTGCGGGCCGAGTTCGCAAACCTGCCTCGTGCTGCAAGACAGATAGATCGTCAGGCCGACAGGCTCGCCTCGTCGGGCACCCCAAACGGATGGCGTGCCGACATGACCAACCCAGCCATACGGAAGGCCGTCGCTAACATCGTCTGCACGTTTGAAGGCGGCCCACCTTCCCCGCCTACCATCTACGTTCATTTCGCCGGTGGCGTAGTCCAGCAAGCCGTCCTGGAGAGGAACTGAGCCATACATTCCGTATGAGAAGCCAACGCGCAGACCGTCGCCGACGAACTCGTCTACCTCCGTATCGACGCCGATAACCGGCAGGCGCGAAAGTTCTCGCGGTATAGCCACGAAAAACGGACCCACAGCCTCTACCCGCTGGAAACCCTGCGGATCAGGTGAGTGCGGCTCAGAACTGCACGCCGCCAAAAGGGTCACCCAAGCCACCAAGCCCGCGCTCTTTTGGTGAATCCGACGTGGAGCCATTTTGGCTCAACGAGCGACGGAGAGACAGGTTCTGTTCAAGGCCGATGGAGCATTGGGATCAAAGGTCGGTCGCGCCTCCTCGCGCTCACCCACCCTCCCCTGCGCTGGACTCCAACGCGAAGGGACTGGATAGTCCGCCCAGGGACGAGGCAGAAACATGAAGACCCTCAAGATCGGGCTGATCGCGGCGATGATCGTCTTCCCAGCGGTCGCAGTTGCTCACCCTGGCGGCCTCAACTCAGAGGGCTGTCACAACGATCGGAAGAACGGTGGCTATCACTGTCACCGGACAGGAAACGGTTCGCGCGGATCAACTCCGAACCCGCCCCAACAGGCAGTGCCAAGAGGCACGGACCGCGCCTATGCCAACTGTGCGGCTGCGCGTGCCGCTGGGGCCGCGCCGGTGCGTCGCGGCGAACCCGGCTACGGCCGACACCTGGATAGGGACGGTGATGGCATAGGCTGCGAGTAGCTATGAGGGATTTACCCGACACCCCCTATGGCCGGGTCAAGCTCTTGGAACAGCTTATGGTCGCCAAAGTCGGGGGAGAGCACGACGCCGATGGCGCGCTCTACGAACGACTTAGGAAGTCGGTTTTGCGCGACCCGGCCATCCCCGGTGCTTTGGTCCCAGCGGTGCTTCGCAATCATCGTGACTTCGATCATCTCTGGTCGTTCGCCAAGTCATTTCACTCAAGCTGGGAACCGAGACGCCGACATGTCCGCGACGAGTTTGCTCGGTTACTGGGCTACTTAGAGGAAAGCGAAAGCCTCTCACCGTCAGACGCCGGTGTGTCCATGGCTCTTATGTCTTTCGACGAAGAAGGTGTGAGTGCCGCATGGCAGAAGGCACTCTCTCGTCGCGCTTCTGACCCGGCGGGAGCAATAACCGCTGCGCGCACTTTGCTCGAAACCGTCCTCAAGCACGTTCTGGACGATGCCCGCGTGGACTACGCGGAGACAGACGATCTCCCTCGGCTTTATCGACGGGTCGCGGAAAGGCTCAACCTCGCGCCAAGCCAACACGTGGAACCAGTTTTCAAGCAGGTGCTCGGAGGCTGCACAGCGGTCGTTGAGGGGTTGGGATCAGTTCGTAACAAGGTGGGAGATGCCCACGGAGCGGGCCGAAGACCCGTTAACGTCAGCGAGCGTCATGCTCATCTAGTAGTGAACCTCGCGGGTGCTATGGCGACCTTTGTTGTCGAGACATGGCGCGAGCGTCAGCCTGACATGGCCGAGATGGCGAGGGTCGATTGACCGTCACCCAGACAACTTATCGGGTGAACCTAAACGATACCATCGACGTCCAACGAAGCATGGTCGATGGGCGGGAAACCATTCCGGTGATGGACCACTTGCGCGAACGCGCAGACCACTTCGACTTTGACCCCAAGATCAAAGGCGACACGATCACGGTCACCATTGCGGATGATCGAATGCGGTTCCTCTGGGGGGTCATAGTTGACGACTTGGGAGAACAAGTTCGTCGAATTAAATCCTTCACGCCATAGGCTCCGGCGCGGGGCCACCACCTCCTTGCGGCCC
>ENA-UOUJ01000521-UOUJ01000521.1-activated-sludge-metagenome-genome-assembly--contig:-NODE-521-length-25242-cov-14.475761_pt1 | contig 25242 bp, 20 predicted proteins | sample MGYA00249839_ERZ747224 | MGnify/ENA primary metagenome ERZ747224 (study PRJEB28782, sample SAMN03220277) | activated sludge metagenome | biome: wastewater; feature: sewage sludge; material... | reverse complement strand
TTGCTGTACACACTCTCCATCCTTTTGTCATTGTTGTCGTACGCCACAGTAATAAATTTTTAAAGGTTTTAACTTTTTCCTTGTTTTAAGAGGGACAAAGATAAAATTGTTTTTGAATTGACAAAATTTTAACCCAACTCTTATATTGGCAATTTACCGCCGTTCTTTATACTTCCTTTTGCTCCTGTTCCTGCTGCTGGCGGTACATTTCGGTATAGTGTCCGTTGAGCGTCAGTAATTCATCGTGTGTTCCTTTTTCCATTATCCTGCCGTTGTCCATCACTATTATACTGTTGAATGAAAAAAGGCTGAAAATACGATGTGTAATGATGATGGCGGTCTTGTCTTTTAAAAAGGCATACAGGTTGCCAATAATTTCCTTTTCCGTTCTGGCGTCCACGGCGCTCAGGCAATCGTCGAACACCACAATCTCAGGGTCTTTTATCATGGCACGGGCAATAGATATCCGTTGCTTTTGCCCCCCGCTTAGGGTAACGCCCCGTTCGCCCACCATGGTTTGAAAGCCCTGCGGGAACCGGCCGATCTCTTTTTCCACGCTTGCCCCCCGCGCCGCCTTGCGGATCATTTCTTCTGTAGCCTTATCCAGTCCGAAGCCTATATTGCCGGCTATACTATCGCTGAACAAAAAAACGTCCTGCGGCACATAGCTGATCTGTGCTCTCATTTCACGTACATCCATTTGGCGGATATCGGTTCCATCTATCAGGATTCTACCGTGAGTAGGGTCATACATTCGCAGCAGCAACTGTGCTATGGTTGATTTACCGCTGCCTGTTTTGCCAATAACGGCTATCTTACTGCCTTTGGGTATATCTAATGAAAAATCTTTCAATGCCCGGATGCCGGTGTGCGGGTAAGTAAAGTCTACACATTCAAAGCGGATGTGTCCCTGCAGGTGAACGGGTAAAGGAGCCGCAACGTTCTGAATATCAGGAACGGTATCTAAAAACTCATTGAGTCTTTTTTGCGAGGCGGATGCTCTTTGTATCATACTGGCCACCCAGCCAATAGAGCTTACCGGGAAAGTGAGCATATTAATATACACTACAAATTCGGCGATGGTTCCAATGGTAATATCATCTGGGTTTCGGATGTGGTATAAGCCGCCTATCATAATGGTAAGCAGGGTACTTAAGCCGATCAGCAGGCTTATGGAAGGAAAATAAATGGCTTCGATCTTCGCTAAGTTAACGGCGCTTTTTTTGTAGGCTTCACTGTTCCGCTCAAAAAAATGTTCCATGGTACTTTCCTGCACAAATGATTTGATAACCCTTATGCCTGAATAAGATTCCTGGGCATTAGTGGTAAGGGTGCTGAGCTGCGCCTGTATGTTTTCACTTCTTTTATGAATGATGGTGTTAACGATGTAAATGGTTATAGCCAGGATTGGCAGCGGCGCCAGCACATAAAGCGTGAGCTCCCAGTTTTTTTGAAACATATAAAAAAGGCTGAGGCCGATGAGCGCTACAAGGTTGATAAAATACATCATGGCCGGGCCGGTATACATTCTTACACGGCTTACATCTTCGGCCATGCGGCTCATTAAATCGCCGGTGCTGCGTGTTTTGTAAAAAGCAGTATCCAGTTCCTGGTAATGCTGGTATACTTCGTTCTTCTGATCGTATTCTATGAGGCGGCTCATTACAATAATAGTTTGCCGCATAAAGAACATAAAAATGCCTCTTAATAAGGCCAGCACCAGCAAAGTAATACCGCATACCATCACCAGCCAGGTAAAATCGTGGGCCTGTATTTTTTGTTCTACCTGGTTGATGAAAGCCTTAACAAGGGGATCGTACTCTTTTGAAAAAGCTTTTGTATATACCTGTTGTTCCTCATTGAGCTGGCTTATTTTAATTTGCACCTTATCCATTACATAACCCGTTACCTGGGGCGCCAGGATACCAAAATAGTTGGAAACAATTACGAAAAGGATACCCAGTAAAAAACGCCACCTGTACTTCCTGAAATATTTATTAACGGCTCTTAAATGCTTCAATGCGGTTTTTAATTTATGCAAATGTAGTAAAAGGAGGTTAGTGCGGCCGGGAGAAGCACACAAAGCCCCACAAATCAAATGCAGGGGTATTATGCTTAAATAGACTATATGTTGGTATATTTGAGAAGAACATGCTGCTGTTAACCATATACCACGGCAATGAAGGGATTTCTTTTTAATATATTATCCCGGCAACGAAAGTGGAATATTTTTTGTCTGTGTGAAAAGCAGTTTTTAAAACCATGAGACTCCTCTGTATAGCAATCATACTTTTTTTGTTTTTTGATCAGGTGCAGGCCCAGCAACCGCCAAGCCGGCCTACAATAGGATTGACCTTAAGTGGTGGCGGGGCCAAGGGGCTGGCTCATATCGGCATATTGAAAGCGATAGATTCTGCAGGGCTCAATATTGATTATATTACCGGTACAAGCATGGGCAGTGTAATTGGCAGCTTATATGCCATTGGTTATTCGGCCGATACCATAGAAAAAATTGCAAGAACCATTGACTGGGAGCTTTTATTGAGTAACCAGTCTTCCCTTCGCAGTGTATTCATGGACGAAAAGGAAGAGTATGCCAAATACGTGGTAGAGCTGCCCTGGGTAAATCACCGGTTTACCCTGCCTACCGGCATATTGGAAGGACAGGAATTATGGCTGAAGTTCTCGGAGTTGTTTTTCCCGGTAAGTCATATCAAAGACTTTTCCCAGTTTAGCATTCCTTTTAAATGCATTGCCACCGATGTGGGAAGTGGTGAAGCGGTAGTAATGGAAAATGGTGAGATTGTTTCATCGGTGCGCTCCAGCATGGCTATACCCTCTTTTTTTACCGCCGTAAAGGCAGGCGACAAGCACCTGGTAGACGGGGGCATCGTGCGCAACTTCCCTGTTCAGGATGTAAAAAAAATGGGCGCCGATATTGTAATAGGAAGTAATGTTTCCACCGGGCTGCTTGCATCCGATAAGGTGCGCAATGTGATACAGGTGCTTTTGCAGGTAGCTTTTTTCAGGGAAGCGGAAGACCAGCGCAATGAAGTTCCGCTTTGTGATATTTATGTAAACCATCCCCTGGAGAAGTATAATATGGGCAGCTTCGGGCAGTCGGAGGATATCCTGGAAGCAGGAATCAAAAAAGGTAAGGAGCTGTACCCCCGGCTGAAGTGGCTTGCCGATTCTTTAAATGCAATATATGGCACCACCCTGCTTAGGCGAAACAGGTTGCCCGAAATGCAGAAAGTTAAAATAACCTCCTTTGAATTAAGCGGATTGAAGAATACCACAATTGAGTTTTTTATCAATACACTTGATCTGTTTACAGACAGGTGGTATTCGGCGAAAGATATCTCGGAGATGATCCGCCATGCATTTGGCACCAGGTATTATAACCGTATATTGTATTCCCTGCACGAACAACCCGATGGCAGCTATAAAATCGTTTTTGATGTGGTGGAGAACCCCCTCACCTTTGCCAAGCTGGGTTTGCACTATGATAAATTCAGCGGTATCAGCGCTATCGTTAATTTCACCAGTCGCAACTTCATTACCACCAATTCCCGGAGCCTGGTAACAGTAAATATCGGCGATAATTTTCGCGCCAGGGCCGAGCACCTGCAGTATATAGGACGACATAAGAATTTCTCTTTTTCCATGGGGGCCCAATATGACAGGTTTAACGTTAACGCCTATGATATGTATAAAATGGAAAATGCTTACCGCGAAACGGGCTTGTATAAACGGCAATACTCAAAGCTCTACGCTACAACAACTTTTTCCTCCAACAGGAAACTGGCAACCGGACTGGGCTTTAGGATGGAGTTTTTCGATTATAAACCTGTTATTTCCGGCACGCTGGAGCTCGACGGAAGCAATAGCTTTCCTACTGTATTTACCTTTTTGAAATATAATGTATTGAATAAACCGGTTTTTCCTACGCGTGGAATGAAACTCGACCTGGAAATTGGGCGGGTATTAAAGCAGCATGAAAATATTTCTATTCTTAGAAACGGTCAGCCCACTGCTGCCGATGAATATCCGATTGCTACGCACCCTTACCACAGGGCTTTGTTGTATATGGAAAGCTACAGCCCGGTGTCCAGTAAAATGACATTATTAACTTCCATACAATCGGGTATTAACCTGAATTACAGCAATAATGTGATGAACGAATTTTCTATTGGGGGCATGATACCGCTATACCATAACCAGATTGTTTTTGCGGGATTGCCTGAAGCCACAACCTATGCCTCCTCCGCTGCGGCTTTTATGGGGGGATTACGATACGAGTTTTTATCCAATACCTATCTTACCGGGCGCGCCAATGTGCTGTTTACCAATTTGGTGAGCAGGAGCGTGTTTTTTAACAACCCCGACTTTTTTTCGGGATATGCGCTTACTTTCGGTTATAATTTCGCGTTAGGTCCTCTTGAGGTGAGCGCCATGTACAGCGACCAGTTAAGGAAAGTAACTTCGTATGTTAGCCTGGGCATCAGCTTTTGATGAGGGATGAGGTGTAGGGTATAAGGTGTGAGGCATGGTGATCATAAGTATTAATGATTCTATTCCCTAATACCCCGTGAAAGTTATACTGTATGTTGGATATTGAACTTTTTGATAGTGATAAAAACAATGAATGGCTTGTCCGGCAATTTGAAGCATACCGGTTTAGCGGCTCGTCTCTGGCAGATAAATTCATTCCCCGTGCTGATATTTCCATAATTTTTCATTTTAAAGACTGTCCTTTTATTTCCGGAGAAGCTTCCTTGCAATTAGAGCCTTTTTTTGTAGCACCTATTATTCCCAGGGCTATCATGTTGCAATTCGGGGGCAATATGGACACATTGGCGATAACCTGCAAAGCGACTGTTTTCTCACGGTTATTTGAATTGGATATGTCGCCTGTTCCAAAACGAAGCATCAATCTCCCCCAACATATCTTTTTCCCGGTTTGGAAAGCAATGGCACATCTCAATACCACGAATGAGCGAATCGCTTACTTTTCCGGGTTTATAAATTCAGTGCAACAAACGCCTTATTGCCCCGATGCTGTAGATATGCTTTACGGGAAGATACTTGAAAAGAGCATTACGCATCCCCTGAAAGAAATTATGCAGGAATGTTTTGCGAGCAAAAGCACTTTACTACGAAAATTCATAAAACGTACAGGAGTAAGCCCCAAAACACTGGCCCGCGTAGTGCGGTTGAATTACCTGTGGACGAAAATAAGGGACGAAAATGCCATGGACTATCAGGAATTGATTTTTGACGGCAACTATTTTGACCAATCTCATTTTATAAATGACTTCAAAGCCATCGTTGGCGAAACCCCGGGCTACTTTTTTAACCGCAACCTGAACATTGTGAAAATGTTTTCGGGAAAGCCTGCCGGCGAAATATAAAATTGAGACTTTTTTCCAATCAAAGGAGTTTATTCCTGTTTATCTTGGCGGGGAACTATGTAATGAAATACATCATAAACCCCGTGAAATACAATGAAAAAACATTCCTGCTTACTATCCTTAATTACTTTTGTGCTGTTCATCAGCCAGGATGCCGAAGCGCAGCTTTTGAATAAAATCAAAAAAAAAGCAGCAGAAACCGCAGAAAATAAAGTACTGGACAAGACTGCCGAAGCTACAGAAAAGACAATGGATGACACTGCGGAAGCTGTGAAGAGCAGGGAAAAAGACGAAAAGAATGATAAAAAGAAATCGGGCGCCGGCAACGAAAACGATCGAGCGAACGCGGCTGTTGCTGTACATACAAAATCCGATACAGGATCTTTAACATCATACTCCAACTACGATTTTGTGCCGGGCGACAAGCTCATTTATTTTTACGATATGGCAGGCGAAACCGACTCAGAAATACCCGGACGTATGCTGCTCAACTCCGGTAATGCGGAAATACAAACCTATAAAGGCGAAAAAGTATTGGTAGCTCCAGCCGGGGCTACGCCGTATATGATGCCCTATATGAAAGAAGATGCCTACCTGCCCGAACAGTTTACCTTAGAATTTGATGTGCTGTCGAACGGTGGCATAGGCACCAGTACAGATGTGTCGGAGATCCGGATCTATTTCCGCGCAAGCGAAAGGGCCGGCAGTGGGGATGCCACGGCTCCGGTCTTTATCAGACTGGAAGCTATTTCGGGAGAAAATCCTAATTACGGTTTTGAAGCGTATAAGGAAAGCGGCTCTGCGGCGGGAACTCATCACGGGCCTTTCCCATCAACAGCCGTTAATCCTGATCAGAACAACTGGCGGCATATTGCCATTTATTTCAATAAAAACATTGGTAAGCTGTATATAGACCAGCACCGGCTTGCCGTAATCAACCAGGTGCGTCCGGGCAGTGTCAATATGGTGGAGATTGAGGTTAACAATGGTGAAAACCAGGTTTTGTTTAAAAATTTCCGTTTGGCGGCAGGTGGCGCCGATTCCTACAATAAAGTGATGACGGAAGGTAAATTCATCGCTTACGGTATCCGGTTTGATGTGAGTAAAGCAATCCTGAAACCCGAATCCATGGGTACTATCAACGAATTTGTGAAAATGATGAAAGAAAATGCCGGTCTCAAATTTGAAATAGGCGGTCATACCGACAGCGATGGAACAGCGGAACGGAACAATGTGCTCTCACAGGAACGCGCAGACGCCGTAAAAAAGCAAATGGTTGGCATGGGCATAGATGCCGGCCGGTTAAGCACCAAAGGTTATGGCCCGTCCAAACCCATAGTTGACAACAGTTCTGCCGAGAACAAGGGCAAAAACCGTCGCGTAGAATTTGTGAAGCAATGATGACTTCATTTATCAGGCTTTTCAACAGAATACCCGGTAAGCCTGCAGGGAAAAAGGCGGCAGCTTTCTGTTTTATGTTACTGCTCTTTTTTACACTGGCAGGAAAGGTAGCTTTCGCACAGGTATCGCCCGGGATGTTAGACAACCGCGGGGAAATAGTAGAAGGAGAAATAACTGTTGAGGTAACATCCAGGTCGGTACGGGTAGATGACCAGGGGGATGTGGTTGAAAGGCACGAAGACCAGATAACGTATTCAACATCAACCCTGCACCGGCTACTGTCTGCTAACTACCATCATTTGTCCAAAGACCCCGCCAAACTGGCGCAGGCTACGGAATGGCATAAAAATACTATACTTGTCCGGGAGTTCCGCCATGATGCCAACGGCGGCCAACTGCCGCCCCCGCCGGTTCGGGCCAGCATATCCTCTCAAACATGGAGGGTTTGCAACAACGAACTGATCCTGACCAGAAAATCGGGCGCCAAAGGAAACCTGACCAATTTTGATGTTTCTGCCTATATCGTGTTGTCTCTTCCACGTACCCCCGCGGAGATCGCAGCGGAAAATGCCGCGCGAATTGCTGCCAACACCGGCTGGCGGAAGGCAGACAACGAGGAGGCTTTTCTCAATGATACGCCGGCTGCAGGAGGAGGGCTATACCTTTATACGTTCAGCCATATCAATTTCAAGGGCGGCGGCTTCACCCATAAGAATAATATATCCGGTAAAACCAGCAATTACGAGTGTTCGTTTGAGCAATGGACCGATGAGCAGGATCCTCCTCACATCAGCCTTCCCTGGCAGTCGAGCAACATTCCGCAGGAGTTGAAATATAAGAAGACCGAAGTGGATGGCAGGAATGTCTTTCGCTACCAAAACCCCCATACGTCCAAGGCCGGCATGGAAGCCCTCATTAAGGATCCCTCAACGCCACAGACCTTTACCAGCACGGCAATCCGTTATTCCAGGATATACGACAGCAGTGTTGATGATGACAGCAGGGGCTATACGGAAGAGTCTGCCACTACTAAAATTTCCATCAGGCTCCAGGGGAAAAGGTCGTTAACGGAGGCGGTAATGGCTTTGCCGGAATCGTTCAATACCTGGTTGCCTGAAGCCGGAACCGATGAAAAGACGCCGGGTAACGGATTGCTCGTGCCTGTGAGGATCCGAAAAAAAGACAATCCAGATGAAAAAGCTGCCCACACAGCCACTTTCAGATTCGAATTGCTGGATGTGTCTAAAGAAAAAGGGATATGCACCAATTACCCGCTCAACGGAACAGCAGACTTCGACCTGAAGATCAACCCCGAAATGAACCCCTTGCTCACTGTGTCTGCCGATGGACAGTCGGCCGAAAGCAAAGAGGGGCTGGAGGAAAGCATGGTGCATATAAGCGCGCACGACTGGGGCGCCTACGGAAAACTTAAAATTACCGCCAAACTCAGCAACGGCCAGCAGGTGGTTGCTTACCCGGAAGGCGATGAAAGCATACAATATCTTAGCATTCCAATGGACGGAAACGGCAACCTGGTGGCAGACGCCTGGGAGAAGGAAACGGGAATTTTTGAGAAGAACTTAGGCCCGTTATGGGATGAGGATAGCCAGCCGGCTAATCAGCGACGTAACGGCGACGGATACACGTTGTATGAAGAATACAGGGGGTTCAGAACGCTTGCCGGTAATCATATACGTACGTCTCCTGTAAAAAAAGACCTGTTTGTTTATGACCCCGACGGGCTGGTAAAAACCTATTATGCACCTTATAACCCCGCCCGGCTGGAACTGCATTATATTGATCCATCCATGATGAAGTATACGGGAGAGGCAAAAAATGCTGACAACCGGTGGGTGAACTTCAATAGTGAAGCACACCGGTATGCAAGGCAATATGCGCTGAACGTAAGAAAGTGGACCTCGGGCGGAGACGGAACCCTTGGGGTTGCCAACGACGGATATGCCGTACCGGACGGTGAAAGCAAAGAGGGACAGGTAGCAAGATTCGTGAAGCGGAGCGATGAATTGGCGGGCTATGATTATTACAACTCATTGGAGCAGCCCTTAAAGCATATTTACATCGTTAAAATAGCAACTGCCGAAATAGACCGGATTGTGCGTAGCATTGCGGGAAACAAAAGCCAGGACTTGCTGCAACAGGTTTTTACAAAAGTGATCACTTCAACTGTAATACATGAAGTAGGTCATGCTATCGGTATCCGGCATCATGCCAGCGACGATGCGGTGGGGGTTTACCTGGGTGTTATTGATTGCGCCATGCGCTATAACACGGATGATGAAATCCTGCATCCCGGGCAACTAAGGGCAAACTACCTCTTGTGTAAAAAAGGAGAAACCTGGAAACGTCATTCCCAAAGCACCGGTAAAGACGGTGAAACAACATATCATTTTGAGGACGTGCCTTCCGATGATTGTTTCGGGCGTATTGATATTAAATCGGATCCATAACAAACCTGCTTAATAACTACCTGCATGAAGGGAGGGTACAGGATGCTGACCGGTAACGGGGATATGATCGGGCAGCACCCCGGCATCAAAGCCGGCAGCCTTTAAAAGATCAATGATCAATGCAGCTTGTATGGTACCTGAGGTGCATTTTACCCGAAGGATACGATCGCAATCCTGCAGGTCGAAATTAGCCTGGTAATTGGAAAAAGACCGTTCTATCTGTTCAATCAGCATATGGGCATCGCGCCGGTTGTGAACATTGGTTTTAAACACTTCTATCATTTATCTTATAAAATTATTTCTTAAAAGATGAACACTACAAACCTACTCTCCCCGGGGAAACAAATGCGGGGGTAAATACGGCAATTTGAAGGGTTGATTACGACAAAAGAATGTTTTATTTTTAGGGTATGAAACATATATCCATACTGGTTCCGTTAGGCCACAGCAGCCTGCCTAATATTGATGGCACGCACCAGGTACTTTCCGAAGCGAACGGCTTTCTTACTGCTATGGGCCGGGACCCCCTGTTTACCATCAGGCTGGTAGGTCTTTCTAAGGAAACAGTTCAGCGTAACGGCTTATACACCATATGTCCGGATTGTTTGATTGGAGATGTAACCCAAACAGACCTCATTATTATTCCGGCTATGCATGGCGACCTGGAAAAAGCGATGGAGCTCAATAAAGCCTTTATTCCCTGGATCATACAGCAGCACAGGCAGGGCGCTGAGCTTGCCAGCTTTTGTATAGGCGCATTTTTCCTTGCAGCTACCGGTTTGTTAAACGGCAAACAATGCGCCACGCACTGGCAATTGGCCAATCAGTTCCGGAACATGTTTCCCGATGTGCACCTGGTAGATGATAAAATTATGACGGTAGCCGATGGCATTTATACCAGTGGCGGCGCTTATTCTTTTTTAAACCTGCTGGTATATCTCATAGAAAGATATGCAGGGCGCGATGTGGCCATACTCGTTGCCAAAGCATTTATGATTGATATAGATCGTTACAGCCAGTCGCCTTTTATCATTTTTCAGGGACAAAAAGCACACCAGGATGAACCGGTAAGGAAAGCGCAGGAATTTATTGAACAAAATTTTGAAGAAAAAATAACCGTAGACCAGTTAGCCTCCATGTTCGCCCTTGGCCGCAGAAGCCTGGAGCGCAGGTTTAAAAAAGCCACCAGCAATACGGTTACGGAGTATATACAAAGAGTAAAGATAGAAGCGGCTAAAAAAGACCTGGAAACCGGGCGTAAGAATATTAATGAAGTGATGTACGAAGTGGGGTACAACGATGTGAAAGCATTCAGAACTACATTCCGGAAGGTTACCGGCCTATCGCCTGTTGAATATAAAAATAAATACAGTAAAGAGATATTAACGGCATAGGCTCATCAACACATTGATTGTTTATTATGATCAGCCCGGTACTTTAACATGCTGACCGGTATTTAGCCCTTCCATTTTCTTCCGGAAAAAAACAGGAGATCAACATAGTGGCGATAGCGATGATAGGAACAGGGATTTCCCCATTGGGTTACCTGTAAAAGCCCCTAACATTATTGCTCCGATAAAATTAAATGTTAGCCGTGCCCTATAGCATTAGGATCCATATAAATGGTTTCCCAGAGGTGCCCGTCTAAATCCTGGAAGCCGTGCCCGTACATCCATCCCTGGTCCTGCTTTTCGTTGGGTATGGTTGCACCTGCTTTCAGCGCCCTGCTCACCAGTTCATCTACTTCTTCCCTGCTGTTGGCCGATAATGCCAGGATGGTTTCTGTGCTTTTGGTGGCATCGGCAACCTGTTTTTTGGTAAATGTTTTAAAGAATTTCTCTGCCAGCAACATTACAAATATGTCCTCACTCACGATCATGCATGCCCCCCGGTCGTTGGTAAAATGCGTATTAAAGCTGAACCCCAGTTGCGTAAAAAAGCGTTTAGACCGGTTGAGGTCTTTAACAGGTAAATTCACGAATATTTTGGTTGACATAGGGGTTTGCTTTGGTTATCTATACGGTAAATCATATATTCCATACTTAATTATACTTCATTGCCGGGTAACCCAAAAGTCTCCGCCACAGCGCAATCTGCCCTATACAATTGGCTTCGCGATAGGTGCAGAAGGCAATGAGATCATAGTGCGTCATTTTCATACCCGGCATCATCTCAAATAATGTGTCCAGTTTTTCATCATCCACTTTCATCAATATATCCCTTAAAACAGGCGTAATGTTTTCCCAGTCTTTTTTAAATACGGCGAGCGATGGGTAAGTAATATCATCCTGTATGCCCTTATTGTCTTTAAAAAGCTCATGCGCCGATTGTTCAAGACCGGCGCCAAACAGGTTCGCTATTTCATAACGCTGTTCAACCAGGCTCCCGGTAAGCCATGCTATATGATTGGCTTTTGTGTTCAGCCGCTTATGCCTGTCTTCATCGGCAATACCTTCTGTAGCATTCTCAAAAAAAGTTGTTTGCATATCATACAACACAACAATAGAAAACATCCGGCTGCTAACTGTTTTTGTTTCCATTTCGCTTTTTATTTATTTTTAAATAGTTCGGATTTTTTTTATTCCGGACTTGCCTTTTCGCGGCATCTCCTGTGCCTGAAGCTTGTACAAATCTAAAATCATTAGCTGACCTGTGGCAGGTATGTTTACGGCAATTTAAGGGGTGGCATGCGACAAATTATTCAGGAAGCCGGTCAGGCAATGGTTGTAGGATTGAATACGGGTAATGATCTTCCCGCAATATGCGTATGAAATGTTATACTTTATTATAATTAAATTTACGTATAAATACACATGTATGAAACGGAAAGACCATCCCGGGGTATATATACCCCCGCCGTTGATTTATGTAGCATTTTTCTTTTTGTCTGTTGTATTGCAAAAATGGTTGCCGCTTAACAGCGAATTTTTGTATAGGCGTGCAGCAAAAACCGCAGGCTGGATACTGATCGCTGCTGGGGTTTTGCTGGTATTGCCCGCGGTATGGAAGTTTTTTGTGTCGAAGAATACGGTAATAACCGTAAAGCCTGCCCGTTCCCTGCAAACTACCGGTATTTATCGTTTTACCCGTAACCCAATGTACCTGGGTTTGTTGCTGCTGTACTGCGGTACAGGCGTTTTTAAGGGCAACTGGTGGACCTTCATGGTTATACCCCTGCTCATAATGACCATTCAGCTATATGTGATCAGGAAAGAAGAGCGTTACCTGCGCAGCGCTTTCGGTAACGAATACCTGCAGTATAAGCAGAAAGTGAGAAGATGGGTTTAAAGCGCGTGCACAAAGCTCCTGTTCTAACATTATATGCACGCTAAGCATACAACTCGTAGTCTGTTTCTAAAAAATCTTCCACGCCAGGTACCCAGTACTGTTGAATAAATCCGGTATGTACAGGGTGATTATTATACGCTTCATAGGCTTTTTGATCTGAAAATTCCATAGATAAGCCGAAAGCAAACCTGTTCTTTTTGCTGGTTTGCAGCAGCCGTTCAAAATGTTGTACGCCGGGTATATTTTTTAGTGTTAAAGTGGCATCTAAAAATGCTTTTTCCTCCGGGGAATCTTTTGGGTACTTCAATGTAAATGCTACAGTATGCCGGATCATGTGCTTTATATATAATTTCTTATTGAAAAATATTAATTAAACTTTAATGTGCCTGGTAGCTCATCCATAAATTAATCAGCAATGCGCCGGTAATAATAAGTAATCCAAAAAATTCTCTTGTTTTTTCAATATAGGGTTTGGTGGCCTGCATGGTGGCGGCTATATGCTGCGCCTTATATTTGGTTATCCAGTCTAATACGCCATCCTTCACGAAAAAAAGGATAATGGCGTACAGCAAATAAAAGCTCATAACCGGTATATAAATAAGCGGGTAATAATATTTAAAAGCTGCCAAACCGCACAAAACGGCCGCAATCATATAAATACTAATCCAAAGCCATGCATCTTTGTCGTTCATATTTACCCAGGCAAACCATACGAATGCAATAAAAAAAATGATATTTAATACAGATAAAAGCATAACAGAAGCTGAATAGGGTGTAAAGTATCTTATTTGTAAATTTACATGCAATTTAAGTTTATTAATACTTACTTAGCTTTACAAATTAATGAATAGCAAGCAACAGGTTAAAGCGTATACTATGTTGAAGTATCAGGCTGAAGTTTTAAACACATTGTTTTCGGCAGTAGTAAGACAAAATGTAGCGCCCGGGGTTTGGAACTGGCTCAATGAAAAGGTTGCGCCCGCACATAACAGCCAGTCATTTAATATCGCTTTTGTTTCGGTTCCCCGCAAAACGGGTAAGGCGGCTATTCCGCTAACAGATGAGCAGGCTGCGGACATTCGTGAAGCAGGCGCCGGCTTAACCATTGGCGGATGGACTATTGATCGTTTGTGCAGGGTATGGCTGCTGGCAAACGCGGATCATGCAGATGAAGAGAAATATGTTCAAACAGTTGAAAATTTATTTTTAACGGCCGAGGTAAATGAGTTGGTTGCCCTCTATTCGGCGTTGCCCGTTCTGGCATATCCCGAACGGTGGGTTAAACGCTGTGCCGAAGGTATTCGCAGCAATATTGGCGCTGCGCTGGAAGCTATTATGTGCAACAATCCTTACCCGGCTGTATACTTAAATGAACCGGCATGGAATCAATTGATATTAAAAGCGTTTTTTACCGAAAAGCCGGTAGAGCAGATCATTGGAATAGATGCGCGTGCCAATGCTGATCTGGCTAAAACGTTATCCGATTACGCGCATGAAAGATGGGCCGCCCACCGCCCGGTAAATCCGCAGATATGGCGCTGCACCGGTAAATTCATCAACGCCGATATTTTACAGGATATGGAACGGCTGTTTGCCTCGGAGCACGATTTCGACAGGGAAGCTGCTGCCCTGGCCTGCAGTGATAGTCAATATCCCCCCGCACAGCAATTATTAAATAAAAACCAGAATATTAAATCTGCCATTATATCCGGGCAACTGAGCTGGAATGCGCTGGCAGAAAAAATGAAAAATTATGTGTTGCAGTCATAACATTACAGAGAAAGACCTTGAGCCGGGAGCGCAGGACAAATCTTACCTTGAACATATAAAAGGAATGCAATTTTTTGACCCCCATATTCATATGACCTCCCGTACAACGGATGATTATGAAGCAATGGCGGATGCAGGCATCACGGCTATTATTGAGCCCGCCTTCTGGCTGGGGCAGCCCCGTACAGGCATAGATACGTTTCGTGATTATTACAGCAGCCTTATTGGCTGGGAGCGCTTCCGTTCTTCACAGTTTGGCATTAAACACTATTGTACCATCGGTTTAAATTCACGCGAAGCCAATAATGAGGCACTGGCTGAACAGGTGATGGACATATTGCCCTTGTTTATTTATAAGGAAGGCGTAGTGGGTGTGGGAGAAATTGGCTTTGACGATCAAACACCTGCAGAAGAAAAGTATTACCGCCTGCAACTTGACCTGGCAAAAGAAGCCGGGCTTCCGGTGCAGATACACACACCGCACCGCGATAAAAAAAGAGGCACTTCACGCAGTATGGATATTGCCCTGGAACACGGGCTTGATCCGGCCATGGTTATAGTAGACCATAACAATGAAGAAACCATGAAAGAAGTGTTAGACAGGGGCTTCTGGGCGGCCTTCACCATTTACCCGTTTACTAAAATGGGCAATGAACGGATGGTGGATATTGTAAAACAATATGGCACAGCGCGCATCATGATCAATTCCGCAGCCGACTGGGGCATCAGCGATCCGCTGGCAGTGCCTAAAACCGCTGCGCTTATGAAAAATATGGGGATCAGTGATGAAGACATACACATGGTTACCTATCGGAACGCACTCACCGCTTTTGCGCAAAGCGGGCAAATTGATGAAGCGGATTTTACCAGTGTAAAAAATATTGATCAAAGCCTGAAGTTTAGCGGAAATACCATCCTTAGGGGAGGACAGCAACCCCGCGCCGATAAAAATTCCATCATTATACGATAGTACAAACCTTATGGATAAGCTGATCGGGCTTTTACGTTTGATGCGGCCGGCAAATATCGTTACTGCAGTTTCAGATATACTTGCAGGCATCGCTATTGCAGCTTATGCGGGTGATAATGTCATTTCGTATCCCTGGCAATCTATTGCTTTACTGATCATATCCACTATAGGATTGTATGGCGGCGGTGTGGTTTTAAATGATGTGTTTGATGCGGAATTAGATAAAGCGGAACGTCCGGAACGTCCCATTCCCACCGGATTGATTTCAAAAAATGCCGCTGCTTTATGGGGTACTGTGTTGCTGTTGGGGGGCATTGCCGCCGCGGCTGCCGTACATACAACCGGCTTGTTTTCTTCCTCAGCGCTTATAGCTATAGCCATTGCTGTTTGTGCAGTGGTATACGACAAATGGATGAAGCATAACAGCTTCCTGGGACCGCTCAACATGGGCTTTTGCCGCGGGCTGAATTTATTATTAGGGATAAGCATGTTTCCGGCAGTTTTACCACAGTATGGTTATATAGCCATCGTGCCGGTAATATATATAGCCGCCATTACCATGATCAGCAGGGGAGAAGTGCATGGCGGAAAAAAAAATACGCTGTATGGCGCTGTACTACTGTACGCCGTTGTTATCGCCGGTATTTTAACCATCGGCTTTGTCAATAATTATATATGGCATGCTATGGCTTTTGTTGTATTATTCAGCGCTATGATCTTTCCTCCTTTACAAAGAGCGATCCGCAATCCTGCCGGTGCGTTAATGGGTAAAGCCGTAAAGGCGGGTGTAATTGCGTTAATTGTAATGAATGCCGCGTGGGCTGCCGCGTTTGGCATGATTTATTTTGCGCTGGTGATCTTATTACTTTTGCCGGTTTCACTGTTGCTGGCGAAACTATTTGCCGTTACCTGATGGCAATGATTTGTTAATAACGTATTTTTACCCCTTTGAAATGGCCTGATATCCTGTTTCCGTACTATTTTAGCAAACATTGAGATGGATTACATAGAGCAAACATTCAGCGTACGATTTGCGTACAGGGTTTTTTTTACTAATCATTTATTTTCACCAGATAATGCTCTTTTCCGCGATTTTTTAACGGAAACGGTAACGGGTATCCCGAAGAAAATATTGTTTGTGATTGACGCCGGCGTTGTAGCGCATCACCCCAGCCTGCAGGAACAAATCAAAGCCTATTTTGCGCATATACCCGGTTATACACTGGTAGAAAACATTATGGTTATTCCGGGTGGGGAACAGGTAAAAAATACCGAAGCGGCGTTTTATGAAATAATACGGGCAGTGGACAGGCATGGCATAGACAGGCATTCCTATCTTGTAGCCATTGGCGGCGGTGCGGTGCTCGACCTGGCAGGTTATGCGGCAGCCGTGTCGCACCGGGGCATCAGGCATATCCGGGTACCCACTACCGTGCTTTCACAAAACGATTCGGGTGTGGGCGTAAAAAACGGTATCAACTTCCAGGGAAAGAAAAATTTCCTGGGAACCTTTGTTCCCCCGGTTGCTGTTTTCAACGATTATTTTTTTCTAACCACATTAAGTAACGAAGAGTGGCGTTCAGGGATGTCGGAGGCCGTGAAAGTATCGCTCATTAAAGACCAGGCCTTCTTTGAATGGTTAAAAGCAAATGCCGTGCTTTTGGCAGGGCGAAATATGGAAGCCATGCAGTACCTCGTTAAAAGATGTGCCGCATTGCACCTGCAGCATATAGCAGGCGGCGATCCTTTTGAAATGGGTTCTTCACGTCCGCTGGATTTCGGGCACTGGAGTGCCCATAAGGTAGAACAGCTTTCCGGTTTTACCATTCGTCATGGCGAAGCAGTGGCAATGGGCATTGCGCTCGACAGCGCCTATTCTTTTTTGTTGGGCAGGCTGGAAGAAGCAGATGCCAAAACCATTGTTGCGGTATTAAAAGCGCTTGGTTTTTCGGTTACTCACCCCCTGATGGATATACAAAATGAAGAAAGCCCGGTATTAAAAGGGTTGCAGGAATTCAGGGAACATTTGGGCGGACAATTAACGATCATGTTGCTCGAATCCATTGGTAGGGGAGTTGAGGTACATGAACTGGATACTGCGCTGTTGCAGGAAGCCAGCCAATGGCTGAAAGCATGTTAAAAAAATAAGTATGCGAACACAAAACGGATATCTTACCTATTGCAGTAATATACATGCCGGCGAAAGCTGGGAAGATCATTTTAAGCAATTACAGGAACATATTCCTGCTGTTAAAAAGCAGGTATCGCCCGGTAAGGCTTTCGGCATAGGGCTTCGCCTGTCGAACAAAGCAAGCATTGAACTGATAAAAGAAAAGAACTTAGAAATATTCCGGCAGTGGCTGCGCGATAATAACTGCTATGTATTTACCATGAACGGCTTTCCTTACGGGGGCTTCCACCGGGCGGTTGTAAAAGACAAAGTGCATGCGCCTGACTGGACCACTCCGGAGCGGGAGGTATATACGATCAGGCTGGCCCGGATATTAGCGGTGCTGTTACCCGATGGTATGGACGGTGGAATTTCCACTTCTCCTTTAACCTACAGGTTTTGGCATACCAATGAACAGTTGCCCGGTATTTTTGAAAAATCTACCATGCATCTGCTGCAGGTAGTTGACCAGTTAATTCAGATAAAACAAGCTACCGGAAAATTAATACATATTGACATTGAACCCGAACCGGATGGACTATTGGGAGAAGGGAAAGAATTTACAAACTGGTATACACAATACCTGCTGCCAATTGGGATACCTTATATAGCAAACCTTTTTGGATGCGATGACGATGCCGCCGCGCTTCATATCAAACAGCATATTCAGCTTTGCTATGATGTATGCCATTTTGCTATTTGCTATGAAGACCATGCCGCTATGATCGGGCAATTAGAGGAACTTGGAATTAAAACCGGGAAAATACAGATCAGTGCCGCGCTGAAAGCGGCAATGCCTGCTAACAGGGAAGAAAGGAGCCGGGTAGTAGATGCTTTTGCACGCTTTAATGAGCCTGTTTACCTGCACCAGGTAGTAGCCTTGCAGCAAAACGGGCAGTTAAAAAGATATGCCGACATGCCCGATGCGTTGCAGGATGCCAATAATGCTTCCGTAACCGAATGGCGTGCGCATTTTCATGTGCCGCTTTTTGTGGAAGGATATGGATTGTTGCAGTCTACCAGACAGGATATCGAAAAAGTGCTGTCTGTTCATCGTCAGCAACCTTTTACTTCACATCTTGAAATAGAAACCTATACCTGGGAGGTATTGCCCGAAGAACAGAAACTTCCGCTTACCGAATCCATTATAAGGGAAGTACAATGGGTGAAGGGATTGCTGGGGGGAATAGTGAATGGTGAGAAGTGAATAGTGGATGGTTTGTCGTTTCACGTCTATCGTTTATCGGGGCGAGAAGAGAAACGTGAGAGGTGAGTGGTGAATGATTTGTCGTTTCACGTTTATCGTGGTGAAGTGTGAGAGAGGAAATACCAGGCCCATCATTAGTAGTATTTAACTGATAGCTCACTGCTGATAGCCCATAGCTTACACCTGATACCTCATACCAGAAACCTCTTTCATCATGCATAAAACCATTGTAATAGATATTGTTGGATTATCGGCTAACCTGATAGGTGTGCACACACCATTCTTAAAAAAATATACGGGCAGCCGGCAGTTGCGAACTATTGCGCCCATGCTGCCGGCAGTAACTACAGCGGTACAATCTACTTATATCACGGGCAGGTGGCCAGTTGAACATGGCATTGTGGGCAATGGCTGGTACGACCGTACGGATTGTGAAATAAAATTCTGGAAGCAGTCTAACAAATTAGTACAGGCAGAAAAGATATGGGAAAGGGCAAAACAAATTGATCCGTCGTTTACCACATCTAAAATGTTCTGGTGGTATAATATGTATTCCGGCGCGGATTATGCAGTAACGCCGCGCCCTAATTATTTGGCAGACGGAAGGAAAATGCCGGATTGTTATTCGCATCCCGCAACACTGAGAGATGAGCTGCAAAAAGAGCTGGGCCAGTTTCCCCTGTTCAGTTTCTGGGGACCCGGCGCTAATATTAAATCTACGCAATGGATTGCCGATGCCACCATTTTTACGGATAAGAAATACGATCCTACCCTTACGCTCGTTTACCTGCCGCATTTAGATTATTGCTTACAAAAATATGGACCTGATTTTTCTAAAATAAGCACGCATTTAAATGAAACAGATAAGGTGGTTGAACAATTAGTAGAATATTATACGGCTAAAAACGCGAATATTATTTTATTATCCGAATATGGCATAACACCGGTCAATCATCCCATTCATATTAACCGGGTACTGCGTGAAAAGGGATTGCTGGGCATAAGAGTGGAGCGTGGACTGGAGCTGTTAGATGCCGGCGCTTCTAAGGCCTTTGCCGTAGCCGATCATCAGGTAGCGCATATTTATATTAACGATCCGTTGGTAACTGAACAGGTAAAAAAGATGGTATCAGGTTTGCCGGGAGTGGCGCTGGTGTTGGATCGCGAAGCGCAAAAAGCCTATCATACAGATCATGAAAGGGCGGGCGATATCGTGCTGGTAGCGGATGACAAAAGTTGGTTCACTTATTATTTCTGGCTTGATGATGCTGTGGCGCCCGATTATGCAAGAGTGGTAGACATACATAAAAAACCGGGCTACGATCCCGTGGAATTATTTATGACATCCAAAGCCCGGGCAGGATATAAGCTGTTGCGTAAAAAAGCCGGATTCCGGTATGTGATGGATGTTATCCCCCTAGATGCTACTTTGGTTAAAGGATCGCATGGCAGTGTGCTTACAGATCAGTCTTTTCATCCCGTGCTGATCACTGATCAACCGATGGAGAAAAAAGAACTGGTTGCAACCGATGTATACGATGTTATCTGGAAGCAGCTTACGGAGGAGAGGTAGGTGTGGGGTGTAAGGTATAAGGTATAAGGTGGAAGGTGGAAGGTAGCTACTCACCTCATAGCTGACGGCTGATAGCTGAGACCTGAAACCTCTTTACCCCTGCTCCGCACCTATCTCCAGCCCCCTTATTTCTTTTAATTTAAACAACACCTCTTCTAACCGGTTCTGGGGTATACCGATCGTCATGGTACAAAATAGTTGTAGCTGCTGCTCCGCTACGCTGCAGTTATACTGTTTTATAATGGTCATTATCGTATTCATAATCGTATAGTCGAATTGCAGCCGGTATTGGCGCTCAACAGGTTTTTGTATAACCGGAACAGTTTGCAGCACAAGTGCGGCAGCCGAACGGTAGGCATTAATTAAGCCGGGAACGCCCAGCAAAGTGCCTCCGAAATACCTTACCACCACAATCAGTATATTGGTGAGTTGTCTGCTTTCTATAAGTCCGAATATGGGCTTGCCCGCCGTACCCGAAGGCTCGCCGGCATCGCTAACGCGATAATGGTTACCATCGAGCCCTATGCGGTAGGCAAAACAATAATGCGTGGCTTTGGGAAATGCCTTTTTTACCAGTTCCATTTCCTTTTTAAAATCATCTGCCGAAGCAAGCGGGATCAAACAGGCAATGAACCGGCTTCCCCTGTCTTTAAACTCTGCCGTTCCCCGTTGCTCTACTGTATAATAATAATCCATAAACCTGTTCTTCCTTCCCGGAATTCCGGTGAAATAATTGCACCCCTACGTTGTTATTCATTGCTTTGATGCGGAATGAATATAGTATGTTATACTGTCAGAAAAAAAATGCTCCTCTCCTGTTTGCATTTCATTGATGAGCTTTGGCGCTTTTATGCCTCCGGGTATCACTAATGATTCATTTGTAATAATCCGGGCCTCATCCCAGCTGTTTTCGTTGATGAACAACTGCAATATTTGCGCTCCGCCTTCTACAAGCACACTCTGTATACGCAAATGGTATAAAGCGCTTATAACCTGCTGCACTATACTTACCTCCCCGCTAACCTGGTAAAACCAGTTTCCACCTCTTAACATACGATCGCTGTCCGGTACCGTATGCCGGTGTTCATTAAAAATAACAGTGGGCGCCTTTGCATCATACAACTGTAAGGTGCCGGGCAGTTTCAATGTGCGGTCAATCACCAGCCTTACCGGGTGCTCTCCCGGCCATAAGCGCGTAGTTAAGGACGGGTTATCGAGCATTGCGGTACGGGTTCCCACCAAAATAGCCGGCTCCTCACTGCGCCAGCGATGTACCAGCCTGTTGGTATACGCGTTGCTGATTTGCACAGCCGAACCATCCCGCGCAGCTATGGCTCCATTGCGGCTTTGTGCCCATTTAAGCACTATAAACGGCCGGTGCTGCGTATGAAAAGTAAAAAAGCGTTTATTCAGCTCCCGGCATTCTTTTTCAAGCACGCCTGTTATTACCGTTATACCTGCTGCCAGCAGCTTTTCAATGCCTTTACCATTTACTTCGGGAAAGGGGTCCCTGCAGCCCACTACTACTTTGGGTATACGGTGCTGTATGATCAGTTCGGCGCAGGGCGGCGTTTTGCCATAATGCGCGCAAGGTTCCAGCGATACATACAGCACGCTTTCACTGATCAGATGCCTGTCTGCGTTTTTTACCGATGCTATACAATTCACTTCAGCGTGTGGCATTCCATACTCCCGGTGATAGCCCTCTCCTATGATCCGGTTATGATGTACCAGCACAGCGCCCACCATCGGGTTGGGCGCAACATACCCTGCGCCGGCCCTGGCCAGTTGCAGGCAACGGTGCATATATCGTTCTTCTATAGTCAATGTGTGCACAATAACATTATTCAAAACTAAGTTACGCTAATAAAAAACCCCGGACGTTACCCGGGGTTGGCGTATAGCAATGATTTTATATTAATGGGCGGCGGCAGCAGCGGCCTGCTTTGCTTTAGCCCGTTGTTTTGTTTCCTCAGGCGTTAGCTTACCCAAAGGTTTATCTTTTGCAAAGTCAACCAGTATAGGTGCGGCAACAAATATCGAAGAATAGATACCTGTTATTACACCGATCAGCATAGCAAAAGAAAATCCTCTTGTTACTTCGCCGCCAAAGATAAACAACACCAGCAATACAATAAACACAGTTACGGATGTCATAACGGTACGGCTCAGGGTATCGTTAATGGCAGCGTCAATGATACGGGTTTTGCTTTCTCCTTTCATTGTTCTGCTGTATTCGCGTATACGGTCAAATACCACCACGGTATCATTCATGGAAAACCCTACCACTGTTAATATTGCCGCAATAAAATGCTGGTCAATTTCCAGCGGAAAGGGCATGATATGCCTGAAGAAAGAAAATACCGCCAGTGTAACCAACACATCATGCACCAGCGAAAAGATGGTACCAAGTGAAAACCTCCAGTCGCGGAAGCGGAGGAAAATATAAAAGAAAATAAGAATAATAGATACTACGGTAGCGGTTACCGCGCCCCGCTTCAGGTCTTCCGAAATGGAAGGCTGAACGCTTTGTGAGCTTTGAAGGTATACTTTTTTGAAATCCGCGGCGGTAGTGCCTTCTGCCAGGAAGGGTTGAAGCCCTCCGAACAAAGTAGCTTCCACTAAAGAATCTGTGGTACGTGAAGGATTTTCTTTCTGGAAAGAAGTGGTGATATTCAATGTGCGCGCATCACCTACCGTTTTAATTACGGGGTACTCGCCAAATACTTTTTGCAAAGCATTTTTTACATCGTCGTTATCCTGGGCATGATCAAAGTGGATGGTATAGCTTCTTCCGCCCTTGTATTCTACCCCTTCATCAAAACCATAAAAGAAAGAGCCTATTCCAAATATAAATACCACCACGGAAATGGCATAAGCGTACTTACGCGCTTCCACAAATTTGAAATGCGCCTTTTTAAATATAACACGGGATAACTTGGTAAAGTACTCAAAGTGACGGCCTTTTTTGTTGGTCCACCATTCGGAAACCAGCCGTGCAATAAGGATACCACAGAACAGGTTTAACACCACGGCAATAATTTGTGTAGTGGCAAACCCTTTAATAGGACCGGTACCAAAAATATAGAGGATGATAGCCGTTAGTAATGTGGTAACATGCGCATCTAAAACGGGAGGCAGCGAACGGTTATATCCATGATCTACAGCCATGGCATAACTTCGCCCCCATGTTATTTCTTCCTTGATACGTTCAAATATAATTACGTTGGTATCTACCGCCATACCAATAGCCAGTACTAATGCCGCAATACTTGCGGAGGTTAGTGTGGCGCCCAACCCGCTTAAAACACCAATGGTAAAGAACAGGTTCAGGATCAATGTGATGTTAGCGATCCAGCCGCTGGTATTAAAATACAATAACATCAGGGCGAATATCACTACAAAAGAAATAATAAATGACATAGCTCCTCCCCTAACGGCTTCCTTACCGAGCGTGGGGCCTACCATTTGTTCCTGCACAATTCTTGCAGGGGCAGCTAATTGACCCGACTGGAGGATATTTGCCAGGTCGGAAGCTTCCTCTACCGTAAAACTGCCTGAAATTTGGGAGTTACCATCTAATATGGGATTGATAACATTGGGTGCAGAGTATATAATATTATCTAATGCGATAGCTACAGGTTTGTTTACATTTTCCGTAGTAAGATCCGCCCATTTCTTGGTGCCCTGCTTGGTCATCCGGAGTGAAACTGCCGGTCGGCCGCGTTCGTCATAAGAAATAGTGGATTCTTCCACGTCATCACCTTCTAACGGCGCTTTATCGCCATCGCGTGTCTTAATAACATACAGGGGAAGCACTGTTGCGGTTGTTGCCGCTCCCCGGGGCGCTATGCCGTATAAGAAACGGGCATTGGCGGGGAAGATGTCCTGTGTGATCCTCAGGTTCTCATTTAATAAAGCAGTGTCTTTTATCTGCACGTATGCTATGGCGGCCTCGCCCTGAGAAGCCTGCATCAGCAAGCCCAGTATAGTATGCGTAGTAGCGGCGGGTACCGTACTGATTTCATTTGCCTGCTGGTTGGTATCTGTGGAAAGATCAGACAGAGACAGCGTTTTGGTAGTATCAACCGGAGCGGCAGCACTTCCTGTATCCGGCTGTTTTTTTACCGTATCGGAAGTTGCCGTTTGGCTTTGACCAATCTTTTTCAGCATGTCTTCGGCCTGGGTAAACGACTGCGATAGCTCATCACCTCTGTATACTTCCCAGAACTGCATGTTGGCAGTAGCCTGTAATATTTTACGTACTCTTTCCGGATCGTCTTTTACGCCTGCCAGCTCTACACTTATAGTGCCCTTACGCGGATCAGGATTAATATTGGGCTGGGCCACCCCAAACTGGTCAATACGCTTGCTTAATACCCTGAAAGTATTTTGAAAAGCCTCGCCTGCCATTGTTCTCAGTTTAGCAATCACCTGCCCGTCGGAGTCTTCCAGCTTAATGTTGCGCTGACCCGCGTTAGCAAACAGGCCGGATAATTTCCCGGAAGGATTCACCTCTTTATATGCCTCTGCAAACAGGCCAATATAATCGGCATCCGTAGTTCCCTTGCGCTCACTTGCCAGGTCTAACGCCTTGTTCAGCCCGGGATCTTTGGGACTGTTGGAAATAGACCGCAGCAAATTTTCCAGTTCAACCTCCAGCGTTACGCTCATACCACCCTGTAAATCCAATCCCAGGCTTAATTCCTGTTCTTTGGCTTTCTGGTAACTGGTAGCTCCATTAATGCCATAAGTAATAATTTTCCCTTTAGTGCTGTCTAATAAGCGGGTTAACCTGCGCTCGTAAGCAGAATCTTTGGCTTCCTGTGAAGCCCCGCTGTAATGAGAATTTACCCAGTTAAGGGCTTGTTTTTCCATCTTCCCCTCGTGGTTATGCACCACCCATGTAAAATGCAGTTGGTAAAGGGATATAGCAATCAATGCAATCGCAAAAACAGAGACCAAACCTTTCAGTTGCATA
>ENA-UOUJ01000518-UOUJ01000518.1-activated-sludge-metagenome-genome-assembly--contig:-NODE-518-length-25295-cov-11.116759_pt1 | contig 25295 bp, 27 predicted proteins | sample MGYA00249839_ERZ747224 | MGnify/ENA primary metagenome ERZ747224 (study PRJEB28782, sample SAMN03220277) | activated sludge metagenome | biome: wastewater; feature: sewage sludge; material... | reverse complement strand
TTCCGACGCTACCTCGACGAAAAATGGCCCCTGACGCGGAGATCCGCGGAGAGCGCCTGAGAGATGCCGTCCAGCACGCAAGAAAGGATAATGCAGAGATGACGACACGCGAACACGCACCGCAGGAGCAGAGCCGCCTCGACCTCATCCGCATCGTTTCCGATTTCGCGGCCGACAGCGGCACGATCCATTTTCTGGGCGACGACGGCCAGTTGCATCTCGCTGCCGCCAGCCCCGGCATTCCGGATGTCGTGCTGGCGACGATCCGCACGATTCCCGTCGGAAAGGGTATGGCCGGTCTTGCCGTCGAGCGGAAGGCTCCGGTCAACGCCTGCAACCTTCAGACCGACACCAGCGGCGACGTCCGTCCCGGCGCGAAGGTCACGGAGCTTGCGGGTTCGATCGTCGTTCCGATTTTCGACGGCGAGGCGGTGGTCGGTGCGTTGGGCGTGGCGAACCGCGCGGAGCGCACATTCACGGACGACGAAATCGCACGCCTGATCGAAGAAGGTCGCCGGCTGGCCGCGGATGCAAAGCCCAACCTCGGCACGGAGTGAGTTGAACTTGACGCGCCTTCTCGGAGAGACGCCGCGAGGCGCGATACCCAGTCGTCATAGAGCACGCTATTTGGGAAAGATCGCCGCGTTTGTGGCTGCGATGGTGCTTGTTGTCGTGGTGCCTTTCCTTCTGCTTGGAGATCAAATCGCTCACCTGACGCCAAGTCTCTGGAACGGCGACCAGCCCAGGCCGCTCGTTGCCGCCGGAGGTTTTCTGCTCCTCGCGGCGGACGTCGTGCTCCCAGTGCCTTCCACAGTCGTCATCGCTGCCATGGGACAGCTTCTCGGGAGCCTGCGCGCCACGATGATCGCCGCGGGTGGCCTCACACTCGGCTGCATCGTCGGGTACTGGCTCGGCCGCATTCTCGGGTCTGATTTCGCCTGCCGCGCGATGGGAGAGGAAGACTTCTCGGCTCTTGCAAAACTGTTGGACCGGTACGGCGTCGTCGTTCTTGCGGCCTGTCGACCGGTGCCGGTGCTTGCAGAAGTCTCCGTCATTGCAGCGGGGGTTGCCGAAATTTCGGCGTACAAAGTTCTGTTCGTGACGACGTTTGCAAATATCGGCTTCGCGGCGATCTATGCAGCGCTCGGTGCCAACGCGGAAAGCATGACTGGGTTTCTGCTGGCCGTTGCGGCCGCTCTGGCGATGCCGCTTGCGGCCATGATGCTCGCCAAAGCGTGGCGAGCCCGCATGTAGGCGCGACGTCTGGAGGCGCCGGCACCGGGGTAGGAATGCGATCTCGGCAAACGCACCGACATATCGAGCAGCGGTATGATTTTCACACACGACCGCTAGCGCTAATGCATTGATTGTTGAGCTCTAATCCGGGCGGTCTGGAGTTTGGCTGTGCTGGCAGTCTGGTGCGAACCAGTCTCCTTTTGCAGGGAAATTCGGGCGCCGTCGGGGGTGAAAACAGGGAATTTGACCGGTCCACTCCCTGCTTTATGCGAGACGCCTCGGCTCTTAAGTGGGACGCTCGAGCCGATATTCGGGACGGTCGAGGCGCGAGGTGGGCAGTCGTGCGAGATGCCCGGGCGAAACTGGGTCGTATTTGGGATACTTCGGCCTTTTCTCTGCGTGATGTCTTGAGATAGATGGGATGCCCATCCTTGAACGGCGCGGCCTTCCCCCCATGTCGTCGATTGTCGTGCATGAGGGAAGGAAGAACGCTCATGGAAGAACGCATATATTGGCTCATTGACGATCCCACCCCGTTTGCGCCGCGGGAGGAATGGGAGGAGTTTTTGGCGTCACTGAAGTCAATCCTCGTCGAGCACGGGCCGAATGAGGATATCGAAGCGGCGATAGAGAAAGCCGAAGCCATGTTGAGATCCGACATGCCGCACATGCGACGCTGAGCTGGGATCGGATCACTTGCCAGTTCCCACCGTGGGCCAGTTTCAAAACCGCCGACATTCAACTCTTGCTCTGATCGCAGAATTCCGTCTCATCTTGTTTGGTTGCTCGCCGCAAATTACCTACGCTCGTGCTGAGTTTAATCGTGTGGGTTCGTTCCGCGTCTAACGAAACGAAGCGAGACACCTCGGCACAGTACATGTTCGATCCCAAAATCGAGATGGTCCCAGTCGAACGGCTGAGACCATATGCAAACAACGCTCGAACGCACTTCAAGAAGCAAGTCTCTCAGATCGCCGAGAGCATTCGGCGGTTCGGCTTCACGAACCCTGTGCTTGTCAGCGACAGCGGCGAAATCGTTGCAGGCCACGGTAGAATGCGTGCTGCGAAGCAGATCGGCATGACGGTGGTGCCGACGGTGCGCTTATCCCATCTCACCGCCGAAGAGCGGCGGGCCTACGTCTTGGCTGACAATAAGCTGGCGCTCAACGCAGGCTGGGATGCGGATCTTCTCGCCGAGGAGATCCAGGCTCTGATCGATATCGATTTTGATGTCGAGCTCACGGGGTTCTCGCTCGCAGATCGACCTTGTTCTTGATGAGGCTCGCGAACGATCGACGCAAGAAGGCGGCCCAGAAGACGAGCGTCCTGTGCCTCCTGTTCATCCCGTTTCACGCGCCGGTGATGTCTGGCATCTCGGCCGGCATCGCCTTGTCTGTGGCGATGCCCGCGACCCGAATGTTCTGGCTATGCTGATGGCCAATGAGCAGGCAGATCTGATGTTTACGGATCCGCCCTGCAACGTAGCGATCGACGGGAATGTCTGTGGGCTCGGTCGCGTCAAGCACCGAGAGTTTGCCTTCGCCGCAGGTGAGATGTCGTCCGAAGAGTTCACGGCTTTTCTCCAGCAGACATCCGCCGCGAACGTCTGTCGAGACGGTGCCATTGCTTTCGTTTGCATGGACTGGCGGCACATGGGCGAGCTGCTGCAGGCCGGCAAGGAAGCCTTCACCGAGCTCAAGAACCTGTGCGTCTGGAACAAGACCAATTTGGGATGGGCACGTTCTATCGTTCGAAGCATGAGCTGATCGTCGTGTTTAAGGTCGGAACGGCGCCGCACACGAACAGCTTTGGCCTTGGTGAGACGGCCGATATCGAACGAACGTCTGGGATTATGCGGGGATCAGCAGCATCGAAGCTAGCCGGTCCGAAGAGCTTGCCATGCATCCGACGGTCAAGCCCGTGGCGCTTGTCGCGGATGCTATTCGGGATTGCTCCAGAAGGGGAGAGGTGGTGATGGATATCTTCGGAGGCTCAGGATCGACACTTGTTGCTTCCGAAGTGACTGGCCGGTGTGCGCGATTGATTGAGTACGATCCGGCGTATTGCGATGTGATCATCGCGCGCTGGGAGCGGCTCACCGGTCAACGCGCGGTTCACGCCCGGTCGAAGCAGTCGTTTGAAGACGTCTCTACGGAGAGGTTTGCGGTGCGGGAATGACAAAGAAGGAGCTCAGCGAGGACGTTGTCGCAGGCGTCCGGAAGTCGGTGCTCGAAGGCGTTGGCTACGGCAAGCCGCCTGTGCATTCGCGCTTCCAGAAGGGCACATCCGGAAACCCAAAGGGGCGTCCTCGCAAGCGCGCAGCGGAGCCAGCTCCATCCGATTCCGGGATGCGGGAGGCTATTCTCGCTGAGAGCCGGCGCCTCTTGAGCGTTCAGGAGAAGGACGGAACATCTCTCAAGCTATCTGCGCGAGAGGTTGTGCTGCGTGCTCAGTTGAAAGCTGCCGCGCAGGGAAACTCATACGCGCAGGAATATTTCCTCAAGCGTGTCGAACGAGCCGAGCGAGAAGAAGCACAAGCGATTGCTCACGAGAATGAGATCGCTCAGGCGTACGTAGCACGCTGTCGCGCGGAAATCGAAGCTGCGGTCAATGATGGTCGGCCTGAGCCCGAGTTTTTGCCCCATCCGGATGACATACACTTCGAGCCAGGGAAGAGATACGAGATCCGAGGGCCGGCGACGCCGGAGGCATTGGAGGCGGTCATGCATGCTTGCAAGATGCGCGACGTACTTTTGATGCAGTTTGCGCTCAATGTGAGCGTTCGTTCGAGCGATCAGGTATCAAGCGAACTTTTGATTGCGCAAGACTTGGAGCGGCTCCTTCCAGAGCGGCTGCGCGTGGGTGATGTTGATCATCACTTGTATCGGTACGGCGCTCTGTCGCCGACGAAGCTTCGAGACCGTGTTCGAAATATGTGGCTGGATCTCGGTGTCATGCTCGGCGCGAATGATAGCCTCGAGTTGCCGCGTATCGATACCGAGCGCCTGACGGCTTTGGTGCGAGAAGGTGTTTAGTGTGAGGCGACTTCTGCTTGGCCGAGATTGCGGACGCCCACAGATTAGAGCTAGCACGTAGAGCACGGCGGATCTGCCACGTCCGCTAGGGCCGAGGAAGCAAGTACGACGAGTTCATAGGCCGGCTGAGCCGTCTCGCCCCTGGCCACGCGGCAGCACCCAGAGATTTCTCGGAGCCTCTTCGAACCAGTATTCGCCCCGCTTAACGTATGTGCCGAGGCTGCTGTGCCACGACACTCGCTGATGGATTGCGCGATCACCTGTTGTTCGGCTTCAGGATCTGCTCCATGACCTCGCCGACACTTAATGACGCTCCCTTTTGCGCGGGCGGATACTCCTTGAGCGAATTCAGGTGCTCGGCGATGAGGTCGACGCCGCGATGGAACTGGCCCATCTTCTGTTGCTGTAGCGTGGCGCGCGGACCGGGTGCGTTCTCGTACGACTCGAAGGGGTCCTGACGGATATTGTAGAGCTGCGCCATATCCAGCTTTTGCGACGTGCCGTAGTAGCCGTCGCGAACGTAGAAATGGAACTTCCATTGGTCGAACCGCAGCGCCTGGAGCCGCGACTCCGAATAGTAGAAGACGTGATTGCGCGCCGACTTCTCGGTCTTGCCTGTCCAGTAGCCGAGGTTGTCGACGCCGTCGATGTAGTTCCTCTTCACCGTGTCGGTGCCGAACGTGTCGCCTTTCGCGGCACGTTCGCGGACATCGGAGACGCCGGCAGCAGCGGATAGTGTCGTGAAGACGTCCTCGTGGCACTGTATGCCGTTGAGCTCGCTGCCGGCGGCGATATTTCCGGGCCAGCGGACTAGCATCGGCACCCGGACACCGCCCTCCCACGTGGTCATCTTCTCGCTGCGGTACGGCGTCGTACCACCCTGCGGCCACGTGGAATGTTCAGGCCCGTTGTCGGTTGAATAGATGACGATGGTGTTGTCAGCGATGCCGAGGTCTTCGAGCTTCTTCAACACCATTCCGATGTTGTCGTCGTGCTGCAGCATGCCCGCGCAGTGAACGTCGTCGCCGCTCGTATATTGCTTGCATTTCTCCAGATACTCGGCGGGCGGATAGGTGAACACGTGCATACGCGCCGCGTTGATCCAGGTGAAGAACGGCTTGCCGTCGGCGACCGCCTTGTCCATGAACTTTAATGAGGCGCCGATGAACTCCTCGTCCACGCGCTCCTGCCGTTCGCGCGTCAGAGGACCCGTATCCTCACAGCGCTGCTTGCCCCATACCCCGAAACGGGGGGCCTCGCCGGGCTCCACATCGGTCGTCGCGAAGCAGTGCAGCACGCCGCGCGGCTCATGCGCGGCCTTGAAGGCAGGATCGGTGGGATAGTCCACATCCTCTATCTCGTCCTGCGTGTTCAGGTGGTAGAGGTTGCCCATGAATTCATCGAAGCCGTGAACGGTGGGCAGGTGCTCGTTGCGGTCGCCCAAGTGGTTCTTGCCGAACTGGCCGGTGGCATAGCCCTGCTCCTTGAGCACCTGCGCCAGCGTGACCGTCTCGTTCTTCAACCCCTGCGCCGCGCCGATGTTGCCGACCGTGGTCAGGCCGGAGCGGATCGGGAGCTGCCCTGTGATGAAGGCGGCGCGCCCGGCGGTGCAGCTCGGATGCGCGTAGTGGTCCGTGAAGATCGCGCCTTCCTTGCCGATCCGGTCGATGTTCGGCGTGCGATAGCCCATGGCGCCGCGGCTATAGGCGCTGAGGTTCCAGAACCCGATGTCGTCGCCCCAGATGACGACGATGTTCGGCCGCGACGGCTGCTGTTGTGCGTGCGCCGTCTCGCAAAGAAGAGACGGGCTGGTGAGCAGGGTGGTCGCCAGGAGGCCCAAGAGAAGTGATTTACGGGCGCGATCGGTATGATCGGAAGAGAACCTGGCCTTTATCTTCGCCTTCATTGTTTCCTCCCACTCTACGATCTTTGTCTTCATCTTTCTCTAAGTTCAGTGGCCTGTATTGCGACGGCCGGCTCATGCGGGAGCTACTGCACCTTGATCAGCTGGGGCAGGCGGTATGTGCCGTCCAGCAACTCCTTGCGCGGCTGATAGAATCTGAGGACGAGGAAGAAGTCGCCTTTGGGTGCGGGAAGCCAGTTTGACTTTTCGGGCCCATGCGGCTCGCCGTGCTGAATCGTTATGCTGATCGAGCCATCGGCGTTGGTCTTCAACCCGGGCGTTTCCGATCCCACCTTGTATCGGTCGATCGGATTTTCGACGAGCATCTTGTCGTCGGCGTTGTAGAGCGTGGCCGACCAGAACGCGTCCACCGGCGGCGCCTTGGCGAACCGCAGTTCGTACCGGTTGGCGCCTGTCAGCGGATGGTTTTCCGAATCGAAATAGGTGCTGGGATAGTAGGCCTCCTGCACCATATTGCCGCCGAGGTAGGGGCCCGAATGCACCGCGCGCAAGGGATAGTTGAAGCCGTATCCATCGATGATGGTCGAATCCCATGCGCCGACTTTTTTTGCGGTTGTCGAGACCGCCGCTGACGCCACCACAGCGGCCTCGGCCAGCGCGCCTCTGAGGGCGGCGATCTGTTCGGGCGAAAGCTTCGTCCGGTCGAAACCGCTCTTCGTCAATCCGATACGCTCGAACTGTCCGACCAGCGCCGCATCGCGGGGCAAGACCGGATTGTGCTGCATCGCATGGCCGAGATGGACGAAGAAGCCGAGATCGTCGCCGGCAATGGCCGGCATTGGAGGAAGCGCCGCGGCCGGGGCAGCGTATTTCGCATTGTTCAACTGGCTCAGCGGCCGAAGATCGAACTGCGCCTGCAACGCCTTCACGGGGCCCATGGGCTCGCCGTCCCGCACGTGAAGTCGCCCCCACAGCCAGAGCTTGTCGGTCGACACATCGACCCGCCGCATGCCCTGGGGAAGCGTCCCCTTCCAGCCCGGCGGCACGAGCGCGAACCGGCCGGCTTTCGTGCCGGTCATGCGCCGTCCGATATCCTGTTCGTCTTCGTGGTAGGTCGTGAAGACGTTGACGACGTAATAGCGGTCGTTCGTGTCGGGAACGCTCAGCACGTACGGCTCCGTCAGCTTCACGACCGCGCTCATGTAGAATGTGTCGTTATTGGCGGCCGGCATGTCCTTGGCCGAAGGGGTCGCCAGCTCCGTGGCCCAGCCGATCCGGTTGAGCGGCGCGCGATAGCTGGTGGCGGGCTGCGGCGCTCTCACGTCAATATATTCGCGCATGATGCGTTCCATGCGGACGAGCGGATAACCCCAGAGATACGCGGACACGCCAAGTGTGTAGGCGTCGATCTCCTTCGCCTTGGCGATGCTTTCCGGGGTTACCGGCATGGTGAGCAGCGGATCGGGGTAATTCTCGGCGAGCACGGCATTCGTCGAGAACAGGACCGCTGCGGCCATGGAGATGAATCGCTTGCTCATGACATTCCTCCTGTAGGCGCCCGTGGATCGGGCGCTTCCGTGGCGCGTTCGATCTAGTCGACGCGTTCGAAGTCCGGCATCTTGAACGTCTTGTCGTAGAGCGGCTCATCCGGCGCGTAGAACCGGAATGCCGGAAGCGGCCGCCTGCCGCCGGTCGGAAGCCAGTTCGACTCGAGGCCCTTCGGTGCAGTCGGCCCGACATAGAGCGTCACGCTTCCGTCGGCGTTCGTCTTCATCTTGTCGACGCCGTAGGAGTCGAGCGTCGTGCGCATGGACTGCGTATAGATGAAGCCCATGGTCGCGCGGTCGTACATGGTCAGCGCCCAGAACTGCTTGACCGGCATCTTGGCGGGGACGGTGACCTTGTAGGTCCGCCCCGCTTCCAGCAGGCGGCCCTGGTTGTCCGCCATCGCCATCAGGTAATAGACCGCCGGCCGGTCGGAGACCTGTGCGGGCACGAGCGTGCACCAGAAGAAGGGGAGCGCACGCCCATCGATGTCGATGCGGTCGGGATATTCGTAAGAGAAGCCGCGGTTTTTGTCCGGCAGCAGCAGCGGCACATACTGGCGGTCGGGCCAGAAATACATGTCCCTCGGCAGCCGGTCGAAACGCTCCTGCAGATAGTGCCAGGCGTCGATGGCGGCCTGCCGCATCGCGCGCTTCGTGAGATCGTCGGGATTGTAGGGCTTGCCGCGCTCGATCCCGAGCGACACCAGAAGGCCCATCATGTGCTTTTCCTGCGGCATGACGGGCTCGTAAGTGAAGGTGTCGTAGAGATGCTTGAAAAAGGTCTCGTCGTAAGGCGGAAGCGTCGGATAGCGATCGTTGATGGGATCGAGAAATCTTTGCGCCGGCGGATTGGCTGCCTGCGACAGGTAATACATCCGCAAGCGTTTGGTGTAGGCGTAAGCGTCCTCCGCCGTCTTGCCCGGCGCGCGCACTGTGCGAAACGCGAACATGATCCGGTAGTAGGGCGATTTCACATGGATGTAGCCCGGCGGCACGGGGCCGGTGAAATCCGGTCCGGTGAACAGGATCTTGCCGCCCTTGCCGCCGTCCACGCCCGACGGCCCAACATCGGCGATGGTCATCTGCCAGGCATCGACGACCTGCCCGTACAGGCTGCCATCCGGACCCGCCGGGGGAATTTCCAGCACGGCCGGCTCCTTCTTCAGGTCGGTATAGGCGATGATGTAGTTCGTCGAGCTGTTCGGCGTAATGGTCTCCATTTTCGGAGACGCCGGGCCGGACATCGCAATGATGTCATTGTCCGTCATACCGAGCGCAAATGTCTGGACGCGGCCGTTCTGAATCCCGACGCGCGGCAGCGACCACAGCACGGCCTCGAACGCGCGCTGGTATTTGACCTGGTAGTCGAAATCGACGTTCGAACGCAGGCTGCCGGGCGCGGGCTGCCCGCCGAGCGGCTCCTGCGTCACCTGGGCTGTTGCATGGCCGGCGAACAAAACCGCCAATGCAAGACAGCCGAGCGCCGCGATGAACTTCACACCAGTCACAGACATGGGTTTCCTCCCGCTTTAATTCGGCTCATTTCGATGCACCGTTGATTCCCCCATGCTGGCTACGGCCCTCCCAGCGTGGTTTCCGTGGCGGGGATGGAGACGAACATCTTTGCCGGCTGGAACTTGTCCGTGGCATCGAATGCGAGATCGTTGCCGGCGGTCACCAGCTTCTTCACCGGAGCGCCTTCGCTGAAATCGAGTCCTTCCAGCCTCACCCAGAAGACCGTCGGGCTCATGATGCGGTCGAAATAAAGAACCCGCTTGTCGAGATTCAAAAGGATCCGGAAAATCGTGAACGAGACCGTCGGGCTCGCGTCGCCGTATCCGACTTTCCGCTCCGGGGTCGCCATGCCGTACGGCATCGCGACATTCCGCATCACGCTCATCAGCGCGGCGAGCGCATCCCGCTCGTCTTTCGGTTCGGGGAGGTGCTTGGCGTAGTACGCCCCGCGAACGAAGCGGTCCGACGCATCGGTCGTGCCGGGGAGCGGCTTGTCGCCGCCGAACCCGGCGTACTGGCCGATGATCTGCAACTGCTTGTCATAGGTCGGCTGGTTGGTGACCACGATGTAGCGGCGGTCATGATAGATTTTCACTTCCCCTTTGATGATCTCGATGAGCGCCGAGTCGCCGCTCGGATCCTCCAGCGTGATGTGTACGAGCCCCTTGACCCCCCGCTCGTCCATGGCCATCCGCAGCTGGAACGGCAGGTTCCGCGTCGCCGCGACGGCTTCGCTTACGGTCGCAAAACTGTCCAGATACCACTGCAGCCACAGGCTGATGGAAAGACCGGGGGCTTTGGGATCTCTCGGCGCCACGGACGTATCGTTCAGATACAGCATGTGAGATGAAAGACCGCGCTCGTTGATGCCGCTCATCGAGGTGTGGTCGTACATCGTGATCACGAGGCTGCCATACCTGCTCGACCACTTGTAGGAGTTCTCGCCGGCGGCGCCGTCTCGCGCCTGGACGCGCGGCAGCACCCAGAGATTTACCGGCGCGTCTTCGAACCAGTCCTCGCCCCGGCCGACATAAGTGCCGAGACTGGTCTTCCACAAAATGCGAGAGCAGGCCTCCACAAGCTTTGAACTGAAGATCGCCGCAGGCCCCGCACTCAAGGCGACGGCCAACAGGACCGGGGCGAGAATGCCGCGCCTGATCGATGTCTCTCTCATAGCCGTTCTTCCTTCCTCATGCTTCACGGATAAATGACCTTCCAGTCGTCTTTCATGCTCGCGACGGTCCAGCCTCTGGCCCGCGCTTCGTCGAGCCCCTTGTCGAGGCGCCCGACATGCGACTCGCGGTCGTACGCCCATTCGCGCTCGGCGTCGGTGTGGTGGACATAGAGGCAGAAGCGCGGTCCGCGGCCGGCTGCCGTCCATTGCAGCATCGCGAGATCGCCGTCGGAATTGCCGAAGGCCGCGATCGGGCGCCGCCCGAGGTGCCGCTGAATGCCGACAGGCTTGCCCTCCTCGTCATCGAGGTGGACGAGCTCGGGAAGTTTCAGCAGCACCGGGGTTCCGTTGCGGAGTTCGAACTCGAGCCCGCCGGACGTGCCGACGACCTGCTCGGGCGGGATGCCGTAAACCCGTTCCGTCCAGGGGCGCATTAATTCGATACCGCCGCCGGACACGATGAATGTCTTGAAGCCGTTCGCCCGCAGATAGGTGAGGAGCTCGAACATCGGCTGGTAGACCATCTCGGTGAACAGGCGCCCGGTCTGCGGATTCTTTGCTGTGGTTATCCATTCAGTGACGATTGTCTCGAATTCATCGGTCGTCATGCCCGCATGAGCGAGCGACATCAATTCGGCCACGTCTTTTTCGCTGGCGAGAGAAATCGCGCGCTGCATGTCACCATTGATCAATGAGGCGAATGGCTCCTGCGTTCTCCACTCCGGATGTTTCGGCGCCAGCGCCTGAATCCGATGCATTAGGAAGTACGCCTGCGCATACATCGGCTGCTCGGACCAGAGCGTTCCGTCATTGTCGAAGACGGCGATCCGCTCGGTTATCGGCACGAAGGATTCGCCCGGCGTCGTGACGCGCACTACGAAGTCGGCGATCCCTTTCTTGGCCACACCTGCGTTCCAAGATGGAAGCGGATCGGCCTGGGCGATGGCTTGGTTCGGAGCTAAGGAGGTGACGACTGCTGCACTGGCGAGCGTCGTACCTGCCAAAAGAAGATCGCGCCGACTGAGTGTGGCGTCGGACGCAAGGACGTCACCGAGCCTTTCCTTCTTCTCGCGCATGGCGCTTCCCTCTTTCGTTCCTTGAACTGCACTCACTGCTTCGGCTCCCCGTGCACGACACACCGGAACCCGACGTGGCTCGTTGAGGTATCGACGGGTTCCGGATGCCGTGCTGCCGGCCGGTAGCGGCGGCAGTAGTTGGGCGCGCAGAGATGCGAGCCGCCCTTGAGGACCTTGCGCGGGATCTTGATTTCTGGCTGGCAGGGGTCGTAGCTGCCGACCTCGGAAGTGCCGCGCAGGTCGACCGGGATGCAGCACGCTTTCGGTGCATCCGCATCATGCTTTGGCGCGTACCAGTCGCTCGTCCATTCCCAGACGTTGCCAATCATGCCGTAGCCGTTTGGCGGGAACGCTTTGACCGGCGAGGTGCGCTCGTAACCATCGAGCTTGAGGTTCTCGTGCGGGAAGGCGCCCTGCCAGGTGTTGGCCATATGCTGGCCGTCGGGCGCGAGTTCGTCTCCCCAGGCGAACTCGGCGTCCTCAAGGCCGCCCCGCGCGGCAAATTCCCACTCGGCTTCTGTCGGCAGCTCCTTGCCGGCCCATTCGGCATAGGCTTCTGCATCGCCGTATGTCACATGGACGACGGGATGCTCGTCGAGCCCCTTGATCCAGCTTCCGCGGCCCTGAGGGTGACGCCAGTCGGCGCCGAAGCGGAACTCCCACCATCGGCTCCAGTCGCGCAGATCGACGGCGCCCTGAGGCGGCCGGAACACGAGCGAACCCGCCTTCAGCATGTGCGGCAGGGCGCCCGGGTAGTCTTCTGCGCGTGGCGGCAATTGGGCGAAGGTAACGTAGCCGGTCTCGTCGACGAAGCGGCGGAACTCGGCGTTGGTCACCGGAGTCGCGTCGATCCAAAAACCGTTGACCGTCACGCGGTGAACTGGGGCCTCGTCCGGGTAGTGCCGGTCGGAGCCCATGGCAAAGGTGCCTCCCGGAATGAACACCATTCCAGCGGTCGCGCGCGTATCTGGTGCCTCCGCCAACGTCGTGTCATGAGCTTCGGTTTGGCCGACTGTCCCGCATCGACACGCAACGGGTTCCTCATCGACCTCGTGCATCACACGCTCCACACACTTATCAGACGGCGACGCCGCCTCGCACGACCTAGTTTCCTGTCGCTCCTACTGTCGCGACATGCAAAGGAACCGAAACGGTGAGAAAGCCGGACGTGCCCTCGAGGCGATTCTCGACATCCAGCTCCTTGAAGGCCTTGAGGCGGAGTGACCAAGGCGTCCGGTCCACCTCGAAGTTGAAGGCAACCGTCCCGCCCAAAGCGAGCGTGCGGCCTTTAAACGGACCGAGCACAGCACCGGCACCGCTGTCGCCGGTCAGCTGATGATAGTAGTAGCCAATGAAACCAATCGAGACCTGCTTGCTCAGGTGCTGCTCCGCCGACCATTCGACGTGGAATTCATTGCCGGTGCGGTACTGTGTGAAATCGTTCTCGCCATTGAAGGTCACGCCCGCCGCGACCGACAGGTCGAGACCGATCGTGGGATCGAGCCAGGTCACGGCTCCGAAGACGTCGGCTGCCCAGCGGTTGAATGAGATGTTGGCGAGCGCATTCTTCTCATAGTCGCCGATCGGGACATTCACCGACACGCCGGTCTGCCAATGGAAGTTGCCGTGATGCCAGCCGATCATCGCCGACAGTACGGGATCGCCGTAGGTGAACGTCGAATCGTTCAGGTTGACGGCGGTCGTATTGCCGAGTGGTCCGGTCAGCCTGGCGTCGAAGTCGAGGCTCGGCCCGCCGATCACCGGTGTCACGGACAGCGCAAGGTTGCCGTTCAGCACGGAGAGCGGCGTGGACCAAACGACGGTGGGCATCTCGATCCAGACATCCGCGTCGATGCCGGCCACGATCTGCCCATTGAACGGAAAGGTCCGCGACACATCGGCTTTCGCCGAATAGAAATAGACGTCGTTCTGCAGATAGATGCCGGGCGGTGGAACGAAGCCGGCCATCGGACCTCGGGAGCCCAGCAAATAGAAGCCGGCGCCGCCTTCCGCCGCAAACGCGGAGGCGCCGCCAGCCGAGATCGCGAGCGCCATCGCGCAGAGCCTGGGGACCACGATGATGCCGCTCGTCCTTGCCATTGTATTTTCCCTGCCGCCTGCCCGCTATTTCGTTGGATAGAGAAATGTTACGGAAAGACGCGCGCCGAAGCCCTCAGGCCCGGCATCGGGGCTCGTGAGCCAGTACCTGACACCGCCGCCGATCGACACGGGCTGGTCACCGATTTTCGTGAGCTTGCTGGCGGTCAGGTTGAGGGGCACTGACCACACGTCGTCGATCCAGGTGTACGCGCTTTCGAGGTTGACACCGTAAGTCCACGCATCCGCCGTTGTGTAAAACACGAACGGCTGGATGAATGTGTTGCTCATGTCCGCGCGTGCGTTGTCGCCGGCAAAGGACCAGATGTGATTTGCGAGCACGCTGTAGGTCCAGGGGCCCGATTGCTTGAGGACGACACCGGTGGGACCGGCTCCCCACTTCTCTCCGCCGAGCAAATCGTCGGTTGCCGTCGGCAGCAGAATGGCAGGACCGACGCCCCAGATGATTCCGCTCGGCCCCGGCGACTTCGGCGTGAAGAAGAGACTCTGCAGCGTATCGCCGAGGCCGAACTGGTCCCCGCTGCCGGGAAAAATTTCGTCCTGGTTTACGATCGGAACGATGGTCCGCGAGACCACGGTCCAATCCGGGCCAAGAGAGATGGGTACAACTGGCTGGAAGTTGACGTAAAATTTCTCTCCTTCGCCGTCTGGACCGATCCCGCGGTCGTAGTTCGATTGAAATGGGACGCTGATGAGCGAGCTCACAGGATTGGAGAGTTTTTTCGCCAGTTCGGCATCCTGTGCATGGGCAATGGACATTTGCGCCCATTGCAGGGCAAGAATTCCAAAGGTGGCGAGAAGATTGCCGCTCAGTTGACAGCGCCTACGTGGCATCGTCGCGTGCGGAAGAAATAGCATCAATACGACTCTAGACGTTCGTAGCGTCATGTGCGCCTCCGTTACGTCTCGATGGCAAAGCCAGCGGTGCGAGTTCGACAATAATTATTCCGCAATCTGCTGTTTTGCGCAATCCAATTTGATTGACAAAACCTCATCAACTCATCGTGTGTTGTTTTTGTATTTAACGGATTTGTCTTTTCGACATTTCAAATGTTTGTTGAAAATGTGTCCTGTATTTGCACTGCCGGGACCCAGGAACCTGTCACCAATTTGCAGCCTGAATCTAACTGGAGACCCTGACGTGGCCCCGCTTCCTCCCCTGCACCACCTAGTGACCATGTCATACGCGTGGTTCAGCGAACTTCCGGAGGACATCCAAGCGGATGTGCTCAACCGCACGGTTGTACGGGAGCTCGTCCCGGGTGAGCGGCTCTATGCGCGCGGAGACGAGCCGGACGGTGTTTATTGCGTGGTCAGCGGCGCGGTTCGCATCAGTGGTTTGGTGTCCGATGGCCGGGAGATCGTGCTCGATATCTACGGTCCTGGCGTGTGGTTCGGTGAAGTGGCCCCGCTCGACGGAATGCCACGCGCTCACAGTGCCGATGCCTACGGGGCGGCGACGCTGAGACATCTCCTTTCCTTCGACCTCGAGGACCTGCTCGCACGTCATCCTATCCTTGCTCGCTCGCTGCTGCGCTTGGAGGCTCAGCGGCTGCGGGTCCTTCTTGCGGCGCTTGAAGCCTATTCGGCCCAACCGCTGGAGCAGCGCCTGGCTTCCCGCCTGCTTATGCTGGCAGGGCAATACGGCATATCGACCGCGAGAGGCGTCAGAATAGAGCTTCGCCTTTCTCAGGAAGCGTTGGCTCAGCTTATTGGAGCCACGCGACAACGCGTGAATCAGATCCTCAAAAGATGGGAGAGTGACGGGATACTATATCAGCGCTACGGCGAAACTATTTTGACCGATGTGGCCAAGATTGAGAAAATCGCCGGAAGCTAAACGGACACCAGCCATAGCCAATTCTGAAAAATATGGCGTAGAGGCACTCGTCCTTTTCATTTGCTCGATTTGGATCAAGCAGACACGCGCATTTTCGCCCTGAGACGCGCGCCGGACATGAAGTAGTGCGCCGAGGCCCAGAGGGCCAAGAGCTCCGCTGCAACGAGGGCGTATCGCAGCGAGTCGGCGCCTTGATCGGAGAACGCATATTGGCTGAGCGCCCCCACACCCAGCGGGCCTAACGCGAGCCCCACACAATTCACCACGAGGAGAAAAACGGCTGAGGTGACCGGCCGCAATGCCGCCTCCACGCGATTGTGCAGGATCGCCAGCGACGGGCCGATGAACACTGCCCCGAGTGCGGCATGCACGGCGAACAAGGTCAGCGCGAGCCAGGTCGAGCGGGTCAGAAACGCGAAAATGGCGAACGGCACGACGATGACCAGGGTCGCGGCCGTCAGCCACAAGGCCCAGCGAACGTCACGGCGCTGCAGCCGCTCGGTCACAAATCCTCCGAGCCACGTTCCGATCGCACCAAGCGCCCCACCCGTGATAGCGATATAGATGCCGGCTTCCGCAATCCCCAGGCCGTGGGACCGGATCAGAAACGAGGGAAGCCATGTCAGAAAGGAATAGCCGACGGTAGAAGCCAGCGTCGCTCCGACGACGACATGGACGAGCACCCGATCCGTTCGAAATGTGCGTAGCACCGCAGCAAGCATCGAGCGCGATGAGCCGGGTGTTCCGCCACGGCTGTCGCCGGTACGCTCCGGCTCCTTTACGGTGAGCTGCAAGATGACGGCGAGCGCAACCGTCAAAATACCGGCGCTGAAAAACGCTGTCCGCCATCCGTAGTACTGGCCGATCAATCCACCACCGAAGAAGGCGAGAAAGATTCCGATGTTAACGCCCGCCGCCCAGGTCGCCAGGGCCGCCGCGCGCTCGTGGGACGCGTAACGCTCCGAGATCATCGCATGCGATGGGGGCATGCCGCCAGCCTCGCCGATGCCGACACCGAGCCGTGCCGCGAGGAGCTGGCCATAGCTTTGTGCTAGCCCGCAGATGACGGTCATGCCGCCCCAGACAGTGGCCGAAAGGGCCAGCAGGTTTTTGCGGTTGTGGTGGACGGCATAGAGGGCCGCGGGAATGCTGAGTACGCCATAGATGGCGGCGAAGGCCAGCCCGGACAGCAGCCCGATTTGCACATCGGTCAGATCGAACTCCCGCCGGATCGGCTCGATCAGGATGTTGACGAGCTGACGGTCGAGCTGGTTCAGGGCGGAGAGCGCCGTAAGGACGGCCAGCATGTAACCGCGTGAAGCCGACATTTTCTGCCACTCGCGTATACCTTCGCGGCGCAAGTGCTAGCTTGCAGGCGAAGATCCTGCAACCGAGTTATGGCGTATTCGGAGTGATGAGGCGATGCCCTATTGAAGCGACTTGCCTCGAAGAGCACCTCGGGTGAGGAGAGACGAGCCTGCGCGCTCGGTTTGACCGCATTTCACCCGGAAGCTGACTTGGTCAACCCGATATCAGCATGTCTAACTGCTGATAGCCCCATGTCTCCTCCTGGGACCTCGCGGTCACATGGCAGCCAAGTCCCATGTGTGGACGGCACCCTGTTGGCAAGGACTTTCTGGCTTGTCTCGCAGAGCTGGTCGGTAGCGCCCATGTGTCCGGCCTTTTGGCTCGGCGCGAACACCGATGGCCTTCATGCTATCCGCAAGATCAGCTCCCGATCAAAAGCACGCGCTCAAGGCGCCCTGGGACGAATGGGTTTTCCGGCATCGTGCCATCGGTAACGTTGTACGCTGTCACCGCCCAGAACAGCGCGGCGGGCGGGTTTGGCGGCAGGTGCAGCTTGTAGGTGTTCGAGCCGCTCAGAAATTTGCCGTCGGCGTCGCGCGCGGTGAAGGGATATTTCGACCCCGCGTTGATGGTGTGCATGACCATCGCCGGCGCCGAAGAATAAACGTACTGGAAATAGCCGGCGCGCTGATTCACGCTGTGTAGCTGTCCTGCATGAAATCGGCTGTGGCGCCGGCCCAGGCCGTCTCATACTGCCGGTCGTTGTAGTAGAGGTTGCGTTTGTCGTCACGGCCGAGCTGGCGAAGCGCGGGCAGCATCTTCGGCGCGGTCTCGACCGCTTTTTGCAGAAGTTTCTCTTGCATCTGTGTTGGCTTGAATGGCTGGCCCTTGACGATCCCGATACCAGCCAGAACACCGCGCAACTCTGAGTCGATGGCCGAAACCGGCTCGTAATCCACGAACTCCTTCAGCTTGGTCCAATAACTGAAACCGGTCGGATACATCATGTTGATCCGCTTGCCGCTGGCGTTCGGAAACTCCATCAGCTTCACGTTTTTTACAATGCGGCGAGCGGATAGATCCGCGTCTGCTCCGCGAGTGCCACGGCCGGTTTCGGATCAGGTACGCCGTTGCCTTTTGTCATCACGGTACGAAAGAAAAGGAAGACGTTGTACGTGGGCGATTTGACCGCGAAATAGCTCTTCGGTACATCGCCGTCGTAGTCAGGAGGCAACAGCAGGTAGAGGCCGCCTCGCGCGCGATCCGGACCGATTGCCCCTACGTCGGTGAGCGTGCGTTGGAAGAAATCGGTAAACATGCCGATGACATCGGGCGGCGCGGCGACGACGAGCGGGTCGGTCTCCTTCAGATCGAGATAGCTCATGGAATAGATCACATCCGCGTTGGGCGTTGGCACCCAGGTGCGGCTGTCCATCCGGTCCTTCCAGATCGGCAGGACGTGGTAGCCCGCGCCGAACAGCGCTTGCTCCCTTTGTTTATTCTAGAGTGATGGATTTGTTTTTTATAGAAATTGTTATCGGCTTGTTGATTCGCTTGCTTGACGGGTTGCTTTGTGTATTTGCGCCATTGCCACATCGCTCACCATTGAGTTCCGGGTCCCAGCATAGATCCCGTTCTTGAATTTGGTAAACGTAGTACCCATCGTGTTGGTCATTCGCTATGGCGATGTACCAGACGCCGTCAGACGTGCCATCGCTTTCATCATACAGCGACGGAATTCCTTGAAAAAATCCGGATATTGCACCCCTGGTACGTAGCTGTACATAATGTATGTTGTGTTTTTGAAAAACTCTTCTACGTTTATTATTCCTGATGGCGAATTTTTATCAGCTTCTTCTAGCAGGGCTTTGGTGAGCTCGGCTCCATTATAAAATGGACATTCATTGCACCCCCTTGAAGGGGAAGCCACCCAGGCAATGGGTGCTACAATTATAAGTGGCAAAATCCATTTTAGGAGTGACATGCTCATCTCATTTATGTCGAATTAAATCTGTCGTAATTTCTGGGTTTTTGTCTCGCTGGCTTGAGTGTTGGTTGGGGATCGGGCGCCGTTGTTGTTCTGCTTTATTGATCTCCGGAAGGTCATCGGTCGGTTTTTCCCGGCTGTACATGACTGTCACCGAGCTTGCGCTTCCGTTGATGCCGGCTGCGTCCTGCATCATGTCGGCACCCTTGCTGCATGGCTCACTAGCCACTTCCGCTTACGGGCTTTCTGATCCTGTGAAACTTGCATCTTCAGCAAGTCTAAGGCGTCTCTCTTGCAAGGATACGGTGTGCGTTGCTGTGTGGACGCCGCGGTTGCAATGTGTCGCGGCGTTGAAGATTGTTTCGTAGTATGGCTTCCTTCTTCGTGGGTACAGCCTTTCAAAGAACTTAGCCTCTGACAATACCGGAACATATCATAGTTCCGTGAACGGCCTGCGTTCGTGAGGCTGCACCGGTATGGTGTGAGAGACATAGATACCTCTTAACTTTTCAAGTTCGATGACGCTCGCCAACCTGCCTAACCGTGCGTCACTCCGTATGCACAGAAGCCACAGAGGCATGCAGCAGGCATGCACGCTGTATGCCCGCTGCCGACGCTCGCAGTTGCAATCTCATTCGCGACCGACATTGCCCATCCTGCTTCCATCACAGGGTCGCGGCGCCGTTGCGCGTCGACACCCATTTCTTCTCGCTGCGGTTGGAGCTGGATGCCGCGCATTGGGGAACGTGCCGACCGAGACGGGGAGATGGCCTAGAGGGGAGCGCTGCTGGGCAGGGAGAAAAAGGTTCCCACACCGACAACGGAAGCCCATCTCATGAATTACATCACGCCCTGTGTAAGCGACTACATTACCGTAGCGCGGCCCTGACAGATGGAAGCCATTAGCTGGTGCGTTACTGCGGGCTGGCGATCGCATGCCAGTGCCGCAGCGAACCATCGCATCATGCGAGGTAGACATCCAAGGCGTTGATGGTGAAAAGGCCGACGGCACGCAGTGGAGAGCGTGATGCTGGGGCTGTGATCTAGAATCGCCTCGGCTGCCATCAGATCGTGCCAAAGGTCTTCATCTGTAGTGAAAACAGGCCTCGACTTCTACCGCAAAGGACGCATTGGTAGTGCGACTAGACTTGCCGGTTCGCCAGGATGTCTGGGTTCGCCTCGCGGCATGCGGGGCTTTGGGTGGTGGGAACGCCGAGGGTGGCGTACCCCTCAACCCAGGAGCCCAGCATGACAACGATTGCATCTCGCCGCGCAACTCCGGCGAAACGAGTCAAATCTCCGGCACCCGCCAGCGGCAACAAACCGGCGTCAGCTGAAAGGAAAATTTCAGCGCACACCGCCGTTCCAAGCGCGGCAGATACCAACGACGGCCTGCAAACCACGCGCGTCACAAAACATGATCGCATCCTGTCACTGTTGAGTCGACGCGATGGCACCAATGTCCCGGATATGATGGAGGCATCGGGCTGGCAGCAGCACAGTGTACGAGGGTTCCTCGCCGGCACCGTGAAAAAGAAGCTTGGCTTCACGCTGACGTCGTCCAAGGAGCCGGGTGAGGCTTGCCGCTATCGTATCGTGACACGCCGCGGACGCTGATATGTCCAAGCCGGCGGTTGATGTCGCGGCGGAGATTGCGCGGCTCGGAGTTCTGACACTCTTCGAGCTGCGCGCGGAGTGGCGGCGGCTGCATCGAATGCAGCCGCCGATGCGTCTGTCGCGTGATCTCCTGATCCGAGGGATCACATACAAGCTTCAGGAGAGGGCGCTCGGCGGCCTCTCCAAGTCTCTCATGCGAAAGCTGGAGCTACGTGGTGTCACTTCTCAGGATGGCCGTGCCCGCAAACTTCGGCCACCGATTGCGTTGAAGCCCGGAACGCGTCTGGTGCGTGAGTGGCACGGCGTGACATACACCGTCCTGGTCCATGCTGATGGCGTGGAGTGGAAGGGACGGCGTTACAAATCACTTTCCTTGGTCGCGCGAGAGATCACCGGAGCGCACTGGTCCGGCCCGCGTTTCTTTGGTCTGAGATCGCGTTCGGCACCATCGGAGATTGGTGATGCGGAAAGCTGATCATCGATCCAACACTGCGGTTCGTTGTGCAATCTATACCCGCAAATCGTCTGACGAGGGCCTCGAGCAAGAGTTCAACTCGCTCGATGCTCAGCGGGAGGCTTGTGAAGCCTATGTCGTCAGCCAGCGCCATGCCGGCTGGGTGGCGGTACTCGATATGTACGATGACGGGGGACTGTCCGGTGGCACGATGGAGCGACCCGCCCTTCAGCGTCTCCTCAACGATATCAAGGCCGGCAAGGTCCAGATCGTGGTCGTTTACAAGGTCGATCGGCTGACGCGTTCATTGGCTGACTTTGCCAAGGTCGTTGATGTCCTGGACGAACACGATGCGTCGTTCGTCTCTGTAACCCAGCAGTTCAATACGACAACGTCTATGGGCCGGCTCACGCTCAACATGCTGTTGTCTTTCGCTCAGTTCGAGCGCGAGATTGCCGGTGAACGGATCCGGGACAAGATTGCCGCCTCCAAGGCCAAGGGCATGTGGATGGGCGGCAACGTCCCCCTCGGGTATGACGTCAAGGACCGGAAGTTGATCGTGAACGAGGCGGAGGCGAACACCGTTCGCTTGATCTTTCAACGCTACGCTGAACTCGGATCGGTGGCGTTGCTTCGGGCGGAACTGGACCGTCTCAGCATCGTGAGCAAACGACGCGAAGGCGCTGCTGGACGGCTTCGGGTGGCCAACCCTTCTCCAGAGGAGCGCTCTACACACTGCTCCAGAACCACATTTATCGGGGTGAGATCGCCCATCAGGGCAATGTCTATCCGGGCCAGCATGAAGCCATCGTCGATCGGGATCTCTGGCAGCTCGTGCAGGGCAAGCTCGCGGCCAATCGTCAGGAGCGATCACTGGGTGTCGGGGCTGAAGCACCCAGCTTGTTAGCAGGCCTGATCGTGGACGCCCATGGGTGCCGGATGACGCCGACGCATGCGAACAAGCGTGGCAAGCGCTACCGCTACTACATCTCGACATCGTTCTTGGAGAGCAGCCGGTCTGCAGCGCAGGGTGGGATGCGCATCCCGGCGGGCGAGATTGAGGGGCTAGTGATGGACCAGTTCCGAGCGTTTCTGTCATCCAGGTCCAAGGTCAGCGAGGCGGTTGCGCCGCTTGAGATCTGCGCTCGGCCGCTTGATCTCGTTTTATCCAGAGCATTCGAGCTGGGGCAGAGATGGCTGACCCTACCGCCTGCGGAACTCAGGGACTTTGTCAAGGCTGTCGTTCAGCAGGTCGCCGTCTCAGAGGAGAAGATCGTTGTCCGTATCGGCCGGAGCATGCTGGCGGAGAGGCTTGGTCTAAGCCGGTCGCCTGGCTGGACCGCCAGCGATCCCGTCGCCCTCTCGTTTGCGGCTTCCCTGCGTCGAGCGGGGAAGGGCAAGCGTCTTGTTATCGGTAGCAGCGCTCGATCCGAGGTTCATGCCGGGCTTGTCGACTTACTGCGTGAGGCGTTCTCGATGAGGACGGCGCTTCTGGCAGGCTCGGACGACAGCATTGACGCCATGACGCAGCGGCTTGGCATGGGCAAAGGGCATATCACCGCGCTGGTGCGTCTCTCATACCTTGCGCCTGACATTGTCCGCGACTGCCTTGAGGGCCGGCAGCCCGTCGACTTGAGCCCAACGCGTCTGCTCAAGCTCGGCAAGGACCTGCCGCTCGATTGGACCGAGCAGCGAGCGTACTTGGGGTTCGTCGCCTGACGGCAGTGCGCGAACCTCGCAAAAGATCCATATCCCCCGTCTCGAAAGTGGCCTCCTGAGACCCGGTGCGGGATTTCGCGTCGAGAGGCCGACTTCAGTGTCTCTTACGGTGGCTGATTTGATGGCAGGTGGGACAAGCCGCGGAAATCACGCGACTATTCCGACGCGCGGCGGTGTCTCGGAACTATAGCGATTTCAAGAGGGTGTGTGGCTGGGGGACTAGGATTCGAACCTAGACAGGCAGAGTCAGAGTTCAAAAAGGGCATCTTTTCTGAATACTCCGTACTACGCAGAAATTCGAAATTTCATTTGATATCAAATACTTGAGTTCTCAGTTCCTTGCAGCTATTTTTAGCATATTGGGCTCACTGGTACGCCCGGGGTACGCCCGTTTTCGGTTGCCGAGAGGGTCGAAATTTGAAGGCCATCACCACGCGCATCACCAAATCAGCCATCGCCAGGCTGGGACCGAATGAGGTCATCCGGGACACGGAATTAACGGGGTTCGGAGCCCGGTCTCGCGCCAAGGTGATTACCTACTTCGTGGAGAAGAAGGTTCGGCGCCGACGGATGTTCATTACCATCGGCCGGCACGGGTCGCCGTGGACGGCGGACACCGCTCGCAAGAAGGCCAGCAGCTTATTGGTCGAGATGGCGGCGGGCGGCGACCCCGTAGAGAGACAGCGGCGCGAGCGCGAGGCGTTGACCTTCAAGCAGGCCCAGGCGCTCTTCCTCGAGCAGCACGGACCAAAACTGAAACCTCGCACGGCGACGGAGTATCGGCGACTGCTCGACAAGGTTATCGTGCCGCGTTTCGGCAATCGCCTGCTTCAGGAAATCACCAAGACGGATATCGCGCAGTTTCATGCGGACCAGAGATCGGTTCCGGCGCGAGCAAACTTTTCCCTGTCAGTCTTGTCGAAGCTGTTCAACTGGGCGCAGGACAATGGGCTGGATGCGCGCGAAGCCAATCCGTGTCTGCGTATCAGCAAGTATCGTCTGCGCAAACGCGAGCGCTATCTCACGCGCGAGGAGTACAAGGCACTCGCGGAGGCATTAGAGAGCCTCGAGGCCGAAGGTAAAATCACATCGTCGAGCGCTTTCGCGGTCCGGATCCTTATGCTGACGGGCGCGCGCTTGAACGAGATCCTGACGCTCAAGTGGGCGTACGTTCGCGCGGACCTAAGATGCCTGTTCCTGCCGGACAGCAAGACGGGTGAGAAGGTCGTGCGGCTTAGTGACGAGGCCCTCGATGTGCTCGGGTGCATCCCACGAGTTGCCGGAAATCCATTCGTATTAACCGGACATATCCATGGTACGCATCTGACGCACCTCTATAAGGCCTGGTATCTGATTTGCGACACGGCGGGCCTTGATGGCGTGCGTATCCATGATCTTCGCCACTCGTTTGCGAGCATGGCGGCTGACGCGGGCGCGTCGTTGCCGATGATTGGTGGCTTGCTAGGCCACGCCGATCCGCAGACGACCGCGCGCTACGTGCACCTCGTAGATAAGAGATTACACGAATTGAACGGAGTGGTCGGCGCATCCATCGGCGCGGCGATGAGGGGGGCGACGGAAGTTTCCGGCGTTGGTGCGCAGCCAGCTTGGACGAAACCTTGAGTTAAACGAGCAGGCTGTGGAACATTTCAGCGGGGTGGGGGCGTGGCATCCACCACCAGCATACGCGCCGATCCTCGATCATCTGAGCGCGGTGGCCTCACAAAGGAAGTGCCGTAACAAGGTCATGACCTTGCGCATGCGCGCTACAGCCTGTTGCAGGAATGGTGCGACATGCTGGTGCAGCGAACAAAGGAAGGAATTGCTGCGGCGCGATTGCGGGCAAGAGGATCGGGCGTCCACCCAAGATCAGCCCCGCGCAGATCGTCGATGCGAACAATCGGATAATCAGCGGAACGGCGACCCGCACCGAGATCGCCGCCGAACTTGATGTTGCACCCTGGGCGCTGACACGCGCGATCAAGCGATCGATGGGTCACCACACGCAGTCATAAATTGGCCGGGTCTCTCGGTACGCTGTGCGAGCGTAGACACCAATGGTCCTGGGGGTGGGGACTTTTTTCGGAGGGCGTGGAATGTTTGTGCGGTTGCTGGATCGAAGCGAAGACGAAGTGCTGGCCGTCGTCGACCGGTGGATTGAAGGCGACGGCGAAGATTTCGACGAGCTCGTGGAGCTGCTCTTAAGCGACCAGGAGTGGTGGAACGGCCGTCCGGTTGATGACCCGCACGATGCGCGGGTGTATCTAGCTCAGCTGAAGGCGATCCACTTTATCGAAAGACGCCTGAGGTACCTGAAGGCGACGCCGCTCAACTTTGAGCGTGTGAAAAAATGGTGTGCGGCCACGGAGTCTGAGGTCGCCTATGAAATGCTGCTTACGACCTTCGAGCACATGCTCAGCGGTGAGCGCTTCGACGAACTGATCGCCGAAGCGGAAGCGATGTTCACGCCGGAATTCGTCGAGCTGTGGTGCGCGTCGCATCCTCAGTCGAAAACCCATCCGGAAAGTGCCGGGCTTTTGCGGTACCGCGCCAGCCTGGCCAAGCTGCATTAGGCGTCGCCTTCCGGTTGAAGCCCTTTGAGGAACGCGAGAGCTTCGGACGCCTTTGCGGCAGCCGTGAAGATGGCTTTCGGATCGTCTTTAAGCAGCGTGAGCCATTGAGCGAGATATTGCGCATGGTCGGCGCGTGTGTCTTGGGTGACGCCGATATCGGCGCACAGCATGGCGGCCCCGATTTCGGCGACTTATCCTGACAGTCTGAAATCGCGTCAGACGGTGAATAGTG
>ENA-UOUJ01000517-UOUJ01000517.1-activated-sludge-metagenome-genome-assembly--contig:-NODE-517-length-25349-cov-5.071084_pt1 | contig 25349 bp, 19 predicted proteins | sample MGYA00249839_ERZ747224 | MGnify/ENA primary metagenome ERZ747224 (study PRJEB28782, sample SAMN03220277) | activated sludge metagenome | biome: wastewater; feature: sewage sludge; material... | reverse complement strand
TTTTTTTCATAATTGCCATTTACAGCGGTAAATTTAGGCAAAAATACGTTCATCGTCACATAGCAAACCATTTATACCTGATCACCATTCTGAATTTACTAAATCATGACAGCATCATTAGAATACACCGGTGAACTGCATTGCCATTGCACCCATCTTCAAAGCGGCTCATCTATTGAAACCGATGCCCCTACCGATAACCGGGGCAAAGGAGAAAGGTTTAGTCCTACCGACTTGTTGTGCGTATCTCTGGGCACCTGCATGATCACCACCATGGCCATTAAAGCCACTGATATGGGCATTGAACTCAAGGGTACACAATTAGAGGTAACCAAAACCATGTATTCCGATCCGCGCCGTGTGGGTGAAGTGTCGGTGGTTTTGCATCTTCCTGCATTGAATCTGGATGAAAAGGACAAAGCCATTCTCGAGCGCACGGGCAATCATTGTCCGGTGATGAAGAGTATTCATCCCGATGTGCAGGTACGGGCACAGTACTTATGGGGCTGACGGTTTGTTCAATAGAAAAGCTCCGGCGGCACAATCGAGGCATTTCCTTTCATCACAATAATGCCGTTTCAGATGGAGCATTGCCTGAGATTCTCCGGCATTCCCTGCCTTACAACCCAATGAGGTAAAATTTCGGATGATGTGATTTTGTTCGGCCGGCATCTGTTGAAACCACAGTAACAGGCGTTGATGCACCTCGGTATCTTTATTCAACGTGGCATACGTAAACAACACGGGCATCACTGCATTCAGCATAAGGTGCATCCCCCATTGCCTGCCTGTAACTTTAACACTAAATGCCGATGGCTGGTCAAATTGATAATGCTGATTCCAATACGGGTGTGCTTCGGCCTTCAACAACTTCAGACAATCTTTCCAAGACACCGTATTTTTGATTTGGTCGAACAAATGTTCCGATTGAAGCATCAAACGTGCAAGCTGTGATAAACGAATTCCGGGAAAATTTGCCGGTCGCATCCTCAAAAAGTGCAAGGTGTTATGAATTTTCCGGAGCTTGTATTTGTGTTGTAAAAATTGAAATTCCTTTTGCAGCATTTGAGGATATGCATCATTAAAGATATTCTCTAGTAAACCCGACATGCCGGTAATCATTGCCTCTACCCTAACTTCTACCATACGCTCCCTCCACAACTTCGTGTATGGTATAACGTGAGCCAATTCTTCAAAAGCACTCCTGTTGATGCCCGGCGAAAATTTTGCCGTTATCCTGTGCCACAGAATGTGTTCCCAATGGTATTTGTATTTTTCGCACAAAGCCTGTATAGACAGCACGTGTTCAGCCATACGCTCATGCAACAGGCGTTCAAGCCATGAATGCCATACGATGGGCTGTACTTTTTTTAATAATTGGCTACAGGCTACAAAAGCGGAAGATTCCATGAGGTGTTGATACCGGTGCAACAAACTGTGTGCAATTCGATCACCTAAAACCAGGGTAGGTATCCCAGTGAGTTCCTTGCCTTCATACGTATAAACAACATGAAGGATGACATTTTCGTAATGCTTGCTATTGTCGTGCGCATGGCGTTGCCAGTCGCCGGAACGAAGGTGCAATTCCACACTCCCTGCAAAAAGTACATGACCAATTCTAACCTGTGCATGGATGAAATCGGGCCCCTGATGTGTATTCCATTGGCCAGGTTGAATCACTTCAACAGGTAGACCATCCACCGTGCACAATTGATGTGCATTGTAGTGCCTGAACAACCAGATAAACTGAAAAAGTTTTTCACGCATGACAGATATTTCCTGCAAACTACGTGTTCAAAGAAAGCATCCATCATCCATACCCCAATAAGCACACCATCAGGTTATGGAATAATTTGCAACTGTTGTAAGAGTCGATAAACACGGTTCATGGGCAATCCCATCACATTATAAAAATCACCCTGAACAGATTGAATGCCCACCACGCCAATCCATTCCTGTATGGCATAGGCTCCGGCTTTGTCGAAGGGTTTATATGTTTCTACATAATGACGTAGCTGTGTTGGTGTAAGTTCGTTGAATTGCACATAGGTGGTATCAGAAAACACATGTGGCTGTCCATGATGCAACAACGCTACTCCGGTAATCACACGGTGCAGGTTACCCGAAAGTACTGTGAGCATTTCAACTGCTTCATCTTCTGTGGAAGGTTTTCCTAAAATGGTTTGGTTACAAACCACTATGGTATCAGCGGCAAGCACTGCGGAGTGGTTGGTTTGCTGATGTACTGCCAAAGCTTTTTGCAGGGCGATATGCTCTGCGGCTTCTTCAAAGGACAATCCCTCAGGAAAAGTTTCATCCGTGTTCGCCACAACTACTTCAAATTGTATTTCTGCCCATTCGAGCAACTGCTTTCTTCTGGGCGATTGAGAGGCCAGTATAATACTCATGAGAAATGCATTAAATAAAACAAACACATAGACAGAATGCCGGTGAGCATAATCCACTTGATATTCGTGCTCATTCGGTGAAATTGAGCCACTGTTTTGGCCTGTTTCAATTGTTTCAACAAGAACACTAACGGCAACCATACAAGTACCACTACATAAACGGACTGCCAGCGCCAGCCAATTTTAAAAGCATACAGCGCGATGAATCCGAGTGCGGCAAGCAGCACAATCACCCAAACCGCGACAAACATTTTGGCTGCGGGGATTCCCCACACGATGGGCATGGTGCGGCAATTGTATTGTGCATCTCCTTCCAAATCTTCCATATCTTTTACCACCTCACGCACCAGGGATAAAACAAAGGCAAAGCCTGCGTATGCCATGGTTAAAATAAAAAACTTTCGGATATCGAAAGGGTACGTGGCCAACATCCAGTTTCCGTCGCCAATGATTTTAGCTCCTGCAAAGAAATATACCACTACAATAACCCAGGCGGTAAGGGCTGCTATGATTACGTTACCCGTTAACACTTGTTTTTTGAAAGTAGTAGAGTAAAACCACAACAGCAGGATACACCCTGCATTCCCGAAAGCAATCACATAGGTTTGGGTTTTATAGCTCACATACACGCTCAGTAACAGTCCTATAACGGAGAGGCATAAGTGCCAAAAAATAGCCCATCGTCTTTTCACCATCCGGTTTACCACCACACGATCAGGCCGGTTCACCGCATCTATTTGCACATCAAAATAATCATTGATGATATATCCTGCGGCAGCGATACATACCGATGCAATGACCAACAGGATAAAAAGCCATCCTTTCGATTCAATAAGTGCATCTTTAGGTTGTAATTCTATGACAGCCCTCAGCACACAGGTAAAAAACAAAGTTTGAGTGAGTACTATGAAAAACAGATTGCGCCATCGCACCAGTTTCATGAAAGCAGCGAATAGTTGCATGAAGAAAGTTTATAAGGTGGAAGGCACTGACAGATCATCTGTCCATTTGTTCTGTAACCTCATCGTTTTTTCTATAACATCCCGAACACAACCTGCGCCACCCGGTAATGGTGAAATATACATGGCTTGTTGTAGAATTTCAGGTACGGCATCCGCAGGGGAACAAGATAATCCCGCCATTTGCATCACATCTATGTCTGGTACATCATCGCCCATATACAGAACCTCATCATTGGAGAGTCCGTAACTTTTAATGAATCGCTGGAGAATCTCCACTTTATTTTTCACCTGCATATGCACTTCGGTTACACCTAAACGTTCTAACCGGAGTTTCACCCCTGTTGAGTAGCTTCCGGATATAACGATTACCCAATAACCATTTCGAACTGCCAGTTGAAGGGCATACCCATCACGGATGTGCATGCGGCGCAGCATGTCTCCTTCTTCCGTTACCAGTACGGTACCGTCGGTAAGCACGCCATCTACATCCAAAGCAAAAGCGCGTATTGGTTTAAAAGCAGACAGCACATTCATCATCAGTAGGTTTAAAATTATATGCAAACCTAAATTAAAATAGTATTACGGCATACAAATTGCTATTTTGTGGTGCTGAAACCAAAAAAGAACCGCCTTATGTATATTAAACTACTGAGTGTATTGGGGATGGCCTCAATCATCTTATTCACCTCTTGTAGTGAACCGGAGCCAACTCAAACTCCTCCACCGGTGGTGTACAAGAAAGATACGGCTACTATTCAACAACAAGCAGTAAAGCCCCAGGCTCCTGTAATCAATATTGTTGATACCATTCGCCCGGCAGCTATTGTGTTGGTTATGAAAGATAGTGCTTCGAGCAGTGAAACCATTGGTGTAAAAATGCATGCGATTTACAGCGAAGTTTTGATGAAAATTATAAAAGACAAAAAACTCACCATCAGTGGTCCGCGCATGGCATGGTATAAAACGAGTAGCCCTCCTTTCTTTTTTGAAGCGGGTTATCCGGTAGATAAGAAGCCGGCAGGGAAATTGCCCAAAAACTGTTTCATTAAAGAACTGAAAACCGACAGTGCCCTGGTAGCTCATTATTACGGTCCGTACGATTTAACCTATCAGGCCTATGAGGCATTAAAGGAATGGATGAGTGACTATAAAAAGAAATCATCCGGAGCTCCGTACGAAGTATATATCGGTTCTATGTATGATGATAAAGGCAAACCGGTGAATCCATATCGGGTGCAAACTGACATTATCTTTCCGCATAAATAATATACGTAAATTTTTGAACTATACTTGTTGAGTAACTTAAATTCGATGCTTTCAATTTCATTTATGAACGTGAAAGGAAAAGCGACAGGTAAGGAATTGTTGTATTTCTACAAGTCAGTTACTGCGTATCAATATATTTCCCTAGGGACGGCTATACCCTCAAGCCCGTTTTAAAGTTATGAAAAAATGTGAGTGTAGTCAATGCCCCGGACGAGGTGTTTATGGGGGATAAAAAATTGTGCTGGGTACGAGTTGTTGTATTTCTACAAGGCAGTTACTGCGTATCAATCTATTTTTCCCTAGGGACGGCTATACCCTCAAGCCCGTTTTAAAGTTATGAAAAAATGTGAGTGTAGTCAATGCCCCGGACGAGGTGTTTATGGGGGATAAAAAATTGTGCTGGGTACGAGTTGTTGTATTTCTACAAGGCATTTACTACGTATCAATCTATTTTTCCCTAGGGACGGCTATACCCTCAAGCCCATTTTAAAGTTATGAAAAAATGTGAGTGTAGTCAATACCCCGGACGGGGTGTTTAAGGGGGATGCACTCTAGACACATACAATAGAAATCATACCTCTATTGCTTTATCTAAATTTTATTATTGACCCCAATGAGGTCGCATGATGATAACCTGCCAAAATGTTTGCTAAAAATACCGTTTCAGTGAAACGACCCTGAAGGGGTCGCATGATGATAACATCCATGTGGAAAGGAGATATACACAACCCCGGAGGGGTGGCATAAAATCAAAAAAATAAAAATGCAGTTAACCTAACAGGAAAGATTACATGACGTGATAATGTACAATTTCACTTTTAAGCTATACCCTCAAGCCCCTTTTAAAGTTCGGAAAAAATGCGAGTGTAGCCAATGCTTCGGACGGGGGCTTCATGGGGGATGCACATCAATACATGTGCTAAGCTAATTGTCTTCAAATTCGCACACAACGACGTTTCAATAAACCGGCCTCAAAGAAGGTGCATAATTATAAACAATGATGTCATTTACCTCTTATTTTCGGCTATGCGAAAACGTTACCTGTTATTCGATTGATGAATCTTCAGATTCAACTTTTCTATGTGAAATTTGTAACTCCTTAATGCAACAACCTGTTTTATACTCTCGTTTTCATCTACACCTTCTTACCCATTCATACTACGGATTCATGATGCTGTCTGTCATTCTTAAATACATAGTACGCAATTTAGGATGTGTATTCAAAATGCGTAAATGCTTATCGAGTGTGGTAATATCTTTTCGTATAGCCGGCCCCGTTTGAATATCTGCCGGATTGGCTTGTAACACCCTATTGGCCGTTTCCATAATCAGTGGTTTTAGTAAATCAAAAGGTACGTGTTCTTCCTCACAAAAAGCATGGGCCATTGTGTACAAATGATTGGTGAAATTATTCACCAGCACAGCCGCAACATGCATCTTTAAACGTCCCTGATCGTCGGTTTTGTACATCCTTGAGGAAACAGAGCCGGTAAGTTGGGTAAGCCTTTGTAACAATTCGTCGGAATTGGCATCAACCAAAAAAGGAACCTCCGGTATTTCAGGTAATTCTTTTTTCAATGTTTGAAGTGGGTACAATACACCATACTGAGACGATACGGTCTGTAGCACATCCTTTGAAACAGATCCTGCGGTATGTACCACGGGAATATTCCCAAAATTGAAATGCATCACAGATTCCTGCAGGGCTGTATCAGTGAGTGCTATAATATATATATCTGTCTCAACCTTAGAAGGCTGTAAAATGCTCCCCGGTATAGCACCGAATTCCGAAGCCAAACGCATCGTTTTTTCGGGGGTACGCCCCCATACGCTTACAATTTGATGGTTATATGCTTTGAATAATCTTCCTAAAACGGTGGCTACATTCCCGGTTCCAATCAATGTTATCCTCATAAGCATTTATCTTTGCAGTATGAATGTACAAAAAAAGTTGGCGTTCAAAATAATCCGTATCCAACTACAGGTTTTATCTAAAGTGAGTCCGCGCCTGACCGGCAAACAGAGTTTTAGGTTATTTACCACCCCCATTGCATTACCCGGACACAAGAGAATCAGCCGTTTCAACACATATGAACCACTGTCTTTTCAATGGAATAATTTGTGTATCAGGGGTTACCGATGCAATGCGGGAGCGCCTAAAAAAGCGTTGATATTGCATGGCTTTTCCTCCTCAGTACATACATTCGATCATTTTATTGAACCATTGATCCAACAAGGATATGAAGTGCTCGCATTTGATGCTCCCGCACATGGGCATAGTGAAGGCAAAACAGCCCATGCACTTGATTACGCCTCCGTGATAACACATATACTCCAACTGTACGGTCCGCTCGATGCCTACATTGCACACTCCTTCGGAGGTTTGGGATTGGCCCTGGCACTTGAAAACATTTCTGTTGCCCCGGATGTGAAGGTGGTATTTCTTGCTCCGGCCACTGAAACAACCACCGCCATTCAAAAGGGAATGTGGATGCTCGGCATTCAAAATCAAAAAATTCAGGAGGCACTCGAAAAAGAAATTCTGATGGTGAGCGGTAAACCTGCACAATGGTTCTCCATTCGCCGTGCCGTACAGTTTACCCGTGCTAAAATATTGTGGATTCACGACGCCGATGATGACATTACACCTATTTCTGATGTACATCCTATTATAAATGAAAAGCATCCGCATATTCGTTTTCACCTCACCAATGGACTGGGACACCGGAAAATTTATCGGGATCCGGAGGTTATAGAGCACATCGTTTCCTTCCTGTCGTAAGCCATAACTTTTGGCCGAAATTTTGATTTTTTCAATTTTAAACTAATATTGCAAGTAGTGAGTTGAGGATTGGGTGATCTTTAAAGGGTGTGACCCAAATCACATTAATAAAATATTTATATATAAAAAACTGCCCTGCAATGCGAAATGCAGTATAATTTAAAATGGCAAAAAATCTGTTGATCGTGGAGTCGCCTGCAAAGGCAAAAACCATAGAAGGCATCCTGGGAAAAGATTTTCAGGTAAAAAGTTGTTTTGGCCATATCCGTGACCTTGAAAAAAACGACATGGGCATCGATGTCAATAATCAGTACCACCCTTCCTACATCGTACCCGCAGAAAAACAAAAAGTAGTGAGTGAACTGAAATCGCTGGCAAAAAAGGTAGATGAAGTATGGTTAGCGTCGGATGAGGATCGTGAAGGAGAAAGTATCAGCTGGCATTTGGCTGAAGTGCTGAACCTCGATCCTAAAACAACCAAGCGGATTGTGTTTCATGAAATCACCAAGCCTGCCATTGAAAAAGCAGTGAAGAACCCGCGTACGATTAATATGGACCTCGTGAATGCACAACAGGCCCGTCGTGTGGTAGACCGTTTGGTGGGTTTTGAATTGAGTCCGGTTTTGTGGAGAAAGATTGGTCAGCAGGGTGGCCTCAGTGCCGGACGCGTACAGAGTGTTGCTGTAAAATTAATAGTGGAAAAAGAAAGGGAGATCAATCAGTTCACTCCGGTGGCCAGCTTTAAAATTGAAGCACAACTGGCGGCAAAGGATATTTCCGGAAGGCTCCTTCCATTTAAAGCCGAAGGTCAAAAATTTAATCAGGCAGAAGATGCGGAGCAATTTCTGAACAGATGTATCGGAGGACAATATGTAGTTAAAGATGTTCAAACCAAACCGGGTAAACGGAGTCCGGCTGCGCCGTTCACCACTTCTACCCTTCAACAAGAAGCCAGCAGAAAATTAGGATATAGTGTAAGTAAAACCATGATGCTGGCACAACGCCTCTATGAAAGTGGTAAGATTACCTACATGCGTACCGATAGTGTTAACCTGAGTGATACGGCACTGGATCAAATCACTAAAGAAATCAGCCATCAGTACGGTGATCGGTATATTCAGGTAAGAAAATACAAGAATAAAAATGAAAGTGCACAGGAAGCACATGAAGCCATCCGCCCAACCTACATGCAAAATCATTCCGTGGGCGATCCGGAACTGAACCGTTTGTATGAACTGATTTGGAAGCGAACCATTGCCAGCCAGATGAGTGACGCCGAATTGGAAAAAACCATTGCAAAAATTGCTGTACAATCTCCCCAGGCAGAGGAAGAATTAAGCGCTAGCGGTGAAGTAGTTAAATTCGACGGATTCCTCAAGGTATATATGGAAGGCCATGATGAAGATGAACAGGATGCCTCCGGCGATGAAAGTCGATTGCCGAATCTTACACCCGGACAGGAACTCGAGTTCAGGGAAATGACCGCTACCGAAAAATTCACCCGGCACAGTGCACGATATACCGAAGCTTCATTGGTGAAAAAACTGGAAGAGCTGGGTATAGGACGCCCCAGTACTTACGCCCCCACCATTACTACCATCATCAAAAGAAACTATGTAGAAAAGAAAGACAAAGAAGGTACTCAAAGAGAATACCGTGTTTTTAAACTCAAAAACGACCGTGTAGAAAAAACAACCGCCATTGAAAATACCGGAGCGGAAAAAGCAAAATTATTTCCTACCGATTTAGGCCTGGTGGTGACTGATTTCTTAAACCAGCATTTTGAAAAAGTGATGGATTACTCCTTCACGGCCAATATTGAAAAAGAGTTTGATGAAATTGCCGAAGGGAAAATTGTATGGAATAACATGGTAGATTCGTTCTACAAACCATTTCATAACGGTGTGGCACACACGCTGGAAACTGCAGAACGTGCAGTGGGCGAAAGACACCTCGGAGAAGATCCGGAAACCGGTAAACCGGTGATGGCACGCATGGGAAGATATGGCCCAATGGTGCAACTGGGCACTGCATCCGATGAAGAAAAACCCCGCTTCGCCAAACTCAAAGCCTCGCAAAGTATTGAAACCATTTCGATGGAGGAGGCACTGGAATTATTGAAACTACCCTACATTTTAGGCGAATATAAGGGCGAGGAAGTTTCCGTAAATATCGGTCGCTTTGGACCATATGTAAAAGTGGGCGATCAGTTTATATCCATTCCGCGCGGTGAAGAACTCAGCGATATAGATATGAAACGTGCCATGGAAATCATTGAAGCCAAAGCCGTGGAAGATGCACCTATTGGTTTTTATGACGACAAACCGATAACAAAAGGTAAAGGACGATTTGGCCCATACATTAAATGGAATAACCTGTTCATTAATGTGAATAAAGCATACGACTTTGATAATCTTTCTCAGGAGGATTGCAATCAGTTGATTGAAAAGAAGATTGAAAAAGAAGCTAACCGTTTTATTCAACAATGGCCGGATGAAAAGATAGCCATTGAAAACGGCAGATGGGGCGCGTTTATTCGTTTCGGCAAGAAGATGTTGAAAATTTTGCCTAAAGCCAACCGTGAAAAGTATTCACCGGAAGAACTTAAGGAACTGGATATTGAAACGGTTAAAAAAATGATTACCGAACAAGACCCCTCGGCCTTTACTAAAAAGGCAACTAAGAAAGCAGTCACCAAAAAAACAGCCGTAAAGAAAGCAGCCCGTAAAAATGCTGCACCTAAAAAATAATTCACCCTAAAGCCCTGATGGATGGAAGCGGATAAAGAAATACATGCACTGATGCGGCTGATTGATGATCCTGACGAGGATGTGTATTCTACCGTGAGCGAAAAAATAGTTTCACTCGGCAGGAAAATCATTCCTAATCTGGAACATCTTTGGGAAAATACGGGCAATACATTTACTCAGGAAAGAATCGAATTCCTTATACACAGCGTACACATGCGTGAGCTGGAAGAAGAGTTCATCCACTGGCGAGACAACAACGGTACTTTGCTCGACGGCGCCTTACTGGTGGCACGCTATCACTATCCAGATCTTGAAACACGCACAGTGCATCAGGAAATTGGAAAAATCAGTAAAAACATCTGGCTCGAACTCAATAGCTACCTCACGCCCATTGAAAGAATCAATGTTTTCAACGGCATTTTTTATAATTACTATAAAATGAGTGGGCTGGAATTAACGTATCAGAATCCCGATGCATTTCTGATTAACAAAGCCCTCGAATCTAAAAAAGGCAATGCCTATGCCAATGGCATTCTGTACCTGATATTATGTGAGCAACATGATTTACCGGTGCATCCGGTGCATATTCCACGTCAGTTTATTCTGGCCTGGTTTAACTCTGTCATCACCACAGAAAATGAACGAACTACTGGTGGCGCGGATATTGCCTTTTTTATTGAACCCGCTACGGGACAGCTATATTCTATGCCCGATGTGGAGAATTACCTGCGCAAACTTCAGGCTACAAACAAATATTTCCATTTTAATCCGGCAAACAACCGTGAAGTTATTTATAACCTTCTGATGGAATTAAGCAAATGTTATGATGATGATAAGAATCGTTATAAACACGATGAATTGATAGCATTTGCCAAATTATTAGAACCTGAATCCCCGTTTTGATTTATTAATATAGCAGGCCAATTTATGATTAGCGGCATGATGTTTTGCTGAAATCTATGTAGATTGTAACATGAAAAGAACTTGGATATCCCTCCCAACTGTTGCATTGCTCATAACGGCTGCTATCATTTCATGTGCCGGAAATACATCCAATGCAGATGAAACATCTTCAGCCAACACCAACCGTGCACCTGTTACAGATTCATTAAAAACAGTTTCTCTTCAGCTCAAGTCAAATCCATCGTTACCCGAACCACTGAACGCCATTCGTTTGCCGGAAGGCTTTCATATAGCTGTGTATGCCAAAGTGCAGGGCGCACGCAGTATGGCTTTGTCTGATAACGGCACTTTGTATGTAGGCACCATGGGCAAAAATGTGTATGCAGTTGTTGATGAAGATAAGGACGGTAAAGCCGATCAGGTGTATACCGTTGCAAAAAACTTGAACACCCCGAATGGTGTAGCCTGGAAAAATGGCGACTTATACATCGCTACCATTTCAAGTATACTTAAACTGGAAAAAATGGATGATCGTTTACAGGATCCTCCGGCTCCGGTGAAAGTGTATGACCAATACCCTACCGACAGGCATCACGGCTGGAAATTCATTGCATTTGGTCCGGATGATAAATTATACGTGCCCGTGGGTGCTCCATGTAATATCTGTGAAAGTAAAAATCCTGTATATGCCAGTATTACACGTATTCATGCCGACGGCAGCAATATGGAAATTTTTGCGAAAGGGGTACGCAATACTGTGGGCTTCACATGGCATCCGGAAACAAAGCATCTCTGGTTTACTGATAATGGAAGAGATAATATGGGCGATGATATGCCGGCAGATGAATTGAATACAGCTCCTACTTCGGGTATGCATTTCGGTTACCCATACTGTCATCAGGGCAATACACTCGATCCTGAATTCGGTAAAGGTAAATCATGTGATGATTATGTGGCACCCGTACAAAACTTAACACCGCATGGAGCTGCACTGGGTCTGCGTTTTAATACAGGCAATCAATTCCCTGCTTCTTTTAAAAATTCATTGTTCATAGCCGAACACGGCAGCTGGAATCGTTCTGAACCTATTGGTTACAGAGTGGGCATGGTACAATTGGATGCTTCTGGAAAATCAACCGGGTTTACAACATTTGCAGACGGATGGCTGCAACCCGGTGGTAAAGTAACGGGACGACCGGTAGATGTGCAATTTTTGCAGGATGGTTCTATGCTGATTTCGGATGATTACAGCAACCTGATTTACCGCGTTACGTATAAACCCTGATTATTTCAAATCGTCTCCACCAAATGAAAAAGGTAAAAGCATGGAGGCACTGTCTACCACCATTACTTTTCCTTCCATGCCGGATAAAATCAAACGGATTTTTTGTTTCGTCCTGTTTTCAAATTCAAGCAGGCTTTGTCGGCATATACCACAGGGCGATACGGGCCTATTGCTGTGTCCGCCCTCATTTAAATTATGATAACTGATGGCTATCGTTTTTACAGCATCACCCGGATATAGACTGGATACAGCAGACAATAATGTACGTTCTGCACAAATGCCTGCGGGGAAAGATGCATTTTCCTGATTCGTTCCTACTACAAACTGACCGGAAGAAGTTTTTGCCACTGCGGCCACATTAAACTTGCTGTAAGGTGCATAAGATAACTCCGTTGCCTTACGGGCTTTGTCAACCAATGCCTGATCATCCGGCGTTAAGTCAGCTACATCCTCAAACACATTATACGAAAAACTGTAATTCTCTTTCATAGTTAAATTGATAAAATGTACTCTTCTTTGCGGAAGAGGACATGTAATATACAACATTTAAAACGTAAGAAAAACACATTTTTGTTAATCCCTCATATGATTTCGTAGGCAAGATGCGGAACTCGTTTGGGTAATTCATACGAACACACTAATGGATAGTGTTTCATGTACTGAACCAGTGTGATGTAACGCTTCAGTCTGTAGGTGGGCAATTTATAAAACATTCATCACCAAACAACCTTACCTCAATCCACCCGTATATCTGTTCATACAAACTGTATGAAATCAATGTTTGAAAAAAGTGCTTGTATCCTTTAATGATCGCGAGTGAGAAAATTACAAAGGAATGTTCCCATGTTTTCTTTTCGGCCCATTAGCCACTTTATTTTTAAGCATCTTAAACGCCCGGATCAGTTTTTCTCGCGTTGCGGCGGGTTCTATCACTTCATCAACAAATCCGCGTTCCGCTGCCTGATAAGGGGTTGCAAATTTTTCTGCATATTCTTTTTCTTTCTTCGCTAATTCCTTCACCGGATCGGCTGCGGCAGCAATTTCCTTCTTAAAAATTATCTCCGTGGCACCTTTAGCACCCATCACCGCAATCTCGGCTGTGGGCCATGCATAATTGATATCGGCACCGATGTGTTTGGAGTTCATCACATCATATGCACCCCCGTAGGCTTTACGGGTAATCACCGTCACACGCGGCACCGTGGCTTCACTCAATGCGTATAATAATTTGGCTCCGTTTGTAATAATCCCATGCCATTCTTGATCGGTACCCGGTAAAAAGCCCGGTACATCTACCAATACCAGTAAAGGAATATTAAAACAATCGCAAAAGCGTGTAAACCTGGCCGCCTTGCGGGCGCTTTCAATATCCAATACTCCGGCCAATGATTGTGGTTGATTGGCAATAATTCCTATCGACTCCCCTCCAATACGACTAAACCCTACTACGATATTCTCAGCATATTGCGGATGAATTTCAAAGAAACTATCGGTATCGCATATCCCATGTATCACTTCCCGCATATCGTAAGGGTGATTGGCATTTTTGGGAACCACTTCGTTCAATCCTGCACGCCACTCATTTCCAGGAATATACGGTACTGCCGGTGGTTGTTCGCGGTTGCTTTGTGGGATGTACGACAAAAGTTTTTTCAACATTGAAATACATTCTACATCATTGGCAGCTGTTAAATGTGTAACGCCTGATTTGGTAGCATGTGTAAGCGCTCCGCCCAGTTCCTCGGATGTAACGTTCTCGTTCGTAACGGTTTTTACTACGTTGGGGCCGGTTACAAACATATAACTGGTACCTTCTACCATCACTGTAAAATCAGTAATTGCAGGTGAATATACTGCACCTCCGGCACAGGGCCCCATGATGGCCGACAATTGAGGAATGACACCGGAAGACTGTACGTTTCTGTAAAATATATCGGCATATCCGGCCAATGAGCGAACCCCTTCCTGAATACGTGCCCCACCGGAATCATTCAATCCAATCATGGGTGTACCGGTTTTAACGGCGAGGTCCATCACCTTGCATATTTTTTCCGCATGGGTTTCAGAGAGTGCACCACCAAACACGGTAAAATCCTGTGCAAACACATATACCGGCCGGCCATGTATCGTCCCGTAGCCAGTTACCACACCATCACCCGGATACAATTGCTGATCCATATCAAAATCCCGGGTACGATGAACAACCAGCGCCCCAATTTCTTCAAATGAACCTTTATCGAGCAGTAACTGAACCCTTTCATGGGCCGTCAGCTTTCCCTTTTTGTGTTGCTGTTCCACCCTTTGTTCACCACCCCCTGCCCTGCTGGCTTTCAGCTTTTCTTTCAACGTAGGGTATGCGTTACTGATAGTCTTGTCTTTATGATGCATCTCCCACCAGCTTGCTGCCGCACGTGCCAGTTTAAAGGATATATTTTGACGCCGTTCCTCTACCACTGAATCGTTGAAATACTGCTGTACAAAACCCGTATCAAAATTTCCTGACCGGAACGCCTCGTGTTGCATCACAAAAGCCCCGAATGGCAATGTGGTTTGAACACCTTCAATACGGTACTGGCGAATGGCTTCTGACATGTTTGCAATGGCTTCTGCACGTGTATTTCCGTAAGTAATCATTTTAGCCAGCAGCGGATCATAATACACCGGCACATCCATTCCTTCACGATACCCGTCATCTATGCGTATGCCGTCACCGGACGGAGGCTGATATACTTTCAGGGTTCCGGTGGATGGCATAAAACCATTCATTGAATCTTCAGCGTACACGCGCAGTTCGATGGCATGCCCCCGAATGCTCAAATCATTCTGGCCAAAGGACAACGCCTCACCTCTTGCCACACGAATTTGCTGCTCAACCAAATCAATACCGGTAATCATTTCTGTTACGGGATGTTCTACCTGTAACCTCGTATTCATTTCCAGGAAATAAAAATTCAGCGATTCATCAACCAGAAATTCAACAGTTCCTGCTCCGGTGTACTGGCATGATTGTGCCACTTTCACAGCGGCTTCGCCCATAGCTTTGCGCACTTCAGGTGTTAACACAGAGGATGGCGCTTCTTCAATCACTTTTTGATGACGGCGTTGGATACTACATTCACGCTCAAACAGATATACAGTATTCCCATGCTGATCAGCCAGTACTTGAATTTCAATATGCCTTGGACGCACTACCAGTCGCTCAATAAATACTGAACCATCTCCAAAAGCTGCAGTAGCTTCACTCACCGCCCTGTTCATTTGTTCTTCCAGTTCACCCGCCTGAAAGACGGTACGCATACCTTTTCCACCGCCACCTGCAGAAGCTTTAATTAACAGCGGATATCCGATCTCGTTAGCTATCCGCATAGCTGTATCAATATCATGAATGGCCGTATCGGTTCCCGGCACCAATGGAATGTTATATTCCTTCACCGCAGCTTTTGCTGCAAGCTTTGACCCCATGATTTCAATTGCTTTAGTAGTGGGTCCGATGAAAATTATGCCCGCATTCTCTACGGCTTGTGCAAAGGTTGCATTTTCACTTAAAAATCCATATCCCGGATGGATGCCGTCTGCACCGGTTAACTTAGCAGCTTCTAAAATGGCATCTATATGAAGATAAGATTGGGACGATGGGGCCGGCCCGATACATACAGCTTCATCGGCAAACAACACATGTGGTGAGTACTTATCAGCCTCTGAATACACGGCAACACACTTCAAACCCATCTTTCTCACAGATTGCATGACACGTAATGCAATTTCACCCCTGTTGGCAACTAATATTTTTTTCATATATCTCATATGCATTAAGCAGTTTCCAGTTCTATTAATAATTGACCTTTTTCAACCGCCGCTCCCGGTTTTACTACAATCTTCTTAATAATTGATTGCACCGGAACGGTAATCACATTTTCCATTTTCATGGCTTCCAACACCAATACTTTACCTCCTTTTTCCACCACATCTCCTTCGGATACAGCAATCTCCAGTACCAGACCGGGCATAGGTGCCTTTATCACCTGCACACTATGTTCTACCACTTTATCCAATCCCATTCGGGCAATCTGTTGTTCCAAAGCACCTTTAATCTGTATTTCGTAGCGAATCTGATCGTGTTCAATGGTGAGCATCTGTTTGTTCATATCATAGTCAATCCATCGCACCCGAAGTGCCTCACGATCTATGATGAAATGATACCAGTCATTTTCAATCGGATGAATATGTATATCCTCTACATCAGCAACACTTAATGAAAAAGGCTGGCCATTCACTTCAACCATCCGGAAAGTATGATCCATATTAAAATTTTTAGTGGTACAAATGTATGCAGCAATCATGAAAAAGTACATAATCGTTATGTGTTAGATAAGGCGCATCCGTGGTATGAGAAAAAAGTGAAATAGCATTCATATACCTCAACCTCATAAAATAAAATGATAAACATCAGCCGTCATATGGAGATTCAGAATTACTTTTGGCGTATGAAATCGGTTGTTGCAGGATGTTTAATGTTGATATTTTCCGTGCAGGCTTTTTATACAGCCGGTGTGGCCATTTGGTTTCATGCAAACAGAGCGTACATTGCATCCGTTTTATGCGAAAACAAATCGAAGCCCGAAAAAAAATGCGCCGGTAATTGTGTCTTGAATAAAAAAACTGAAAAAGCGGATAATCCATCTGACAAATCAGACAATAACCGACCTATTCAATGGGTTGAAATTGCACCCTGCCTGATTGAACAACCTGAACTGTTTGCTTCTCATTATAAAGAAATCCTTTCCACATTTCCGGCCTATCGGATGCGTTATCAATTTGAGTGGAGGAATAGCATTTTCCATCCGCCGCTGGTGTAACGCTTTCACAGTTATTTTCAATCCGTATGCATGCCTTCGCATGTACGGTTATTTATTCTTACTATAATATTTAAACTCAAATGAAACGTCATATTTTATGGATGTGGGCCATCGTGTGCACTACATCTGCAACATTTTTATTCTCCTGTTCAAAAGACGATGCTCCAGAAGCCGATCCTACCAGTGGATTACATAAAATTTCAGGCGGATATGCTACCGGTTCTGGTTTAACGGTGGATGTGTATAGTGCAAGTCCAAACGTCTATACCGGATACCAAAGATTATCTTTTCTGATAAAGGATTCTATTACCGGACAAGTCATTACCGAAACACCCATCACCTTGCATCCGATGATGGATATGGGGATGATGCAGCATGCATCTCCTTATGAAAATCCTGCACCGGTTGCAATCAACAAACTATTTAAAGGAAGTGTGGTATTCATAATGCCTTCCACCGGCGGAACGTGGACATTAGGTGTTCGTGTAACCCACCCCGTTACCGGAAACACCGGTACTTATTCCGGTACAATCAATGTGATCGAACCTACCGAATCGAAAATGAAATCTTTCACTTCAGCCTTCAATGGTGAGAGGTATTTCGTGGCTTTGATAGATCCCGAACAGCCTAAAATAGGCATCAACGATTTTGAAGTAGCGGTGTACAAAAGAGCCAACATGATGAGCTTTCCGGCAGATAGCACTTTATCTGTGATACACACACCTGAAATGCCCACTATGGGACACGGCTCACCTAATAATGTGCAACCGGTTCACATGGGGAAAGGGCATTACAAAGGGAAAGTGAATTTCACCATGTCCGGATTCTGGAGAGTTCATATGGATTATATGCATGGGACAGAAGTGGCCGACACCACTCAGTATTTTGATATAACATTCTAATCACACGGGCAGGTGTACACGCAGTGCATCTGCCCTCATTTTTTTACTCATGAAAAGTATTCTTTTCATTATAGCCATTTGTATGAGTTCTTCACTCATGGCTCAAATAGACAGTACTGAAAAATTTCAAGAGAGTCAGTCGGTCAATCTGCATGAGGTTACACTCCATGCTGCTGCACAAAATCAGCAACAAAGACTGGTGCATTTTTATAAAACCAATACGGCTGCCACTTTGGAAGACATCCTGTCTAGATTACCCGAAATCAACATGATTCGCAGAGGAGCCTATGGGATGGAACCTACCATCCGCAGTTTCAGCAGCGGACAAATCAATGTGTTGATGGATGGCATGCGGATTCATGGCGCCTGTACCGATAAAATGGATCCGGCCACTATCTATATTGAACCATCCAATCTGGAATCTGTTCAGGTAACTACAGGCGGCAAAGGATTCATTCATGGTTCATCCATTGGAGGTACTTTGAATATGAAGATGCAGGAACCTGCTATTACAAAAAAGGGCGATGTCCATGGCCAGTTTCAATCAGGATATCAATCTATCAACCACGCATTGTATGAATCACTTAAATTAAATTATTCAGGGAACCGTTGGGCGGCACTAGCTACGGCTACCTATCGGAAAGCCAACAACTACAAAGATGGAGATAAAAATGAAGTTGCCCACTCCGCATTTGAAAAAATTAATTATTCTTTGTCGGTTAAACACTTGCTGCAACCCAACCTGTCATTAAAAACCGACTTCATAGGTGATGATGCGTTTTTCATTGGTTACCCTGCCCTGCCCATGGATGTAGGATATGCATCTGCACGCATTGCATCAGTAACGGTGAATAAGAAGTATGAAAGATTAAACGCTGTTTTAAAAGAATGGCAAGTGAAAGGGTATTACAATTATATCCGTCATTTTATGGACGATACCCAACGTCCGAATATTCCCATGCACATGGATATGCCCGGAAACAGCCGAACCATGGGCTTTGTGGGAATAGTTCAAGTGCGTCCGGCTAAAAAACATCATATACAATGGCAGACAGATATTGCCAAAACACGCTTATACGCTTCCATGACCATGTATCCGCCCAATGAAGCACCGATGTTTATGCTTACGTGGCCGGATAATAGCCGCACCCAATTCGGAACAGGAGGCACATGGACATATACCGCCAATCAGCAATTCAAATTACAATTGAATACACGGGTAGATCACATCCTGACCAATCTCACTACACAGGAAGCAAAAGACCATGTAAGTATATTCAGCCATGCCACCAACGGTACCGCATACACTACCGGAAATATTTCTATACAAGGTATGTATCAGTTTCACCCGAACTGGAGGTGGAATACAACAGCCGGATATGCAGAGAGAGCACCCACCGCCAGCGAACAATATGGATTTTACTTATTCAACAGCAATGATGGATTTGATTATATCGGAAACCCATCCCTTAAAAAAGAGCGTGCTATCCAAGCTGAAACCAATATACAGTACAGCAAAAAACAACACCGGTTCAGTTTCACAGCACACCTTAGCCACATTCAGGATTATGTGATGGGTATGATTGATACTTCATTCAGCACCATGACGCCCGGAGCACGGGGTGTAAAAAGATATACGCAGGTATCTGATGCCACTATACTGGGTTTTGAAGGAAGCAGTGCACACCAGTTGTTCAAGCATTTCAACTTTATTCAAACTATCAAATACACCTATGCCCTCACTTTGGATCATGAACCTTTACCGGGAATTGCTCCATTCAAATGGATCACCTCAGCCGGTTATTCAAAGAAGAAATTTATGTTTAGAACAGAAATGGAAGCATCTGCCGCACAAAAAAGAATAAACTTATTATCCGGAGAAGATGTTACGAACGGATTTGTATTACTGCACATCAGGACCGGTTATCAATTCCCGTTAGGCCAAATGAAACTACATGTTCTGGCGGGTGTTGAAAATATTTTGAACAAGTTCTATCATGAACACAACGATTGGGGAAATGTACCTAGAAGCGGAAGAAATGTGTACACTCAGCTCATCCTTCACTTCTGATGATTAAACAAATTTTTTACCCCCGCGACCATATCTTCAATTTCATTCTGAACGGTTACCTTACCTGCTGTTTCTCTGGGTAATCAAGAAAAACTCATGATACATACAAATGAACAGATGATGATGTTGATAATCTGTTTAATTTAGTTGGCAAAATCAGTTTATGAAACGAATGCTATTCATTGCCGCAACAACGTGTGCCCTTACAGCATGTAGTGATTCAAAAAAAGTATCTTCAAACAGTACACAAATGAACGGAATACAATATCCTGAAACCATAAAAGATCAAACGATTGATACCTATTTTGGAACCCATGTAGCCGACCCCTATCGTTGGCTGGAAGATGACAGAAGTGAAAAAACCGCACAATGGGTGAAAGCGCAAAATGAGGTTACTCAAACTTACCTCAGCAACATTCCGTATCGTGAAAAAATCGGCGACCGCTACCGTGAATTGTACAACTACGAAAAAATATCTGCACCCAACACTCAAGGGGAATACATTTACTATTCCAGAAATTCTGGTTTGCAAAACCACAGTGTAGTGTACCGGAAGAAAAAATCGGGTGGTGATGCAGAAGTTTTTCTGGATCCGAATACCTTTTCAACGGATGGCACCACTTCCTTAGCCGGAATGAACTTCACTCAAAGTGGCCGCTTACTGGCCTATAGCATTTCGGAGGGCGGGTCAGACTGGAGGAAGGTTATCCTCATGAATACCCAAACAGGAATGAAGATAGATGACACGTTGAAAGACATTAAATTCAGCGGCGCGAGTTGGAAAGGCGAGGAAGGTTTGTTTTACAGTACGTACAAAAGAGAGGACAATGCCAGCATGCTAAGCGGGTTTACCAATCAGCATATGTTATACTATCACAGGTTGGGAACAGCACAAAAAGAGGATGTTTTGATTTTTGGTGATGCGGCTACCCCCCGCCGTTATGTAAGCGGAACGGTTACCGAAAATCAACGCTGGTTGGTGATTTCTGCTGCCAATGCTACCTATGGAAACGAACTCTTGATTAAAGACCTGTCTCAACCGGATGCCCCGATTCAAACAATTGTATCTGACATGAAAAACAGTCATTCTGTACTCTTTGCCGATGACCGTTACTTTTATATCAGAACCGACCGCAATGCACCCAACAACAAAATGGTTCGGGTACCGATAGATCGTCCGCAGGAATCCAACTGGGAAAACCTGATACCTGAAACCAAAGAAGTATTGTCACCCTCTATTGCCGGGAAATACCTATTTGCCAACTATTTGAAAGATGCTACCAGTAAAGTGATGCAATACGACTTTTCGGGTAAGCATATACGTGATATTCAACTACCGGGCGTAGGAAGTGCCTATGGATTCAACGAAAAATCTTCGGCTGCTGTTCTCTATTATGGATTTATGAGTTATACAACACCCTATACTATATACAAACTAGACATTGAATCCGGTGCTTCCTCACTATACATTAAGCCCGATGTAAAATTCAATCCGGATGATTATGAATCCAAACAGGTATTTTATCCTTCGAAAGACGGCACTAAAATCCCTATGGTGATCACCCATAAAAAAGGATTGACATTGAATGGAAAGAATCCAACGGTATTGTATGGCTATGGTGGATTTAATGTAAGCCTGACACCCGCTTTCAGCGTTTCTACTGTCATTTTACTCGAGAATGGCGGTGTGTATGCAGTAGCGAATTTAAGAGGGGGCGGTGAGTATGGTAAAAGCTGGCATCAGGCCGGAACCAAAACCCGGAAACAAAATGTATTTGATGATTTTATTGCCGCTGCTGAATATCTGAAAAAGGAAAAATATACTTCTTCAGAATACCTTGCACTAAACGGAGGCAGTAATGGAGGATTGCTGGTAGGTGCTGTGATGACACAACAACCTGATATTTGCAAAGTAGCCATTCCGGAAGTAGGCGTACTGGATATGCTGAGGTATCACACCTTTACATCCGGTGCGGGTTGGGCGTATGATTACGGCACTTCGGCTGATAGCAAGGAAATGTTTGATTACCTGTTGGGCTATTCCCCTCTGCACAACCTGAAACCTGCCAAATATCCGGCCACTATGGTTTTTACAGCTGATCACGACGACCGTGTAGTTCCTGCCCATTCATTCAAATTTGCCGCCACCTTGCAACAGGCGCAACGAGGTGATTTACCGACACTCATCCGGATTGAAACCAAGGCCGGGCATGGCGCGGGCATGAGTACGCAACAAATTGTTGATAAACAAAAAGATTACTGGAGTTTTATTTTTTACAACATGGGAATCACCCCACGGTATTAAATACTACAAACGATTTCAAAAAACAAATGCCCGGTACCGGGCATTTTTCAATTCTATCAAAAGCACAAAAAAAATCAACCTTTTAATCGTTCGCGGATATCAAGGTATTGTTCTTTGGCTACCCGTTGAGCAATATCATATCCTGCATCTGCATGTCGGATAACGCCCATACCCGGATCATTCCGGAGCACCCTGCTGAGGCGCGCTGCCGCTTCGGGTGTACCATCTGCAACAATTACCATTCCTGAATGTATGCTATAGCCCATACCCACACCGCCCCCATGATGCAAACTCACCCAAGAAGCCCCTCCGGCCGTGTTTACCAATGCATTGAGGATTGGCCAGTCGGCCACTGCATCAGAGCCGTCCAACATGGCTTCCGTTTCACGGTTCGGACTGGCCACAGAACCGGTATCCAAATGGTCGCGACCAATCACAATGGGTGCCTTCACTTTACCGGTGCGTACCAGTTCATTAAATGCCAAACCCGCTTTCTCCCTTTCGCCCTGCCCTATCCAGCAAATCCGTGCCGGTAATCCCTGAAAGGCAATTTTTTCCTGTGCCATTTTCATCCACCGAATCATTCCGGTATTTTGTGGGAACAGCTCCATCATAACGGTATCGGTTACACGAATATCTTCCGGGTCGCCACTCAGTGCGGCCCATCGAAACGGTCCTTTTCCTTCGCAAAACAGCGGACGAATATACGCCGGCACAAAACCGGGAAAATCAAACGCATTTTTCAATCCTTTTTCAGCGGCTCGGGCGCGGATATTATTTCCATAATCGAAAGTGATGGCACCTCGCTTCTGTAATTCCAGCATCAGGCGTACGTGCTCATACATACTCTCGTAGCTCAGTTTTATGTATTCGTCAGGATTACTTTCCCGCAGCGCATTGGCCTGTTCATTGGTTAATGTATGTGGTACGTAACCAATCAACGGATCATGGGCTGATGTTTGATCTGTTAATGTATCCGGTACAATTCCCCTTTCAATCAATCGATGTAATAAATGCACCGCATTGGCCAACACACCAATACTCACGGCCTTCCCTTCCTGTTTGTGTTGTAACGCCGCATCAATGGCCTCATCCAGGTTTGTATATTTTTCATCCAAATAACGTGTTTCCAAACGCTTGTCTATTCGCCACTCTTCTACTTCCGCAATCAGGGCCACCCCTTCGTTCATGGTGATGGCTAAAGGTTGAGCACCACCCATTCCGCCTAAACCGGCCGTTACATTCAACGTGCCTTTCAGTGTGCCGCCAAAATGTTTGGTTGCGGCTGCACCGTAGGTTTCATACGTTCCCTGAACGATACCCTGACTGCCAATATAGATCCACGAGCCGGCTGTCATTTGGCCATACATCATCAATCCTTTCTTTTCCAGTTCATCGAAATGTTCCCAGGTTGCCCATTTGGGAACAAGTTGTGAGTTGGAAAGCAATACACGCGGTGCATCCGGATGTGTTTTCAACATAGCTACCGGTTTACCTGATTGTATCAATAAGGTTTCATCATTATCCAGCACTTTCAATGCCTGAATGATATTGTCCAGCGCTTCAATATTACGGGCTGCTTTTCCCCTGCCGCCATACACAATCAAATCTTCAGGCCTTTCGGCCACATCAGGATCCAGATTATTCAGCAACATACGCAGGGCGGCTTCCTGTACCCATCCCTTACAATGCAATGTAGTTCCGGTGGGTGTTTTATATTTTGCAAAATCGTAAACCATTGATGAGGTACTCATAACCGTTAGTATTTAATTGAATGTTGTTGTAAAAATTGTACCGACTCCATCATGTCGGTATGTAATATTCGGTCGGCATCGTTAAAAGCTACTTTTTGTCTGAACGCTGAAACAATCGATTCGAGCATATCGGACGAGCGCATCGGTCTTCTGAATTCCAGTGCCTGTACGGCAGTCATTAACTCAATCGCCAGAACTTTCTCCACATTATCGATCACGCGTTTGCATTTAGTTGCTGCATTCGCACCCATACTCACGTGATCTTCCTGATTGTTGGAGGACGGTATGGTATCTACACTGGCAGGAGTACACAATTGTTTGTTTTCACTTACTATGCCTGCGGCTGTGTATTGTGGAATCATGAACCCGGAGTGCAGTCCCGGATTATTAATTAAGAAGGCCGGCAATCCTCTGGATCCACTGATGAGTTGATACGTTCGGCGCTCACTAATGGAGGCCAGCTCACTCATGGCAATACACAGGAAATCTGCCGCCAGTGCCAGCGGCTGACCATGGAAATTTCCCCCACTAATGATCAAATCCTCCTCAGGAAATACATTCGGGTTATCGGTAACCGAGTTGATTTCGCGAATAAAAATATCTTCCACATATTGCAATGTCTCTAAAGTGGCACCGTGTACCTGAGGGATACAACGGAAAGAATACGGGTCTTGCACCTGAGATTTTTTACCGTTGCAAATAGCACTCCCTTGTAATAATGTACGCATGGTTTGTGCCACTTGTACCTGTCCGGCATGTGGCCGCACCTGATGGATCAATGGGTGGAAGGCATCTGATACACCATCGAATGCATCGAAGCTGATGGCTGCAATTACAGTAGCCCATTCCATTAACCGGCGTGCCTGAATCAGGTTATACAACCCGTAAGCACTCATAAACTGAGTTCCATTGATGAGCGCCAATCCTTCTTTACTTTGAAGAGCAATCGGTTCCCATTGCATTTGTTGCAACATTTCTGATGCAGGATATATCTTACCATTCCATTCTACTTCACCTTTTCCAAGTAAGGGTAAACAAAGGTGACTTAAAGGAGCCAGATCCCCCGAAGCGCCGAGCGAGCCCTGTGTGTACACCACCGGCCATA
>ENA-UOUJ01000515-UOUJ01000515.1-activated-sludge-metagenome-genome-assembly--contig:-NODE-515-length-25512-cov-8.699179_pt1 | contig 25512 bp, 19 predicted proteins | sample MGYA00249839_ERZ747224 | MGnify/ENA primary metagenome ERZ747224 (study PRJEB28782, sample SAMN03220277) | activated sludge metagenome | biome: wastewater; feature: sewage sludge; material... | reverse complement strand
GTCTCGCGCTCGATGCGGCCTTCCTTGTACAGCCGGAACAGGCACTGGTCGAAGCTCTCGATGCCTTCCTCCAGCGATTCCTCCATCGCCTGCTTGATCTGGTGCACCTCGCCGCGGCGCAGCAGGTCGCGGATCATCGGCGTGTTGATCAGCACTTCGGTCGCCGGCAGGCGGCGGCCGTCGGTGCCGACCACCAGGCGCTGCGAGACCACCGCGCGCAGGTTCAGCGCGACGTTCATCAGCACGTTCTTGTGCGCCGCCTCGGGGAAGAAGTTGAGGATGCGCTCGATGGTCTGGTCGGCGTTGTTGGAGTGCAGCGTCGCCAGGCACAGGTGGCCGGTCTCGGCGAAGGCGATCGCCGCCTCCATCGTGGTCGCGTCGAGGATCTCGCCGATCAGGATGACGTCCGGCGCCTCGCGCATCGCGTTCTTGAGCGCATTGTGGAAGGCGTGGGTGTCGAGGCCGACCTCGCGCTGGTTGACGATCGACTTCTTGTGCTTGTGCAGGTACTCGATCGGATCCTCGATGGTGAGGATGTGGCCGGACGAGGTGCTGTTGCGGTAGTCGATCATCGCCGCCAGCGAGGTCGACTTGCCCGAGCCGGTGGAGCCGACCAGCAGCACCAGCCCGCGCGGGGTCATGATGATGTCCTTGAGCACCTGCGGCAGCTGCAGCTCCTCGATGCTGGGAATGGTGCTGCGGATCGCGCGGATCACCATGCCCACTTCGCCGCGCTGCTTGAACACGTTGACGCGGAAGCGGCCGGAATCGGGCAGCGAGATCGCCATGTTCAGCTCGAGGTCGCGCTCGAACTGCGGCACCTGGCCCTCGTCCATCAGCGAATACGCGATCTTCTTGACCATGCCGGTCGGCAGGCCGGTGTTGCCCAGCGGATACAGCCGGCCCTCGACCTTGATGTAGACCGGCGCGCCGGTGGTCAGGAACATGTCCGACGCGTTCTTTTCCGTCATCAGCTTCAGGAAATAGCCGATGTCCATGTACCAATCCCCAATGGCCCGCCGCGACCGTTGCGCATCCGGCGAAGGCTGTCGACAATGGCCCGACACCGCTGAATGACGGCACGGCCCCCCAATGGCGACAAGCTTCGCACACTTCAGGACCCCGCTGCAGGCGTTGATTCTCGGATGCGTGCTCGCGCTCACGGCTTGCGCGAGCCTGCCGCCGCCGACGGCCGAACTGAACGCCGCCCAGCAGGCGGTCTCGCGCGCGGCCGACGCCGACGCCGACCAGTACGCCCCGGAGGACCTCGCCCGCGCCAGCACCATGCTCACCCAGGCGCAGGCGGCGATGGCGGAGCGGCGCGAGGCCGATGCCCGCGACCTGGCGACGCGCTCGGCGGCGCTGGCGGGGCTGGCGCTGGCCCGCAGCCGCGAGGCCTCGACCGGCGCCGAACTCGAGCAGCGCCGGGCCGAGATCGCCGAGCTGCGCCAGCGCCTGCGGATGGAGGACGCGCAATGAAGGCCCTGATCCACGCCGCCGGCCTGTCGCTGCTGCTGGCCCTGCCGCTGGCGCAGGCGCAGACCAAGGCCGCCGATGATGCCGACGCCGCCCGCCTGGGCCAGCGCCTGGTCGCGCTCGACGCCGACGCCTCGCTCAATGCGTTGGCCTCGCTGGAGCGGATGCAGGCGCGGCAGGCGGTCGAGACCCTGGCCGCCACGCGCAGCACCAGCCGCAGCCGGCCCTCGGCGCTGCAGGTGGCGCAGTGGCGGGTCGAGACCGCCGAGGTGGCGGCCCGCACCGAGGCCGCGCGCCGCGAGATCAACCGCCTCGACCGCGAGCGCGGCGACCTGCTGCTCGAAGCCAGCCGGCGCGAGGCCGCGCGCGCGCGCCAGGAGGCCGAACGCCTGCGCATCCAGACCCAGGTCCAGGCCGAGGAAGCCGCGCGCCTGCGCGAAACCGCCGAGGCCGAGTCGCTGGCCCGGCAGGAAGCCGAGACCGTGCTCCAGGGCGTGTCCTCGCGCGAGGCCGCCAAGCTGCGCGCCGCCCGCCAGCGCGCCGCCGAGCTCAAGCGCCAGGAAGAAGAGCTGCTGCGCAGCCTCGAATCGGACCCGGGCGCCAGCAATCCCTGATCTGGCGCTGTCGTAGCGCCCCATGGGCGCGGCCGAGCGTTCCCGGACACCGCGCATGGAGACAACACGTTGTTCGCCCACCTCGCGCGTGGCGACGCGTTCATCCGTGTCGCGTCGTCCAGTGTCTAGCGGCGCGGTCGCGGGCATGGCCCGCTCCTGCGAAGACGCGGGACTCCAGTGGCTTGCGCGTTCGGCGGCCTAGTACGACAGATCTCTGGAAAATCCATGTGGATCAGGCAGTTGTGATGGGGTTTCGCGCCCGGCCAGGGCGTGCCGGCGTCCGCTCCTGAACCGTTCGCCAACCTGCCGCCGATCCGTGATGTCCGCCAGGCCGAAGGCTTGCCGTTGGCCCTTGTCGACCCCCTCCGGGTGGAGTAGGGTCGGATACCCAGACGGCTGCTTTTTTCGATCCTGCCGTCTGGCGACAGAGCCAGACCGAAATGACCGAACCCATTCCGCACCAGGACCCCGCCGCCGGCAGCGAATGCCGCCGGCCGGAGCGTGCAGGAGGGGTTTCCCGCATGCGCCCGGTCTGGCACCACAAGACGACGCCCCGTGCCTGACCGGCCGGGGCGTTTGCATGTTCGCAGGAGGATTTCCATGTTCGAAGGGCAACCACAGGCGGATCTCGACCGGCTGATCCAGGGCAACCAGGAGTTCAAGCAGCTGTACCAGCGGCACAAGGAACTCGACAAGAAGGTGCTCGACGCCGAACTCGGCGTACTCCCGATCGATGACGTCACCCTCTCGCAAATGAAGCGCGAGAAGCTTGCCGCCAAGGACCGCCTCACCCGGCTGTACGACAACCTGCAACACTAGCGTTCCATAGTCACGGGCGGCGGCGGCCATCCTCGTCGGTCGCCGCCGCCCGTGCCTGCCTCGCCGTCGCACTGCGGGGCACCACGCGGGCGGCCTGCGCGGGCCGGTGCGATACTGGGCGCTCCCCGGCCATCGCGATCGAACCGCATGACGATCCATTCCTCCGTCCTCGACATCATCGCCGACACCCCGATCGTCAAGGCCCGGCGCCTCGACACTGGCGTCTGCGAGCTGTACCTGAAGCTGGAAAGCCAGAACCCGGGCGGCTCGATCAAGGACCGCATCGGCCTGAAGATGATCGAGGCGGCCGAGGCCCGCGGCGACATCCGCCCCGGCGACACCCTGGTCGAAGGCACCGCCGGCAACACCGGCATTGGTTTGGCGCTGGTGGCGCAGCAGAAGGGCTACCGCCTGGTGCTGGTGATCCCGGACAAGATGAGCCGGGAGAAGATCTTCAACCTCAAGGCGATGGGCGCCGAAGTGGTGCTGACCCGCTCCGACGTGCCCAAGGGCCACCCCGAGCACTACCAGGACCTGGCCGCCAGCATCGCCGCGAAGACGCCTCGCGGCTACCACGTCAACCAGTTCGGCAACCCCGACAACCCGGCCGCGCACGCCGAGGGCACCGGCCCGGAGATCCTGCGGCAGATGGCCGAGGTCGGCGGCGTCGACGCGGTGGTGGTTGGCGTGGGCAGCGGCGGCACCCTGACCGGGCTGGCGCAGTGCTTCGCGGAGCAGGCGCCGGAGGTGGAACTGATCCTGGCCGACCCGGCCGGTTCGATCCTGAAGGGCGTGGTCGAGACCGGCGAGATCGGCAAGGCCACCGGCAGCTGGCTGGTGGAGGGCATCGGCGAAGGCTCCAAGCCACCGCCGGTGGCCGATTTCAGCCGCGTCCGCAAGGCCTACGCGATCGACGACCGCGAGAGCTTCCTGACCGCACGCGAGCTGCTGCGCACCGAAGGCATCCTCGCCGGTTCCTCCACCGGCACCCTGCTGGCGGCGGCGCTGCGCTGGTGCCGCGAGCAGACCACGCCGAAGAAGATCCTGGTGTTCGTCTGCGACACCGGCAACAAGTACCTGAGCAAGCTCTACAACGACTACTGGATGCTCGACAACGGCTTCATCGAGCGCGAGCAGCACGGCGACCTGCGCGACCTGATCCTGCGCCCCTACTCGCAGCGCGACACCGTGGTGGTGGCCCCGGCCGACCTGCTGATGACCGCCTACCAGCGGATGAAGCTGTACGAGATCTCGCAGCTGCCGGTGATGGACGGCGACACCATCGTCGGCATCCTCGACGAGAGCGACGTGCTGCTGCACGTCTACGGCGACGAGGAGCGCTTCCGCGACCCGGTCTCGACCGCGATGGTCAGCAAGCTCGACATCATCGACGTGAAGTCGCCGGTGGAATCGCTGCTGCCGGTGTTCGACCGCGGCCACGTGGCGATCGTGGTCGACGGGGCGAAGTTCCTCGGCCTGATCACCCGGATCGACTTGCTGAACTGGCTGCGAAGGCGGGTGCACTAGGGCCGGGAGCCGAATACGCCAAGTGGTACAATTTCCGCCCTCTTTTTTCTGGTGGGATGGGGCGTTTCCTTGAGTCACCAGGTATCGATGGTCGTGGCAGTCGTCTCGCGTACAGCAGGCGAGACGCAGAGCTGTTCGAACGTTCTCCCGGGATCCAGAATCAGATGAGCCAGCACCTCGAATCCAGCTTGGAAATGCCCCTCAGACAAGTGCTTGAGATCATGCAGCGCCGCATCGTGGATGGCAGTACGACCTACTTCGGTGTACCGACGCAGAAGAATCCGATGGACATGTGGATATACCAGGAGATCATGGCCGCGCGACCTCCGGATGTCGTGATCGAGATCGGCAACAAGTACGGCGGCAGTGCCCTGGCGCTTGCACATCTGCTGGATCAGCTTGGCCAGGGCAGGATCATCGCCATCGACATCGATCATTCCCATTTGCGGCCGGAAGCGAGGATGCATCCGCGCATCACTTTCATCGAGGGGGATGCGTGCGAGTTGGCGGAGCGGGTCAAGGAGGAGATTCCGCATGGTGCCGAGGTGATGGTGATCGAAGACAGTTCGCACACGTATGAGAACACCATCGGTGTGTTGCGATCGTATTCGGATCTGATTCGGCCCGGCGGCTACTTCGTCGTCGAGGACTCGATCTGCCACCACGGGTTGGATGTTGGTCCTTCACCCGGGCCCTACGAGGCTATCGAGGACTTCGTCGCAACGAACGACAAGTTCGAGATCGACCGTACGCGAGAGTCCTTCCTTCTGACATGGAACCCCAAGGGCTTTCTCCGCCGTAGATGACCGCGTCCAACCTTTGAACATCGTCATGCGCGATGCGCTGCGGGCTTGCAAAGGGTAATCGTTCAACACTCAAGGTGTTTTCTCACAGGCTATGACTATCCGCGACGACCGACATCCGCGAATGGGATTGGGTACGTTGGCAATCCATGCTGGGCAGGCGCCGGATCCGGCGACCGGTGCAGTCATGCAGCCGATCTACGCGACCTCGACCTATGCCCAATCCAGCCCGGGGGTCCATCAGGGTTTCGAGTACTCGCGAACCCACAATCCGACGCGCTTCGCCTACGAGCGTTGCGTGGCAGGACTGGAGGGTGGTAGCCGCGGATTTGCGTTTGCTTCAGGCATGGCGGCGACCGCGACGGTCCTGGAACTGCTTGACAGCGGCGACCACATAGTCGCGATGGACGACCTTTACGGGGGCAGCTTCCGCCTGTTCGAGCGCGTGCGCCGGCGCAGCGCCGGGCTCGAATTCAGCTTCGTCGACCTGACCGACGCCGCCGCGTTCGAGGCCGCGATCACGTCGCGGACGAAGCTGGTGTGGATCGAAACGCCGACCAACCCGATGCTCAAGATCGTCGACATCCGCGCGATCGCCGATGTCGCGCACCGACACGGATTGCTGGTCGTCGTCGACAATACCTTTGCCTCGCCGATCCTGCAGCGGCCGCTGGAGCATGGTGCCGACCTCGTCATGCATTCAGCGACCAAATACCTCAACGGGCATTCCGACATGGTCGGCGGCATCGTCGTGGTCGGCGACAACGTGGAACTGGCCGACAGTCTTGCCTTCCTGCAGAACTCCATTGGCGGGGTGCAGGGGCCATTCGACAGCTTCCTCGCCCTGCGCGGCCTCAAGACCCTGCACCTGCGCATGAAGGCGCACTGCGAAAACGCCCAGGCGATCGCCCAGTTCCTGCAGAACCACGAAGCGGTCGAGGACGTAATCTACCCCGGCCTGCCCTCGCACCCGCAGCACGCGCTGGCGAAACAGCAGATGGACGGCTTCGGCGGCATCGTCTCGGTGCGCATCAAGGGCGGCTTCGATGCCGCGAGACGGTTCTGCGAAAGCACCCGCCTGTTCACCCTGGCCGAATCGCTCGGCGGTGTCGAGAGCTTGGTCAACCACCCGGCGGTGATGACCCATGCGTCGGTACCGGTGGAGAATCGCGCGCGCCTGGGCATCGGTGATGACCTCGTGAGATTGAGCGTGGGGGTTGAGGCGCTGGACGATTTGCTGAGTGACCTGTCGGCGGCACTTCCTGCAATGCCGCGGGCATGATGGATTCGTACTCGTTGCCACCGCTGTCGCCCGTTAGCCTGGTGACCGGGGCCTGGCGACGTCGTTCACTGATCCGGCAACTCGTCTGGCGCGAGATCGTCGGTCGTTACCGCGGATCGATCGCGGGCCTCTCCTGGTCGTTGCTGCATCCAGTGTTGATGCTGGCAATCTACACTTTTGTGTTCTCCACAGTGTTCGGTGCCCGCTGGACCGGTTTGAGCGGCGCCGAAGGACACACCCATTTCGCCGTCGTGCTGTTCGTTGGCGTCATCGTGCACGGAATGTTGTCCGAGGCCATCACCAAGGCGCCTGCGTTGATCCTCGCCAACGCCAACCTCGTCAAGAAGGTCGTCTTTCCTCTGGAGACGCTGGCTTGGGGGTTGGCAGGTTCGGCGTTGTTCCATGCCATGGTCAGCATGGCGATCCTGTTGCTTGCCGTATGGGCGCTGGAAGGCGGCATGCCGGTGACTGCGCTCTGGTTGCCAGTGATCTTGCTTCCGGTGCTGCTGTTCGCGCTGGGGATCATCTGGGCCCTGGCTTCGCTCGGTGTGTTCCTGCGTGATATCGCGCAAATCGCCGGTTTGGCGGCGGTGGCAATGATGTTCCTTGCGCCCGTCTTCTATCCGATGGAAGCGCTACCGGAGAGTTATCGGCATTGGTTGTTCCTGAATCCGATCACCTTGCCGATAGAGCAGGCGCGAGCGGCCCTCTTCGCGGGCGAGGCGCCGGATGCGCGTGCCTTGCTGCTCTATTACTGCGTCGCGATCTGCGCCGCATTATTCGGTTATGCCTGGTTCCAGAAGTCGCGCAGGGGCTTTGCCGATGTGCTCTGATCGCATCCCCGCCATCTCGATCCACGCGCTCAGCAAGTGCTATCGTGTTTTCGATCGCCCACAGGATCGCCTCGTGCAGGCGCTCCGGGCCCGCGCAGGATCTGTTTTCGGCGTGGCGACCAAGCCGCTTTTCCGCGAGTTCTGGGCGCTCCGGGATGTGTCTCTGGACGTTTCCCGCGGGGAGACCGTCGGGATCATCGGGCGCAACGGTTCCGGGAAGTCGACCTTGTTGCAGGCGATCTGCGGCACGCTGACGCCCACCACCGGTGCAGTCGGTGTCGATGGTCGTGTCGCTGCACTGCTCGAGCTGGGGACCGGCTTCAACCCGGAGTTCACCGGGCGCGAGAACATCTACATGAATGCGTCCATTCTCGGCCTGTCGGACGAGCAGGTACGCGATCGGTTCGACGATATCGTGGAGTTCGCGGATATCGGCGATTTCATCGACCAGCCGGTCAAGACATACTCCAGCGGCATGTACGTGCGGCTTGCGTTTGCGGTGATCGCGCATGTTGACGCCGATATCCTGGTAGTGGACGAGGCGCTTTCGGTCGGGGACGTGTTCTTCGCGCAGAAGTGCATGCGCTACCTGCGCAACTTCCAGAAGAGCGGAACGGTGTTGTTTGTCAGCCATGATGCATCCGCAGTGACGAACCTGTGCGACCGGGCCATCTGGCTGGATGGCGGACGGACCATCATGGATGGTCCAGCGAAGGATGTATGTGAGGCGTACCACGCCAGCACCTATGGTCACCTTCCCGTGCAACGAGGCCCGAGGCCCGAGGCGGATACAGTGGACGCGATGATTGCCGCCGAACCATCCGCGGAGGATCAGTCGGTGGTCCGGGTATTCCAGTTCGACCCCGGGCAGGGTGGATTCGGGGACGGCAGCGCCAAGATCACATCCATTCGGATCGAGGGCGAGCCCGGGAGACAGCTGTCGCAAGTTGAGGGCGGGGAGGTCGTCACGCTCGTCGTGGAGGCTGAAACGCGGCGCGACATCGAATGCCCGATCATCGGATTCTTCCTGAAAGACCGCCTCGGCCAGCACCTGTTCGGCACCCATACCTACCGCGAGGACCGGCAGGGGCAGATGCCTGTCGGGCCGGGGCGCCGGATTGTCGCCAGGTTTTCGTTCTCCATGCCGTACCTGCCGCGCGGACGCTATACCGTGGACGCTGCGATTGCCAACGGTTCTTATGATGAACACACCCAGGCTGATTGGACCTACGATGGAGTAGTGCTCGAATCCGTCTCCAGCACGGTCTCCGTCGGCCTGGTTGGCATTCCCTATCGCAGCATCGAGATCGGCATCGATGGCGACGCGGCGCCAACTGCAGCGACCTGACGCATACCGGAGCCCTGACATTGCACAACAGTTCCTTCGAGCACATGCGGCGACTCGTCGATGGATACCTTGATCGCAGTCGGTCCATCGACGCGATCGACATTGGCTCTTACGACGTCAATGGTTCCTATCGGGAGCTGTTCGGTGCCCCGGGCTGGCGTTACACCGGCGTGGATCTCGAGGCAGGTCCAGGCGTCGACATAGTCCTCGAATCCCCGTACAGGCTTCCGTTCCGCACGGCGAGTGTCGACCTCGTACTGTCTGGCCAGGCGTTCGAACATGTCGAGTTCTTCTGGCTCACGTGGCTCGAGATGATCAGGGTGCTCAAGCCCGGGGGGCTTATCTTCCTGATCGCGCCGTCGCGCGGACCGGAGCATCGTTATCCGCAGGACTGTTGGCGCTTTTATCCGGATGGCTATCGTGCGCTCGCCAGATTCGGCGGCTGCGAACTGGTCGAGGTCAGCACGGACTGGGAGCCGCATCCGGATCCCGGCAGCGCCGCATGGGGCGACACAGTGGGCGTGTTCCGGGGACATGGGCTCGACTGGCGCCGCAAGCTGGCAGCTGGCCTGCTGCGCAGGGCCACCAGCGGTGTGACGAGATAGTTGGCGCGACTATCATGAATATCGAACCGTTCAAGCTGAATGCGGCGATGGGCCTTGTGCCGGCGGATGTTCCACCGAGTGCCTGGTTGGGACACTTGCCGTTCGCGTTCTGGATCGTCGAAGAGCTTCGGCCGACGTCGTTCGTCGAGCTGGGGACGCACCACGGAGCCTCCTACCTCGGCGTCTGCCAAGCCGTGCAGCACTGTGATCTCGATACCAAATGCTATGCGGTCGATACATGGGGGGGAGACGAGCATTCCGGATTGTACGGCGAGGACGTCCTTGAGCGTCTCCAGAACATCCATGACGCCCGCTATTCCGCGTACTCGTCCTTGATGCGGATGACCTTTGACGAAGCTCTGTCGTGTTTTGAGGATGGCAGCGTCGACCTGCTGCACATCGATGGGCTTCATACCTACGAAGCGGTCCGTCACGACTTTGAATCCTGGCTGCCAAAGCTCTCGCAACGGGCAGTCGTGCTCTTCCACGATACGATGGTTCGCGAACGCGGGTTCGGCGTCTGGCGATTGTGGTCAGAACTGCAGGAGCGGTATCCATCCTTCGAGTTCCAGCACAGTCATGGCCTTGGAGTACTCCTCGTGGGCAAGGACCAGCCCGCATCGCTGCTGGGTCTGGCCGGGCTTCGTGGCACTGCACAAGCCACGATCGTGCAGCGTGTGTTCGAAGCGCTAGGCGACAGGATCGTCATCGGCCAGCGCGCCTCGAACGCGGAGAACTTTGGCGATATCGCGCGGGAGGAGGCCGGCCGGCATCTGGCGGAAGGTGAGCGCGCCTATCGGTTGCTCGCTGAAGTCCGTGCGACAAGCGATGCGCTTGAGCAGGCACGCCAGGCCGCGCAGTCAGAGGTTTCACGGCTGGACGTACGGTTGCGCGAGACAGAAGCGCATCTCGAAGCCGCGAATGCGGCCGCCGCGCACCACCTGGCGAGCGGAGAGACGGCGTATCGGTTGCTGTCGCAAGCGCGCACTGACTTCGAGTCAAGGGCGGCGGAGCTCCACGGGCTCGTCGAGATCGCAAGCGCGTCCGCGGCCCATCACCTGGCCAGCGGCGAGCAGGCTTATGCATTGCTGGAGCAAGCGCGCGGTGAAAGCGAAGCCAGGATCGCGGAGATGCAGGCACGGATGGCAACTGCGATGTCCGAAGGAGCGCGCCACAAGGAAGACCTGAGCCAGGCCTTGTCGCTGCTGGCGGCGCTTCGCGACACGTTCGATTCCGAGTTGGCCGGCCTGCGCCTCCGGCTGGATGCCGCCGAAGCCTCCTCCGAATCTCATCGTTCTGGTGCCGAGCGTGCGCAGGCGTTGGCCGCACACGCGGCGGGCGAGGCCGCATCGGCGATCGCCGAGTTGCAAGGCAGGCTCGGAGACAGCAGTGAACAGTTGCGTGAAGTCATGGCATCCACCAGTTGGCGTGTAACGTCGCCGTTGCGCTGGATAGCGTCATTGTTCAAGGGAACTGGCCGGGGATGAGTTCGCTGAAGGCTACGATGGGGCGCTGGATGCGTTCGCTGTATCACCAGGTGCCGATTTCCTGGAGGACGCGCCTCGCGATCAAGGGGTGGCTGTTCACCCTGTTCGCGCCGGTCCTGCGCGGGACGAACGCGTACCAGCGATGGCATTACTACACGAGGATGCAGCAGGTCGCGGTTCGACCGCTGGTACCAGGCCCCCCGCCCGACCCGGCATCGCCCGCGGACGACGCCATGGTGCAGGCGGCGCCCTCGTCGCACGCGGGTTCCTTGGCGGAACGCTACGTGGCGCAGTCGCTTTCGGGGGCGACCACTCGCAGTCCCGAGTACGTTGATACACCTGCCGATCGCGTCCCCGACTCGCTCCGGGCCAAGGCAATCGCCTTCTACCTTCCGCAGTTCCACCCGATTCCCGAGAACGACGAGTGGTGGGGGCGCGGGTTCACCGAATGGACGAACGTCAGCAAGGCGGCGGCGCAGTTCATCGGTCACGAACAGCCGAAGTTGCCCGGCGAGCTGGGCTTCTACGACCTCAGGCTGGTGGACGTGATGCGCCGTCAAGTGGAACTGGCAACGCTGCACGGCATCCACGGATTCTGCTTCCATTACTACTGGTTCGCGGGACGGCGACTGCTGGAGTTGCCGCTGGACCAGTTCGTCGCCGACAAGACCATCGATATGCCGTTCTGCCTGTGTTGGGCGAACGAGAACTGGACGCGGCGATGGGACGGGTACGATGCGGACATCCTGCTCGGCCAGGACTATTGCGACGACAGCGACGAGCGGTTCATTCGCGACCTCGAGCCCTACCTGCGGGATCCGCGGTACATCCGCGTCGACGGCAGGCCGCTGGTGATCATGTACCGGCCATCGCTGTTGCCGGACGCCAACAGGACTCTCGAGACATGGCGACGCCATGCCCGTGAGTCTGGCGTTGGTGAACTGTTCATTGCCATGGTCCAGTTTGATGTCCAGGATCCACGCATCTACGGATTCGACGCCGCACTGGAGTTCCCGCCGCACAAGCTGGCCAGCCAGATGGCTCCCATCAATGCGGGCATGGAGATTGTCGATCCCTCGTATGCCGGCATGGTCCTCGACTACCGCCAACTCGCGCACAATGGCGAGGCATGGCCCGTCCCGGACTATCCGTTGTTCAAGGGGCTATCCCCTGGCTGGGACAACGAAGCCAGGAAGCCGGGGCGGGGCTACACGTTTGCGTACTCTTCGCCAGAACGATACCGGCAATGGCTGTCGGCGTGTGCCGACTATGCTGCTGCACAACCGGTGGCGGGCGAGAGCATCGTCTTCATCAATGCATGGAACGAATGGGCCGAGGGCGCCTACCTCGAGCCGGACCGACGTTACGGCTATGCCTACCTGCATGCGACCCGGGATGCATTGGTGCCGGCCAAGCGTCCGATGAAAGTGATGTTGGTGTCGCACGACGCGCACCCGCACGGTGCCCAGTACCTTGCCCTGAAGATCGCGGAGGAACTGGCGCGGCTGGGTGTGGAAGCGCACGTGGTCTTGCTTGGCGAGGGCCGGCTGGAAAGTCGTTTCGAGGAAGTTGCACATGTACATCGCTTCCACGACCCCACGCTGGATTACGGTGCCACCCTGCGCGAATTGCGGGACGCAGGGCTTGAGCTCGCGCTTGCCAACACCGCTGTCGCTGGCTGGCTCCTTCCCCAGTTGAAGGCAGCTGGTTTCCGGGTGCTATCGATGGTCCACGAGCTTCCAGGCGTCATCGATAGCTTCGGCCTCGCAGGATCGGTCCGCAGCATCGGTGAACATGCGGATGCGATTGTCGTGAGTTCGGATGCCGTGGAGGATGGTCTCGGCAAGTACCTTCCACCCCCGGCCATGGACAGGATCGTCAAACGCCCGCAGGGCCTGTTCACGAGGAGTCGCCTGCGCTGGGCGGACGACAGCGCATTGAGCGAGGCCAGGCAGAGGCTGCGCGCCAACCTCGGCTTCCCTGAAGACGCCTTTGTCGTGCTGACCGTCGGTTACGCTGACGAACGCAAGGGGGTCGACCTGCTCGTGCGCGTCGCCGAGGCGGTCACCAGGGCCGATGGCAATGTCCGCTTCGTTTGGGTGGGCCACCGCGATCTGGCGTTGAAGCCCGAGATCGACCGGTTCATCGAGAAGCGCGGGTTGGGCGACATCGTGCGCTTCGCGGGGCTGGATTTCGACACGGATGACTACTACGCGGGCGCCGATGCTTACGCGCTGACATCGCGAGAAGACCCGTTCCCGTCCGTGGTGCTGGAGAGCTTGTCGGTCGCGACGCCGATCGTGGCGTTCGCGAACACCGGCGGTGGCGCGGACCTGGTATCCCAGGGGGCAGGCATCGTCGTGCAGCCGTTCGATGTCCAGGAGTTCGCGAAGGCGCTGCTACGCCTGGCCCGTGAGCAAGGTTTGCGCGATAGCTTCGGCAGGAGTGGCCGGGACCTGGTCGACTCGGAGTTCTCCTTCCGTCCGTACGTCGTGGACCTGCTGCGCCTGGGCGGGTTCCACATGCCCACGGTTTCAGTGGTCGTCCCGAACTACAACTATGCGCAGTACATCCGGCAACGGCTTGAAACCGTGGCGGGACAAAGCCTTGCCCCTTACGAGATCATCGTGCTGGATGATTCATCGACGGACGGCAGCGTTGCCGAGATCCGGGCAATGCAGCACACCCTGGAGCCGGAGGCGAGACTCGTCGTCAATGCCGAGAACAGCGGCTCGGTGTTCAGACAGTGGCTCCGGGGCATCGAGTTGGCGCGTGGCGACTATGTGTGGATCGCCGAAGCGGACGACCTCGCGGCGCCGGAGTTCCTCGAAACCCTCATCACCAAGATGGAGGCCTTCCCGAAGGTTTCCATGGCGTACTGCCAGTCCCGGCAGATCGGCGGAGACGGGCGTCTACTCGCTGGCGACTACCTCGACTACACCCGGGATCTGTCCGAGACCCGATGGACGAGCGGATACGTCGCCAGCGGCGACGAGGAGGCCAATGCAGGACTGGCGGTGAAGAACACGATTCCGAACGTCAGTGCCGTGGTCTTCCGCCGGGAGAGCCTGCTCAAGGTCATGCGCGAGAACCTCGACGAGATCCTGGAATTGCGTATCGCGGGGGACTGGCTGGTGTACCTGCACATGCTCAAGGAGGGCGACGTCCTGTTCGTGCCCGAGGCGATGAACCAGCATCGCCGGCACCAGAAGAGCGTTACCCTTGATTCCGATCTCCGGACGCACTACGCCGAGGTGGTGGCGCTGCAGTCCAGGGCGCGATCCATGTTCGATGTGGACGTGGAGACGGCCGAGTGCGCCGATGCCTACGCGTCACGCCTGCGGGTCCAGTTCGGCATGGCCGCCGAACCCGGCGTGCTAGGCTGATCGCCATGCGCGCACTGGTGGTCGGCGGAAACGGGTTCATTGGATCGACGCTCGTGTTGCGCCTGCTGTCGGAGGGATACCGTGTCCGCGTGCTCGATCGTGGCACGCCGCGCTCTGACGTGGATTGGGGCGGGATCGAGTACCAGCGCGGCGACCTGACTGATCCCGTGACCCTCGACCATGCCGTCGCCGACACCGACATCGTTTTCCATCTTGCCAGTACGACGGTACCCGGCACCTCGAACCTGGATCCGCACAGCGACGTCACGTCCAACCTGCTGGGCACGCTGAACCTGCTGGCGAGCATGCGACGTGTCGGCGTGCGCCGGCTGGTGTTCCTGTCCTCGGGCGGAACCGTGTACGGGAATGCCGTGGCGAGTCCGGTGTCGGAGGATGCGCCGCTCAACCCGATTTCCTCGTATGGCGTGGTAAAGGTCGCCATCGAGAAGTACCTGAACATGTACGCGTCCCTGGGCGAGATATCGCCCCTGATCATCAGGCCTGCGAATCCCTATGGGCCGCGGCAGTCTGTGTCTGGACAACAGGGGGCGATCGCCGTGTTCCTGGGCAAGGCACTACGCGGCGAGCCGATCGAGATATGGGGCGACGGGACCGTCGTGCGCGACTATGTCTACGTTGACGACTTGGTGGACATGGTCGCGATGGCGGTTTCCGCGGGCGCGACGGGGACGTTCAATGCGGGTAGCGGCAGCGGATACAGCCTGCGGGCCGTATGCGATGCCATACAGAAGGTCTGCGGTGCACCGCTCCGGATATCCTATCGCGAGGCCAGGAAATTCGATGTCCGCAGCATAGTGCTCGACATCACCGCTGCCGGAAAGGCGTTCGGATGGTCCCCGGGCACAGGACTCGAGGAAGGCTTGCGGCGAACCTGGCGAAACCTGGTCGACACACGACCGCAGATACTGGAACAATGAGCGGAAATGCGTGGTTTGAAACCTGGGTCGAAAACCTGAACCAAGCGCGGCAAATCCCATTGGATAGACGCTACGGCGCTTGTCCTTCCGAAGACCTGCAAGGCAACACCATGGGCCTTCCGGCCGAAGTCGCGCCCGGTTTCGAAGATGCATCCGCCTCCGTAGTGCTGCCACCCGTCGGTCTACTGATGTCCATTGCGGGACTGACTTCGGATTCCCCATGCGGGGGCGTACCCGTCGCACGGCTGCCCCAGCCAGCATTCGCGGCGATGCGCAGGGCAAGGCAGATTGCCAGGATTGAAAGCGCTGCCAGATAGGCAATGGCGGACAGGACCACCAAGACCGAGACAGCTGCCGTCGGATAGCGCACCGTGACCGCTCCGGCATTCGGATCCAGGTCGTGCGCAACCAGAAGCCCGTCCTCGCTGGCCGAGAATGAAACACGCTTGCCTGCCTGCTCGATCGCGAACAAGGTGTGCCACATCAGCGGCAGTTCCACGGGCTCCAGCCTGCCCGTGGGCGCGGCATCCGGTAGGGTCGGGAACGACCACTTCCGGGTAACCAGGCCTTGTTCGATTGTCGTGCCGGCACCATGCCAAGGCAGCGCCCAGCCGGTGCCTTTCCGGCGGGGCTCTCGATGGAGCGCTTCGGGACGTACTAGGTAAATGTCCCCACCGTACTCGGCGGACGCGACCCTTTCCAGGCCTGACGTCTGTGCCAAGGCTTGCGCCCACGGCTCCATCTCCCACCGCGACACCCAGAATGCCTCGACACCGAAATCCCTGACCAGCCCCTGGATAAGTGCCGGGTCTGGAGTGGCTTCCAGGCGTTGCGAAATCGCCCGGTTGCCACCGCTGTCGGCGGGCATGTGCAGCACCCTGATATTGTCCAGGGGCAGTAGCGCATTCGCGTGCCATCCACCGGGCTTGGGATACAGCGGCAGGATGCGAAGACGCTGCTGCTCCGCGCTTTCGTGGTTTCGCAGGTAAGCCACGAGAGGCTCGGAAGGACGGAATCCGCCGAGCGGATCATTCGCCCATGCTACCCAGGTGGCATTGGGCAGGAAGTGCACGTCGGGTACGAAATGGCTGCTGAGCAGTGGCCGCATCAGATCGAGGGCTACCAGTAGCGAGACTGCGACGAACATCGCCGCATGCGTGGGCCGGTCCAGGGATCGCAGCCGCCCATGCCTGACAAGCATGACGGTCGCGCCTGCAAGCAGGACGAGGCCCGAGCAGATGGCAATCCAGCGGCTGTCACCCTGCAGCGTGCTGTTGAAGTCCTGCAGTGACCCAACCAGGCTGGATCCGCCATCGATCTGTACGCGCAGGGCGAAGTACATCACCAGTGCCAGCACCAGGATCTGGGCGACACAGAAGGCCGGCCAGCGGCGGCCTTGCGCCAATAGCTGCAGGCCCGCAGCGACACCGTAGGCTGATAGCAGGTAAAGGAGGTGCAGGCCGTAGTAGTTGTGCGCTATGTCAACCAGGAACGGAAAGAGGTGGCAAAGCACGCGGTGGATCGGCGATCCGGCGCCGTAGGTGTAGCCAACCAGGACAACCAGTGAGAAGCAAAGCCAGAATGCCTCATTCCAGCGCCTGGAGGCGATACGGTCGAACACGACGGTGGCCAGGAGCGCGGCCGAAAGCGAGCCGGCGAAAACGTATGAGAGAGTCGCCTCCTGGCCGAAGGAGAACGGCGAGGGCAATGCGGGAACCACCGATCCCGTGAAGCCCGGAAGAGAAAGACCGAGCAGGAAGATCCGTGCACTCGGGAAGTATGGGTGGAGATCCTCGTACCCCTGGATCAGCGTCTTGTTCGTATGGCTCATCTCGTACGCGGTGGCCAGCATCGGCACGGATGCCACGAGAATAACGACGCCGATGGCCACGAGCGAGATGAGATTACGATAAGTGCAGGCACGACCGCGCCTCGCGTCTGCGAGCCACATATGGGCGATGATCCACATCGTGACCGGGATGACGTAGAGCATCGCTTCGTGGTGGACGCGGACCAGGGACGCGAGCATCACGGTGCTGAAGCTGGCCCATAACAGGACATGACTCGTACGGGCGTTGCGATCGAGCAACAGGAGTTCGCGCAGGCCCCAGAGCCCCAGGACCAGGTACAGGAGCGCCTCGTGTGCGAGGACGTGTTGCGACACCGACACATGTATGCCGGAGAGGCCAAAAACGAGTCCGCCGACGATGCCGTAACGGAACGGTATTCCCAGCGAGCGGAAAAGCAAGCCAGTGGATGGCACTAGAAGGAGCGCATGGATGGCCTGGATCTGTGCATGCGCGATGGCGCTGTTGGGTTGCACGAGCGCCGCGAGTTGACGGACCAGGTTGCTGAAGAAGTAGGAGGGCCAGATCTCGCCAGGGAAGCTTTCCTGGAAGAGCTTCAGTCGACCTTCGCCATGGCGCAGGTCAGCCAGGCGCGCGACATTCCATGGCGAGAACGTGGTGAACGCATCGTAGACGTAGGTGAACTTGCCACGCCAGACAAGCGAGTAAGGGAGTTGGGACGCAATCAGGATCAACGACACCCATGCCGTGGATAGCCACACGGACGGCTTGGCGAGTGCCGTGAAGACCCTGGCCGGCCTGGCTGGTTGGAGCACCGTGCTCATCGAGATGCTCCCCTGAGCCCCGTATTCGCTTCATGGACCACCGGAGGGGGATCGAGCTTCTCGGAATGAGGGAATCCATCGAGCGTCCTGCCGAGCAATCGATTGGTGCGGGTGGTCCGCTTCGGCAATGCCGAGCCGTTGGCGGCGCGGCATGCTGCCAGCGGAACGCCATCCGACGGAATTCGGCGTGAAGTGTTCATCATGGCAGTAGGTGCGGGCATGGATGCGTCAACGGGATCGCGCGGAATCGGGGGGTACTGGCCGGGTCGACTCGGTTACATCGGCGAGCCATCCAGCCAAGGCGACGGCTGCGCTCATGGAAAGCAGTCCGAACGAGAGCGCGATCGCTTTCTCCCCGGGCACGGAGTACTGGGCGAGGATCACCATCAGGGTGCCCTCGCGCACGCCAAGACCGCCCAAGGTGATGGGTAGCAGCAGTGCGATGGTCGTCATTCCCGCGATCCACATCCAGTCGCCCCAGCCAAGCTCTATCGCAAGACATGATGCCAGTATTGCGAAGATTGCTACGCCCATGAGCTGGAAGACAATGCCGAGGATCAGGCTCATCGCTACGGCGCGCAAGTCGTTCGTGGCATCGCACCAAGCCAGGATCAGGACCCCCAACTTGTCAGACAGGGTACGGGTCCCGGGGATGAGGTTTCCCGCGGTCGTGACGAAGGACGTCAAGGTCAATCTGACGAAGGCGAGCCTGAGCAAGAGGAGGACGGCAACGATTCCCGCGGTCAAAACCACGACGGGCGGCAGGATCTTCCTCGCAAAATCGTCCGTTGAAAGCGCAAGCCCCACGATCGATACGAGCAGCAACGCCACCAGTCCCACGACCCGATCCGCCAACACCGACATCGCAACGCGGGCGCGGTTATCGACCCCACGCGAAATCCGCCATGCCCTCACGGCGTCACCGGATATCTGTCCGGGCAGCACGAGTGAATAGAACTGACCGATCAGCGTGAACTTGAGCAAGCGCGAGAACCGGATTTCGGGGGCCAGCACCTTCCAGCGCAAGCCTGCGATGAACATTGACATGGCGGTGAGCGCCAATGCGGCGAGGATCGCCCCCGGGGTGTACTGTCGCAGCGCCGAACCGAGCGCTACCCAATCCATTCTGGACAGGAGCGCGCCGGTCAGCGTGAGTCCGACGACGAGCTTCAGCGCCAGTACGAAGTGCGATCTGCTGAGCATCTACTTGGCTCAGGACCTGGACAACATTTGCCCGATCCGTCGTGCAACGAGGTCGGCGGTATGCGTGAAGCGGGTGGCAGGATCGAAGTGCTTGAGTGCATCCTTGTACAGCGTGTAATCCCGACCCTGGGACGAAGTCGCACCCTGGTGTACGTTGTAGAAGACGCGGGCGCGCCTTTCGAAGGCAATTCGGCCTCTCCTGCGCAACGACAGGAGATGCGCAATATCGGAGCCCGGGAAGGCCGGGTCCGGAAATGGCTGCGAAAGCAGGACGTCACGGCGGTAGACGACGCCGGATCGCGTTGCGAACGAACCCAGCAGAGGCCACCATGCCGGCGGGTGCCTCGGAACGATCCTCCCGAGAACCGCATTGCCCAAGCGCAGGGCGAGGGAGTTCGAATCGACCGCGGTCACGACCGCGGAGACGTCATTGGACAGTCGCAGTGCGACCCGCGCGTAGTAGTCCGGCTCCACGGGATGGTCGTCGGCGTCGAGTATGTGGATCCAGCGCTCGCTCATGGACATGGCAAGCCTGTTATATGCGGCCGCAATGCCCGAGTTGGCTTCGTTGCGAAGCAACGTGACGGGAAACGGAGCGCTGTTTGCGAACTCACGTGCCTGGCCGAACGAGTCATCCGGAGAAGCATCGTCAAGCAAGACGATCTCCGCAGGCCTCGGATCGAGTCGGAGCAGAACGTCGAACAGATTCGGCAGGAAGCGTTCCGACTTGAACATCGGGACGCCTAGAGAAACCGGAATCATCTGCGCGCCGACGCCCGCAGGGTCGTGGACAGCCCGAAAGCCGAATCGAGCAGGACCTGGAGCGGGTACAGCAGCACGCCGAACACACTGAGGTTGTCGATATGCCTGGACAGCACGTTGCCAATGGATCCGCCGATCTGTGGCGTATGTCCTTTCCTGATCTCGACAAGCGTAAGGCCCGATCCATTGATTGCGCGCGCCAGGCTGGTCGCATCGAAGTGCATGAGGTGGCGAGGCACGTAATACGCGAAGTAGTTCTGGCCGAAGATCCTGGCCCAGACGCTTCTCCGGTTCGGCACCTCGATGTGCACGGTCCCGCCCGGCTTGAGCGATTGGGTCAGTTCTGCCAGCAATCGAGACGGCTCGGGGTGGTGCTCGAGCACGTGGCGCAGGAAGATGACGTCGTAGAGCTCGGGATTCTCGCGCCAGTCCCAGTAGCTCTTGTACGTTGCACGCCCCCCGGTTTCCGAAAGCAAAGGGGGGGACTGGTCGTGGAAATCCACCGACGTGACGATGGGGCGTGCTGGCGCTGTCGCGGCGTGGAATGACAACGAGCCGTCGCCGCAGCCGAAATCCAGCACATTGAGCTGGTCGCCCGACTCGGATGGAATGCGTCGCCGGAGATAGGACCGGATCGAAAGCCCCCGCAGACGTTGCGTGACACTCTTGATGCCCGCCGCGAAATCGGGCGTGTCCCGTCCGGAGTACAGGAGGGGAATCGACTTCTCCGTGGGCCTCGGATTGGTGAACGCCAACCCACAATCGGGACACTCCTGGATGAGGAAATCACCCAATCCAGACTGGAAGTCTCGAGTCGTCAGGAGATCACGCAGGTCCTTGCCTCCGCACAGCGGGCATTCGTCAAGCTTTTCGATCTCGAGTGTGATGTTCATGGCTTCACCAGGCGTGGATTCGTGCATTCAACTGGCTCGGGCGCTGTACAGGTGGGAGCCACTGAGTAACCAGTCGCTCCACAGGTAGGCGCGCTGATCGCTCTTCTGCAAGCGGTGTTCGCTGAGGCGGCTGTTCCAGAAAGGGGTGTTGTAGCCGCCATCGTGGCCGTGTGCCGGAATGGCGCCGTCGCGGAACCATTTGCCGACGGGAACTCCGAAGCCCTGCTTGCTGCGGGTGAGAGTGTCCTGTGGCAACAATGGTGCGGCCGCTTGCTTGAGGATCCACTTCGTGGTGCCGTCACGCAGCTTCACATCGGCGGGCAACTTGCGAACGAAATCGACGAAATCAATATCGAGGAATGGTGCCCGAACCTCCAGGGAATGCATCATGCTGGCACGATCCACCTTGACCATGATGTCGTCCTGCAGGTACAGGTTGGTGAAGAAGGCGATGGTTCGGTCGACGTCGTTGTCCTGCGGGCAATTGTCCCAAAGGTCGATGGCCTCGCTGAACACATCATCCAGTTGTACCGGAGAGCGATGGATCTCGGCCATGTCCGCCAGCGAGAGCGATGCCATCCACATCGGTAGCCAAAGACGGGATGGGTGGTCAAGCCCACGCAGGGTGCGCTTGATCCTGAACTCGGCGCTCATGTACTCGTGCGAAACAGGCAGCCGTGAGGCGAGCATCGAGATGGCTTTGTGGGCTGGGCGCGGCACCAGGCGTTCATACATTCGTGCGTACTGAAGCGCCTTGAAGGGGTCGTAACCCGCCAAAAGTTCATCTGCGCCATCACCGCCCAGGGCGACCGTGACGTGGCGACGTGCGTGTTCGCACAGGAGATACGTGGGCAGTATCGATGCGTCGGCGATCGGCTCATCAAGGCGCGCGAGTATGTCTGGTGCGATGTCGAGCGCGCGTTGCATGGACAGGCGTTCGATATGGTGTTCGGCGCCGAGGTGGCGCGCGACGGCAATTGCATGGTTCGTCTCGTCGAAGCTGGCTTCCTCGAAGCCTATCGAGAACGTCTTGAGTCGATCGCGCCCGATCTTGCGGATTGCGAGCGCCGTGATGGTTGAAGAATCGACGCCGCCCGACAGGAAGCTGCCGACGGGCACGTCCGCGACGAGGCGTCGGTCGACGGCATTCGCCAGCCTCTCCAGCAACTCCTCCATCCAGCGCTTCTCGATGCCTGCCGGACGTTCATCGAAGGGTTCCGGTCGGTACTGCCAATACCGATGCGTCGAAATCGCCAGCGTGTCCAGATTCACACGCATCCAGTGGCCGCCGGGAAGCTTTTTCACGCCCTCGAGGAACGTGAGCGGGGCCGGCACGAACCCATAGGCAAAGTACTTCCGGATCGCGGTCTCGGACAGGGCAGCGGGCACGTCCGGGTGGACACGAAGAGAGGTGAGTTCCGATGAGAAGACGAAGCCGCGGCTGCTTGCATGATAGAACAACGGCTTCTTTCCGAACCGATCCCTTGAAAGGATGAGCTCGTTCCGCTTTCGATCCAGGAGCGCGAACGCCCACATTCCGTTAAGACGGTCGAACATCGACTCGCGCCAGTATCGCCACGCATGCAAGAGGACTTCGGTATCGGAATGATCGGTATGGAATGTCGCGCCTAGCGTCTTTAGCTCCGACCTCAGCTCAAGGAAGTTGTAGATTTCGCCATTGAAAACGATCGAAAACCTGCCATCCGCTGTGGTCATCGGCTGGGTGCCGCCGGCGATGTCGAGGATGGACAATCGACGGTGGCCCAGGAACACCCCTCTCTCTCGGTCGGTCAGGAAGCCATCGGCATCAGGTCCGCGGTGCGCAATGCGGTCGGTCATCCTGCGAAGGATGACTTCATCGCCAGAATGTACGAAGCCCGCGATTCCGCACATCGCTCAGTGCTCCGCTTCCGATGCGATGGATTGAACGATGCGGCCGATGCGATAGACCGGCTTTGCCTGAGACTCATGGTAAGTGCGATTGAGCATCTCGGCCAGCAATCCCATGAGGATGCTCAGTATGCCGATGGCAAACAGCATTACCGTGAGCATGGCGAGGGGGGTCTGGATCAGGGAAACATTCTCGAAGAACTTGAGCCATAGCGCCCAAGCGAAGGCGAGGGTGGCGACGACGAAGTTGATGAAGCCGAAGCCTCCGAACAGGTAGATAGGCTTGCTCGCGTACTTGAAGAGGAACTTCACGACAAGCAGGTCCAAGACCACCTTCACGATGCGCTCGAGGCCGTACTTGGATTCTCCATGGATCCTTGGATGGTGCGAAACCTCTATCTCCGTTACACGCGCACCATTCCATGCGGCGTAGATCGGGACGAACCGGTGCATCTCGCCATACAGCTTGACGCCATCAAGCGTCTTGCGTCGGTAGGCCTTCAGCGAACAGCCGTAGTCATGGAGGTGGACGCCCGAGACGCGTGAAATCAGGCTGTTGGCAATTCGGCTTGGCAGGTTTCGTTTGATGGCGGCGTCCTTGCGATCCTTGCGCCAGCCGGACACGACGTCATAGCCTTCTTCGAGCTTTGCCAGGAGCTTGCCGATGTCGACGGGATCGTTCTGGAGGTCGCCGTCCATCGGGATGATGACTTCCCCGCGTGCGTGATCCAGGCCCGCCATCAGCGCAGCAGTCTGGCCGAAGTTGCGACCGAGATGGATGATGCGGACACGGGGGTCGTTCGCGGCGATCGCGTCGAGCCGCTCTGCCGACTGGTCGCGGCTGCCATCATTGACAAGGATGAGTTCCCACGCGTGTCCGATCTGCTCGAGCGCATCGCGTGTGCTCTTGTAGAGCAACTGGATATTGTCTTCCTCGTTGAAGATCGGAATGGTGACGGAAATGTAGGGGGCTGCTGCGGAGGAGTTCATGGGCTGCAGGCGAGTCCTGTTCTGGCTCTTCTGTGGTGAGAAACTTCAAGTGGCGCGCCGGGGAATCGGAGATCAGGGTAGAGCATTCAAACAATCCCGCTGGACGCAGCACCGTATGGTGCCAGCGGCTTGAGGCTGGCATCCGTTTCATCGCCGGCTTATCGGGGCATCGACAACTGGCCGTGGGCGTGGTGGATTGTCGCCCGGGAGGTACCGGTGCGCGCCTTCGTCGTCAGATCGCCGAGTCCAGTTCAGGCAACAGCTTGAAGAGGTCCCCAACGAGTCCGATGTCGGCCACTTCGAAGATCGGCGCATCAGCGTCCTTGTTGATCGCCACGATCGTGCCGGCGTCCTTGATCCCGGTCAGGTGCTGGATCGCGCCGGAGATGCCGATGGCGACGTACAGCTCGGGGGCGATGATCTTGCCGGTCTGGCCGACTTGCAGCTCGTTGGGCACGTAGCCGGCGTCCACCGCCGCGCGCGAGGCACCCACCGCCGCGCCGAGCCGGTCGGCGAACTTGTAGATGATCTCGAAGTTCTCCTTCGAGCCGACGCCGCGACCGCCCGAGACCACGCGGCGGGCCGACTGCAGGTCGGGGCGGTCGGACTTGCCGGCGGCCAGGCCGACGTGGCGCGTGTGCGTGGGCAGGTCGGCCTCGACCGTCGCCGACTCGATCGCCGCGCTGCCACCCCTGGCCGCTTCCGGCCACGAAGCCGTGCGTACCGTGGCCACTACGATTCGGTCGTTCGGTGCCTCGACGGTGATGATCGCGTTGCCGGCGTAGATCGGGCGCTTGAAAGTGTGGGCGGCATCCACCGCCATCAGGTCGGAAACCTGCGCCACACCGAGCAACGCGGCCACGCAGGGGGCGAGATCCTTGCCGAAAGTGGTGCTGGGCAGGAACACGTGGCTGTAGCCCGCGGCCAGCGTCGCCACCTGTGGCGCCAGCACCTGGGCGATGGCGTTCGCGTTGGCCGGGTTGGCGATCACAAGCACCTTCGCCACGCCTGCGATCTGCGCGGCCTCGGCGGCGACGGCACCTGGATCGGCGGCCAGCACGACGATGTCGATCGTCTCGGGCGAGAGCGCCAGCGCCGCACTGACCGTGCGCGCGGTGGAGGCGTTGAGCTTGCCGTCGAGGTGTTCGGCGACGATGAGAACCTTGGACATGGCACACACTCCGTGATCTTGTAGGAGCGCCCCATGGGCGCGACCTGTACCGGCGCATGGTGCGTGCTGCCGGTCGCGGGCATGGCCCGCTCCTACGTGTGAGGGGTTACAGCAGGCCTTTGTGCTTCAGCGCGGCGACCAGTTCGGCCGCATCCTTGACCATCACGCCCTTGCTGCGCTTCGCCGGCGCCGCATAGTGCGTGGTCCTGAGGAAGTCCGCGGATTCCACGCCAAGGTCGGCCAGCGGCAGCGTCTCCAGCGGCTTGCTCTTGGCCTTCATGATGTCGGGCAGCTTGATGAAGCGCGGCTCGTTCAGGCGCAGGTCGGTGGTGACGACGGCGGGCAGGTCGACCTCCAGCGTCTCCAGGCCGGCGTCGACCTCGCGCACCACGGTGGCCTTGCCGCCTTCGATCTCGAGCTTCGAGGCGAAGGTCGCCTGCGGCCGGCCCCACAGCGTGGCCAGCATCTGCCCGGTCTGGTTGGCGTCGTCGTCGATCGCCTGCTTGCCGAGGATCACCAGGTCCGGTGACTCCTTCTCGACCAGCTTGAGCAGGGCCCGGGCGGCGGTGAGCGGCTGGATGGCCTGGTCGGTGACGACGTGGATGGCACGGTTGGCGCCCATGGCAAGGCCGTTGCGCAGGTGGGCCTGGGCATCGGCCGGGGCGATGGTGGCGACCACGACCTCGGTCGCGATGCCCTTGTCGCGCAGGCGCAGCGCCTCTTCCAGCGCGATCTCGTCGAAGGGGTTGGCCGAGAGCTTCACGCCCTCGGTGACCACGCCGGACCCGTCCGGCTTGACCTGGATGCGGACATTGAAGTCCACCACGCGCTTGTAGGCGACGAGGATTTTCAT
>ENA-UOUJ01000514-UOUJ01000514.1-activated-sludge-metagenome-genome-assembly--contig:-NODE-514-length-25557-cov-4.671163_pt1 | contig 25557 bp, 19 predicted proteins | sample MGYA00249839_ERZ747224 | MGnify/ENA primary metagenome ERZ747224 (study PRJEB28782, sample SAMN03220277) | activated sludge metagenome | biome: wastewater; feature: sewage sludge; material... | reverse complement strand
CACCTTCACAAACGCTGCATCACTCCACGGCCATCCTGAACCGGGATCTTTATACACCGCATTTGAAGCCGTGAGCTGGTTTAATGCAACCGGATATTTGAAAGTGCGATCATTTCCATAATTCAATCCTGTAAAACTATTTTTCAGGTATTGATAGTGATGTGACTGATTCCATCCGTCCGAGCCGTTTGCGAGATAAATAAATGAACTGTGCGACCACTGAAAATTGCCATTCACTGCGCTATCGAAAGAAGTACGCCAGTAATAAACAGTGCTGTCGAGATAGGAAATTGTGGGTGTCCATTTTATTACGCCGCCTCTGCTGGTTATCGTAGTTTGCTGTTTCAGTGGACTATTAAAAAGTTCGGTAGTATCTATCTCTAATCTGTAGCGTCCGGTATTTCTGAAGGGATTAAGCGTTGAAGCTTTGAGCGTTACTGAAGGTTTATGAACAATAGAAAATTCTTTAGGATAAACCGGCACAAGATTGTCTGAATAGATAAACAAATCCAAAGTGCCTACATTATTTGCTTCACTGGTTTCATCATACTTGTTGTTGTCGTCAATAGTTACCCGATATTTGTTCAGCCCAATATCTGCCAGCTTGTTGATACCTACATTGAAGGCAACTGTATCGGAGAAAAGTAAATTGACGAGTTGAAGTGTTTTTATAAGTGTGCTCGTTCCTGCGGGATTAATATGCTCTACTTTCAAACTCACAGTATCTTTTATGGCTTTTCCCAGATTGAATGCAGTGACGCGAAGCAAAAAAGAATCCATCGTATTGGTAACATTTGCCGGAATACTTGAAAGACGGTTGGAAGCAATGTGATAATCGGGTTTTGGAACGCCATAAACACTTAGTGCAGGATCGCCTTGTAAAATCAAACTTTCAATTTGATAGTATGTTGACTCTGATGGATTATTTTTTCTCATGCTGTCATAAGCGTAAAACTGGTGCTTGCCGATGGTGGTTCCATAATTAATGCGGGAAATACTATTGTAGAAAGTTGGTAAATATAAACGATGAAATTCCTGGTACTGTAAATTGTTGCTGGCTAAAATGCTGATAGATCCGCCAATATTTGTCAACAGATGCCTTTCGCTCAAAGTTCTTAAAGTAGAAGTGAGGTTGAATATCTGAGCCACATCGCAACCAAGCGCTATGAAGTGAGGAAACCTTGCGGTAGTGGTATATGTTTCCGGGTCTTTCAAACTAAAGTCAAACCCATTTGAAGAAGCATGACCATTGAATGAAACCAGCGATAATCCATTGTTTACAAGGCTGTCTATAGCTTTGCTGTTGACAATGTCAATAGGATTTGTCGTGCCTTTGCCGATAGTAGTTATGTTGCCTCCAAAAGCGGTATCTCGTAAAACCGCCGCAGCTTCGTTTAGGGTTCCTAACAGATAACTTTGTTGGGAAGCATTAACTCCTCCTCCCATGTGCAAAGCCAGTTTCTTCCATAGTTCAGTTTCATGGGTGGGTAAGGTTGCTGATGTTAATTCACTTTCATAAGCTTTTACTTTTTCAAGGTAGTTGCCAATCTCCTGGGGTGCCCATGCAGAGAACCTTCCAACTGCAATTGCCTGAAGTCTGTTCGGTAAAAAGTTCACAAAATTGTTATCAGAACCTGGGTCCCCATAAGTCGGTACGATAGCGGCATAAGAATAGGCAGAAGTGTTTCTCTGATAAGTGCGGTATTTATGATAAAGCAAACCTTTGCCAATGAAAAACGCATATTCAGGTTTCACCGAAAAATTGTCGTAGGCATACTTCAAAAATCTTTTTACAGCGAGCGGGTGTATGTCCTGCCCGTAGCCAAATTGGTCGTACAACTCTCTAACATCTACCACAATAGCATTATAGCCACCTCCCGCTGCGGATGCACGATAATTCTTGTATTCAGTAACATAGTTTCGTCCGTTTGTTGTAGCATCGTAGCTGGAATGGGAAAGGATAATATAATTTCCCTGATTAGCAGCGTTGCCATAATTTTTGAAAGTGAAGGGTGAAACCTGCGGCACATTTACAATGATGCTACTTCCTTCAGAATAAAGAAAAAAGACTCGTTCTGTAAAAGAAGCATCAACATTATACCGAACTTTTCCGGCAACACTCAAGTCGCCTGCATACCATTTTCTGTTGGTGAGATCATAGAGTTTTGGCGCATTGCTTCCCGTAGAAAAATTACTGAATTCCATGTACTGCGATGTGGAACTTGCTGGCAAACCAAAAGCAAAAGAACTTATATTATTCAGGTTAAAATCGCGAGGGTATTGTATTTCAATATAGGATACGCCGTATTCATTGGAATTTGTTCCTTGGGTGGTTGCCACAAACTGAATGTTATTGTTTGCTGCTATCAGAGACGAAGGGACAGAGACATTGAAATGCTGGGTTGCATCTACCGGCAGTGCAGAATCTGCAATTTGCTGGTTGTTTAAAAGCACTTTTATCTGATCAGTAGCATAGTAATAAGAACTGCGAATCACCGAGCTATTGAATGTAGCATTTACGGGAGCAGCCACAACATTTGGTGTGCTTAAAGAATAAGTGAGCGGTGTATTAATATTTACAAGCGTATCTACATAGCCTTCTCCATTATCGAAATAGGAAGCAGGTATATGCTGACCATCAACAACGTTATTTCCCTGGCTAAAATTCCTCAGAAAATAATTGCCTGTTGTGGCAAGACAAAAACTAAGCGGCGCAGGTGGTGTTCCCGGAATATTATTTGGAGTTTGTGCGTATCGAAGATGATTGCTTTGATTATCGTAAGTGAGGAAATAAACCGCTGTGTCTGCAAACAAACTGATTCGATCGTTCGGCTGAAATCGTGGATTTTCATACAGAAGTTTGTCAAGCTTTCCATCCTGTTTTGTTCCGTAAAACTCTATGTAATCGGTGCTGCCGAAAGTGCTGTTCGTTGTTGTATAAACAGGCACCTCTTGTCCGTCTCTGTAAAGAATAAAGTTTGCGCCATTCACACTTGAAGGCATCCCCTGCAGAGCCGACAATGTAATTCTGTAAATGCCTTCCCTGCCTACTTTTATCTTCCAGTAAGTCTTGCTATAGTCTATCCATTCATTGCCTGTTTGTGCCTTCAGCATAAAGCTTGTTGCTAACAAAGTGATGATGGTAAAAGCTTGTTTTATTCTGTTCATAAGCGCAAGCATTATTGCGGATTAGCTATTTTAGAGGGACTAGCATTTGTTTTTTTCGGAGCGGGCTTATCGAAAATCAATCTTAGCGAAACTATGTGCGTGTACAATGGATTGGCCTGAGTTTGCAAACTGGTGAATGCATAGTCCACAAACAACTTGCTCACCTTCACACCCAAACCAACAGATGGCTGATAGATGGTAAACTTTTTCTGATTCAGCGTATCGTTGTCGTCAAATACTCGTTGAAAATTTCCTATTCCTGCACGTAGAAAAATTGTGTTTTTGTAATTGCCCTCCAAACCCAGGTGCGGATCGAAACTGAACGTGCTTCCGTTGATTAAAGTGTTGCGTCTTCCATCGGTTGTCATATCTACACCCAGTTCTGCAAGCACCTGTATCGGCTTTCCTTCCTTTAATAAATTTCTCGCTACGCCAATATTCAATCTTGGCAACATCACTTCATAAGATTTGACTGGAATTTCATTGCCTGTCTGATAAAAAATCTGCTTTTCTTTTTCGCTAAGATGAAAACTCCATGCGGTGTATGTGGTGGTAATATCTTTAGCCATCACCCCAAACATCCACTGTTTGTACTTCGCCTGCAAACCAAGATCAATTCCAAATCCCCAGGCATTTGCCATTGTACCCAGATGACGGTAAATGATCTTGGCATTACCCCCAATGTTTGTTTGTATTGCCTGATTTTTAAACAGCTTAATTCCTTGCGCATAAGAAAGCAAGAATGCATAATCGCCAGCCGACATTGATTTCAATTTGCTTTCATCGAACGAACCATCAGGTTGCACATAATCTATAGTGTTTGGAATATCATCAATCGCAAAACGCAAAACAGAAATACCCACCACGCGCTTCTTATCCTTCAAAGGTTTCATAATACTTCCGTAGTCGTATTTGGCATTGCCTGAAAAATATTCTGCGTGCATCAGCCCTACTTCAAGGTCGCCATTCAGGTTCATCAAACCTGCAGGATTCCAGTAACCCGCAGTAACGTCATTTGCAGTTGCCGCCTGCGACCCTGCCATAGAAAGCCCTCTGCCGCCAACACCTATGTTCAGATACTCATTCACATAGATGCGGCTTTGGGCAAATGATTGTGCACAAAATAAAATACCCAAAAGGGTTGCAGTAATCAGTTTAAACTTCATGAAGGTCTTATACAATGTAAAGCCAATAAAATTAAGATATAATACGCAGTTCCTCTCCTTTTGATATGCTCCAGCTATTGCCACAAAATATAACGCGAGGTTATTGGAAATATTTTGCGATTTATAAGAAAGAAACAAGTTCCCTGGTCTTAGCGTCTCGCAGAGGCCTATAACACTGAAGCGTCCCGCTTCCCTTACCTATAAAACTTACATTTGCAACGCTTCAATTTTTTGCGATGAACCTCATTGACGATTTAAGAGCCAGAAATCTGGTGCACGATATTATGCCGGGCACAGAAGAACAATTGGCAAAAGAAATGACCAGCGGATATATCGGCTTCGATCCTACAGCCGATAGTTTGCATGTGGGCAGTATGCTACAGATCACTTTGCTGCGGCGGTTACAACTTGCCGGTCATAAACCGTATGCACTCGTTGGCGGCGCAACAGGAATGATTGGCGATCCCACCGGAAAATCCGCTGAACGCAATTTGCTGGATATGGACACTATCGAAAAGAACTGTGAAGGAATCAAAAAGCAATTGGAAAAATTTCTCGATTTCGATGAAACAAAATCCAATGCTGCGGTGCTTGTCAACAACTACGACTGGCTGCGCGATTATACATTTCTCGACTTCATTCGTGATGTAGGAAAGTACATGACCATCAACTACATGCTCTCGAAAGATTCTGTACAAAAGCGATTGGAATTTGGCTTGTCATTTACAGAATTTACTTATCAACTTATTCAGGGTTACGATTTCTATTACCTCTACAACACGCGCAACATCAAGCTACAAATGGGCGGAGCCGATCAGTGGGGAAATATTGTAACCGGCACTGAATTGATTCGCAAGAAAGGAAGTGGCGAAGCATTTGGCATGACAAGCCCGCTCATCACAAAAGCAGATGGTGGTAAGTTTGGGAAAACGGAAACCGGTACAATATGGCTTGATGCTGACCGCACTTCTCCTTACCAGTTTTATCAGTATTGGCTGAAACTTTCTGATACCGATGCAGAAAAGTCGGCGTTATCTTTTTCTTTTAAATCGGTTGAAGAAATAAATGTGCTCATTGAAGAACATCGCCAGGCACCGCATCTGCGAAAGTTGCAAAGAGCTATTGCGGAAGAAATAACAGAAATGGTGCACGGAGCGGAAGAACTTTCTTTTGCCATGAAAGCTTCTGAAATTTTATTTGGACAAGCACCGGTTGATGTTTTGCGTTCGCTGAATGAAAAGCAATTGCTGGAAGTAATGGATGGTGTTCCGCAGGTTTCAGGGGTGAAAGAAGCATTGCAAGGTGAGGGGTTAGATTTGCTGACTTTTCTTGCGGAGACAAAAGTTTTTTCTTCAAAAGGAGAAGCAAGGAAGCTGATACAAAATGGCGGACTGAGTTTAAACAAAGAAAAAATTGCTGCGCCTGATTTTAAACTGAAACCCGCACATTTATTGAACCACCATTATCTTCTTATTCAAAAAGGAAAATCAAATTATACGCTGGCAATTTTTAACTAAGGGTAAACGCTAACTTTATTGAGCATGTCAGTTCCTTTGTTTAAAAAAATTTTACTGGCAATACTTTTAGTGGGCATCACATTGCCCACTTTTTTCTGTACAGAGAAGAAGGAAGAAGCGACAGCAGAGCCACAACAATCGCCGTGGAAAAATGTGTACGATACTTCTGCAAAATATGTGGGGATAGAAACCTGTCGCAGTTGTCATAGCGATATTTACGAAACCTACATTAAGACAGGCATGGGTCAATCATTCGACCATGCTACAAAAGAAAAATCAGCAGCAGTTTTTGATGAACATGCTTTGGTTTATGACAAGCAAAACGATTTTTACTACAAGCCTTATTGGAACAACGACAGTTTGTACATTAATGAATACAGACTGGAAGGAAAAGATACCATGCATAAACGCACACAGAAGATTGATTACATCATTGGCTCAGGACAGCATACTAATTCACACATCTATTCCGAAAATGGTTACTTATACCAAGCGCCAATTACCTTCTACACGCAGAAAAAGAAATGGGATCTCGCACCAGGTTTTGAAAAAACGAATGAACGCTTTTCGCGCATCATAGAAAGCGAGTGCATGACCTGCCACAATGGTTATCCTGATTTTGTTTTTGAAAGTCAGAACAAATACCTGAATGTAAAAACAGGTATTGATTGTGAGCGTTGCCACGGTCCGGGAAGTTTGCATGTGGCGGAAAAGCAAGCAGGAATTATTGTGGACACATCGAAAACTCCTGATTACACTATTGTAAATCCGCGCAGGCTTTCAACAGAACTACAAAACAATATTTGCCAGCGTTGTCATTTGCAGGGAATAGCGGTATTGAACGATGGAAAAACATTTTTTGATTTCCGTCCGGGTATGAAACTGAGTGAGGTGATGAATGTGTTTATGCCGCAGTATGAAGGCGCGGAAGATAAAATGATCATGGCATCGCATGTAGAGCGAATGAAGAAAAGCCCCTGCTATGTAAACTCAGGAAAGATGAGTTGCATTACCTGCCACGATCCGCATGTGAGTGTGAAGTTTACACCAAGAGAACAGTATTTGAACGCTTGCTATTCCTGCCACTCTAATGCAAAAGGTAAAAGTGAAAATGCAAAATTGGAAAGTCATGGTTGTACAGAGAAAGAAAGTGTGCGTGCAGTAAAAAACAACGACTGTGTAACCTGCCACATGCCAAGCAATGGAAGCATAGATATTCCACACGTGGCTGTAACCGATCACTTCATCCGAAAGCAACCGGTAAATAATCTCGAACAAAGTAAAATCAGGGCATTTCTGGGGTTGCAATCTTTCAACAACGATAGTCCTGATGCTATTACACAAGCGCGGGCATTTATGGAATTCTTTGAACGATATAATCCAAACACGGGATTGATTGATTCTGCATTGTTCTACCTCGCAAAGCAAAGCGATGTGGCAGCAAACGAAAAGCAAAACCGGGATAACATACGCGCGTACTTTCTACTGAATAATTTCAATAAAGTAGCGGAGTATGGCGGGCAGCTCGATGCAACAAAACTTGCGGATGCGTGGGCGTGCTACCGTGTGGGCGAATCGTACTATCAGTTGCAGCAGCCAGATAAGGCGCTGAACTGGTATAAACGTGCAACGGAAATTTGGAAATATGCGTTAGACTTTCAAAATAAATACGGCACTTGCCTGCTGGCATTGAATAGAATGGAGGAAGCGAAGCAGGTGTTTGAATTTGTGCTAAAAGAAAACGAAAATCATGTGGCGGCTAACACAAATCTTGGGTTCATATACATGCAGCAGGGGCAAAATACTATGGCTTACAACCATATACGCAAGGCACAACGGCTTGACCCCGATTACGAACAAAATCTGATAAACCTTGCGGTGTGGTATCATAACAATGAGCAGGATAACCTTGCGAGAAAGACGCTGCAACATGCCGTAAAAAAGCACCCCGATAATGAGCAGGCAAGAGCGATGCTGATGGATTTGCAATGATGCTTTATTATTTTTACAAAAACGTCTTTATGCTCTTCAATAAATTTTTGCTGGTAGTTCTTGCTTTGCATGTTTTGCTGTTTTACGAAGCATCTGGGCAAAACGGTAAAAATGTGGCTGCCAAAATTGACAATGACCTGGTAGGAATTTGGAAAATGCAAGAGGACACTGATAAGCATAACTACTTTGTGGTAGAGAAGTCAGACGAGTTTACATTTAGCCTCACCTACATGAACAAGAGCGGAAATAACCGTGGATTGGAGCACTTTACTTCACCTTATTTTGTAGTAAACAATGAAAAATTTATTCAGGTAAAAGGATTGAACTACCTGGTTCGACTCCTTACAGCCGAAAAGTTTCGCATTGTTGCAGCCATTGTTGACGATGATAAAGTCTTCAAGCTTTCTGATTCAGACTTGAAAACACACCTTGCATCAAACCTTCAGAACCCTTCTTTTTATAGAGACACTGTTCATTTCCGAAAGCTGTTTACCCTGAATGAAAAGATTGAGTAGGGAATGAGCCCTCCGCCTTGGTTGTGTTCATACGAACCATTTGCAATTCTATCGCTATCGCCTTGGTTCGTGTCTGCACGAACCAATAGCTTTGCTAAATTTATGCATGGAAATGCTCCCTTTGAGAAAGTCTTTCATTGACACCGGTAAGTTGTATTTCTGGACAGCTACTATTAACGGTTGGCATAAGTTATTGGAGGTGAGCAGGCTAAAAGAATCATTATTGACAGTCTGCTGTACCTATCCAGAAACGACAAAGTTTGGGTGTATGCCTTTGTAATAATGCCTAACCGCATCCATCTTATTTGGCAAATACTTGAACCCAATGGAAAGGAAACAAGCCAAGGATCATTTTTGAAGTTCACAGCTCACACGTTCAAAAAGATGCTACTTCAGCAGCCGGATAAACTACTGCAGTACAAAGTGAATGCAGCCAACAAGCAGTATGAGTTCTGGCAGCGTGATTCTCTGGCAATTGAGTTGTACTCTTTGCCGGTTGCGGTTCAAAAGCTGAATTACATACACAACAATCCGGTGGCTGCACATTGGCAGTTATGCAACTATCCTACTGACTATCCTTACTCTTCTGCTGCATACTATGAAGACGGAGAAGACAAGTTTGGCTTTCTTAAAAACCTGTTTGATTACTTTTATGAAGGTGGTTTGTGAAGAAGTTGGTTCGTGAGACACGAACCAAGGCGGAGGAGTTGGTTCGCGAGACACGAACCAAGGCGGGGAATAGGGAAGATGGCGTACAAGTGTGCGACGCAACGGCGGCCTAATAGCAGCAATGTGGCTTAGTGCAAAAAAATCTTTTTTTAGAGGTTGATGTATTTGATGTCTTCCTGGGCTTTTTGGTAGTCGGTGTGCTTGCCGATGTCGAGCCAGTAGCCGGTGATGGGGTAGGATATTAGTTTTTTGCCGGTGTGGATGAGGGATTCGATGAGGTCGGTGACGTTGTAGAATTGGTTGTCGGGGACGAGGTTGAGGAGTTCTTTTTTTGCGATGTAGATGCCGGCGTTGGAGTGGTAGGTGTATTTGGGTTTTTCTTTGAGGGAGTTTACGAAGTTGGCGCTGTCCACTTCTACTATGCCGTAGGGTATTTGTACTTGGTAGCTGGTGGTGGCCATGGCCATGTCGGCGCCGGATTGGATGAAGGTTTGGAAGAAGTGGGCGAAGTCTATGTTGGTGAGTATGTCGGAGTTCATGACGAGGAAGTAGTCGTGTTCGAGGGTTTCGGTGAGTTTTACGGAGCCGATGGTACCCATTGGTTTGTTTTCGCAGATGTATTGGATGTTTACGCCTTTTTGTTGTCCGTTTTGGAAGTGGTCTTTTATTTGGTTTGCGAGGTAGTTTACGGAGATGTGTATGTTTTTGATGCCGAATTTTATGAGTCGGTCTATGTTGTGTTCGAGTATTGGTTTGTTTCCTACGGGTAGCATGGGTTTTGGTGTGTTGGCGGTGAGGGGCATGAGGCGTTGTCCGCGTCCGCCTGCCATTAGTATTACGTCGGCAGGTATGAGGGAGTAGTTGATGCGGAGGTTTAGTACGTCTATTATTGTTCGGGTGCGATCTACGATGGGGATGATGAGGAAGTGGCGTTTTTTGAGTGTGGCTGTGTCTGCAAGGTGTAGCTGGTCTTGGTAGATGAATAGGGGGTTGGGTTGTACGTATTGCATGAGGGGTGTGTGGAAGTCGAGTCCTTTTATGAAGCCGCGGCGTAGGTCTCCGTCGGTGAGGGTGCCGAGTAGTTTGTTGTTGTAGTTGCAGACGAATAGGATGGCGTCGGAGCGTAGGTCGTTGAGTTTTATGAGGGCATCGCGCACAGATTCGTGTTCGTAGATGATGTGCATCTGTGTTTGGGGCATAAAAGATGTTGCTGGTGTGGTGGGTGCTAAAGTTAGCATAAAGGCTTTGTTTTAGTAGTGAATGCTAAAGTAGGTAGGAGGGTTGCAGCAGGGGGTTTGAGCGGGTAGGAATAACAGTAGAAAAACAAGCTGATAACAAATAGAAAACAAAAAGCGCACTATGGTGGTAGTACGCTGTAGGATGGATTATTGTGGACGGAGTACTAAGCAGTGTTTGCAAATGGGCGGTAGCTGCTTGGTATGTTTACGAGGCGCTCTTCAAGCCATTTTGCGTTCGATAAGTTTGCGTGCTGGCAATGGCTGTACATGGGGAGTTTGTTCATTAATGTCCATGCGGGTCGGGTCATTACTTTGTTGGTGTTGCTAAGTTTTAGGAATTGGTCTCTTGCTTCTGGAGTGGGAAGGATGATAGTGTGGAGCCAGTTGTTGGCTATGGCATTTTGTATGGGTTGTACGAGGTTTATTTCTGAATTCGCAAAGTAGCTGGCGTAAATAGCTGCGAGTTCTTTTTTGTTTGCGAGAATATCGTCGAGTTGCTCTAATTGCGCACAGGCGAGTGCTGCATTGAGGTTGGGCATACGATAGTTATAGCCTACTTCATCGTGCGAAAATTCCCAGGCATGTGGCACTTTGGCTGTGGTAGAAAGATGTTTAAGTCGCTCTGCAAGTGTAGCATCATTGGTGATTATAGCTCCGCCGCCTCCGCAGGTCACAGTTTTATTTCCGTTGAAGCTAAAGGTGCCCATGAGTCCAAAATTGCCGGTGTGTTTTTCTTTGTAATAACTGCCAAGCGATTCTGCACTGTCTTCTATAAGAATGATATTGTATTGCTCGCAGATGGCGGCAATTTCATCTATCCTGCAAGGGAAACCAAATGTGTGCATGGGTATGCAGACAGCAATTCGCTTTCCGTTGCCTTTATTGATGCACTTGCCATCTTTAAGAACTGTATTGGCTTGTAAAAATCCTTTCAAAGCAACAGGCGATAACCCCATTGTGTCTTTGTCAACATCTAAAAACAAAGGCGAAGCGCCGCTGTGTGCAATTGCATTTGCAGTAGCAACAAACGTGAGTGGCTGAGTAATAACATCATCGCCATAACCTACACCCGCAGCAACCAAAGCAAGATGCAATGCAGTAGTGCCGTTGGTAGTGGCGATTGCATATTTAGCACCGGTAATTTCCGCCATCATCTCTTCAAACTTATTTACATAAGCACCAACGGAAGAAACGAAGGTTGAATCAATGGTATCTGCCAAATATTTCTTTTCGTTACCCCCAAAGTGCGGTGCGTGAAGCGGAATGAATCCTTCGGGTTCCCGGAAAGTGTTGCGTATAAAAGAAAGGATGTCGTTATACATTTTTGTATTTGCTGTCGTCAGGATTAAGAATAAAGCCATCGTCAAGCACCTTCTTTATTTGCCTGATTCCATCGGGCACTGTAAACATCAATTTGAAGCCGAGCTTGTTTTTTATTTTGTCGAAAGAGACACGATAGTCGCGAGGGTCTTCGTTTTTTTGTACATAATTAATCTTAGCGTCTGGTATCACTTTTATCACCTCATCAATGATCATTTTCTTCTGATAATTTTCTGAAGTATCGCCCACGTTAAATACGTCAAACGCAACTGTTTCTTCCGGTGCCTCAATAACACTTACCACGGAACGTGCTAGATCAAATACATGACAGTATGGTCTCCAGAACTGCTCGCCAAATATGGTAAGTTCTCTGCCCAATGCCAGTTCTTTTGCAAATTCATTTACGGTAAGATCGAAACGAGGACGAAGTGATAAACCATAAACAGTAGAAAAACGCAGACAGGTAGGTTTGCAATTATTGGTTTTTGATTGCGATAAAAGGAATTGCTCGGTTGCCACTTTGGTTTCGGCATATAGAGATACCGGAGCTAGTTTAGATTCTTCGTTGATAAGCTCATTTGGATCTTCCATTTTACCATAATTGCTACAGGTAGATGCAAAAACAAACTTTTGCGTCCCCATTTCATTAGCAATTTTGTACAGCATTTTACTTCCTTCCAGATTGGTAGATTTTGCTAATTCTGGATTTTTAGCACATGCCGGATCGCCCACAATAGCGGCAAGATGTGCCACGCAATCAACGCCCTTCATTGCCTCTCTTACATCTACTTCATTACGTACATCGCCCTTTATAAACTGAAAGTTCGGATAGTTCATCAGGTCAATAATAGGCTCGCCGCCATACATAAGGCTGTCAAGTACACGCACAGTGTATCCTTTTTCTAAAAGCTGGCGCGTAAGTACGGAACCAATATAACCGGCACCTCCGGTAACAAGAATTGTTTTGGACATAAGGAAGTTTAAGAACGGCAAAACTATCGTCAGGACAATACAATTTACATCCTGTTGTGTCTAATAACAGCCGTTTAACAGCGTGAATTTAAAACACCATTCTGCTATTGAGGAAAGGGTAATGATACATTTGTGCAAACCTGCGAGAGCGCATCAGCTTTCTCATAGTTTCCGCATGGCGAAGATGGTGGATGTCGGAACCGCAATAATCGTAAAGGTTGTTGTCAAGAAGATTTTCGGAAATCTCGCGTACTGTTCTTCCGTAATAACCTGTAAGTGAAATAGCATTGAGTTGCAACAGACAGCCACGGTCTTTCAATTCACGATAAGCATTTGGCTTGATGTGGTAATAGTTGTAGCGCTCAGGGTGTGCAATTACTGGTTTGTATCCTTTAGTCTGCATCTGAAAAAGAATTTCATTGATGCGCATAGGCTCAAACACGAAAGAAAATTCGATAAGCACTTCGTTATCGTTTATCGTCATCAACGGGCCAGACTCAAGCATTTCTACAAAGCGTTCATCCACATAATATTCAGCTGCAGCCTTTATGGGAATATGAATGTTCTGCTCATTAAGTGCATGTCTCAATTCATTTAAGCCATTATTAATGATGGCAGGATCGTTTGGGAAATAATCTGACTTGATGTGTGGTGTAGTTACAATGCTTTCGTAGCCCAGATTTTGAAATTCTTTTACAAGTGCTATGCTGTCTTCTATTGTAGGTGCGCCATCATCTATTCCCGGAATGAGGTGGGAGTGCATATCCGTTTTCAAAAACGACCAGTTAACATCGTCGCCCAAAGCAGATCTTGATGGAGTTTTAGGTTTTTTGGAACCAAATATTTTAGAAAACATAGCGTAAATTTTTCTGGCAGACGGGCGTGAAGATAGCCATATTGTTTGAGGTAGAGAAGGTGGCTGTCGGATTGTAGATTAAAAGGTGATAGTCATCAGCCGCAACAGACAAATACTCTTGCTAAGTTTGCATAGATGCGCAGGGATATTGAAAAAATGGATGACATTGAGCTTTTGGTAAATTCCTTTTATCAAAAAGTAGTAGAGGATGATACTATTGGCTACCTTTTTAATGATGTTGCGAAAGTAAATTGGGAGAAACACCTTCCGGTTATGTATCAGTTCTGGCAACAAATTATTTTTCATACAGGCAATTACAGTGGTAATCCTATGGTTGCACACCAGCATTTGCATCGTTTGTCGCCACTGAATGCTGAACATTTTAATCGCTGGCAAGAGTTATTTGTGGCAACTGTTGAAGAATTATTTGATGGGGAGAATGCGACCATTGCGAAACAAAGAGCCGTAAGTATAGCCACAGTGATGCGATTGAAATTGCTACATAATGGTATGGGAAAAGAATAAGTTTCCGAAAGAGAATGTGCTAACAATTTTGTTTGGTGGCACACTTTTGCTTATTAATAAATTGTAAAGGTTCGGATAATACAACGGCTCGATGATGATAATGAATAATAGACTTTGGTAGCCGCTTGCAAATATGATGACCTTGAAGAGAAGGATGAGCAGAACGTTCATCCTTCTTTGCTTTGGAAAAGGTATCTATTTTTTAAAGATGATTGAAGGAAGGCGCTATCCAGGAAAATTGTGGTTCGCAAATAGGTGTTCCTGAAATCGTTGGTTATTCCATCGCTTTTCTATTTTTGTGTCCGATGCAAACCTTCAAAACTTCCCCTTCCAAAGAAAAGATATTGAGCAAGATCCGCAACGGATTGAATGAAGCAAAGCTCCCCATGCCTTTCCCCGAAGCGGAACAAGAAAGTATAAATACTGTATATCGCGCAGATGATCTGATGCCTGAAGAAGCTTTTGCAAAAGAGTTTATTGAACTTGGAGGGAAGTTTGTTTTTTGCGAAAGCGAACAGGAGTTTTTAGATAATATTGATAACCTGTTCGACAGCTTTGGGTGGAATGAAATCTTGTGTTCAGAAGAGCATATTCTGCAGCTATTCCAAAACAATAAAATCACTTTTGTAAAAGAGGCTGATCCTTCAAATAGCACCGCCAATGCCTGCATTACTGGATGCGAGGCTTTAGTGGGTAGAACTGGTTCAATAATTTTTAGCAGCAGGCAAAACTATGGACGAACCACTCCGGTATTTTACCCTGTGCATATTGTCGTAGCCTATTCTACCCAAATAGTTAGCGATATAAATGAAGGGCTGGAATTGATGAAAGAAAAGTACGGAAATGATTTGCCTTCAATGATCAACTTTAATACCGGCCCCAGCCGTACTGCCGATATTGAAAAAACACTTGTAGTAGGGGTACACGGGCCTGGTGAAGTTTTTTGCTTTTATATTAATGCTTAATACTTAGTTGCCATTCTGATATTTTTGATGGTAAGCTTCACAGTTGTACCGGTTTCAGGTTCTGTTTTATCAATATATTCGAGAACAATATCCATTTGCTCGTAGCGCTTGAAGATGTCTATCAAATCTCGCGTGAGTTCTGTGCCATAAGAATTCTTTTCGCTTTTGTGTGTCTGATTAAGCATTTTTGCTTTCTCCCTTCCCATTCCGTTGTCATCAATAATGCAAATCAATTCCGTTTTTGATGCACCGGGATAGAATTCGATTTTCAAAAAGCCACCACCATCCATGTTAAATAAACCGTGGGTGATGGCATTTTCGATTAAAGGCTGGAGTAACAACGAAGGAATTTTTACATGACTTGGAGAAATATTTTCTGAGACGTTTATTTCATAACGAAAAGCTGTTTTAAACCGGGTGCGTTGTAGTTCAATGTATTGTTCCAGCAAATCAATTTCATCAGCAAGTGTTATGAAACGCTCACGCGATGATTTCAAATAGCCCCGAAGCAATCTGGAAAATTTGCTTACGTGGTCGAAAGCAGCTGTTGTGTTTTGTTTAGTAATAAAATAAAGAGAAGAGGAAAGGGTATTGAAGATAAAATGTGGATTGATTTGTGAATGAATAGCCCGTAGTTCAAGTTCTGTTTGTAAGCGACGACGTTCGTTCTTTTTCGCCACACTTTTTCTGGTAAGGACAATTGTGATAAATATGAGTACTAATGCTCCAGAAAGTGCTAAAATCCAGAACGTAATTTTCCACTCGGATCTTTGCCACCAATAAGGTTCAATATAGAGAATGAACTGCGATGAGGGATTAACCCAAATGTCATCTGAGATGTAAAAATTTATTCGATAAAATTTGTCTGCTCGTAAGTTAGCAAGAGAAACATCTCCCGCAATTGGTTCTTGCCATGAAGTATGTACCCCTTCTATTTGATATTTACATACCACTGATCCACTTCCCAGATAATTGATTACATCGAATGTGATAAGGTTTGTGCCTTTAGGGAGTCTAATAGTGGAACTAACATTTGCTCGTTTTTTTACAGGGGTGTTAATAACAATTTGAAAAGCGGCAGGTTCTCGCTTATAATCAGCTTTGCGAATTTGGTCAATATTTAAATTTATTATCCCTTTATCCGTGTTTAATAGAATTACACTATCACTATGCAAAACAATATCGCTGACAATTTTATAGTTCTGACTACGAACATTTACGGCTAGCGCCTCACGTGTTACATGTCCGTTAGTTTGGACGTAGATAGATAATCCAAACTTACCTGCTACAAAAATTTTATCTTTTGCTAAAAGGATTTTAGCATTGATGAAGTTGATATTGCTCTCAACGCATTTTATTGTTCTCTGCCTTGAATCTATTTGTATTAGTCTGTCGTTTTCCAAAATATAGATTTTCCCGCTTTTATCAACAGAGATGTCGTTCCTGCTTTTAATGCCAAATGCACGTTGCAAATCCTTATCAATTTCAACGAAAGTGCTATCTACTGGATTAAACAACTTTATTTTTTCTTCGTTAAATAAAAGATACAGTTGGTTGAAACTGTCAAACACAAAATTCTGATATCTCCCAATGTTGTTTATTGAAACTATAAGTTTTGAAAAGTCATTAGAATCGTGTTTGTAGTGTATAAAGCCAGCAAAAGATGGAGCGAAATAATTATTTCTCGAGTGTTGGTGAAAATCATATAAACCAACAAACACCATCCTCTTTAGGGTATCAGGCAATTTTTCGAATTTAAAATCACTGTTACTAAAGAAATGCCAATTGAACGTAGTAGTTGAGTGTACAGAATCAGCATAATGATATGTTTTGCCGCTTAATAAATTTAGGACATAAACACCTTGAGACGAAACGACGTGTACGTATCCTTTTCGATAAGGTCTTACTTTCCTTATCATGCCAATTGATGGTAATTTCAAACTTGCTATTGTGTTGTTTGGTGATAGAAGATGAAGCACGTTATTTGTTTTGTTCCACCAATAAGTTTGTAAGTCCATTGCTCCAACATTGATGGCCGAATTTAGAATACTAAACTTCGAACTTGGAGCAAATACGGAGGGTTGATGTGTATTATTCCATATGCCTTTTGTAGGTGTACTATACCATGTATTGTTAGTGGCAGTTGTTTTGTATGAAACTTGTGCACCAGCTAATATTTCTGGAAAGCGTTCTGACTTAACTATTTTTAGCTTTGGAGACAGCTGATATATATGATCGTTAGAGAAAAGATGAACCTTATCATCAATAACGGTAAATAAGTAAATATTACTATCCGGAGGGTTTATTGAACGTCTATTAGAACTGTCTAAGACAGAATTACTAATGTCCATCTGCTTAGCAACAGCGCTTTTAAAATTTGTAAAGTAGAGCCTTCTTTTATGATACCAGATGTTGGTGTATTTTATTAACTGATGGTAAATGTTAGCTTGTGTTTTGAAGTTCTTTATGGATAACATTTTAAGTGGATCAGCTACATTATTTAATGAAAATGTGTAGAAGGATCTTTGCATGTCATAAGTAACAATTTCCGAGTTTTTAGGATCTACGTAAAAACTCATAAAAGGCTTACCTCCTATGGACTTAAAACTTTTGAGGACTGTTCCATCAAAAAAAACGAAAACATGGTCAGCCTTGGAGTTCGCGGCATAGCTAAAGAAAATCCAGCCTTCTTTTTCGTAGATATCGGATGGATAAATGATCTTATTAGTTGAGGGTAGGTTCAATAAATGAAAAACATCATTTTCAATAAAGCCAAAATGATATGATAAGGAGTACACCCATATCCTGCCTTTCTGATCTTCAATAAGCTTATACACATCGTTTGATGGAAGTCCGTTGTTAGTATTGAAAACCTTCAAATGATATCCGTTGTATCGCACTACCCCTTGGTCAGTTGCCATCCACAAATACCCGTATCTGTCAATGATGCTACTGTAAACATTATCGGTAGGTAACCCATGGTCGGAACCTAAATGATACCATTGGGTGCTATATTGCCCATGCAAAGCCGAAGGGACAAGGCAGGTGCAAAAAATAACTATCTGAATGATTTTTACCATTTTGATTATGGTAGTTGTTGTACAATAATAATCCAAATCTTTTGAGTTGTTATCTTAGGACTATAATTCAAGAAGGTCATGACAAGTAGCACAATAATCCAGGGTCAATTCATCAATCTCTTTACCCGAGCAATATATCCTGCGGAAGTAACCATTGAGAAAGGAAAAATAAAATCAATAAAAGAATTAGACGTTGCGCCTGATCAATACATCCTTCCTGGTTGTGTAGATGCGCATGTGCATATCGAAAGCTCTATGCTTGTGCCTACCGAATTTGCACGAATGGCGGTGGTGCATGGTACTGTTGCCACTGTTTCCGATCCGCACGAAATAGCAAATGTATGCGGCAAAGAAGGCGTGCAATTTATGATTGACAACAGTAAGCAAACTCCTTTCAAAATATTTTTTGGCGCGCCTTCCTGTGTGCCAGCTACCATATTTGAAACAGCAGGCGCTATGCTGAATGCAAAAGCCGTTGAAGAATTACTAGCGAGCGATGACATATGGTATTTGTCGGAAATGATGAACTATCCCGGTGTGCTGCATAAGGATGATGAAGTGATGGCAAAGATTGCTGCGGCAAAGAAAATAGGAAAGACTGTTGACGGTCATGCGCCGGGATTAAGAGGAAAACTCGCAGAGCAATATGCAGATTCCGGTATTACTACAGATCACGAATCATTTACTTTAGAAGAAGCCGCGGACAAAGTAAAGTACGGTATGTATTGTTTGATACGCGAAGGAAGTGCAGCCAAAAATTTCGATGCTCTGATAGATATTATCCGCACCAATCCTTACGGTGTTATGTTTTGTAGCGATGATAAACACCCCGATGAACTTGTGCTGCATCATATCAACAACCATGTGAAACGAGCGCTGAAAAAAGGCTATGATCTTTACGATGTGCTACGCGCTGCTTCTGTTAATCCTGTTATTCATTATGATCTGCCTGTTGGTTTGCTAAGGGAAAACGATCCTGCAGATTTTATTGTGATTGATAATCTTGAAGACTTCAATATTCTTCACACTTACATTAATGGTGAGCTTGTTGCTGAAAATGGTAAAACGCTGTTGCCGCATGTAAGTATAACACCGATCAACAATTTCAAAGCATCGTTTGTACATGCTCTCGACTTTGTTGTAAAAGCAAATGATGCAACGCAAAACCTAAGAGTGATTGAAGCAATAGAAGGACAACTAATCACCAATGAAATTGTATGCGAAGCGAAAATTGAAAATGGTTTTATCGTAAGTGATACAGCAAACGATGTTTTGAAAATTGCAGTCATCAATCGTTATGAAACTGCTGTAAAGCCTGCGATTGCTTTCATCAAAAACATAGGTTTGAAAAAAGGTGCGCTTGCATCAACTGTGGCGCACGATTGCCATAATATAATTGCAGTAGGTGTAGATGATGAATCTATCGCTGCCGCTGTAAACGCACTGGTAGAAGCAAAAGGCGGTATTTCCGTTGCAGTAAACAAAAACGAAACTTACTGTTTGCCCCTGCCTATTGCCGGACTGATGAGTGACAAAGATGGTTACGATGTCGCAACCGAATATTCTCTACTCGATAAAAAAGTAAAAGTAGAATTAGGTACATCACTTCAGGCTCCTTTTATGACTTTATCATTTATGGCTTTGCTGGTAATTCCTTCTTTGAAATTGAGTGATAAGGGATTGTTTGATGGAAAGAGATTTCGGTTTACCAATGTGCAGATTTAGATTTTCCCCTCTTATTGACTGCTGCCAAAGGACTCCGTTATAGGCATTACATCAAGGCATCGTTTCAATCCATTCATAAACCAGAAATGGGTAAACTACAGGCTCGCGCTTTAGCTTTTCTGTAATTTTCGCGTACTGTGATGAAGAAATATCTTTTTTCTCAAAAAGCACCCGAAGAAATTTTCCATACTGCTCTTTGGCTGTGTCCGTATTGTGAATGAAAATTGCTCCTTTAGGATTTGGCTGACTTCGTTGAAATAACTGTTCTCTAAAAAACTTCAGATAGCTAAAGTTTGAATCAGGGTTAACAAGGTCGAGATTGAGTTGAGCGGTGGTAGTTTGAAAAGCTATTTTTTTACAAACGCGCGCTGTTGATCTGATATCTGGTTTTGGAATGCTTCCCACGTTGATCTCTGCAATAGATTGTTCCTTTTCCGTTAGAAGAAAGTATTGCCCGGAAAGAGCAATGAACTCTGCGGGATGAAACTCCGTGGTTTGCTTGCACGCAACAAAAGCCAGAAAAGCAGTCAATATTAAAACTCTGTTCTTCATAGAAAAAGCACATCAATTGCGTTCCTCAAATCCGGTAGTTTACCAAAAACTGTTTATGCCTTGTTGTATTCTTTTAGCGCTGCTTCAAGGCAATCCATTGCGCCGTTAATGTCATCTTTGTTCAAAACATACGCAAGTCGCACTTCGTTTTTTCCTTCACCCGGAGTTGCATAAAATCCGGCGGCCGGAGCCATCATTACTGTAGCGCCGTTGTGAGAAAAACTTTCCAACAACCATTGACAAAATTTTTCACTGTCATCAACTGGAAGCTGCGCCATAGCATAAAATGCACCTCCTGGTAAAGGACATTTTACACCTTCCATATTTTGCAAACGACTTACAAGCAAATCGCGGCGCGAAGTATATTCTGCATGAACTGTATCAAAATAATCGGCTGGCAAATCAACAGCCGCTTCACCCAGTATTTGGGCAAACGTAGGTGGGCTTAAACGTGCTTGCGCAAACTTCATTGCTGCATCCAGAACCTTCTGATTTTTAGTTACAAATGCTCCAATCCTTCCACCGCAGGCACTGTACCTTTTAGAAATTGTATCCATCAATATTGCATGCTCTTCCAGTCCCGGAATTGACAGTGCAGAAATATGCTTGCGCCCATCGTAGCAAAACTCGCGGTAAGCTTCATCACTAAAAAGAAACAAATCGTACTTCAAACAAATTTGCTTTAGCACTTCCAGTTCCTCCATACTATACAAGTAACCTGTAGGATTGTTCGGGTTGCAGATCATAATCGCCTTCGTCTTATCTGTCACTGCTTTTTCAAACGCCTCAATAGGAGGAAGTGCAAAACCCGTCTCTATGCTTGAAGGAATAGGAATGATTTTCACACCTGCACTTACCGCAAAGCCATTATAGTTTGCATAAAATGGTTCAGGAATAATGATCTCGTCGCCGGGATCCATGCAACTCATAATTGCAAAAAGAATTGCCTCTGATCCGCCAGTGGTAATAATGATCTGACTGTGGTTGATTGCTACATTGTTTCGACGATAATAATCCGCCAGTTTCTTTCTATAACTTTCAAAGCCTGCACTGTGCGAATATTCCAACACTTTGATGTCGGCATTTTTTACCGCATTCAAAATGGAAGGCGGAGTTTCAATGTCTGGTTGTCCGATGTTTAAATGGTAAACCTTATTTCCTCTTTGTTTGGCAGCTTCTGCGTAGGGAACTAATTTTCTGATGGGCGACGGTGGCATAAGTGCGCCGCGTTGTGCTATTGATGGCATGGAGCAAAATTAGGTGTAGTGTGCATAAAATAAAAATGGCTGATGTGCATACACCAACCATTTTAGAAAGTTATTTTTTAAAAACTATCGCGCAGCGCCTGCTTTCGCATCGGTCTTTGCTTTCACTATACCTTTTATGCGAAGTTCATAACGCTCTCTGTCGTGTACTGCATTTGAAGTGAGGAACACCGTTTTGTCAAATGGTTGACCGCCACGTCCTGCGGTAGCAAAACTCACTTTTATCTTTCCTGTTTTTCCTGGAAGAATTGGTTCTTTCGGCCATTCCGGTGTAGTGCAGCCGCAAGAAGCATTTGCATTTTGGATGATCAATGGCTCCTTACCCGTGTTTGTAAATTCAAAAGTATAGTCAGCATTCGGCCCCTCTGCTACTTCACCAAAGTCATGTACATCACCACCTTTGAATTTAAATTTCGGCCCGTTAGGATTGCTCTTCACTGCTTCTTGTTTCGCGGCAGTTTGAGCTTCAACCGTAGCTACGCCTGCAAATGAAAAGCACATCAACGCTATGAGTATCTTCTTCATAATCCTTTGCTGTTATTAGTTAGTTTTAATCATTGAATTATTTGCAGGAACAGATGATTCCGGTGCCTTCTCTACGTTTCCTTTTATCGTCAAAATCTTAGTTCCTAAGTTGGTTTGTATAGTAATAGTTTTTGTAAAGGCATTCGGACGACCCTGAGTTGCATACGCAGCTTTGATAGAACCTGACTTGCCAGGAAGTATGGGGTCTTTAGAATAAGAAGGCGTAGTGCATCCGCAGGAAGGTTGTGCTTTTTGAATAATGATAGGCTCTTTACCTGTATTCTTAAATACAAATTCGTGCTCTACAGTTGGCCCTTCAGGTATAGTGCCGAAGTCATGAACTTCATTTTCGAATTTAATAGCATTAGGGTTCTGTGCCACGTCTGTAGTTGCTGCCGAAGGTGCAGCCGGAGAAACGCTTGCTGTGTTTGAAGCTTTCAATGCTTCTTTTGTTTGCTTGCCTTTGCTACCTTGTGCAAAAGAAGGTGCTGCCATAGCAAGTAACAATCCCAGTGAGAGAACAACTTTTTTCATATTTAGATGGAATTTTTAATTTGGAAAATCAAATTTACAGAATATAGACATTCCAAAGATGCACCAAAGTTTGTTAATCCATAGTTAAGAGCCTAAGATTTCTAATTTTGTCTCCGAAAATGCACAAGTTCCTTATTATTCAAACTTCTTTTATTGGCGACGTGGTGCTGGCAACGGCTGTAGCTGAAAAACTTCATGCAACTTATCCCGAGGCGCGTATAGATTTTTTGCTGCGAAAAGGTAATGAATCCCTGCTGCGAGGACATCCCTTTATCACACAGGTTCTGGTTTGGAACAAACAAGACAATAAAAAGCGAAACCTTATGAAAATGATGTTTCGCGTTAGAAAGGAAAAGTATTCACACGTTATCAATTTGCATCGGTTTGGCAGCACTGGTTTTATCACATTTCTTTCTGGCGCAAAGCATAAAATCGGTTTCGATAAAAGTCCTTTTTCATCCTGGTTTACAAAAAAAATAGCACATACTATATCTGAGCCATACACTCCTCCGGTGCATGAAATTGAGCGCAACCAATTATTGATAGCAGACCTGACCGATCATTCGCCTGCTTTTCCAAAACTTTATCCAAATGATGAGGATTATATGCGCATTCGTGGGTTGCAGGCCACACCTTACATCTGCATTGCGCCATCATCAGTTTGGTTTACAAAACAGTTTCCTACTCAAAAGTGGATCGAGTTAATTGACTATTTACCTTCTGACCATAAAGTTTATCTGCTTGGTGCGTTGACCGACGAGGAAATGGCTAAAGCCATTATCAGAAATACACGCCATAGAAATGTTACCAGTCTTTGTGGTTCGATAAGTTTTCTGCAATCAGCAGCATTGATGCAGGGCGCTGCAATGAATTATACAAACGACTCCGCTCCGCTTCATTTTGCAACGGCTGTAAATGCACCAGTAACTGCGGTGTTTTGTTCTACTGTCCCCGCATTTGGTTTTGGCCCTGTTCATAAAAATGGAAGAATTGTAGAAATTGAAGAAAGGCTATATTGCCGTCCTTGCGGATTGCATGGACACAAAGCTTGTCCCGAAGGACATTTTCGTTGCGCCCTCGACATTAAGAAAGAACAACTACTATGGTGGACTTTGAACAAGACATCCGAAACTGTATAAACATTCTTGAGCAAGGCGGCACTATACTTTACCCTACCGATACGGTTTGGGGGCTTGGATGCGATGCACTAAATGAAGCTGCTATCGAAAAAATCTTTTCAATAAAAAACAGACCTAAAGAAAAAAGCCTCATCATACTCCTAGCAGAGACCAAAGACATTTTGCGCTACGTGGCTTCACCTCCTCCCGATATTATTGACATCGTCGAAAACTTTGAACGCCCTACTACTGTTATCTACAACCACGCGCTTGAGTTCCCTGACAATGCAGTACATGAAAACGGAAGCATAGCCATTCGCGTTACCACCGATCTCTTTTGTAAAGCACTCATCAAACGATTGCGAAAACCCCTTGTTTCTACCTCTGCCAACATCAGTGGTGCGCCTACACCTTCTACTTTTAGCAGGGTAGCTAATGTTATCAAACAACAAGTGGACTACATCGTTGCATACCGACAAACTGATGAAACCATTGCAGCTCCCTCCCGTCTCATAAAACTTACAGATGACGGAGATCTGGAAATTTTACGTCCCTAATATTCTAACCACCTGAAGTAGCTTTGCACCCTATGGATATTTCGTGCACAGAAGAAGAAAGTCTATTGCTAAAACGTATAGCACAAGTAGCAGCAGAGCGAAAGGTTCCCTGCTACCTCATTGGTGGCTTTGTACGAGATAAAATATTGCAACGCACCTGTAAAGACATAGATGTAGTATGCCTCGGAAACGGTATAGATCTCGCCCATGCCATTGCCGCCACCTACCACCCAAAGCCAAAAGTCTCCTTCTTCAAAAACTTTGGTACTGCACACTTCAATTACAAAGGCTTCGACGTAGAATTTGTAGGCGCCAGAAAAGAATCTTATTCAGAACACTCACGCAAGCCCGAAGTAACCGTAGGAACTCTCGAAGACGACCAAAAGCGAAGAGACTTCACCATCAATGCCCTCGCTATAGACCTTACAGAAAACAATTTCGGAACCCTCATAGACCCGTTCAATGGAGTAAAAGACCTGGAAGATAAAATCCTCCGCACCCCACTCGACCCCCACATCACCTTCTCAGACGACCCACTACGCATGATGCGCGCCATACGATTTGCCACACAACTACACTTCACCATACACCCAGATACCCTCAATGCCATCACCCAAAACAACCAACGAATAAACATCGTATCACAAGAACGAATCACCGACGAACTAAACAAAATAATCCTCTCCACCAAACCCTCCATAGGCTTCGACCTCCTATACCGCACCCACCTCCTCCACCATTTCTTCCCCCAAATGACAGACCTCGCCGGCGCACAATACATAGACGGCAAAGGCCACAAAGACAACTTCTACCACACCCTACAAGTACTCGACAACGTAGCACACCGCAGCACCAACCTATGGCTACGCTGGGCCGCAATTCTCCACGATATTGGTAAGCCTGCTACAAAGAAGTTCGACAACGAACACGGCTGGACATTTCATGGCCACGAAGTAGTGGGTGAGCGAATGACCCCGAAAATCTTCAAACAACTAAAGCTACCCCTCAGCGATAAAATGAAATACGTTGCTAAACTTGTAGCACTGCACCTGCGCCCCATAAGTCTTACAAAAGAAGAAGTGACCGACTCGGCTATGCGACGTTTGCTGTTTGATGCCGGCGATGATCTCGAAGACCTCATGACCCTCTGCGAAAGCGACATCACCTCAAAAAACAAACAGAAAGTAAAACGCTACCTCGAAAATTTTGAGCACGTAAAGCTACGCCTGCACCAGGTAGAGCAAAACGACCAAATACGCAACTGGCAGCCCCCCATAACCGGCGAGATCATCATGCAA
>ENA-UOUJ01000513-UOUJ01000513.1-activated-sludge-metagenome-genome-assembly--contig:-NODE-513-length-25659-cov-4.650055_pt1 | contig 25659 bp, 27 predicted proteins | sample MGYA00249839_ERZ747224 | MGnify/ENA primary metagenome ERZ747224 (study PRJEB28782, sample SAMN03220277) | activated sludge metagenome | biome: wastewater; feature: sewage sludge; material... | reverse complement strand
GCTGTAATGGCTTCATCCTGCCCCACCACTCTTTGATGCAAATGCGCTTCGAGCTGTAATAATTTTTCCTTATCGCTTTGCAACATTTTGCTAACCGGTATTCCTGTAGCTTTTGCCACACTTTCTGCAATATCTTCTGCATCTACTTCTTCTTTAAGTAATCTCTTTTCAGCGCTGGTTTCCAACTTCTTAGTTAACTCAGCTATTTTTTCTTCTTCAGTTTTTATTTTTCCATACCTAATTTCTGCCACCTTGCCATAATCGCCATTTCGTTCGGCACGTTCTGCTTCTGCTTTCAGGTTTTCGATGTTGGCTTTTGAGTTTTGAATTAGTTCTACCAATTCCTTTTCTTGTTTCCATTTAGCTTTTAAGGTATCTCTTTCCACCGAAAAATTAGCTATTTCGGTATTCAATTGCTTCAGCTTGTCTTCATCATTTTCACGCTTAATTGCCTCTCTCTCAATCTCTAATTGGCGAATCTGCCTTTCTAATTTATCCAATTCTTCAGGCATTGAATTCATCTCTAAGCGAAGTTTGGCAGCGCTTTCATCAATCAGGTCAATCGCCTTATCGGGCAGAAATCTGTCGGAAATATATCGGCTGGATAATTCTACCGCAGCAATGATGGCTTCATCCTTTATTCTTACATGATGGTGTGTTTCGTACCTGTCCTTCAACCCGCGCAAAATAGAAATAGCATCCTCAATGGAAGGTTCATCAATCATCACCTTCTGAAAACGACGCTCCAATGCCTTATCTTTTTCAAAGAATTTTTGGTATTCGTTAAGAGTAGTAGCTCCTATTGCCCTCAATTCTCCTCTTGACAAAGCAGGCTTCAAAATATTGGCAGCATCCATTGCACCCTCTCCGCCGCCTGCTCCCACAAGGGTATGAATTTCATCAATAAACAGAACAATTTCCCCATCGCTGTCGCTCACTTCTTTTACAACACCTTTCAGCCTTTCTTCAAATTCGCCTTTGTACTTGGCACCTGCAATCAACTGCCCCATATCCAAGGCATAAATAATTTTTGATTTCAGATTTTCAGGCACATCACCATTGATGATGCGGTGTGCAATGCCTTCGGCAATAGCGGTTTTACCCACACCGGGTTCGCCCACTAATATCGGATTGTTCTTGGTGCGGCGGCTAAGGATATGCAGCGTCCTTCTGATTTCCTCGTCTCGCCCTATCACAGGGTCCAACTTTCCCTGACGTGCCAGTTCATTCAGATTTTTGGCATATTTGTTTAGGGAATTGTATTCCTGCGACTGGGTTTGTGATGAAACCGTTTCACCCTTACGTAGTTCTTTAATTGCAGTAATGAGTCCTTTTTCTGTAAGTCCTGCGTCTTTAAGCAATTTTCCGGCTGCATCATTTCCCTGAACGATGGCCAGTAATAAATGTTCGGGTGTAATAAACTCATCATTAAACTGCTTTAACCCTGCGCCTGCCCTCAAAACCACATTATTAGCATCACGGCTGATTTGCTGCGCCGGTTCTCCGGTTATTTTTGGAAGTTTGCCTATTAGCTCTTCCAACTTACTTTCGACTAAGTTTAAAGTTACATTATTTTTCTTTAGCAAATATTCAACAGGTGAATCCTGCTGCTCAATCAATGCTTTTAAAATATGCTCAGATTCGATATTCGGATTCTGCGCATTAAAAGCTAATTGTTGTGCGGCCTGAAATGCTTCTGCTGCCTTAATAGTGAAGTTTCCTAAGTTCATAATTTATCAATATGTTTTATTGTTTTATTTATTCTTTTCTAAATATCCATAGGGATACTTTCTGTTTTATCATCAAAACAAAATCCAAGCCGCTTATTTATGCAAGTATGTCATATTCAGAAAGTTAAATCTGACTAAAATGCAGTCCTGATAATGGTTTCATGTAAATTAGTCAGTTAAAATAAATTAAAAATGTTGCACCAAAAACGAACGAATCAAACCAATTTAATCCAACTTTTCCCGGCAATCCCGAAAACAAATGGAAATTACAAAAACTTTTTGCATTTTTGTATAAACCATCCCGATCCTTATGAAAATGAATATTTACAATGCGCTGGCAGAAAAGAAAAAGAATCAACAAAAATCATTTGCAGTTCTGATTGATCCGGATGGGGTAGATACATCTTCTTTAGCCAAAATAGTTGACCTGGCCAATTCATCGGGGGTTGATTATTTCCTGATAGGCGGAAGTCTGGTGCTTACGAATCACCTTGACGAAGTAATTCAGCAAATTAAGGCGAGCTCCGAAATCCCGGTCATTCTGTTTCCGGGTAGCCCCTGGCAGGTGAGTAAATATGCAGATGCGCTGCTCTATCTTTCGCTGATTTCCGGTCGAAATCCCGAATTACTGATCGGTCAGCATGTATTGTCTGCCGCTCAGGTGAAAAATAGTGGATTAGAAATTCTGCCAACCGGCTATATTGTTGTGGACGGTGGCGCAGCTACTACGGTTTCTTATATCAGTAATGCTGCTCCCATTCCGGCTGATAAAAATGATATTGCCGTTTGCACTGCTATGGCAGGCGAAATGTTGGGGCTAAAGGTAATGTATATGGATGCAGGAAGCGGCGCCAAAAAACCAATTACCGAAGATATGATAAAGGCTGTGAGCGAAAATATAGAAGCGCCTGTTTTTGTAGGCGGCGGAATCCTGTCTGCCGAAAAGGCTTATCAGAATTGTAAAGCTGGAGCAGATGTCATTGTAATTGGAAATGCTATTGAAAAAAACATTTCGCTAATAACAGAAATCAGTAAAGCGATACATGAGGCATCTGAATAAAAATTTCAGGTTATAATTGCATCTTATTTATTACCAATAGTTTATAATTTTTATAGTCGCCTTTTTATTTCTTTTCCTTCTCTAATATTCCACTACTCCGTTTGCAGTACTAATACTTAGCGATTTCTTTTCAGCCGCCTCTACCCTGCCTATAACCTGCGCATCTACGCCAAAAGATTTTGAAATATTGATTATATTATCTACTTCTTTTTCATTGGTATAAATCTCCACCCGGGTGCCCATATTGAATACCTGATACATTTCACGCTCATCTGCTCTGCTGGCTTTTTGAATGATATCAAAAATCACAGGAGGAGCAAAAAGGTTATCCTTGATAATTTTTACATTCTCGGGAACATATTTCAGGCACTTGGTTTGACCGCCTCCGCTACAATGAATCAATCCATCAATTGCATCAAAATGTTCCTGAAACAACGCTTTCATCACTGGGGCAAAAGTTCGGGTGGGGCTTAAAATGAGTTTTCCGATATTGGTTTTATAACCTCCTGCTTCTATTTCATCAGTCAACCTATGTCGGCCGATATAAACCACCTCTTTTGATAAAGAAGGCTCGTAAGTTTCCGGATATTCTTCGGCATATTTTTTAGCAAGCACATCATGCCTTGCACTGGTGAGGCCATTACTGGCAATACCACTGTTGTAACCTTCTTCATAATTTGCCTTTCCAAAAGATGATAAACCCACTATTACATTACCTGGTTTTATATTTTCGTTGGTAATCAACCTGTTTTTTGGCCAGCGTGCTGTCATTGTTCCGTTTACGGCTATGGTACGCACCACATCTCCCACATCGGCAGTTTCGCCGCCCATGTAAGTAATATTCACATTATGCGTTTTCATCAGGTCAAAAAACTGCTGGCTGCCATTAATTATCTCGCTCAATACCTCAGCGGGTATCAGGTTTTTATTACGGTCAATTGTGGATGAAAAAATGAGTTGGTCGTCAATTCCCACACAGAGAAGATCGTCCAGATTCATCACAATAGCATCTTGTGCTATGCCACGCCACACACCTGCATCTCCTGTTTCCTTCCAATACAGATAAGCCAAAATACTTTTGGTACCGGCGCCATCGGCATGCATCACATTTACCCAATCAGCATCACCTACCAATATATCAGGATAAATTTTACAAAAAGCTTTTTCAAAAAGTCCTTTATCTAAGTTTTTTGTTGCAGTATGAACCTCTTCTTTTTGAGCCGAAACACCTCTTTTGGAATATAAAGACATTATTTTTTAATATTAAATTGAATAAATGATTCAGGATGCTAAGATAATTAATGCGGCAATAAACCGGTTGAAAAATTATTCCCATTTTCCGCCTTAAATTTGCGGCTTATGAAGATACATTACAATATTGAAGAATTACCTACATTCAAAAATGCTGTGATAACCATTGGCACCTTTGACGGTGTGCATCAGGGGCACAGGCAGGTAATAGAACAACTGAAGCAAGAGGCAAAAAGAGTTGATGGCGAATCGGTTATTATTACTTTTCATCCGCACCCGCGCAAGGTGGTTTCTTCGTCTATTTTAGGTATCAGACTAATAAATACCATTGAGGAGCGCATCGAATTACTGAAACAACTTGGAATAGATCATTTAGTCATCACACCGTTTACCGAAGCCTTTGCCAACCAGCCTCCCGAAGAATATCTGAGAGATTTTTTAATTAAAAAATTTCACCCCACTACTATTATAATTGGATACGACCACAGATTTGGCCGTGATCGTGTAGGTGATTTTGCACTATTGGAAACATATCGCCGGCAATACCATTACAATTTGAAAGAAATTCCCAAACATATCCTTGATAACAACGCCATCAGCTCTACAAAAATTAGAGAGGCCATACTGAAAGGCGACACTACTACTATCAATCATTTGCTGGGATACCACTTCTTTTTTGAAGGCGAAGTTGTTCATGGCGACAAAATAGGCAGAACATTAGGCTATCCTACTGCCAATCTAAAAGTTAAGGACGAGGAAAAAATTATACCCGGGAATGGCATTTATGCCGTATATGCTTCACTTAAAAACAAAAACGGCTCTTATAGCAACATGATGAAAGGAATGATGAGTATTGGCTTTAGACCAACTGTTGATGGCAAAAGAAGAGTGGCTGAGGTAAATATTTTTGATTTTAACAGTGAAATTTATGGCGACACACTTCGGGTATATTTAAAGAAATATTTACGTCCCGAAGAAAAATTCAATACTCTTGACGAACTGATAAAGAAAATTGATTCCGATAAAATAAACAGCCTGAAAATACTATAATTAGCCTTTCTTTTGTAATATTGTTGCATTACCAAAAACTTTTTGTTTATTGGTGAGTTTTATATTTTTCTAAAAACAAACAGCATGTCGGTTTTACCAAATTTAATAACAGATCTGGCCTTAATTTTAGGTGTAGCGGCAGTGGTTACGCTGTTATTCAAATGGATAAAATTTCCACTGGTGTTGGGTTATCTTATTGCCGGAATGTTAATAAGCCCCCATTTCAGATTGTTTCCCTCCATTTATGACATAAGTGATGTGCAGGTTTGGGGTGAAATTGGAGTGATTTTTCTGCTTTTTGGTCTTGGTCTTGAATTTAGCTTTAAGAAACTCGCCAAGATGGGAGGGCCTGCTTCAATCACTGCCGGTTTCGAAGCGGTTGGCATGGCCATTATAGGATATACCGTTGGCAAATTTTTGGGCTGGCCGGAGATGGATAGTATTTTTCTGGCAGCCTGCCTTACTATATCTTCTTCGACCGTAATTATTAAAACATTTGATGACCTCAATCTGACTCATCGAAACTTTGCTGGATTGGTATTTGGCGTGTTGGTGGTGGAAGATATTATCGCAGTTACCCTTTTGGTATTACTGGGAAGTTTTGTTGTAACCCAAGAAATTGATGGTATGCAAATATTTTATACCATATTGAAACTGGTATTTTTTATTATGCTATGGTTTTTATCAGGAATTTTATTTGTACCCTCTTTATTGAAAAAATCTAAAAAGTTCCTTACTGACGAAATATTGCTCATAGTAGCCATTGCAATGTGTTTCATAATGGTATTTTTTTCTACCAAAGCAGGTTTTTCAGCGGCATTGGGCGCTTTCGTGATGGGCTCGCTATTGTCTGAAACTACCAAGGCAGAAAGAATCATGCATTTGATAAGGCCTGTAAGAGATTTATTTGGCGCTATCTTTTTTGTCTCTATGGGTATGTTGATTGATTTACACGTTATTAGTCAGTACATCTGGCCTATACTTATTATTTCGGCAGCCGTTATTATTGGCAAAACCGTAGTAATTGGTACCGGCGCTTATATTTCAGGCAACTCTCTCAAGACCTCTCTTCAGACAGGAATGAGCCTGACACTTATTGGAGAGTTTTCATTTATCATCATCGCTTTAGGAGCAAAATACAATGCCATAGGCGACCACTTGTATCCGGTAATTATTGCTGTATCGGCTATCACAATTTTTATCTCCCCTTCGCTCACTTTATCCAGTACCAAAGTATATAACTGGTTGTATAAACAATTTCCGCAAAGATGGCAGGACAGAATTAACAGATATAGTGTAGAAGCCAGTTCCTTGCGCACAGTAAGCGACTGGAGAAGGGTATTGAGAACTTATGTTATCAATTGTTCTGTCTATTCGGTTATTCTTTTGGCGCTGGTTATAGGCACCACATCCTTTCTTTTTCCCTGGTTGGCAAGCATCAATTTCGAAATTGGGCGAATCACCTCTGTAATATTAACTTTATTACTCATGTCGCCATTTCTCTGGGCATTAGTAATACGCAATCAAAACAGCCAATCTTACAGAAATATTTATTCTCAGAATAAATTTAAGGGGCCCATCTGGGTAATGAGGCTTATAAAAATTCTATTAGGTGTTTTTTTCATTATCTTTTTATTGCGAAGAGTATTTTCTCTGCATGTGGCTTTATATGCGGCTATTGTAATTTTAGTTTTCCTGATTGTTTTCCGACACTGGCTTCAAAAACTATATGACCGGATTGAGGAAAGATTTATAACCAACCTTCATAACCGTGAAATAGAGGCACAAAACGAACTGGCACTGGCAGAGGCTCAAAAAAGAAATAGTAAGTTGGGACCCTGGGATGCGCACATGACCACCTTTGACGTACCTTCCGAAGCTACCCATATTATAGGTAAAACACTCAATGAACTGCAATGGAGAGAACGAATTGGAATTAATGTAGCTATGATAAAAAGGGGCCAGATTTCAATAGTAAATCCGGACAGGGATGAAAAAATTTATCCCGGGGACAAACTTTATATCATTTGCACGGATACTCAGGAAAAGCGTATGGCTGCCATTTTAAGGGAAGACAAACAAAGCGTTAAAAATACCGAAGAGGTTGAAATGAAACTTGACAGGTTCTTTGTAGATGACAATTGCCTGCTCATCAATAAATCAATCAGAGAGGCTGATTTGCGCAACCGGATTCATGGCCTTGTTGTAGGTATAGAAAGAAATGGTGAAAGAATACTAAATCCAGAATCAGACATGCTGCTCCTCGAAGGCGATATTATTTGGATTGTGGGAGATAAAAAACTTTTAAAGGAGCCTTTTCTTAGGCAAAACTAAGGCACAATAATAGTTACAAGTTTATTAAAAAGCATGATTATCAAACAAAAGACACTTTTTTTGACATCTCCAATATCACTAAAACAAACCAAACAACTGCGAATCCACTTTGGAAATAATTTCTCCGAAGTCTTCTTCTTTTTCTGCAAATTTGTTTTTATCCACATCTATTATTAGCAATGGGCCTTCCTTGTATCCTCCGATCCACTTGTTATAAAATTCATTCAGTTTTTTGAGGTAATCCAACCTGATGTTTTCTTCATACTCCCTTCCCCGTTTTTGAATCTGGCCTACAAGCGTTGGTACCGAAGCATTGAGATAAATCAACAGATCCGGTGGTTTTACCATGCTTTTTAATGTCTGAAAAAAATCAAAATAATTATCAAAGTCCCTTTTGCTCATTAACCCCATTTCATGTAGGTTAGGGGCAAAAATATTCGCATCTTCATAAATGGTTCTGTCCTGAATGACAGTTTCAGTGCCATTTTGTATATCTAACAATTGTTTGAGACGACCATTCAAAAAATAAATCTGCAGATTAAAACTCCAACGTGGCATATCTTCATAAAAATCCATCAGATAAGGATTGTTGTCCACATCTTCAAAGTTGGGTATCCATTTGTAATGCTTGCTCAACATTTCGGTTAGTGTCGTTTTTCCTGCCCCAATATTTCCGGCAACTGCAATATGTTTAGGCTTTGATTTTAGTTTAGCCATAGAAACGAATTAAATTAATATTTGAAAAAAGGATGCAATTTCAATAATAATTGCTCTCCAAAATAATCATTTTTTTATTAAAACGCGGTTGCTTTCTCAAAAATATTTCAAACCTATGGTCTCTCTTACTTTCTGCATCGTTTTTTCGGCATTTATAAACGCTTTTTCAGCGCCTGACCTCAGTACATCTTTGAGGTAAACTTCGTTTTCTCTGATATCTTTTGTTCTCTGACGAATAGGTGCAATATAATTTACCATATCCTCTGCCAGTTGTTTTTTTAAATCGCCGTATCTGATGGTACAATTATTATAATCACTTTCAAATTTGTCAATCACCTCTTGATTACAAACCAATTTCATCAAATCAAAAATATTCTGAATATAATCCGGCTTTTCCATATTGGGTTCTGAGGGTCCCTGGTCAGTTTTTGCTTTCATTACTTTTTTTCTAATCAAGTCATCATCATCTGCCAGATACAGTGTAGCGTACTGGTTTTCGCTTTTGCTCATCTTGCCCGCACCATCCAGACTGGGCACTTTGAGCAGTTCGCTGCCAAAGTTAAATGCCTGAGGTTCGGGGAAAACATCGCCATACCGATGATTGAAACGGTTGGCAAAATTCCGTGTCATTTCAAGGTGTTGTTCCTGATCTTTTCCTACGGGCACCAGTTTAGCTCGGTGAATTAAAATATCTGCCGCCATTAACACGGGGTAGGTCAGCAATCCTGCGTTTACATTTTCGGGTTGCAGCCTTACTTTATCTTTAAAAGTGGTGGTTTTTTCCAATTCTCCTTTGTAAGCCAGCATATTCAGATATAAATACAATTCTGCAGTCTGAGGCAAATCGCTCTGACAATAAAGCGCCACTTTTTCGGGGTCTAATCCACAGGCAATATATTCGGAAACAACATGCAAAACATGCTCTTTCAACTCTTTGGTATCCGGGTGAGTTGTGAGCGAATGTAAATCTGCTATAAAAAAGTAACAGTCATATTCATTCTGCATTTTTACATAGTTCTTCAATGCTCCAAAATAATTTCCGAGATGTAAAAACCCTGTTGGTCTGACACCGCTCAATACAATATCTTTTTCTTTGTTCATAAGGTTGCGAAGATAATAAAGGATTGATTATCTGAATTACCGAATTTGTACAAAATCAAAAAAGGCTACCCAAGTGGCAGCCTCTTTTGAAAATACAATAAAAACTGTTACGGGAAAATGCCTAATTGAGTATAGGTGGAAGCTACTTTATTGATGGCTACCACGTAAGCAGCTGTTCGCATATCAGGAATCATAGGATTCCCCTTCCACTCCTCCATTATCTGGCGGGTGGCATTAATCATTGTTTCCTCTAAACCACTGTTTACCAAATCCACTTCATCTGGCCCGTGTTTTATGAACTTTCTATCATCATCGTTCACCTTTTTACCTGTAAGGTTTTCCATTTCTTCCAAAATTTTGCCATGCAGGTTTTCCTGAAATCTCTTTTCCATACGTCCATATCTCACGTGGCTAAGATTTTTTAGCCATTCAAAATAAGAAACAGTAACACCTCCTGCATTTAGATACATGTCAGGAACCACCAGAATACCTTTTGACAATAAAATCTCATCGGCTTCGGGTGTTAAAGGCCCATTGGCTGCCTCACCCACAATTTTTGCGTTTACTCTTGGTGCATTTTCGCCATTTATCACATTTTCAAGGGCAGCAGGAATCAAAATATCACATTCCAACTCTAATGCGTCACCACTTTTTGCAAGATTTTTTGCTCCGGGAAAATTTAATATAGAACCGGTTGATTTTCGATGGGATACCACAGCATCTACATCCAGCCCGTCTTCATTCATAATAGCGCCTTCATATTCGGCAAGTGCTATTAATTTGGAACCGGCAGCCTGAAAATACTTGGCAGTATGATAACCTACATTACCCAGCCCTTGTATTACTATTCTTTTACCCTCTACACCTGTTGTCATTCCTCTTTTTCCCATTTCCTCCGGCATGTTACAAACCTCTCTTAATCCGTAAAAAACACCCAATCCTGTAGCGCCTCTACGACCATTAACACCACCCTGTGATACCGGCTTTCCGGTAACACAACCGGCAGCATCAATGTTGTCGGGATTCATGGCGGCATAGGTATCCACAATCCAGGACATTTCTCTTTCGCCTGTTCCATAGTCAGGCGCAGGAACATCTATTGCAGGACCTATAAAATTTTTCTTTACCAGCTCGGAAGTATAACGACGGGTAATTTTTTCTAATTCATAAGGGGTGTAATCTTTGGGATTGATTTTAATACCACCCTTTCCTCCTCCAAACGGAACATCCACAATGGCGCATTTATAGGTCATTAAAGCCGCAAGCGCCATTACTTCATCCTGATTTACCTCGGTAGAAAAACGAATACCGCCCTTACAAGGAGTTTTGTGGTGCGAGTGTTGCACACGATACGCTTCTATTACCTCAATGGTGCCGTCTTCTCTCTTTAATGGGAAACGCAAGCGCAAAACGGCATTACATGCGCTGATTTGTTCGAGCAAACCTTTGTCCCATTTTGTAAATTGTGCAGCTTTATTGAAACTTTGTTCTACTGCGCCGAAAAAACTGTAGTCTGTTTGTGACATAAAATTTAATTTTTCAAATGAGCAAATAGCAATTATTAATGATTTTGTTTTTCGAGTTTATCAATCTTTCTTTCAATTCTTATCAAATATAAAATAATACTGATAAAAATAATAAGAATAACGCCAATTACCACATAAATCCTTCCATTGCTTCGCAAAAGATTATCTACACCCTGCGCATTTGCAAAAAAAGGGATTAACAACAAATTTAATATATAAATCAGGTACTTTTTCATTTTATAAAATGTTTTTCCTTAATTAAATTAATTCTTATTTTCAGTGTTGCAATCCATACTCCTAATAAAGTCCAACCCACAAAAGCAGGATATTCTATCAGCCTCATTGTGCTGTCCACATCTTTGAAGTTCAAAGCCGGATTTCCTTCCTGTCCAGGATGCAGGCTGGGTAATATACGCGGGATAATCATGATGGTAGGAAACAACATCGCGAAGGCAAATATGTTATAAACTGCGCTGATCTTTGCCCTTTTATCAATATCTGGAATAGATTGACGGAGTATAAAATAGGCAAAATAAATCAATAGTGCAATGGCAGTGCCTATCAACTTAGGATCGCGCGCCACGGTGCTGAACGAATAAGAAGGCGCATTCGGGTCGGCCCAGGTGTAGTTCATCCACAATGCTCCTGTGGCATAACCAATCAGACCAAATAATATTCCTGTGGAAGCGTAATTATGGGCATATATATCATATCGGATATTCATTTTGCTCAGATACCGGATGGACTGTACTACCGAACAGGTAAACAGTGTCATCATTACTGCCCACATACCCACGTGGAAAAAAAGATTACGGATTGTTTCACCCAGGACGGGTAAATTCGGAATTTTCACTAACAGCCCACCAATGATTGTATAAAACAATAAAACCACACAAAGTATCTTCCACCAAATTTTCTTCATACGCTTATATAAATATCGGCCTAACTAAAACACAAAAGTAAGATGAAAGTTTTGTAAAAAACTAAAAATAGAATCCTCCATACGTTTTAAAACATTCATTTAAAAATCTTTAACCTTTTTTCAAATAAATGAAATAATTAGGAAAGGAGTACAATATTTGAAAGATAATTTCTAAAAACATCAATCTCTCCATAAAAACGGAAAAAGAATGACTGATAGTAAACCCACAAGCAAATCCAATGCTACCAATAATATTACATCTACCCAATGAACTGTAAGTGAGGCGCTAAAAGCCGCATTTGACAGTTTCATAAGCAGCATCAATTGTGGAATAATCAGCGGAAAACCCAACACTGCCATAATAGCAGCATTTTGCTGCGCTTTGGCCGCAATTGCAGCCAAAAAGGTAAAAACCAGGCTAAGGCTCCATCCGCCTAAGAGCGCTAACCCAATAAAAGGAAGCAGTTTTTGTACAGGATTACCAATAAAGGCAAAAAACAATATTAAACTCAGAGCCGTCATTAATAAAATAAGCAATGAGTTAAACAGTAATTTGGCTAATACAAAGTGTACCGGAGAAGAAATAGTATAAAAATACAACATCCTTTCTTTGCTTTCCTGCATAAAACTTTTGGCCACTGCATTAATGCACACAAATAACTGAATAATCCAGAACAAGCCATTCCAAACTTCTTTCTCAGGCTCTTCAATGGCCAGGAACAGAACAAAAATGGTGGCTACAATATATAGTAAAATTCCATAAAAACTGTATTGCTGACGCACTTCCAACAGCACATCTTTTTTGAAAAGGGTTAGTATTTTGGATTTATTTAACACTAATTAATATTCGTTAAAAAACAACTTACTCAAGGGAAGGTTTACGATTTTTCTTTAAAACATTGCCGACACCTTGGCTCATAAGCATCCAATGCGCCCAGCATCACCTGCTCTTCATCAGGTATTTTTCGGTAGGAATAATTGGCTATGCTGCCACATTTCTGACAAATAGCGTGAAGTTTAGTAATATAATCTGCTTTTGCCAGCAAATAAGGCATCTGACCGAAGGGTTTTCCGGTAAAATCCATATCCAGGCCGGCTACAATTACCCTGATACCTCGGTAAGCCAGCTCATCACACACATTTGGAAGTTCGGCATCAAAAAACTGGGCTTCATCAATCCCAATTACATCAGCGCCTTGTGCCAATAATAAAATATTCTGAGAATTTTCTACCGGAGTGGATGTAATCACATTGGTATCGTGCGATACAATATTTGTTTCATCATACCGTGTGTCAATTGCCGGTTTAAAAATTTCAACCTTCAGATTGGCAATTTTCACCCTTTTCAGTCTTCTTATCAGCTCCTCGGTCTTGCCGCTAAACATGGAACCGCAAATTACTTCTATCCATCCGCGCCGCTCACCCTTTAAATTTGGTTCTATAAACATTTTTTAACTATTTTATCTGCAAGTTAATTTGTATCTTGCCCAATCCAAAATTTATCAAAAGTAACATAATGGAACGAATAGAGCATCTTATCGAAAAATTATTGGAACAATATCTTGCAAAAGCACCTGCTTCGCAGTTATTGATAACTATTCAAATGATTCAGAATGAAGTAATTGGCAGTATTAAGGAAACTGAGTTATTAGGAAATGAACAGGTTTCGATAATCGTACCCAATGTCCAGAATTTTATTGTAGATGGTAACCAAAGCCAAGAAAAGCAACCACTCATCTTAGAAGAGCCCCAAAAAGTCGTATATGAGTTGAATATCTCTGACGAAAATCCTGATGAAGAAGAAACACCCAATGATGCAGACGAAATATTAGAAGAGGATATAAAAATTGAGGCGCCTGCTGAGTCAGAAAAGAAAATTACGAATCCGGTGCGCCATTCATCCACTCAGGTAGCATTATTGTTCGACGAGCAAAAACCTGAAGTCTTTGACCCGCTTAGTGATGTGCCTACCCTATCGCAACAGGTTCAGGAGGAAGAAAAAACCACTATCAATGAGAAAGCTTCTACTGAAAATGGAGCGCATAGTGAAACCGGAAGAATCAAAGATTTGAAAAAAGCCATTAGCATTAATGACAAGTTTATGTTTATAAACGAATTATTCAGGGGAGATGAAACCATGTATGAACGAAGCATCCGAACCATCAATAATTTTAGCGCTTATGCCGAAGCCGAATACTGGATTAAACGTGAACTGAAAACAAAATTAGGATGGATTCCGGGCGAAGAGGCCGCAGAATATTTTGAAAGTCTGGTTAAAAGACGTTTTCTTTAATCCAAGTCATGATTTTATGGGTTGCCCCTATGTTTTCTTTCACAAATTTACCTGCCGCATTACCGGAAGAAATCAGTTTTTCGTCATCATTCCATAATTCTAATACAATTTTTTTTAATGCTATGTCGGTATCATAACTATATCCACCGCTGCGCTCAACCAAACCAATAGCCTCAGAAAACTTTTGATAATTAGGCCCGAAAATAACCGGATGACCATAAACGGCGGCTTCCAAAGTATTATGAATCCCCGATTTGTTGAAACCGCCGCCAATATAGCTGATGGTGCCGTAATGATAAAGGCGTGACAACATGCCTATATTATTGATAATGACAACATTTTTATCTGCTTCGGGCTCTGTGCCGCTTTTGGAAAGGTTTTCCAGTTCGGAATAAAGAATATGAGCAGGGAAAAGATTTCGTAAAAAGTCAATGTGAGCGGTATGAATTTCGTGCGGTGCAATGATTAACTTAATATCTTCATTCAATCCATCCAATAACGATTTCAGGTTGTTTTCATCATCGGGCCAGGTGCTGCCTGCTACCATAACCTTTTTACCATTTACAAATTTTTCTATCGGTTCTATCGGTTTGAAACTGTTGATAATTTGGGAAACCCTGTCGAAACGGGTGTCGCCGGCAACCGTTATTTTTTCGGCTGAAAGCATTCGGGAAAGATTTTCTTTACTTGAATCATTTTGTACAAAAATATGGCTGAAAAACTTCAGCATCTTTCGGTGAAATCCGCCATACCATTTAAAAAATACTTTAGAAGGAGTAAAAAGCGCCGATATCAAAATGGAAGGAATATTATTATCATGAAGTGATTTCAAATAATTGTGCCAATATTCGTATTTCACAAATATTGCCAGTTGGGGATTTACCGTTTTTATAAATCGGTAAGCATTAGTAGCCGTATCAAGCGGCAAATAAAAAACCCAGTCGGCTCCCTGATAATTCTTTCTTATCTCATAACCTGACGGGGAGAAAAAAGTAAGCAGCAACTTATGCTCAGGGAATTTTTCTTTAAGATTTTCTAATACCGGCCTCCCTTGTTCAAACTCTCCCAAAGAAGCGCAGTGCATCCAGATGATTTTTGGATTACCTTTTACGGCTGTTTCTAATCGCTCGAAGATGTTTTTTCTGCCATCCAACCACAATTTTGCCTTTTCATTAAAAAAAGTGGCTATATAAATGCCTGAAAGGTATATTTTTAGAAAGAGATTATAAGTAAATTTCACTTTGACGGTATGTTTTGGCAAAAATAGCGTTCATTTCAAATTTTAGCTATATCAACCTGATTTATATTTATATCTAGCCAGATAGAGTTTTCAAGGATAAAAAGGTAGAGCCAAATATCAAGGCTATGAAAAATTTACAAAAATATTTTTTACAAACCAAATCAAACTCCAATTTTTTCTTCACCGTTACCTTCCATAACTGTCAACCCAAATTTGATACATTGTTAGCAGAGGTACGAAAGCCAAAATATAATCCATAAAAAACCATCATTTTCTCATCATCACCGGAAATTATAAATATCTTACAGCCTAATTCTCTGATTTGACAGTACAGTCGGAAGCCGGAGTAAGATGGTAATCAATATGGCCAATACTTATTTTCAGTTTAAACAATTTATCATCCGGCAGGATCAGTGTAGTATGAAGGTTACTACAGATGCCTGCCTCTTTGGGGCATGGGTGTCTTCTTGTTTGGAAAATATTAATTCTGTAAAAACCACATTGGATATTGGTTCGGGCACAGGCCTGCTCAGTCTGATGCTTGCCCAAAAAACCAAAAGCGAAATTACCGGTATTGAACTACAACTTGTTGATTATGAGCAGTCTGTACAAAATATCAATGGCAGCCCGTGGAATGATAGAGTTCATATTTTCAATGCAGATGTAAAAACTTTTAACTTCTGTAATAAATATGATGCCATCATTTGCAACCCTCCTTTTTATGAAAATGATTTAAAAGGTCCGTCTGCTGGAAAAAACACCGCACACCACGATAACAGTCTGACAATTAATGAATTATTACAAATAATTTACCGGCAATTAAATCCCGATGGCCGGTTTTACATATTGTTACCCTCAAAGAGGGAAAAATATTTAATAGGTTTGATAGAAAGCCATGCGCTTTTTATCAATCAAATTGTTCGGGTAAAACAGACAGAAAAACACGCATTTTTCAGAATAATGATTGAAGGCTCTTATGAGAAATCTGAAACTATGGAAAAAGTTATCACCATCAAAGAAAATAGTCAATATTCGGCTATATTCACCGCTTTGCTAAAGGATTATTATCTGAATTTGTAAAAAAAAGCCATCCACCAAAAGGCAGACGGCTATCTCTATATTGCTTGCCGAATAAAACCAGATTATTTATGTTTTAAAAAGAAGCCAATCTCTTTCACCACTCCTGTTTTCTGCGAAAATATTGCTCATCCTGTCTGAAAAAGTTGCAACGGCCTTAGGATTTATTTCATTTTCGGTTTAAAACAGACAAACCTGTCTTCTTTATATTTGTTTAATATCAGAAATACAAAAAGGTAACCCATTAATAAAATAATTTTTTCAGTTCGCAAAGGGTTACTATTTTTAAAAAAAAGTATTAAATAGTGCAAAGCTTGAAAGAGACGATACATGATTCGGAGTTGTTGTTACTCAAAGGATTAGCTAAGAGCGATAAAAAATCGGTAGAAGAAATATATAAGCAAAATTACAATCTCATTCAGGCGCTGATAGTTAATAACAGTGGCACCACTGATGATGCAAAAGATATTTTTCAGGAGGCAATGGTGGTACTGTATGAAAAGGCGAGGTCAGGTAATTTTGAACTGAACTGCCAGATAAGAACTTACTTATATTCTGTTTCTAAAAGATTGTGGCTCAAGAGATTACAGCAGAATAGCCGTTTTGTGAGCAGCGAATTTGAAAACGAGGAAAATACGGTTTACGTAGATGAGGATTTGACCGACCACGACCAGAAGGATAACGAATACAAGATGATGCATGAGGCAATTGGAAGTTTGGGAGAACCGTGCAAAAGTTTATTAACTGCATTTTATTTTAATAAAAAGAACATGCAGGAAATAGCAGAGAGTTTTGGTTATACAAATGCAGATAATGCAAAAACACAGAAGTACAAGTGTTTGATGCGACTGAAAAAAATATTTTTTACCCATTATAATAAACAGGAATCGTGATGCAAGAACATGACAATACCTTTTTGATAGAAGCTGTAGAACGCTACATCATGGGCGAAATGAGCCCTGATGAACGACTATACTTTGAAAACCTGCGAAAATCAGACAGTGAAATTGACCAGATGGTGGTGGAGCACACTTTGTTTATGCAAAAAATGAACCGCTACAACCAATGGCAGAAGTTTCATAAATCACTGAACGAAATACACACTAACCTTTCCGAACAAGGTAAAATTGATTCCATCAGACTGAAAGGAAAGGCTAAGGTGGTCTATCTTTACAATCGCTATAAAAAGACGGCAGCCATTGCAGCATCCATTGCTGGTATCACCACATTGCTGATTACCTCACTGTTTTTGGGTTTTTCTCCCAGAGCGCCACAGTCGCAGGTTATTAAGTTGAGCAACGACGTAAAATATCTTGCCAACAAAACCCACCAGCAAGACAAAGAAATCAATAACCTGAAAATGCAAGGCACTGAAAATCACCCGGCTGTAGAGATTCCTTACACAAAAGGCGGCACAGGATTTATGATTGACGGCAAAGGATACTTAGTAACGAATTACCACGTTGTGGAAAAATCGAAAAATATTGCAGTACAAAATTCCACAGGGCATGAGTATTTTGCTAAAATAATCTATACCGACCCGTCATTGGATATCGCTATCCTGAAAATTGATGACCCTGAGTTCAAACAACTACCCAACATACCTTATTCGTTTTTCAAAGGTCATTCTGATTTGGCAACCTCTGTTTTTACTTTAGGGTTTCCCAAAGAAAAGGAAGACATCGTTTACGGACAAGGTTTCCTGAGTTCCAGAACCGGATATAATGGCGACACCCTGAGCTGCCAATTGCAAATGTCGGCCAACCGCGGTAGCAGTGGAAGTCCGATTCTCAATCAGAGTGGTGAGGTAATCGCTATCCTGAATGGAAGGCTGAAAGATGCCGAAGGCGTGGCTTATGGTATCGAATCTAAAAACATCTTCAAAGCATTGAACGAACTGAAGAAACAAAATGATGGAGACAGCGCTTTGAACAATCTTAAACTGAATTCAAAAACCTCATTAACCGGCCTGAGCCGTACCCAGCAACTGAAAAAGATTGAAAATTATATATTCATGGTAAAAGTGAATTAAACTCATAACTACCTTTAACCATTCTAATATAACACGCCACAGTCAACAGCTGTGGCGTTATCAATTTTAATTTTAACCCTATTATAATCATAAGATATTTTATCTTTATCGCTGGCATGAAAACTTTCGGAACTATTTTATTTCTCATAATTTTCGCATTTAGTAGTTGTACCACTTATTCACAAAAACCCAAAGTGATAAAAATTGCTGATGGTGACAGTTTCACCGTATTGTATCCTGATAAACATACAGAGCGTATCCGTCTTCATGGCATTGATTGCCCTGAAAGAGACCAACCATTTTCAAAAGCTTCCAAAAAGTTCACCTCCCAATCAATATTCAATAAAGAAGTAACCCTTGTAAAAAAGAGTACTGACCGGTACGGTAGAACGGTAGCCCTGGTTTACTTTAATGACAGTATTCTTTTAAACACCGAATTGCTCAAAGCCGGGCTGGCCTGGCATTTTACCCGTTATGATAAAAATCCGGAATGGCAAAAATTAGAAGTAGAAGCCCGAAAAAACAGAAAGGGCCTTTGGGCTGACACTCAGGAACCGGTAGCTCCCTGGCTTTGGAGAAAGAATAAAAATAATTAGTGAAAAATTTATACTTTGATTTCTTTAATTGGTTCTAAGACGTTTTATATGACCATTGTCGCAATGCGCAATAATTCCAAACTCTCACAATCCTTCAAGAACCCTTGAACTTTTATAATCCAGCTTCCTTGGGATAATTAAAAAACATAAAAGCAAATTTGTGATTTTTTTCGACGTGAAAGCAGGTTACATTGCAAGATGCCATAAAAAAAATCGCTAACTATCATATTGATAATCAACGATTTATTAGTTGTCGGGGAGACAGAACGAGTTTTTTATTTACTTAAATTACCTTATTTTAGGTTATTAATACTGAATTTCAGGAACTTATAATTTATATTATTTCAAACTATGTTAAACTAAATAAGCCAAAATTAAAGAAAGTAAAAAAAAAATGACAACAAAAACGGAAACAGAACGATTTATTTTGTTTCTTTATGGCATGAAATTTAATACACGAATAAACATAAGAAAAGTAAAGGCAGCCACGCCGCAAAAATTGCATCTTGTTTGTCGGTGGGGTGGCATTAAGTTTGTTTATCCAACGCCCTATAATGTTTCCCCTAAACATTGGAATAATAAAGCCCAATCAGTAAGGAACGTAATAGACGTGCCAAACAAAGACATTATTAACAGCTATCTAAATGCTATCAAAGGCGAAGCGTTAAGGCTTTACACTTTGACCACCGCACAACGGAAAGAACTAACCGCCGCCGACCTGAAAAAAGGTTTGGATTTATGGAACGGCTATACAGAAAAAAACGAAATACGGTTTTTCATTGACTACTTACAAAAGTACATTGACGAAAGCCCGCAACGAAAAAACCCAAAAACGGGGCGTTTCATTGGGCGGCGTACTATTCAGGAGTATATAACTACTAAAAAAAACCTGATAGAGTACGAAAGAGAAATAAAGCAGCGTATGACCTTTGAAAATATTAACCTTTCAACTTTGACAGGCTTTTATGATTTCCTTGCTTCGGATAGCAAAGATTTTGCGCTAAACAATATAGCAAAGCACATTGATAATTTTAGACAGTTTTTAAGGGCAGCACAAGCGGACGGATATAAGGTAAGTAATGAAATTTTAGATACTAATAAATTTAAGGCAGCACGGGAAAAAAGCCAAAATATTTACTTAAATAAAAGCGAACTAAAAGCGTTATCAAATTTAGATTTGAGCGCAAAACCAACCCTTGACAGAGTACGAGATTTATTTTTAATTGGGTGCTATACCGGATTAAGAATTTCAGATTTTAAAGACATTCAACCGCATGAAATAAAAGACGATTTTTTGAACATCATTACCAAAAAAACACGGCAAAGGGTGGTTATTCCAATAACGGACGATTTAAGAGCGATTTTTAAAAAGTACGACGAACACGCTCCAAAACCAATAAGCGAACAAAAACTAAACAAGTATATTAAAGAAATTGCCGCCCTTGCAGGTATCAATGAAGAAACCGAAAAGCAGCAAACAAGACACGGAAAAATAATTGCTGAAATTGGTGAAAAATGGCAGTTTGTAACAAGCCACACCGCCCGCCGTTCCTTTGCTACCAACGCCGTAAAATCAGGTATTCCAATAGCCCTAATAATGGCAGTTACCGGACACACTAAAGAGGGTACTTTTTGGAAATATGTAAAACTTAGCCCGATGGAATACGGCGAAGCCATGAAGCGGTATTTATCGGATTTAAAGAACAATTAAACAGTGTTTAAAATGGGATTGCAAAGCATAAATATAGATAAATACATTAGTTGGTATCGGGATTTATCGGAAAAAATAGAATACGTTAAAAATAACGATTGGAAAATTAATCATTATACCGTGTTGAGTTATGAAATTTTTGTAAGAGGATTAAAGAACAAAGACAGCAAATTGAATGCACTTTGGGAAAAAGCCGCCGATAATCGGGTAAAAGAGATATTAACAGCAAAAGAAGCAGTAAAACAATATTTAAATGAAATTTGGTTTATTCCTACTCTTATTGATTGGGCGGTTTTTGATAAATTGATTACTCTATTTTCCGATAGCCTAAAAGAGTTTATCAATACTAAATTGAAACAATCAGCGAAGCCGGACAGAGATATTTTACAAGATGAATTAAACCGGATAAATGAAAAAGAACAGCCTTTTAGGGAGTACGCTATGGGCGGGATACCTGTTTTAAAAATTGAAATTGATAAAAACATATTTTCAAAATGGAGTATAGGATTTGCCGACTTTGTAAGCGACTGTTATTTTGCAAAATGGTTGCAAAATAGACTTAACGAATTAGGCAAGGCAAAGGAAGCGAATTTAACAAAAATAAAAATGATTTGGGGCGGCGATAAATGGCAATTATCAGAACTAATAAAAGCCCTTTCATTGACCGCCCTAAATGGGTATTCGCAAACAGAAATAATAAAAATGTTTGAGCAAATTTTTGAGGACAAACACGGGCAACCGCTCCAATTAGCCAAAAGGCACAATATCAATTTAAACGAATTGCAGTACAAACAAACAAATGAAACGTTTACTAAAGTATTATATCAGGCTTTCAATAATTTTATTTCCGACAAATTACAATAATAAATATTAAACAGTTATTTGGTTGTTATTCAATTATTTATCCCGTATGCTACGCCGTAACTTACGGGTTTTTTCTTACCCTTAAACCGTTCTTTGACCTATCATTTTACAAATTAAAAAGATATGGACACGAACAAAGAAATTTTAAAAATTGAGGGTACAAATTCAATTTCATTTTTAAATGAAATTGAGCGAATTTTTAAAGTTACCGCCGCAACAATCAACCCGCCAAAAGAGGAACAGCCGGAATTTATTACACGCCAACAGGTAGCCGACCTTTTCGGGATAACTTTGCCAACCGTTCACGCATGGATGCACGCCGGAATTTTAACAGCTTACAAAATTGGGAATAAAACACGTTTCCGAAAAAGCGAAGTTTTAGCAGCTTGTAAACCCTTGAAAAGCCCGAAACATGGATAAGGATTTTTTAGCGGGGTTTGTGGTGGATTTGTTAGATAGGTGGGCAGTTTATGAGATAACTAAAGATATTGATTTATTTCTACCCACCATTAAGGACGGCAAAGCCACATATCAAAAACTAAAAGAAACCACCGAACACGACACCACCAAAGAACGGGCGTTTATTAAATGCTATGACAGCTTGAAAGCAGCATTTGAAACCGGAGACATCAGTCCGGCGGCAAGGGTGGAGATTTTCGATTTGTTGGATAAAATAAGCTCCGGTTTGATATTGTGATTGACGGCGTAAACATATCGGTAAACGTACCCAAAGACAGTCCTATAAAGGATTGGCATTTATGGGAAACCCTTGTAAATGCAAAAACATGGCAAAGGGTAACAGACCACTATATTGGAAATTTTAGGGGGCTTGATATGAAGCTAACAGACAGCAAAAGCGGCGGTTATCGGTTTAATATTGCCGGAAGCCTGCACAAATACGCCAACGCTGGACAGCACAACGCCGACCGCTTCACGTTTGACAGGCTGCAAAATTCAGTTAATAGCCTGTCATACATTACCGGAATTTCAGAAAATGAGTATGAATTAAACGGGCTTGAAATAGGTTTGAATATTCCTTTAAACAAGCCGCCAAAAAGGATTTTAAATAATGTAGTAAGTTTTGGAAACAAACCCTTTGAAGCCATGAATAAAAAACGTTCTGGCTTAGGGCTTGAATGTTCTTTAAGTCAATACAGCGTTAAGATTTACGACAAAGGGAAACAAAGTAAAAAGCAAGGGAATATTTTGCGTTATGAAGTGGCAATAAATAAAATGCAGTTGGTGGGCGGGTACGATATTTCAACCCTTGCCGACCTGACAGCGCCGGAAAAGGTTTACCCGCTTGTTGCCCTTATGCTAAATGCTGCAAACCGGATTATTTGGACAGATACCGCCGCCGACCTTAACCGAATGACCGACAGGCAAAAAAAGAAATGGTTAGCATATAGCAACCCGAAAACATGGCAAGGCTTCAATAAAGACAAAAAAAAATATCATTTACGGCAATGGCAAAACCTACTTTCAGCCTTTGGCAATATACCGGATTTACATAGCATGATTTTAGCGAATTGGAACGGCTTATTTGAGGGGTACGAATTGCCGGAAATTCAGGAACGGCAAGCGGAAAAATTACCACCTTTTTACCCTTTATATGGACGGTAAAAAAGAGGTATAAACACAACATAAATACACCACCTGAAAGGATTAAAATAAATAATAATATGAAAACCATAAAAAAGTTTGAAATTCAAAAAACCAACAGGCAGCGTTTTTGCCAAAGTTGCGGGGCGGATATTTCACACCAACACTTACAAAGTAAATTTTGCACCGCCCGATTTGTAGGCGAACAAAAGGCGAAGCAATGCCGCAACAAAGACAGTAACAGGCGGTTAGCATTGAAACGTAAAATAAAAAGGGCAATGAACAAAAACCGATTTTTAGCTATCAGTTACAAAGACAGCACGGGCGCAACCTATACCGATATTTTGCACCCTAAAGAAATTCATATTACTAAAATTTGGTTGGATAGGGTTCTATCCATTGAAAGCATACCGAAAGGACACGAACCGCCGGAACGATTGACCGGACAGAAAGCCAAAGAGTTTTTAAAATCAGTAAACCAAAAATATAAAAATCATGGCAGTAATTAAGAATTTTAAAAAGAAAAATAAGGCAATAGAATTGCTGAAAGAAGGAAAGAAGGTAGGGGCAATAGCAACGCTACTAAAATCAAAAGAAACAACAGTTAGAGATTGGGTTAAAGACTTGCCCGAATATGAAAGCAACAAATACAGGCGAACCAATAAAAGCGTTTTGAAAAGGCAAAAAGATAAAGTGTTAAAGTTATATTTAGAGGGGCTTTTTAATAAAAATGAGTTAGCACGACAAACGGGGGCAAGCGTTGGAAATGTTAGGGTATGGGTAAAAAAGGCTTTCCCTATGTTTGACCCAAAGGCAGCCCAAAAAAAAGCAATAAAAGAAATGTATTGTACTGGTAGATATTCAGCTATAGAAATAGCGGCGTATTTCAATCTTAACGCACGAAAGGTAAGGCGGTGGATAAGGGAAACCGTAGGCACTGGCAGTATAAAAAGAAAATTAATATATCGGCTACACACTGGAAGCCCGTTTACAGTTGAAGAAATATCTACTCTTATAGGTTGCGAAAGAACAACGGTAAACCGATATATTAAAGAAAAAAGAGAAAAGGACGTATTAAAAACGTATCAATAGAACCAAAAAAGTACTTATTAGGATTATGGAAACGCTTATCAGGCTTGAAATAGAAGTAAAAACAAGGGGCAAAGCTAAAGCGTATAAATACCGTTCAAAAGGTAGATTTTAAGCTAAAATTTGCCCTTTGTTCACGCCGGAAAAGCAGCCATAAAAGCCGAAAAAAGTATATTTTAATAAACCAAACGCCCGTAGGTTGCGGTTTTTTAATACGGGCGGTAAATATTAAACCCGTTCAAATATTAAAACGTATTGACACAAAAAAAAGCGACATCAAAAAAGTAAATTTACTTACATTTAAAAACAGTAACGACAATGAAACACAAAAAACAGCACACAAGCGACAAAAACGGGTCAAATTTGGGTGATATGCCTAAAGGGGTAATTAAGGTTTACCGCTATCATTTAAGGGGCTTAACGAGCAAAGAAATAGCAAAACTTTCCGGCGTTTCGCTTCGGACGGTGCAACGCTGGAAGCAGCAATTTAATTTTGATAAGTTGGCAGCCACGCCGCCGCCTGAATTGGAAACCATACAGCAAAAAGCGGTAAAAATGGCAAAGGTTGGTTTGTCTTATTCAGAGATAGGGCGCAAGCTAAAACGCTGCAAAGCCACAATTTACAATTATATCAGACAGGAAAGAGCAAAGCAGCCGGAAAGCGAAGTTGGGGAATTACCGGAATAATTTGTATTTTTGGCGTTCCTAAACTTACACAAATGACACTAAACAGAAATTTACCCTTTGTTATGCTGGGCTTATCCGAAAGGCAGCCAACGCCGTGTAAGGCGTAGGACAGCTAAAGCAAAGGGATTTTAAATTTTTTAAATTTATATATTATGAGTACACAAACCAAAGCACGGGCGGCAAAGCAGCCGCAACAACAAAAAGAAGTTGAAACGGGTATAACGCAAATAGCCAAAAGCCATAACTTAGATTTTTGGGAGGCGTTTGAGAAACTAAAAAACCAAACCTTGCTACAAATTTTAAAAGTTTTAGAGTTGAATTTAACGCTAAAAATCAGGCTTATGAGTTTATTTTAAGAAATGGGCACCTTGATAGCTTTAGCCGCTTTTGTAATAAAAATTAACGGCACTGCTGGCAAAGCTCCGGTAATGATACCGCAACCGCTCCGAATTGGGGGCGGTTTTTTTATGTTTGAAAATAGGGTTAAAAATGGGTTTGAGTTGTTACATAACGACACTAAAAAAATGCAAACTATTGATTTATAGATATTTCAGTTAGACTTTATTTGGTTTGTTGTTGTTTTTGTTGTCCTTTTTTTGAAAAAATACCAGAGCTCCGGCAATGATACCGCAACCGGATAGGATTTATTTTAGAGCTTCATTTACTCCGGCTGGTGTTGCTTATCAGGATTACGATTTCAGGACAACCACGCAAAGGACAGGTACCAGAGCTCCGGCAATGATACCGCAACCGGATAGGATTTATTTTAGAGCTTCA
>ENA-UOUJ01000511-UOUJ01000511.1-activated-sludge-metagenome-genome-assembly--contig:-NODE-511-length-25726-cov-17.279070_pt1 | contig 25726 bp, 23 predicted proteins | sample MGYA00249839_ERZ747224 | MGnify/ENA primary metagenome ERZ747224 (study PRJEB28782, sample SAMN03220277) | activated sludge metagenome | biome: wastewater; feature: sewage sludge; material... | reverse complement strand
TCAGCAATTTAAGCAAATAGCAGGTATCAGAAAAAAATATTATTCCCTGAGGATCAGCCCCTTCCTCTTCAAATAATAGCCACAGGCATTTTGTTACCCGCCCCGAAGAAAAAAATATTCTCTAAAAAACTTTGATGCTTCCATTAATTTTATATTATTGCAGGCTATCGTGCATTACGACTAACAGACTGACAAATGAGTAAAAAACAATTATATACATTAGAATATCCGGTTCGCTGCTCTCCCTCTATATTATATGAATTTCTTTCTACCCCCGCAGGGCTCCAGGAATGGTTTGCAGATAAGGTTGATGAAAGAGATATGGTTTTCAGCTTTACCTGGGAAGGCTCTACCGATAAGGCGGAAGTGCTGGAAGGCGAGGAAAATAAATTTATCCGCTTTCACTGGACACAGGCTCCCAAAGAGGAATACTTTGAATTTAGCATTGAGAAATCCGAAGTTACCAATCAAACCATACTGGTAATCAAGGATTTTGCTGAGAAAAAAGAAGTGGCCGATCAAAGCCGCCTCTGGGATTACCAGGTAAAAGAATTATTTCACCGTATAGGTGCATAGGCAGTTTACCGGAAACCCAGGGCCCTGATGATATTGAAAAAGCTTTCCGTAAATTTCTGCTCCGCTTCTTCCCATTGCTGCAGGGAAAAATAAAACGCCAGTTTCATGAAAGGCATGTCTTTAACAATAGCATGCAAATCGTGCGGTACGATGCCGGCAATGGGCGCATGCGTGGCAGGCGCATAATGATGCTGCCATTCATCGCCGGATACCTGCATATGCCATCCGTGCTGCTTTAACAAGGCTGCATTCTCAAAAAGCGCATTTTCAAAAAGCGCTTTATACCGTCCCTTCAGGTGCAGGGTAATACTAAAATCGTTTCCCCATAAGAACATTGTGCGGATGGCAAAAATATCATCCTTAGTGAAATGCGTCGGATAATCCAGTATCACGTAGGGCAATCCCTTATAATTTTCGCCACGTGAAATTTTAGGATGTTTCCTGATATCACCTGCAGAAAAAATCTCCGCAGACAGCGTCCCATAGCTGTTCGCCAGCAAACCAAAAAAGCCTGATACTTTCTCAATAACACGGTTCTTTGTTAAAATGACACCCTCATCAGCAACCAAACGCAGTTCATCTGCCGAAAACTGTATTTTTGCAGCATCCATCGGCTAAAGTTATAGCAGTAAAAAACAGTAAGCGCAAAAACCGTGATTAAAAAATTAGACAAGCTTGTTATTAAATCCTTTATTGGTCCGTTTATCGTTACTTTTTTTATCACCCTGTTTGTTCTGGTACTGCAATTTTTCTGGAAGTATATAGATGACCTGGTAGGGAAAGGACTTGACTTTTTTACGATCCTGCGCCTAACCAGTTATGTTACCGCCACCGCCGTGCCGTTAGCATTGCCCTTAGCCGTACTTATATCGTCTATTATGACATTCGGCAAGCTGGGTGAAAGCTTTGAAACCGTAGCCATCAAATCGGCCGGTATACCACTCCTGCGCTTTATGCGTCCCTTATTTATTATTTCTTTCCTCATTTCCATAGTTGCCTTTTCCTTCTCTAATTACATTATTCCTGTGGCACAGCTAAAGTTCCAAACGCTGCTGTACGATATAACGGTTGCAAAGCCGGCCTTTAACCTCAAGGAAGGGGTGTTTTTCAGGGAATTTGAAGGCTATACCATTAAAATCGGAAAGAAAGATAAGGACAATACCACTATCCATAATATTATCATTTTTGAAAGAAATTACAATCTGCAGGATAATATTATTATTTCCGAACATGGAAAAATGAACATTAGTGCTGATAAAAAATTCCTTGAATTTTACCTGGAGAACGGATGGCGCTATGAAGAAAGAGGCCCTTCTTATACCATTAATACAGATTATATAAGATTGGGTTTTAAACATTATAAAAAGGTATTTGACCTGAGCTCATTTAAAATGATGCAAACGCCCGACAGCCTTTTTAAGGATAATTTCAGGATGCTTAATGTAAGGCAGCTGGATAAAACCATTGATTCGTTAAAGAAAACAGCCGGAAGCGATATAGAAAAGAAAACAGACCGCGAGGTGGGCATCAACTATACTTTTGTGCGGCGTGAACTCCTCCCCCAGAAACAGGCATATCCTGTTGCAGAAAAGGTGGATGCCACTGCTATTCAAATCAGGGAAAAGAACAGCCCGCTGCCCCAAAAACAACCTCAATACGATCTTAAAAATAACAGCGTAGTATTGGCGTTGCAGCCACCTGAAGGCATAGGATACAACCGGCTGCTTCCTGACTCAGCCAGAAAAACAGTAATGAGCAGGGCTATTGACAGGATAAGCAGTCAGAAAAACAGTCTTGATATTATTGCAGAAGAAGCCCGGATGAAGCAAAAAGACCTCCGCTTTCACCTTATTGAATGGCACAGAAAATTTTCATTATCTTTTGCCTGTGTGGTTCTTTTTCTAATTGGCGCGCCGCTGGGTTCTATTATCCGTAAAGGAGGGATGGGCATGCCTTTGGTAATAGCCGTTATTTTCTTTCTTATTTTTCATCTGCTTAATATGTTTGGCGAAAAATTTGTGCGGGAAGATATTACTTCCGCTTTTTTCGGCATGTGGCTTTCTACTATGGTACTCCTTCCCATAGGTATATTTTTTACCTATAAGGCCATGCACGACTCGCAACTGTTTAATAAAGAGTTTTATTACCGTTTTTTTAAAAGCATCAGCCTGCTTGTTAAAAAAGTAAAAAAATGACGAACTGGAAAATCATCGGCTTTTTTTTTGCCGGAACCATTTTTTTCCTGCTGCTGCTTCAGATACAGGGAAAGCAGCTTGTTACCCCCTTATCTCCTTCAGGCATCCTGTCGCTGGAATTCAGCTACAGGTCATCGCATACCCAATCTATAGTAAACGCCTGGGAAAGCACACTGCGGGGCACATTCCGGATTAATATGCTGCTGGATTTTTTGCTCATCCCTTTTTACGGACTTTTTCTCTATTCCACCTGCGGGTATTTTTCTGTTCATTATCAAACAGGGTGGGCGCAGCGATTAGGCGTATTGCTCGCTTTTGGAAGTTTGCTGGCAATGTTTTTTGATATGATAGAAAATATTGCCATGAGCTTTTCTGTTCATTTTTCCGCCACTGCTTTTACTTCTGCAGTTACTACCACCATGGCCGTAATAAAGTTTTTACTGATAGGCTTAGCGCTCGTGTATATCATTCTTTCTGCAGCGCTTATGCTGTTTCGCAAAAAACAGTATCCCAGCGCTTAATTGGCTCAGCCTTTGCCAGAACCTTCCAGTAACGGTTGGACCAGCAAAGGCTGATATATGACTTGCAATGCGATTGCAAATATAAAGCGGTATGTTACATAAGCAAAATGTGCTTCACAAAAAAAATGTAAAATTAATTTTCAATACCGGAATGAGCAACAACCCGCTTTAAGCATAAAGTTTACCATACCGGGTATAAAAAAAGCACCTAATTTCGTTATACATATTTTTCACCTGAAATAAAAAGATCATGCAAGCATGGAAGGAGTACCAGCAAAAAAATAAAGACCGTTTTTTGAATGAATTACTGGACCTGTTACGCATCCCTTCTGTAAGTGCCAACAGTGCCCATAAAAAAGATATGGTAACCTGTGCCGAAGCCGTTAAACAAAGCCTGCTTGCAGCAGGTGCAGATAAAGCGGAACTATTCGCCACAGAAGGGCATCCTGTGGTATATGGAGAAAAAATAACTGATCCGGCCAAACCAACCGTACTTGTATATGGTCATTACGATGTGCAGCCTCCTGATCCGCTCGACCTGTGGAACAGCGGGCCTTTTGATCCGGTGATCAGGGATGGAAAAATTTTTGCCCGTGGTTCCTGCGATGATAAAGGACAATTTTACATGCACGTTAAAGCATTGGAAATATTAGTGAAAACCAATACCCTGTCTACCAACATAAAATTCATTATTGAAGGGGAAGAAGAAATCGGTTCTCCTAACTTAGCCAAATTTGTTGCTTCACATAAGGCATTGCTAAGCGCCGATGTAATTCTTATCAGTGATACGGCAATGATCAGCATGGACAATCCTTCCATAGATATAGGCGTTCGCGGACTTTCTTATATTGAGGTAGAAGTATCGGGGCCTAACCGCGACCTGCATAGCGGCGTATACGGCGGCGCCGTTGCCAACCCTGTTACCATGCTCGCAAAAATGATCGCTTCCTGTCATGACGAAAACAACCACATAACCATTCCGGGTTTTTACGACGATGTGGTAACGGCTACCGCGGAAGAAAGAAAACTGATGGCCGAAGCCCCTTTTGATGAAGAAGCATATAAAAAAGACCTGGGGGTGAGTGCTTTGTGGGGTGAAAAAGGATATACTACCAATGAAAGAACCGGCATCCGCCCAACACTGGAGTTAAACGGTATATGGGGCGGCTATACAGGAGAAGGTGCAAAAACAGTTTTACCTGCAAAAGCACATGCGAAAATTTCCGCCCGGCTGGTACCCAACCAGTCATCGGCAGATATAACCGCCAAATTATTACAGTACTTTAAACAGATTGCGCCCCCCGGCGTAACGGTAAAAGCAGAAGAACATCATGGCGGCGAACCTTATATGACGCCTATTGACTCACCGGCCTACAGCGCAGCAGCCAGGGCCATTGAAACTACTTTTGGCAAAGCGCCTGTTCCTGTTCGTGGCGGCGGAAGCATTCCTATATGTTCGCTGTTTGAAAAAGAACTGGGAATTAAAATTGTGTTTATGGGATTTGGATTAGACAGCGACAACCTGCATTCGCCCAATGAGAAGTTTGATATTTTTAACTTTTACAAGGGTATCGAAACCATTCCGTATTTCCACCGGTACTTTGCAGAACAACGATAGCGTTACAGGCAATGCAAAACATGACCGTGCAGCAGCATATTTGACAACCTTAGAAATACATACCGGCAACCTGCTATTTGACAGCGTATGAGAATTTGGTCTGTTCATCCAGAATATTTAGACACCAAAGGACTTGTGGCCTTGTGGAGGGAAACTCTACTCGCCAAACACGTTCTTGAAGGCAAAACCAAAGGTTATCGCAATCATCCACAGCTTGACAGGTTTAAACAAACGGACAGTCCGCAGGATGCAATAGATCAGTATCTGGCTTCTGTTTTTGAAGAATCCGCCAAACGAGGCTATAGCTTCAACAGAAATAAAATAAACTGGAATTTTTCACCTGTGTCAATGCAGGTTACAACCGGACAATTAGAATATGAAACAACCCATTTACTCAACAAGTTAAGAACCCGCAACGCACTTAAGTTTATAGAAGTGAGCAACAAAAAAACACTTGCTCCTCATCCTATGTTCAATGTTGTAAAAGGCGAAATTGAAAAATGGGAAATTATTCAATAAAACAATCCTTACATCAACCGGAAATCATCTCCGTCGAACAATCCTTTATCGCTGAGCTTCAGGTGGGGTATAACCAGTAGCGCCATAAAAGATAAGGTCATATAAGGCGCAGACAAAGCTGATCCAAGCGCTTTGGCCGCTTTGTCCATCATCGCATAGCGTTCAGCTACGCTGTAGCCGTCCTCCGTACTCATCAGGCCTGCCACCGGAAGTGGTAATATCATGCTTAGCGGTTCGCCGCTGCCGGGCGAAGACGCCCACAGGCTCACCCCTCCTTTACACTCAATGATCTCATTCACAGCATGGCATATAGCTTCATCATCTGCTCCAACAGCAACAATATTATGACTGTCATGCGCAACCGAAGAAGCTATGGCTCCTTTTTTTAAGCCAAAATTTTTAATGAAGGCTTTGGCAACAGGAGCATTGGTGTAACGGTTAACCACTACTATTTTCAATATATCATTTCGCGTATCCGGAACCGATACCGGATGTTCCTGCAATAATTTGTTGGTAATAAGCTGACCGTCCAATGCTTCTATTACCGGTAATAAAGCATTCGTTTCTGCAAAGGAAAAATCCTGTACTGTTTTCTTTTTGCAGCTAAAATTATTGATCACTCCGCTGTTCACCCCCGGTTGCACCAGGCTCTTTCCCTTATTTGCTACCAATTCACCCTTTACCCAGGTTTGCAGCACTTCAAAGCGGGTTAAGTCTTTAACCAGTATAAAATCCGCGCCGTCGCCCTCGCGGAGCAATCCCACGTTGAGCTGGTAATGTAAAACAGGATTTACACAGGCCGCCCTTAATATTTTATATACGTCTATTCCTTTGCCTGCTGCCCTCGCACATAATTGATTAATATGCCCTTCAACCAGGCTGTCGGGGTGCTTGTCGTCGCTGCAAAACATCATCTTTTCCGGGTAATCGTGCAACAGATCAATTAAGGCTTCAAAGTTTTTAGCCGCGCTTCCCTCTCTTATCAGGATATGCATGCCGTATTGCAGCTTATCCAATGCTTCTTCTCTGGTAAAACATTCATGATCCGTTGAAATGCCGGCATCAATATACTGTTTAGCCTGTTCGCCCCTGAGGCCCGGCGCATGCCCGTCTACAGGCTTATTAAGCGCATGCGCAGCAGCAATCTTTTTCATTACACCGGCATCCCCCTTTAAAACGCCGGGAAAATTCATCATCTCGCTCAGGTATTTAATGTCGTCTTTGCGCAGCAGCCTTTCAATGTCATCAGTATTTAGCTCTGCTCCGGCAGTTTCAAATACAGTAGCCGGCACACAACTGGGAGCGCCAAAGAAAAAATGGAAAGGAACTTTTTTGCCATCACTGATCATGTATTCCACGCCTTCCATACCACAAACATTAGCTATTTCATGGGGATCGCTTATGGTGGCTACCGTGCCATGTACCACTGCAAGCCTTGCAAATTGCGAAGGCACGAGCATGGAACTTTCAATGTGAATATGTGCGTCAATAAAACCCGGCAAAATAAAAGGGAGATCAGGATCATCTGCATCCTTTATTTTTTGTATTGCCTGTATCCTATCCCCGGCCACAAAGATGATCCCGGGGTATGTGGTTTGCCGTAAAACATCCACAACCCGGCCCTTAATTTGATTAGTACTCGTCATATGATCAGAAATTAATGATCTGATGACAAGTTAAATGATAAACGGAAAATATAAAGAGCCCGGAAACACTTATTTTTGGCGCAAATCATTAAAAACAGATCAATGAAAAAATTAAAACTCGCCGCACTGACTGCTTTTATAAGCATCATGGCTATACATATACAGGCACAAACAGTAGATGAATTACAAACCAGCTATATTAAAGCACTGGGAGGTAAAGAAACCCTGTCTTCATTGAAAAATATTTTCGTTGAAGTCAATATGGAAGTAATGGGCATGCAAATGCCGGCTAAACAATGGATAATTTACGGCATAGCCTCCCGCCAGGAAGTAGCATTCCAGGGACAAAAAATGATCACCTTTATAGCTAAGGATAAAGGCTGGATGATCAACCCTTTAATGGGCAGTACAGAAGCTCGGCCCATACCCGATGATGCCATAAAGGCAGCAGAAGGAACGTTAATTGCAGGAAGTGAATTAACGGATTACAAGACAAGAGGATTTACCGCTGTTTATGAAGGAAAAGACACCGTTAATAACATAGCAGCACACAAGATCATATTGAGCAGGGAAAACTATGAAAGTACTTTTTACCTGGATCCAAACAGCTATTATGTGATTCGTAATGTTGTAAAAACTGAAGTAGATCAGCAACCGGTTACACAAACTACTGATTTTTCGGATTACCGTAAAACACCGGAAGGCTTTGTTTTTGCCTATAATACTATAATAAGCAATGCCATGGTAGGAGAAATAAGATCCAGCATCAGTAAAATTGAGATCAATACCTCACTTGATATTAAAGCGCTGGAGCAAACGAATTAACGGATAGCTGCTATTCATCCCGGGGTAACAATAGTGCTTTAGCTTAAGATGCTTTCCTGTGCTCATTAAAGCCGGGCGATGTGGATGCAACGATCTTTGAGTGCAGCTCTTCGGGCTTAAATGGCTTGGGCACATAATCATTAAAGCCTTTACTGAGCAAATCTTCCTTTATGTTTTCATAAGTGGCCGCTGTAAAAGCAATAATAGGAATATAAGGGTGTGTTTTTCTTATTTCCGCAACGGTTTGCGCTCCATCCATTTCGGGCATTTCGAGGTCAATGAGTAACAGATCGGGCTGATGCTGGTGAAAAAGCGCCACTGCTTTTACGCCATTTTCCGCTTCTATTACCTCCATATTCCATTTTTGTAAAAACCGTTTGGCAACGATCATATTGATAGGATTATCTTCCGCCAGCAACACCTTTATTCCCTCCAGGCTGGAAAGTCCTTTCAGTTTATTTTCATCAACATACGATTTCTGCTGCCGGGCAATTTTAAAGCTAAGCGTAAAATAAAAGGTGCTGCCAATACCTACATTGCTTTCCGCCTGCAGATTACCTCCCATTTGATCAACAATTTTTTTGCTGATTGCAAGCCCCAGTCCTGTACCGCCAAATTTTCTCGTTGTTTCAATATCCGCCTGGGTAAAACTTTCAAATATCTGCCGCATCTTATTTTGTGCTATACCGATGCCGGTATCTTTAACCGCAATATAAATATCAGCCTGCTCGCTCTTCTGTGCAATCGCTTTTACCTCAATCGTAATCGTTCCTTTTTCCGTAAACTTAATAGCATTCGCCACCAGGTTATTCATTACCTGTATCAGCCGCATCTCGTCGCCATATACTTCCAGGTTTGCATTGTCATTAACATCAATCTGAAGCAACAGGTTCTTAGCCGCAATAGGAGCGGCAAAAGGAGCCACTACTTTTTGTAAAAAAGCCTTCATATTAAACGGTGCATTTTCAAGCACCATTTTTCCCGCTTCTATTTTACTAAAATCAAGGATATCATTTACCAATTGCATCATGTGTTCTGAAGAATATTTGAGCACCTCAAAACTTTGTTTTTGCGAAGGCAGGTACTCTTCATGCAATATGATGTTGGTAGTGCCTATAATGGCGTTTAAAGGAGTTCTGAGCTCATGGCTCATGTTCGATAAAAACCTGGACTTTACCTGAACCGCTTTTTCCGCTTTCTCCTTGGCTTTTAATATTTCAAACTCGGCAATTTTGATTTCAGTAATATCCAGGATGCTGATCTTACAAAAATGATACTCCCTGTGCGAGAAAGGAACAATGTTTACATACGCGAAAAAAGGCGTATCATCCTTTCGTACAAAGTCCATATTGCCATACCACGGAGATTTTTTGGTAAACTGCTGCCTGCCCTGTACCACTATATGCTCTTCCATTATATTGCCCAGGAGTTGTTTGGCAGACGTACCCACTATCTCTTCTTTACCTGTTAAGCCAAACACTTCAATGGCCTTTTTGTTGCAGCCGGTTATTACCATGCGCTGCGTATCAACAATAAATACGCTGTCTAACGAGGTATCATACACGGTATCCTTGAACCTTGTTTCATCCAGCAGCTTTTCTTCATTGATTTCCAGGGTTTTTAAAATATAATACGTAAAGCATGCTGTTATAACTAATGAAAGACTAAGATTAGAGCTGAATAAAGCGCTGTATTGTTCCGTGCTGATGGTTTGTACATTGCTTACATAAGGCGCCACAATAAAAATTAATGCCGCGGTAATAAAAGTTACTACGGAAGTCAGGATCAGCTCTTCATAATTCTTGCGAATATCAATAACAAAGATCAGCGCTAATAAAAACGGGAAATAGTACATATGCTCTCCGGCCTTTAGACCTTCTGCATAGCTTATGGCAAAGAGGTAGAGATTAATGGTAATGATGCCCAGCACCTTGGCAAATACCCGTTTACCATCTTTATTTAAAAAATAACATACCGACAATAAAATGATAGAGGTAATATTAAGGGAAATGCTGATATACAGCCCATGCACAACATTCATTATTACGGAAATGAGGTTTACGCCTATTCCGAAAAAGATAAAAATGATGAGTCGTTGTACCTCCTTATTTTCTTCATGTCCCTTTGCAGGATCAATGCCACTGTTTAAAATACTGTAACAAAAAGATACTAATTTATCTAAAATGTTCGTTTGCATAAGCTGAGATGATGATTTTACCGCATTTATATATATTCAACGCAAAAGGTAAAACGCCTTTATGCTATACAAATTGTGATCATGTATAATGAAGATCAGAAAATAGTATTCCATTTTTCATCTGAGCTGGACATCGCATTTCTGCAGGAATTATATAGTGACGACCTCCAGCAGGCGGAAATGGTTTTTGAATCTTCCGTTCAGCAGCTCCGTAACGAACAGCAGTTGGCAGCATCCAGGTTTCACGACGGGGATATACCCGGGTTGAAAAAAGTAATTCACAAAATGAAGCCCCTGTTAGGGTATATAGGCATGAATAAGCTCATGGAGGAATTTGCAGCATTTGAACAAACCTGTATCCGGTCTGCAACCGCAGCAGAAGCGGAAGAGGGATTCCATCATATAAAAGCCATAACGCTTGAAGCGATAAAAAAGGCGGAAAGAGAAATTAAACGGCTGAAACAGCACAATACCCAATAGCTATGAAGTATCAAAGCATTATTGTAGAAGATCTCCAGGTTGCTGCAGAATTCCTTAAAAGGTTCTGCGAAAAATCGGGAGTAGTAGACGTTGCGCATCATTTCCTCAATGCAGAAGACGCAATGCAGTTCCTGAAAGACAATGTAGTAGATCTTATTTTCTTAGATGTTGAAATGCCCGGCGCCACCGGGTTTGAACTGTTAGATCAACTGGTATATACACCACAGGTAATTCTTACCACTTCAAAAACCGAATATGCTTATGATGCGTTCCAGTATAACGTTACAGATTATCTTAAGAAACCATTTACCTACCAGCGCTTTTTAGAAGCAGTACAAAAAGTAAGTAAAAAAACAGAGCAGATCAATGGCGGCTCCGAGCAGGATCACATGTTCATAAAAACGGATGGCAAGCTGATCCGGCTGCACAATGATGATATTCTCTTTATTGAAAGCATGGGCGACTACGTTAAGTTCATCACTCCTGCAAAAAAATACATCACCCACAACACCATCAAAAATTTAGAAACCAAGGTAAACCCGCAGGTGTTTATGAAAGTACATCGCTCCTATATTGTAAACTTTACAAAGATCAACGATATACAGGAAAACGTTTTATTCATAAACGGCAATATGATACCCATCAGCAAAACCCATAAATCGGGTGTGATGCAGAAGATCAATATATTGTAACCGGGAACGCCTACGCTCCTTTTTCAAACATTTTTTTGGCAATCCTTGCATCATGCCCGTAAATATCATCCCTGAAATTCAATGCTCCTTTTGAATCTACCCAGGCGGTAAAATAGCCAATAAATACTTTTACCGGCTCTTTCAGCGTAACATATTTTTCTTTACCGCTGTTCATAGCCGCAGTTATTTTTGATGCGGTCCAGGCACTGTCGTTGCGCAAAAGAAATTCAGCTAATTTCCGGGGTTCGTTTAAACGTATGCATCCATGACTGAACGCTCTTCTTGTTTCACCGAATAAGCTTTTCTGGGGCGTATCGTGCAGGTAAATATTGTAGCTGTTGGGAAACAAAAATTTTACTTTGCCAAGTGAGTTGTTAGGCCCGGGCTTTTGCCGCACTATGGGTATTGTGCCCGAATAACCGGTGATTTCCATATTATGCCGGGCAATATAATTTTTATTCTTTTCCATGCCGGGCATAATTTCATTTTTTACAATGCTCGCAGGCACATTCCAGTAAGGGCTGAATACAACATACTTCAGGTCGCCGCTAAAAACAACGGTATTGTGCTGTGTAGTTCCTACCACCACATTCATACTGAATGAAAGGCTGCCATTTTCAAACACGTGCAACTTAAAATCGGGAATATTCACCAGCAGATAGTCGCTGTTTATTTCCGAAGGAACCCATCGCATTCTTTCCATATTAATCAGCATCTTGCGGATAGCAGCCTGCGGCGACTCATTCATTTTACGAAGTGTGGCAGCGCCTATAATGCCATCGGCCTGCATACCGTGCCTTAGTTGAAATTTTTCGACCGCCATTTTTAAGGAGTCTGTAAATAACCACGAAGTATCCGCTGAGCTCATATCCTGCAAAAGCAATAACCTTTGCTTTACAGCAGCGATCACGGCCGCGGTATCACCCAACTCCAGTTTCTTCCGGCTGGTAACAAGGGGCTGCCATTCCCTTTTTTTTTCTATAGCATAATAGTCCAGGAGCTTTTGTTTCAGGCGTTGGTAATAAATGTTTACCGGCTCATAGCTGGCAACCTTTTCACCCTTATGGGCAATAAGTGAATCCAGCAAGGCTACTTCGTTTATTTTTTTACGCGGGATATACCATTTCAGATCGTTGCTGTTTAAATTACTATCTCCCTGGTAAGCCTTTTCCGCATAGCGAAAGAACTGGCTGGTGAGCGACAATTCCGCTTTTAACCGATTGGTATCGCTTAAAGGAACAAAATGTCCCCCGGCTTTCAGGGTATCAAATACCTGTTGCAATATCGGGTTATATAAGCTGCTGTCTCTGCTATACGATATATAATCGCTCTGCAAATTTAAAAAATTGTAAGCCTGCTCAGCGGGACCATCATTAAAAAACCAGGCGTACTGATAATTGCGTGCATTATAAAAGCTGCGGAACCGGTTGGCTATGCTGTCTGAAAATGGCTGCTGCTGAATATAGTGTTCCAAAGCAATACTATCGAAGAACAGTTGTGTATATGCATTAGATACGGTAATGGTCGTGTCTCTTTCCTCCACTACAGGCGTTTCATTCTGCCGGCTGCGGCAGGACAAAAAAACAAAACATAGCACCATCATCAATATAATAAACTGCTTCATATCTGAAAGTTAAAGATACCAGCAATTAAACATCACTTTCCTCGTCAGTTATATCGGGTCTCCTCTCCTTAGTTCGCTGTACAGCTATTTCATAGCGCCAGTCGGCTATTTTTTTCGGATCGCCGCTGAGCAGTATTTCCGGCACCTTCCACCCTCTGTACTCAGCCGGACGTGTATAAACCGGTGGTGCTAATAAATTATCCTGGAATGAATCAAAAAGCGCGGAAGTTTCATCATTCAAAACACCCGGCAACAAACGCCCGATAGCATCTACCAGAATGGCAGCAGGCAGCTCGCCGCCGCTTAACACATAATCGCCTATTGAAATTTCCTTCGTTACAAAATGTTCCCGCACTCTTTCATCAATGCCCTTATAATGGCCACAGATCAGCAATAAGTTCTGTTGCAAGGAAAGCTGGTTGGCCGTTTTCTGGTTAAATTGTTCCCCATCGGGAGTGAGGTAAATGATTTCGTCGTAAGTCCTGCTTTTGGATAGGTGCTCAATGGCATTCACCAAAGGCTCGCACATCATTACCATACCCGCCCCACCACCATACTGATAATCATCTACCTGTCCGTACGCATTTACAGCCCATTGTCTTAACTGGTGTACACCCACATGCAGCAATCCCTTGTCTCTCGCCCGTTTCATTATGGAATGCGAAAGGGGGCTTTCTAATAATTCCGGCAATACGGTAATGATGTCTATGTGCATACCGCAAAGATAGAGGCAGTAATCCCAAAAATAAAGCATGTCCTATTATTAAGCTCATTTGCTTTTCCTGGATTGAAATTTTATCGCGGGATCTGCAGGACATCTTTTTTTAAAGCTCAACCCGGCTTAAGCGATATTCAATGCCGGTACTATTACATTATTCGCTCATTTTACTACTTTTGCCGCACGTATGAATACCATTAGCAAAGTACTAACTGCCATTTCTCTTATAACCATTTCTTTTGCCCATGCACAGGAAATAGAGCTAGACCCCATTACGGTAACCGCTACTTTAAGCCAGAAAAGAGCTTCGGAAACCGGAAGAAATATTACTATAATAAAAGGAGAACGCATTCAAAATCTGCCGGTACATTCATTAGATGAGCTGCTGCGGTATGTACCTGGCGTAGAAATACAGGCACGCGGGCCCATGGGGTCGCAGAGCGATATTGTGCTACGCGGCGGAACGTTTCAACAGGTACTGGTAATATTAGACGGCATGCGGCTGAACGATCCCAACACCGGCCATTTCAATAGTTATATCCCCATCGCCCCGTCTGAAATAGAAAGGATTGAAATTTTAAAAGGCGCCTCTTCCGCCATTCACGGCGCCGATGCGGTAGGAGGCGTAATATATATTATTACCAAATCATTCGCCGCGAAGCAAAACCAGGAGCAAACCCATATCTCGGCAGGCGTTTCGGCAGGTGAATATGGCTTCCTGAACACGGATGCCGGCTTTTTTTACAGCAAGAATAACCTGAGCATCGGCGGCGGCGTATTAACCAATAATGCAAACGGCGTACAGCAAAGAGGTACCAAAGGCTTTTTTCACAATACCACCGCATCCGTTTCGGCCAATTACCATCTTAACTCCAACTGGAATATTGCCTACCGTACGGCGTACGATAAGCGGGATTTTTCGGCGCAGAATTTTTACACGCCCAACCTGTCCGATACAGCAACAGAACAGGTTACCTCCCTGTGGAATCAACTCAGGATAGGCTATCATACAGAAAAACAAAGCCTTTCATTAAACGCCGGCTTTAAACAGGTGAAGGATGATTTTACCTATAACAAGGCTTCCGCTCCCAATAAAAATATCTCGCAGGTATTCCAGGCGCTGCTCCTGTACCAAAATCAGCTCAGCTCAAAAACCACTTTGGTTACCGGAATGAACTTCCAGCAAAAAGTCATCCGCTCCAACGACAGGGGTAATCACTCCCTGTATATGGCATCGCCTTTTGTTTCTGTTTCGCAGCAAATTGCGCAACATTTTGTAGTACGCCCTTCCGTACAATTAGTGCTGTTTGAAAAAATTCCTGCCGAGTTCGTTCCCCAGCTTGATCTTTCCTATAAAATCAATAACTGGCAGATCCGTGGCAGCGCGGGAAAAACGATAAGAGATGCTGATTTTACCGAGCGATATAACAATTATAATAAACCCAGTATTCCCAATGGACAGCGGGTTGGGTATCCCGGGCTTAAAGCGGAAAGGTCTTTTAGTTATGAGGCTGGTGCCGATTGGTTCCTGCAGGATAAGCTGAAGATTTCCTCCACCTTTTTCCAGCGCTTCCATCAGCGCCTGATTGATTACAGCAATACGGAATATGGCGATATGCCGAGAAAAGAAAATCTTTCGCCTGCGGGAGTATACGCTTTAGCAAAAAATATAGCAACAGTAAATACTTCCGGCTTTGAAACAGACATACAATACCTGCACACCTTAAATGAAAACCAAAGCATTAGCGCGTCTGCCGGCTTCGTATGGCTCAACAGCAAAAGCAGCGATACAGTTCCGTCATTTTACATTTCCTCACATGCTAAATTCTTAACTAATTTTTCTTTAGTCTACCAGTGTCATAATCTTACTGCAAGCCTCACCGGCTTGTATAAACAAAGACAGGAGCAATCTGCTTCTGCCATTCAGGCCAACATAACCCCCGATTATTTTATAATGAATGCCAAAATAGAATACGCATTCTTTCATAAGTCATTATCTGTTTTTGCGCAGGCGGATAATATTTTTAACAGGCAATACAGCGATCTATTAGGCACGCCAATGCCCGGCAGGTGGTTGATGGGCGGCGTAAAGTGGCAATGGAAGAAGAGTTTATAGTTTATGGTTTGAGGTTTATAGTTTATTCAACCCTGCGCCCTAGAACCCGTACCCTGCAACCTGCACCCCTCACCAGCCAATACCGTAATCCTCACCGTGGTTACTGCTGCCGCCCCATAATGTTTTATGCTTCCAGTCGAAGTAAATAGCATTGATGGGGCCGGATGTGCGGTCTTCGAAGTTGAGCTTATATCCTTTTCCGGTTAATTCTTTCCTGATCCATGGCGGCGTATTGCTGTTGAGCAGCAAGCTTCCGGGCCTTGGTTGGCGATCGGCATTGCCGGTTCCACCGAGCGATAGCCATAACTGGCTGGTGTTTACATTAGCAGCTTCAGTGGCTTCCTGCACCGTCATGCCAAATTCCACCACATTCAAAAAAAACTGCAGCAGGTTCTGATCCTGTGTATCGCCGCCCTGCACAGCAAACGACAAATACGGCTTTCCGTCTTTCAATGCAAGGGTAGGCGTTAGCGTTACTCTCGGCCGTTTGCCCGGCGCTACTACATTAAAGGGATTTAATGTGCTGTCGCACACAAAGCTCTGCATGCGCTGGCTCATCCCTACGCCCGTATTACCGGCTATGCAGGCTGGTATCCATCCGCCGCTGGGTGTTACCGATACCACCCAGCCTTCCGCGTCTGCCGCTTCAATTGAAGTAGTGCCCTTCCATAACCTGTCTTTATACATCGCTTCTTCTTCCGGTGAAGAAAAGAATTGCACAGATGTTGTGGCATCGTGTGCCGGCATAAAATGTTCACGGGTTTTATTGTTGCCTGTATCGGCAATAAATCCCCTTTTATTTAAAATATCAAGATATGGGTTGGCTTTGTTTTCGTAAGCATACGGATCACCAGGGCCTGCACCGGCGTTGTTATAACCAGCATGAATAAGTTGCACCCTTGCTTCGGCATAAGCTTTCGACAATAGTCCTTTCATAGGCTCTTCAGGTGGAAAATAAGGATCGCCATAATAAAAATCCCGGTCGGCGAATGATAGCTGCATGGCTTGTGTTATCGTATGTATATAGTTAGCAGAATTATAACCCATACTTTTCAGATCAAAGTTTTCCAGGATGTTCAATGCCTGCAGCATAACCGGTCCCTGCGTCCACTGCGACAACTTATACACTTCGATACCTTTGTAATTTACTGCTAAAGGTTCCTCTATCTTCACAGTCCATTTCGCCAGGTCTTCAGTGGTGATCAACCCGCCCTGCTCCCGGCATCCTCTTGCAAATTCGGCTCCTACATCTCCTTTATAAAAGCGGTCGTATGCTGCATATATCGCTTCCTTCCGGTTCTTTTTTTTCTTCAGCGCCTGCTGTTCTGCTTCCACCAGCTTTTGCAGGGTTAGCAACAGATCCTTTTGCACAAAAACTTCTCCTGCTTCAGGTGCTTCCCGTTTTTCACCTGCATAAGGAAGAAAAACTTTTTTTGAATAGGGCCATTGCTTAATGCGCTCCTTGTTTCTTTCTATGCTATTGGCAGTTTGCGCTTCCATAGAATAGCCTGCCGCCATTTCCATAGCAGGCTCCAGCACTTCTTTCAGGCTCATTGTGCCGTATTCGGCAAGCATGGTGCATAACCCGCCGGGCGTACCGGGAGTAACCGCAGCTAAGGGTCCGAATTCAGGAGGGAATTCCATTCCCCTGCTTTTAAAAAAGGCAGGTGTTGCTCCTGTTGGCGCCACACCCAGCGCATTGATCCCGATCACTTTCCCTGTTTTGGGGTTATAGATGAGCGCCTGCGTTTCTCCGCCCCAGCTCAATACATCCCACATGGTACAGGTTGCGGCCAACATGGCACAGGCCGCGTCTACCGCATTGCCGCCCCGCTGAAAAATTGCTGCGCCTGCCGTGGCGGCTAACGGCTTGCCGGTAATAGCCATCCAGTGTTTACCATGTAAAGGAGGTTTTTGCGTAGACTGTGCCTTTACATAAACAGTGCAGCAAACAATCATCAGACAGCTTATTGCATATTTCATATGCTTATGGTTTTGTTTTTAAAGGTACAGCATCCCTGTGCTCAAAATATTAGAAAATTCCGCGCTTTGCTAATTGACAAACTCCACCAGCCGCAACACTTTGAAACACTTATATGACTTGTAACCTTTATTATCTATCTTTATTACCCTTCCTCATAAATGCTTTAATATGAAAAATGTATGTCTTGCATGGGCTGTATTGCTTTTGTTTGCATGTAACCCCGGATCAACGGATACCCCTGCCGCAGGCGTATTTGTAATACAAAACGTGGCTGTGATTCCCATGGACACAGAAACGGTGCTTGAGCATCAGGATGTATTTATTGCTGATGGAAAAATTGCAGATGTAGTACCAACGGCAGAAAAGGAGCCTGGCAAAGATGCCCTGATCATTGATGGCACAGGTAAATTTCTTATACCCGGACTGGCAGAAATGCATGCCCATATGCCCCGTGGAGAAGATACAGCCGCGATGAAAGATATACTGGAGCTCTTCGTATTAAACGGGGTTACCACTATTCGTGGCATGCTCGGCGATCCTGTGCACCTCGAATTAAAAACACAGCTATCAAAAGGAGAAATAACAGGCCCGCATTTTTACGCGGCTGCTCCGGGATTATCGGGCGGCACGGTTAAATCGGTAAAAGACGCGGACAGCCTGGTAAGAAAATACAAAAATGAAGGATACGACCTGCTTAAACTTTTACCCGGACTTACGCTCGAAAATTTTAATGCTATAGTGAAGACTGCTAAGGAAGTAAACATTCCTTTTGCAGGTCACGTTTCCTACGATGTAGGCATATGGAATGCCATTGCCGCCGGTTATGCCTCTGTTGATCACTTGGATGGTTTTGTAGAAAGCTTAGTACCGGGCATTGAAAAAATACCAGAGAATAAAAGAGGATTGTTTGGCCTGCACATCGCTCGAAAGGCCGATCTTTCAAAAATAGATACGCTCGTTAAAGCCCTCAAACAGCATAATATTTGGGTGGTGCCTACAGAAGCGTTACCGGAAAGGTGGTTTACCCCACTGAGAACGGCTGAAGCTTTCAGCAAAGACCCGGAAATGATATACATGGATGAGTCCGTTGTAAACAACTGGGTGAAAGCAAAAAATAATATCATGGCCGATCCATTATATGATTCTGCAGGTGCAGTAGCGCTGATAGCGTTAAGAAAAAAAATACTGAAAGCCTGCAGCGATAATCATGTGGGTATAGTATCCGGTTCCGATGCACCCCAGGTTTTTGATGTTCCCGGGTTCTCATTGCACCAGGAGCTGAAATATATGGCCGATGCCGGGCTTACCCCTTTTGAAGTATTACAAACCAGTACCGTAAATGCCGCCGCATATTTTAATAATCCCGGATCAGGAGTTATTAAACCAGGCGCGGCTTCCGACCTCGTATTATTAAATGGCAACCCGCTCAGTGATATTACCCAGACCACCAACATTGCCGGCGTACTGATGGGAAAACAATGGTTACCCGGAGACGTTATCGCTCAAAGGTTGGAAGCGTTAAAAGGAAAAATAAAACAATAGATCACTCTTTCATCTGCATCATACCCCAAACTGCCGCAGGTGATGATCCATGTGCTTGTATGCAGCAATCCCCCATTCCCGGGTAGAGATATTCCCAAAGGCGATATGAGAAAGCCTGATCGGTTGTTTATATTCGGGAAATTTTTTTATAAGTACAATAAACTTTTCTTTTTGCTCTTCAAACTTTGAAGTTGCTATTTTCCCGATGGTTTCTTTCTGTATATCTCCTCTGATACCCTTCTTAAAGTAGGGCGCAAGATACAACGCAATGATCCTGAGCAGGTATTGTTTGAGCGTAGTTGACCGTTGAGACGCTACCGGCTGAAAGATCTCTTCATTGCACAGGTTAGCATGCAGCAACATTTCGGTGACATTCATTTTTCCCCACCCTGCTTTATTGCCAGGCTGAAGCTTCCTGGCTCTTTCTATTATGCTGTCTGCTGCTTCTTGATATAAAAGATTCCTTTTCATTTTGATTTTTTTTTTGATTTATGAGGCAAAATTAAAATATAGCTTCCCGCTTCTTATTAACAATTGTAAAGATTTTGGCAGGTTTATTTCATAAGGCGTTTCCTGATGCGGCTTAATGACACAGCAGTAATGCCGAGATAAGAAGCTATAATATGATGAGGTACACGAAGCAGTAAGTCTCCGTGCTCTATCTCAAATTTTCTGTACCGCTCTTCGGGGTTATCAAGTATAAATGACGACAACATCAATTGTGCGCTGATAAATCTCTGTTCTGCCACTTTTCTGGCAATAATGTGCATTTTAGGAACTTCTTCATACAACTGCTGGAGCCTGCTGTAGCTGATCACCAGCAGGCTGCATTCTTCAAGCGTTTCTAAGGTTTGTATGCCCGGAGTTTGCCTCAAAAAACTTTCATAGCTGCTGGCAAAAAGCCCCTCTTTAAAAATATATCCGGTAATTTCTTCTCCTGCTTTGGTATAATACAATCTTACCAGCCCTTTTACAATGAAATACAACTCTTTTGCTGTTTTACCTTCCTGTGACAACTGAAGTTTTTTGGGTACCTGCCTGAAAGAAAATGCATGCTCAAGGATGTTTTTTTCTTCAATGCTAAGGGTTGCCAATGGCTGCACATACCGGTATAAAGGTTCAAACATATAAGAATGTTAAGGGCAGGGATAAAGTTATCTTTTTCACCCTAAAAAAAATAACGGGTGTTACTATATTTTTTTGCCTTTGTTGGTGTTCCCATTCTTCATTCTTTACACGCCCCCGCCTGGTGTTGTCACCAGCGGGTAACCAAAATTAATAAGAGGCTGTCTTAAAATTTTACAGTTAATAAAGCCCTCACTTCTTTCATATCTCTGCTGAATCAGATATTCTGCTCGAAGTATTGAAAGGGAAAATAAAACAATAATATCCCATACAAATACAACCATTGATATTTTGGACTTAACTGCAGTGCTGCTATTGCGCTATACTTGCCACGTCTACCTGCCCGGGCAGGCAGGCTCGCTTCTGCTGTAGCACTAATCTCCCCAAAATATAAAAGGCCATTTTAATATTCAGGAAATTTCCTGCTTTTTATTACGTTTAGGGTATATAGTCCCTGAAATGTATGAGTAAATCTTTTGTCAAAGAACTACAGGAGTTGGTAGCCGCCAATATCATAACCCCGGTTACCGCGCAGGAAATAGCTGATTATTATAAACACAGGGAGAAAGACAGACCCAACAGGTTCTCCGCAGTGGTTAACATTTTGGGCGCGCTACTGGTTAGTTTGGGCATAGTGCTGGTAGTGGCGCACAACTGGGATGAACTGGGAAGAGCAGCCAAAACTTTTTTTGCTTTCCTGCCATTGGTCATTGGCCAGGGCTTATGCCTGTATGTGCTGCTTAAAAAGAAAAGCAACATTGCCTGGCGCGAACCGGCGGGCGTTATCCTGTTCTTCGCTGTTGCGTCTTCCATATCACTCATCAGTCAAACCTATCATATCAGCGGCACCATGAGCGGCTTTTTACTAACCTGGATGCTGCTTTCCATACCGATTGTTTATATTTTGCCCTCTTCCATTGTAGCATTATTATACATTGCAGGAATTACCTGGTATGCCTGCAACACAGGATATTTTAACTATTTGGATAATGCGGTTCCTTTTTATTACTTGCTTTTGCTGGCCCTGGTTATCCCACACTATTACTCATATTTAACTCATAAAAAAGAAAGTAACTTTTTTCATTTGCTCAACTGGTTGCTTGTGCTGTCTGTAACGATTGTACTGGGAAGTTTTAGTGCCGGACAAGACAGGAGCGAATGGGTATTTACGGGATATCTTGCTTTGTTTTCAGTGTTTTATCTTTTGGGCAGGTTGAAAAATTTTAATGACCAAAAATTATTCGCTAACCCTTTTTTAATCGTTGGAACATTGGGAACAATTTTCATCCTTATGTTCTGGAGTTTCGACTGGTCGTGGACAGATGCCTACCGTTATTCGGACATTAACCGGCCATCTCTATATTTTTCTCCGTTTCTATATATCACTATTGCTATACTGATTATTGCAGGATGGCTTATATTATCAGGCTACAGGGCTGCTAAAGATATCATTTTCGATCCCGCCGGTTTTTCGGGCTTTGTTCTGCTTATATTGTTGCTGGCGTTCCGGAACATGCCTCATATTGCTGTGCTGCTCATCAACCTCTGGATACTGTTCCTGGCTGTTTTCTTCATTCGTAAAGGAGCTTTGCAGGATCATTTGGGCATATTGAACTTTGGCTTGTTAATTATAGCAACTTTGGCGGTTCTTCGATTTTTCGATGATGAGATTCCTTTTATTTGGCGTGGCTTTTTCTTTCTTATTACAGGTACTGGCTTTTTCGCTGCCAATTATATGATGGTTAAAAAAAGAAAAGCGATCACCAAAAAATAATTTTATTATGAAGCAATTTGCGATTGGAGCATTTATCATTATTGCTATTGTACAATGGTTTGTGCCCCGAAAAATGATATGGGATAAGGAAGCCGTATTGCGAAAGGGGAAAATTTTCAATTTCCGTACCGAACCGGTGGATCCCTCGCATCCTTTTAAGGGAAGATATATTGCGCTTTCATTCAAAGAAAATGAGTTTATAACCACTTCTCCGGATTCGGCCCTCTTCAATTACGGGAACGCTTATGTGCTGCTTGAAAAAGACAGGGATGGCTTTGCGAAGATCAAAAGTATAGTGAAGCAAAAGCCGCATGCAGAGACCGACTATGTACAAGCATCCATCAGCTATATTGACAGGAAAAAGGATACGGCGGTCATTCACCTGCAATATCCTTTTGATGCATTTTATATGGATGAATTTAAAGCGCCCAAAGCAGAAATGGCATACCGCGAAAGCACCAGGGATTCAACCCAAAAAACCTATGCGGTAGTAAGTATTCTAAACGGCGATGCGGTAATAAAAGATGTAATGATCAATGATCAATCTATACGGAAGGTAATCAGGCAAATGAACAGCTCAAAATAAAATGGATCATCCTCGCTGTTCACAATATCCCTCACCCTTCCTCCTCTCTTTCTACCTGATCTTTTCCTTCACAAGTGCAACTACTTTATCAATAGGCAGTCTTTCCTGCGTCATGGTATCCCGGTAGCGGATGGTAACGGTATTATCTTCTTTGGTTTGATGATCTACCGTTATACATAACGGTGTACCTATGGCATCCATACGGCGGTAACGCTTACCAATAGTATCCTTCTCTTCATAAAAGCAATAAAATTCATCCTGGCAACTTCTCATAATATCCCTTGCAATTTCAGGCAGACCGTCTTTTTTGGTTAAAGGGAGTATGGCCAGTTTTACAGGCGCTATTTTAGCAGGGATCCGCAGCACGGTGCGGCTGTCGGAAGACCCGTCTTCCCTGGGAATCGTTTCCTCTTCATAAGCATGAGAGAGCACAGACAGGAACATCCTGTCTAAACCAATGGATGTTTCCACTACATAGGGAACATAATTGCCATAGGGCTTGCCGGTTGCTTCATCAATATCATTATCATAATACTGCAGCTTCTTTTTGCTATACAACTGGTGCTGGCTTAAATCATAGTCGCTGCGGCTGTGTATGCCTTCTACTTCTTTAAAACCTATAGGGAATTCAAATTCAATATCACAGGCTTCCTTAGCATAATGGGCCAATTTAACATGATCGTGGTACCTGTATTTCTCAGCGGGCATACCCAGGCTCAAATGCCATTGCAGTCTTGCCTGCTTCCAGTATTTATACCATTCTCCTTCCGTACCAGGACGTACAAAGAACTGCATTTCCATTTGCTCGAATTCCCTCATCCTGAAAATGAATTGTCGTGCCACAATTTCATTCCTGAATGCCTTGCCGGTTTGCGCAATACCAAAAGGGATTTTCATGCGGGCGGTTTTTTGCACATTCAAAAAGTTTACAAAAATGCCCTGTGCCGTTTCCGGACGCAGGTAAACCATATTGTCGCCCTCATTTTCGGAAGCTACAGCGCCAAATTCGGTTTTGAACATCAGGTTAAACTGGCGTATGTCCGTCCAGTTGCCGGTACCGCTGATGGCGCATTTGATTTTATTATCCTCAATCAGTTTTTTTAACCCTGCAAAATCATCCACAGAAAGCAGCCTGTCCATTGAAGCCAATAAAGCCGCAGCCGCTTCCCCAGACAGGGTTTCCGCATGTGCTTCAATTAAATGATCTACCCGGTATCTTTTTTTGCTGTCTTTATTATCAATCATAGGGTCGCTGAAATTATCAACGTGCCCCGATGCTTTCCAGGTGGTGGGATGCATGAAAATAGCCGCATCAATACCTACAATGTTTTCATGCAACTGGGTCATACTTTTCCACCAGTAGTCGCGGATATTTTTCTTTAATTCGCTGCCCCAGGGGCCGTAATCATACACAGCGCTCAGCCCGTCATAAATTTCACTGCTGGGAAATACAAATCCATATTCTTTGGCGTGTGCTATAACCGCCTGAAACTTGTTATTATCGTTGGTTGCCATAAGGGCGCAAAGATAAGAGATAAGATGAATTTATGAAGAAGGTATCAGGAGCTATCAGCCTTCAGCTATCAGTGACAGAGTGGTAAGTATTACCGTATTACCCTATACCCTACACCCCTACACCTTATACCTGTGCGTGCAACCTGCAACCTGTAACCTGTAACTTGTTACTATACCTTACAAGCTTTCCTGTAATCATTTTTTTGCAGCCATTGCAGCACCTTATCGCGCTGATCACCCTGAACAATGATTTCGCCGTCCTTTACAGCTCCACCTGTGCCACAATAGTTCTTCAATTTCTTTCCCAATGCTTCAAGATCATTGCTGCTGCCTTTAAACCCGTATAGGATGGTAACTGTTTTCCCCGCACGGCGCTTTGTATCCAGCACAATTCGTAAAGGTTGCTGCGCCGGGGGTAATGTACTGATATCGGCACTTTCTTCTTCAAAAGAAAAGGACGGGTCGGTGCTAAACACATACCCCCGGGTATCGGGTTTATTTTTTTTAGACATAATGAGGATGTTTTCAGATCAATACCGCTTTTAAGCTTAGATCGGCGCTTACCGCGTGGTGAATAACGGCGCCTGCGCTTACAAAATCTACTCCCGTACGGGCATAGTCAACTATGTTGGCCAGGTTAATGCCGCCACTGGCTTCCGTTTCAAATTGTCCATTAATTACTTCCAACGCTTCTGTAATCTGTTCCGGTGTAAAATTATCGAGCATGATCCGGTTTGCCCTGCCAAAAGCCACTACCCTTTTTACATCATCCAGATTCCTTGTTTCTATTTCAATTTTCAAACCCGGCCTTTTTTCCTGTACATAAGCCCAGGCTTTCTCCAGCGCTTTTTCAATACCTCCGCAGTAATCAATATGATTATCTTTCAGCATGATCATATCGTACAGGCCCATACGATGGTTGAAGCCTCCCCCCGTTCGCACCGCTTCTTTTTCGAGCAGGCGGAAATTGGGTGTGGTTTTACGGGTATCTAAGAGTTGGGTATGATAGCCTTTTAGCAGATCGGTGTATTTACGGGTAAGTGAAGCAATGCCGCTCATACGCTGCATACAGTTCAATACCAGCCTTTCGCATTGCAATATGGTATGCACCCTGGCTTCCACTTCAAAAGCTGTTTCGCCAATGCTCATTTCATCACCATCTTTTTTAAAAGCAGTGAACACGATATCAGGCTGCATATACCTGAATATTTTTTCTGCTACTTCCATTCCGGCTAAAATGCCTTCTTCTTTTATTTTTAAGATTGCTTTTCCTTTTGCATCAGGCGAAATGCAACTTAAAGTAGTATGGTCGCCATCGCCAATATCTTCCCGCAAAGCATTTTGTATAAGCAGTGTAAGCGCTTCTTCATATGTTATCATAAAGCAAATCTAAATGAAAATACAGAAAGCCAAAGCAGCGGGGTGCATTTCAAATTGTCGCCGGCTGGTGGGACACCAGCCGGGGCGGCCCGC
>ENA-UOUJ01000510-UOUJ01000510.1-activated-sludge-metagenome-genome-assembly--contig:-NODE-510-length-25781-cov-10.869121_pt1 | contig 25781 bp, 27 predicted proteins | sample MGYA00249839_ERZ747224 | MGnify/ENA primary metagenome ERZ747224 (study PRJEB28782, sample SAMN03220277) | activated sludge metagenome | biome: wastewater; feature: sewage sludge; material... | reverse complement strand
CCCCTGCACTCGCTCGCGTGCCTGCCCGCCGAAGGCACGGTCCCACCGCAAGAACTCGCTCGGATTTTTGCCGAGCGAGGGTGCCTGATAGAACCCCGGCCCGTCTCTGAACCACGGGTACAAGTAGTGTATCCGACTGGCCGGAGGCCCTAATACCATTTAGACGCTCAAAACCGGCCAAAGCTGCGCCGCGATCTTTTCGGAGGACGATCCGCGCATCGGGTTGCGTAGCGGTGCCTACGGGACCCGATGCGCGGAGAAGTCATCCGGAAAGAGGGCAAGCAGATCGGGTGGTATTGAGTGTCTAAATGGTATAACGTGCCACGCACCCGGCAAAAAGCCGGGCGCGTGCCCGAGTTACGTTGACCACGCAAGGCGTAACGGGAAAAGTGCAGACAAGGCCAGTGTGAGGGAACCGGTTATCTTTGAAACATGGTCACGATCATCAGGAAGAAGACACCGAAGAGCCGGCTACGTGCTGCGGTGAGGCGTGCCAAGGCGGTCCCGCAGAAGGGCTTCGATGCCAAGAAACATCTGGGCAAGTGGAAGCTGGACGAGGATGCGCTAGCCACGCAGCAACGACTTCGGGATGAGTGGGGGTAGTCTGGTGCTCGACACCAGCGTGGCCATCGATATTTTGGGTGGCGATGAGCGTGCAGCGGCCCTGGTGCAAGGAGCGATCGTGTACGTATCCGTGATCACACGTGTGGAATTGTTGAGCGTGGCCAAGCCGCGCACGCACTCTCCCGAAGCGGCAAAGGCGTTCTTGGCCGACTGCAAACTGGTGCAGTTCTCGGACGAGGTCCAGGACCTTACCATCCGTTTGCGGAAAACCTACAAATTGAAGTTGCCTGATGCCGCGATCGCTGCCACGGCTGCTTGGCTCAATGCCCGGTTGATCACGGCAGACGAGGCCTTCACGAAGATAGGAAAGGATGTGTCCGTCCTGATCTACGAACGGTGAAGGCTCCACATACCTGCCTGCGGCAGGCGCGCACCCGTGCCAGTGTGTGCGGGTGATGCTATGCGCCACCGATTGCGCCGCATGCTGCCCCTTCATGCCGGTGGATCATGCGCACCAACATCCTTAAGCCGACCTTAGCGCACATGAGCAAACAAGCCGCAACGTTCAGTGCCCGCCCCGTTGATCCCGCCGGCACATACGCGTTGGCCTTGCGCTTGGTGGTAGGCTGGACCTACTTCAGCGCCTTTTGGCGCCGCACCGCCTTGGCCAACAAGTTGGATTGGGACGCGGAAGGTTACATCGGCGAGAAGTTCAACCACTTTCTGCCGCATGCCTTGGGGATCAAGCCGCTGATCGAATACTTGGTGAGCAACCCGGATGCGCTGTGGTGGAGCATGCTGGCCTTTACGATCATTGAAGGCGTTGTGGGGCTGCTGTTGATGCTGGGCTTGTTCACCCGGGCCATGAGCGTGGCGGTGTTTGGCTTAGCCATGGGCATCTTGCTGGGCTCGGGTTGGATCGGCACCACATGCCTGGATGAATGGCAGATCGGCATCCTGGGCCTGGCGGCGGGCTTCACGCTGTTCCTCTCCGGCGGCGGCATCCATTCGCTGGACCGCTTGCTGGCCATGCGCGGGGCCGCGCTCGCGCGCAAGGCCTGGTTCCCGTGGGTGGCGTCCGGGCACCTGGACATCTTCTCCGGCCGGCTGTTCATCTTGGCTCCCGCAGGTGCCGGGGTCCTGCTGTTCATCACCCTGTTCACCAACCAGGTGTTCCACGGCGGCGTGTGGGGCACGCTGCACAACAAATCGGTGAAGCCGCGCGTGGAGATCACCGATGCGGCGTTGGGCGCGGACGGGCTGCGCTTCACGGTGCAGCGCGTGGAGGGCGTTGACGTGTACGGCTCTTTCCTGATCGGCATTGAGGTACTGGACACTGCCGGCAACAAGGTGCTGGCGTTGACCGGTGAAGACCTTGCCCGTTTCCCGCAGGAACGTATCCTCAATGCGTACGTGGCCAAGGTGAAACCCGGCAAGCACAGCATGATCCTGCCATTGGGAGCCAAGGCGGAACTGTTCGTGCAGGCGGATACGCTTTCAAAACTGCCGGAGGGCAACTACCAATTGCGCCTCACGGATATCAGCGGGGCCGTGTGGGAAGCACCGATCGCCCATTGACCGTGCCGGACCTCGCGTGCGGTAGGCTTGGGATCATTCCAAATAAGCCGGGCAGGGCGCCTTGATTTCAACCCCATTTTTTCGGCATGTACTTTTGCCGTTGACCAAACGGCGACCTATCCACGCCACCCCTGAAGCATGGCACGACAAGGACTCTTCGGCTCCGCCTTAGTAAAGAAGTACTGGATGGCCCTCACGGGCCTTTTCCTCATCACCTTCCTGGTGGTACACGCCGCCATCAACGCGATGATCTTCTTCAATGACGGCGGCATCACCTTCAACAAGTGGGCGCACTTCATGGGCACCAACCTGATCATCCGCACCATGGAGATCGTGCTCTTCATTGGCCTGATCATCCACATTGTGGACGGCATTATGATCACCCGGCAGAACCGCGCCGCACGGCCCCAGAATTACGTCTACGCCCGGCACAACGACAACAGCCGCTGGTACTCGCGCAGCATGGCCATCCTTGGCATCCTCATCCTGCTATTCCTGATCGTCCACTTAGACAACTTCTGGATCAAGACACGCCACATCATCGGTAACCTCGATGCATACGGCGTGGACGCGGCCGGCCAGGAGAACCTCTTCGCCCGCATGCAGGATGTGTTCACCAACCCCCTGCTGGTGGTGATCTATGTGCTGGGCTGCTTCTCCCTGTTCTGGCACCTGCTGCACGGCTTCAAGAGCGCCTTCCAGAGCTTGGGCCTCAACCACCGCAAGTACAACGGGTTCATTTCGGCCTTTGGCGCTGCCTTCTCCATTGTCATTCCCGTGTTGTTTGCCTCTATGCCGGTGGCGATGTATCTGGGGTGGGTGCAGTGAGTGGGTTGTCAGTTGTCAGTTGTTAGTTGTTAGTTGTCAGTTCGTAGTTCGTAGTTCGTAGGGTCCGACCACCGTTCATCAACCGCCATTCACCAGCTCTCCGGTCAATCAGCAAATTCCATGAGCACGCTCGATTCCAAAGTCCCAGATGGCCCATTAGACAAGCAGTGGGCGCACCACAAGGAACACCTCCGCTTGGTGAACCCCGCCAACAAACGCCGCATCGACATCATCGTGGTGGGCACGGGCTTAGCCGGCGCTTCCGCCGCAGCTTCCCTGGCGGAGATGGGCTACAACGTAAAATCCTTCTGCTACCAGGACAGCGCCCGCCGCGCACACAGCATCGCCGCGCAGGGCGGCATCAACGCAGCGAAGAACTACCCCAATGACGGCGACTCCATCTACCGCCTCTTCTACGACACGCTGAAGGGCGGCGACTACCGCAGCCGTGAAAGCAACACGTGGCGCCTGGCGGAAGTGAGCGCCAACATCATCGACCAGTGCGTATCACAGGGCGTGCCCTTTGCCCGCGACTACGGCGGACTGTTGGACAACCGCAGCTTCGGCGGGGCCTTGGTGAGCCGCACGTTTTATGCACGCGGCCAAACGGGCCAGCAGTTGTTGCTCGGCGCCTACAGCGCGCTGATGCGCCAGGTGGGCAAGGGCAAGGTGAAGATGTACGACCGGCACGAGATGCTGGACCTGGTGCTGGTGGACGGCAAGGCGCGCGGCATCATTGCGCGCAACTTGGTCACCGGCCAGATCGAACGCCACGGCGCGCATGCCGTGCTGCTGTGCACAGGCGGTTACGGCAACGTGTTCTTCTTGAGCACCAACGCCATGGGCAGCAACGTGACCGCCGCTTGGAAGGCGCATAAGCGCGGGGCTTACATGGCCAATCCGTGCTACACGCAGATTCACCCCACCTGCATCCCCGTGAGCGGCGACCACCAGAGCAAGCTCACCTTGATGAGCGAGAGCCTGCGCAACGACGGCCGCATCTGGGTGCCGAAGAAGAAGGAGGATGCCGTGGCCATTCAACAAGGAAAAAAGAAAGGCAGCGACATCCCCGAGGACGACCGCGACTACTACCTGGAGCGCCGCTACCCCAGCTTCGGCAATCTGGTACCGCGCGATGTGGCCAGCCGTGCCGCCAAGGAGCGTTGCGACGCAGGCTTTGGGGTGAACAAGACCGGTGAGGCCGTTTTTCTGGACTTCGGTTCGGCCTTTGAACGCTACGGAAAGATGGAGGCCAACGTACACCACATCGAAAACCCCAGCAAGGAGAAGATCCTCGAACTGGGCAAGCAGGTGGTGAGTGCCAAGTATGGCAACCTCTTCGACATGTACGAGAACATCGTGGGCGAGAACCCCTACGAGCACCCGATGAAGATCTACCCCGCCGTACACTACACCATGGGCGGCCTGTGGGTGGACTACAACCTGCAGAGCACCATACCCGGCATGTACGTGCTGGGCGAGGCGAACTTCAGCGACCACGGCGCCAACCGCCTCGGGGCCTCCGCACTGATGCAGGGCCTGGCCGACGGCTACTTCGTGATCCCCTACACCATCGCCGACCAGTTGGCGGGGGAGATCCGCACGGGCCCCATCAAGACCGACACGTCCGAGTTCGACGAGGCGGAGAAGCACGTGCGCGGCCGCATTGAGCAACTGCTGAACACCAAGGGCACCGAGCCGGTGGACCACTTCCACAAGCGCTTAGGCAAGGCGATGTGGGAGTATTGCGGCATGGCGCGCACCGCCGCAGGCCTGCAGAAGGGCATTGAGGAGATCCGCAAGATCCGCGAGGACTTTTGGAAGAACGTGCGCGTGCCGGGCAAGGCCGATGAGTTCAACCAGGAGCTGGAAAAGGCGGGGCGCGTGGCCGACTTCCTGGAGCTGGGTGAGCTAATGTGCAAGGATGCCCTGCACCGCAACGAAAGCTGCGGCGGCCACTTCCGCGAGGAATACCAGACCGAGGAGGGCGAGGCACTGCGCGACGACAACAACTTCGCCTACGTGGGCGCCTGGGAGTGGAAAGGTGATCCCGGAACGGCGGAATTGCACAAGGAGGCGTTGAAGTTCACGGTGCTGCAATTGTCGCAGAGGAGTTATAAGTGAGGAGGGAGAGAGGAAGAGAGAGAGAGGAAGAGAGGAAGAGAGGAAGAGAGAGAGGAAGAGAGGAAGAGAGGGAGGGGAGGTGATGAATTGGTGGATAAGAAACCATTACGATGAGCGAAGAACCTGCACGGTACGGCCTGAAGAACCAGGATTGGGTTCTTGACGGGCATTTCGAGCTTGGGGATATCCTTTCTCAAGTGGCCGAACCCGGAGGAAAGGGTTACGTCTCCCATTTCAGGGATTTTCGCGTATGGCAGCAGGGAATGGATCTTGTGGACCGCGTTTATGAATTGAGTGCGCGGTTTCCCAAGGAAGAATTGTACGGCCTCACATCCCAAGTTCGGCGGGCGGCGGTGTCCGTTCCTTCCAACATTGCCGAAGGCTGGGGGCGCAACCGCAAGGGTTATATGTCACTCGGGTTGAGCTATGCACGCGGCTCGGCACACGAGGTGGAAACGCAATTGGAGATCGCGGTTCGCCGGGGATGGCTTTCCCGGAATGAACTAATCCCTGTCTTTGACCAATTGAACATCCTGAGCAGCGGCCTCCTTCGATTCATGCACACATTGGAGAAGCGATGAGCACGAAGCAGCGCACGACTTTGGCAAGTTGTGCCATCCTCACCTCTTCACTTCTTCACTTCATCTCCCGCATTCAATGAAACTCACACTCAAGATCTGGCGCCAAGCAGGCCCAAAGGCCAAGGGCCAAATGGTGGACTACCCCGTTGACGGCATCAGCGAGGACATGTCCTTTTTGGAAATGCTGGACGTGCTCAACGACAAGCTGATCCTCGAAGGGCAGGAGCCCATCGCCTTCGACCACGATTGCCGCGAGGGCATCTGTGGCGCGTGCAGCCTGTTCATCGACGGGCGGCCACACGGCCCTGGCCGCCACATCACCACGTGCCAGTTGCACATGCGCCGCTTCAAGGACGGCGACGTGATCCACGTGGAACCGTGGCGTGCCAAAGCGTTCCCGGTGATCAAGGACCTGGTGGTGGACCGCAGCGCCTTTGACCGCATCCAGCAGGCAGGCGGCTTCGTGAGCGTGAACACCAGCGGCAATTTGGTGGATGCCAACGCGATCCCCGTGCCCAAGGCGGATGCCGACAAAGCCTTCGATGCCGCCACCTGCATTGGCTGCGGCGCGTGCGTGGCCGCCTGTCCCAACAGTTCAGCCATGCTCTTCGTCTCGGCCAAGGTGAGCCAGTTCGCGCTGCTGCCCCAGGGCCGTGCGGAAGCCAAGGAGCGCGCGTTGAACATGGTGGACCAGATGGATGCCGAGAAGTTCGGCAACTGCTCCAACATCGGCGCTTGCGAGATCGAGTGTCCCAAGGACATCTCCTTGGAGAACATCGCGCGGCTGAACCGCGAGTATTTGGGCGCCGCTGTGAGCAAGGAAGAGGGCCCCCCGGTGCCCTTCCACAAGCCGAAGCAGGCTTGAACGGCTCCTTCTTCCATTGGAGCCAGGCCCCCTGCCGAACCGGGAGCTGTAGCGCATGGGGTTCTTCCGGATAGCACGGAAAAACAGCCGCTGTTCACGTCAGGAAGCGCCGATAATGGGCCAGGCTTTCCGCGTCAAAGCACACGAACATCACCTGTTGCAGGGTGATCAGTGATGCGGCCACATCCCGCACCGTGCGTACGGCGATTTCTGCCGCCAAGTCCTTCGGGAAACCGTAAACGCCCGTGCTGATGCCCGGGAAGACGATGGATGACAAGCCGCGCTCCCCGGCGAGCAGCAAGCTGTTGCGGTAGCGGCTGGCCAACAGCTCCGGTTCGCTCCTCCTGCCTCCGCGCCAAACTGGCCCTACCGTGTGGATCACGTACTTGGCCGACAGCTTTCCGGCCCGTGTGATCACGGCTTCGCCGGTGGCGCATCCACCCTGCCGCGCCACGACCGCCCTGCAATCTTCCATGATCTGCGGACCGCCCGCACGGTGGATCGCACCGTCCACGCCACCGCCGCCCATCAAGCTGTTGTTCGCCGCGTTCACGATGGCCTCCGCCGCAATGGTGGTGATGTCGCCTTGAAGGGCTGTGAAGCGCATGGCTCGGAAGTGGTGCCCGGTTCAATGGCTCTCGAAGTAAAGCAACGCTGCCTCCTTCAGCAATTGCTCCTGTTCGTCGGAACTCATCGGGGGTAGTTCCTTGGCGCGCTGGAAGTGCGGCCATCCGTCCTCATCACGGCCTGCCGGCGCATAGTAGCCATACAGGGCCAGCAAGGTGGAGACGGCGATGTGCATCAGGCCGATCTTGTCGTCCTTCCCGAAGTCGCGCACCGGTTGCCCCAGTTCCTGCACACCGATCAGAAAGAGCAGCGAATCCAGGTCCATCGGCATGCCGAAGCGGTCTTCCATGCGCTTCATCAGGAGGCGCCAACGGGCATCAAACACCAAGTCCATCTTTTGCGGGGCCGAAGGTAGCAGGCCCTTCGCGCAATGCCGCGAAGTGCGTGTGCCGTACACTTGTTGCGATGAACTGGTTGGACTGGGTGCTGCTGGCCTTGTTGGCGGCTGCCGCGGTGCGCGGCTTTTTCCGGGGCTTCGTGGTGGAGCTGGCCTCGCTGATGGCCCTGGTGTTGGGCATCTGGGCCGCATCGCGCTACAATGCAGCCGTGGCGGCGTGGATCGGCTTGGATCCCCGTCATGAGGTGATCTCCTTCCTGGTCACCTTCATCGGCGTGCTGGTGGCCATACACTTGTTGGCCAAGCTGATCACCAAGGTGATGGACCTGGCCCAGCTCGGGCTGCCCAACAAGGTGGCCGGTCTGTTCTTTGGCGCCCTGCGTGCCGCGTTTGTGCTCAGCGTGGCGTTGAACATTCTGATGGTGCGCACGGAGGTCTCCGGACTGATCCCGCACCGGACCCTGGAACAGTCCATGCTTTTTCCGTCCCTGCGGGCCTTTGCCCCGATGATCGTGCCTGCGCTGGGCGATACGCAGTGGTTGAAGGACGGTTTGCAGGCGTTGAAGGACGAAGTGGGGCGCTCCTGACCTTTCGCACCCTGCAGGGCGGGCGATCGGGTAGCTTCGCGGCATGGACCATAGCAAGCTACGCCCCGAGAGCCTGATGATGAGCTACGGCTACAAGCCCGAGCTCAGCCAAGGCGCCGTGAAGTGCCCCATCTTCCAGACCAGCACCTTCGTCTTCCAAAAAGCCGAGGACGGCAAAGCCTTCTTTGAGGTAGCCTACGGCCTGCGTGAACGAAGCGAGGGCGAGGAGCTGGGGCTGATCTACAGCCGCTTGAACAACCCCGACCTGGAGATCCTGGAGAACCGCCTCGGCCTGTGGGAGAACGCGGGGGATTGCGCCGTGTTCGAGAGCGGCATGAGCGCCATCACCACCACCCTGCTGGAGTTTCTTTCACCCGGTGACCTGCTGCTGTTCAGCAATCCCATTTACGGCGGCACCGACCACTTCATCAAGCAGATCCTGACCCGTTTCGGCATCCATGTGCTCGGTTTCTATCCATGGGAACAGGACCGGCTGGAGGAGATCGTGCGCAAGAGCGGCAAAGCCGACCGCTTGAAGATGATCTACGTGGAGACCCCGGCCAATCCGACCAACATCCTCATCGACATCGCTGCCTGCAGCCGCTTGGCGAAGACCTTTGGCACCTCCGAAAAGCCCGTGCTGCTGGCCGTGGACAACACTTACATGGGGCCACTGTGGCAGCACCCCATGAAGCAGGGCGCCGACCTGGTGCTCTACTCCGCCACCAAGTACATCGGCGGCCACAGCGACGTGATCGCTGGCGCGTGCTTGGGCAGCAAGGAACTGATCGGGCGGGTGAAAGGACTGCGCAGTTTCCTCGGTTGCATGGCCGGCCCCTGGACCGGTTGGCTGCTGCTGCGCAGCTTGGAAACACTGAAGCCGCGCATGGAAACCCAAGCCAGCAATGCCGCGGAGGTGGCCGCTTTCCTCAAGGGGCACCCCAAGGTGAGGAAGGTGCACTACCTGGGTTTTATCAATGAGCCAGCCCAGCAAGCCATCTACAAAAACCAGTGCTTCAGCGCGGGCGCCATGCTCTCCTTCGATGTGCAGGGCGGGGAACCCGAAGCCTTCCGTTTCCTCAATGCGCTACAGCTTGTGAAACTCGCCGTGAGCTTGGGCAGCACCGAATCCCTTGCGGAGCACCCGGCCACCATGACCCACGTGGGCGTGGACCCCGCTGAGCGCGAAAAACTCGGCATCACCGGTGGCCTCGTGCGCCTGAGCGTGGGCGTGGAACATCCCGACGACCTGATCGGGGACCTGAAGCAGGCGCTGGAAGCAGTCTGACCTCAAGCACGATGGTGCCCGTTGCCGTGCGCCACGAAGAACAAGCCGGGTCCAGGCCCGTTGGGTACCTTGCCGCTGAACAACCACCTTGCCTTGGCGAACAATTTCCTTTCGGGGGGCGTCAGTTATCGAGGGCTAGGGGAAAGCACCTGCCGATCGCCAAATGCCGGGGACCAAGACCATGACACCACCGCCACAGCCAGCTGGTGACGATGCCGCCACGACGGAGTTCCGCCTCCATGTGGTGCGTGGCCTCAAGCAATCACCCAAGCACATCCCCTCGCGGTTCCTGTATGACGCGGAGGGTGACCGGCTCTTTCAAAAGATCATGGCTTGCGGGGATTATTATCCAACACGTGCCGAGGATGAGATCATGCGGATGCAGGCCGATGAGGTGATCCAGGCACTGGCCGGCGACCACAGGCAGTTCTCCCTCTTTGAACTGGGTGCCGGTGACGGGGCCAAAACGAAACACTTGCTGCGCCGTGCCATGGCCACCGGGCGCGACCCGATGTACCGCCCCATCGACATTTCCGAGCATGTGCTGGAGGTGCTCCGCCACGGCTTGGCCAAGGAGCTACCGGGGCTGCGTTTCCAAGCCGAGCAAGGCGAATACTTCCAGGTGGTGCAGCGCGGACTTGACGGCGACGGGCCCAAAGCCGTGCTCTTCCTTGGCTCCAACATCGGCAACATGCTGCGCCAGCAGGCTGTCCTCCTGCTGAAATCCATCGCCTCGCACATGGGACCGGACGACCGGCTGCTGGTGGGCTTCGACCGGAAAAAGGACCCGGCCGTGATCTTGCGCGCGTACAACGACCGCGACGGATTCACGCGGGAGTTCAACCTCAACTTGTTGCGCCGCATCAACCGCGAACTGGGGGCCGATTTCAATGTGGATGCGTTCATCCACGCTCCCAGCTACGACCCGGTGGAAGGCCGTGCCCTCAGCTTCCTGGTGAGCACCTGTGACCAAACGGTGCATGTGCCAGGCATGCTGCAGCCCGTGCACTTCAAGGCCTGGGAAGCGCTGCATACGGAGATCAGCCAGAAATACGACCAGTCCATGATCGAGGAACTGGCCGCCGGAGCCTCCCTGCGGATAACCGAACAATTCAGCGACAGCCTGAACCACTTCCTGGACGTGGTGTTCGCGGTGCGGTGAGCGGTAGCCGGCGCACAGTGCGTGGCCACCACCAACGTACCGTGCACAAGGCCGCTCAGTCACCTCAGCACTTCCACCAGGCGTTCCACTTCCGCTTCGGTGTTGTAGAAGTGGATCCCGAGGCGCAGACCGGCCCCGCGCAACTGCACCGGAATGTTGGCGGCCTTCAGCAATGCCTGCCGCTCCTTGCCGCCCTCGATGATGAGGATGCCTGCGCGGTCCCGTGCGTTGCTGCCGTTGAGGATGCGTACGCCCGCAGCATCCAGCCGCTGCACGGCATGGGCGGTCAGTTCCTGCACGCGCGCCCACACCACTTCGGCCCCTATGGCCGCATGGCGTTTCAACCCATCGCGCAGGCGCACGTGCGCCACGGGGTCCAGGTGTCCTTCGGCAAGCGCCTTCACCGGGTCAAAGCCCTTGCCTTCGGCCAATTCGGAACGCACTTCGGGGCCAAGGTGGAAGAACCCGTTGCCAAAGCCGGCCAACGGCCATTTGTAACCACTGCCGCCGATGATGTCGATGGGCGTGCTGCGCAAATCGATCGGCACGCAACACCAGCTTTGGGTGATGTCCACCACGGACCAGGCGCCGTATTGGCGGCACAGATCGCCGAAGGCGTGGAGGTCAATGGTGTGGCCCGTGCCCCACTGCACGTGGCTGATGCCCACCAATTGCGGTCTTTCCCGCTTCACCGCTTCCTCCAGTCTTGCCAAGGGTATGCTGCCATCCGCTTCCGGCTGCAGCATCACCACCTCAAAGCCGTTCCACTGGAAAGGCCCGTGCAGCGTGGGATAATCGCCGCCCACCAGCAGCACCTTGGGCCGGTGCTTCAGCAGGGGCGCGATGCGGGCCAGGCCGGCCGTGAAACTTTGGAACAGCACCGTGCCCTTCGCGTCACCACCGATGTGCATGGCCACTTCACCGGCGATCTGCGCCAGCCCTTCCATCATCCAGTGGATGCCCCGCGTGGAGCCCTCTTGAACCAAGCGCTCGTGCTCTGCGTTCGCGGCCTCCACGGTGCTGCGCGCCATCAGCCCCATGGAGCCCGTGTCCAGATAGGTCTGGCCCGAGAGGCCGGGGTAGTTTCCGCGTATTTTCTCCCAATCGGTTTGAGGTGCCTTCATGGGGCGAAGGTCGCAAGCATCCCCGGAGCGTGGAGCACGCCATGTTGAATGCCGGAGGGTTGGCGGACTCCCTCCTCCCATGCGCCATATTTGGAACCGGAATACGATCCCCATGAAAAGCCATCGGTTTGCCTTCCTCTTGGCCACTGTGCCACTGCTCACCCCACCCGCACTGGCTCAATTCCACCAAAAACGCAGTTTCCATGCTTCGCTCGGTGCAGCGCTCGGAGGGCATTCCACCACCAGCACCTTTACATTCCATGTTCTGGGCGTGGACTTTTCGAAAACACAAAATGATGGCGCTGCCACGTTCACTATACCGGTGCAGGTGGGTTATGGCCTGTCCGATGCGTTCAGTTTGGGGTTCTTCCTGGAACCCGGGAACTACATAGACTCCAACCTCACCCGCACCAATGGCTTATTCCTGTACGGCATCGAGCCGCGTTTTTACGCGGTGAACAAGGAGCGCTTCGCCTGGATGCTGGGCCTGCAATTGGGCGGCACTGCATTGCGCATCACGGACAACGGCGGCGGCAAAACCAAGGAATCCCGATACAGCGGAAGCGTCTTCGGCATGGGCACGGCATTGCTCTTCGGGCTATCGGACCGGATCGATCTGCAACTCCACTTCCGGTACATCGCCACAAGGATGCCCCTGCGGAGCTATTCAGAGGACGGCAATAGCGTCTCCACCAAGGATTTCTCCGGTGAACTGCGCACGAGCGGGGTCGCCGCACAGCTGGGCGCAGGGTTCCGGTTCTGAAGCGGGCCGGACCCTTCCTTGGCGCTCGGCGCATCGCTTCGCCAAACAGCCGCACAGCGGGCTTTTCACCAGTCGCCGCATTGCCTGGTTCCCCCGGGGTCCAGCTTACAACAGGTTCTTCTAACTTCCCAGAAAGTTCACCTAAGATCGAACCTCAACCAGGATTACGCGCGCGCCAAAACCCGGTTTAAGAAGGTTCCCCTTGGGTGCTGGCATCCGCACCATACGCTTCATCAAACCATGAAAAGCCCAGCCCCGTGTGAAGTACTTGGCCTGCTGTACAGCGCCATGCGCCGTCACCGTACCCTTGGGCGCCCCGGATGCATTTACAACGGGCGGGGCGTACCCACGGCCCAATAGGCAACACCCTGTTCTTGGGTCAATAAGCCAGGCCGGGGACACCGTGGTCCTGTGCCCGCTTGTAGCCCATTTTGGCATGGGCTACCTTTGTCGCCTGAAATTTCACTTAGAATCAATCTAAATAAGGAGATGAGCTTGTTGAAGATCACCGGACTTCACGCCCGCATCGAGGACAAGGACATACTGAAAGGTGTGGACCTGCAGGTGAACGCCGGCGAGGTGCATGCCATCATGGGCCCCAACGGAAGTGGCAAAAGCACCTTGGCCAACGTGTTGGCGGGCCGTGCCGAATATGAGGTTACCGCCGGAAGCGTAAGCTACCTCGGTGAGGACCTGTTGAAGCTGGCCCCCGAGGAGCGCGCTTGGAAGGGCGTCTTCCTGGCTTTCCAGTACCCGGTGGAGATCCCCGGGGTGAGCAACATGAACTTCCTGCGCACGGCCATCAACGAAGCGCGCATCGCCCGGGGCGAGAAGGAGATGGGCGGAAAGGACTTCCTCGCCCTGGTGCGTGAGCGCGCCAAATTGGTGGAGATGGACCCTGCGCTGATGAACCGCAACTTGAACGTGGGCTTCAGCGGCGGCGAAAAGAAGCGCAACGAAATCTTCCAGATGGCCATGCTGGAGCCCAAGCTGGGCATCCTGGATGAAACCGACAGCGGCTTGGACATCGATGCCCTGCGCATTGTGGCCGGTGGGGTGAACAAACTGCGCAGCAAGGACAATGCCTTCATCGTGGTAACGCACTACCAGCGCCTGCTGGACTACATCGTGCCCGACGTGGTGCACGTGATGGCCGAGGGGCGCATCATCAAGAGCGGGCCAAAGGAACTGGCGCTGGAATTGGAAGAGAAGGGATATGACTGGGTGAAGGAACACGCGTGATGGAGAGCACCATGATCTTGGACGAACCGAAGGCAGCGGTGTTGGCCCTGCTGGAGCACAGTGAGTGGCCGGAGGCCGGGCAGGCCTTGGCACGCGCCAATGAGCTGCCCATCCCGGGGAGGCGCACGGAACAGTGGAAATACACCCCGGTGGCCAAGCTCTTCAACAAGTCCTATGGGAAGCCCGATGGCCAAGTTCCGGTGGAACTGCCCGCCCGACTGCCGTTCCCGGCCACCCGCGTGGTGTTCGTCAACGGCCACTTCCGCGCCGACCTCAGCGACGACCTGAAGACCGACAAGGGCGTGGTGATCGACAGCATCCGCCACCACCTTTCGCACGGCCCGTTGAAGGCCAACTACGGCCGCATCGCCGGCATCGGCGACCGGTTGTTCACCGCCATGAACACGGCCGCGCCCACCGATGGATTGATCATCCTGGCCACCAAGGGGGCCAAAACCAGCCAACCCGTGCATGTGCTGCGGATCACCACCGCCGCGGCGGGAAATTCGCCGATGCTCATTCAGCCCCGCGACCTGTTCATGCTGCACGAGGGCGCTTCGCTGGAAGTGATCGATGAACACGTGGCCATCGGCGCGGCATCCGCTTCCTTGGTGAACAGCGTGCGCGAAAGCGTGGTCGGCCATGGCGCGGAGCTTACGCTGCACCTGTTGCAGAACGAGCCCGACGGCCCGGCCGACATCGGCCTGGATGCCGTGCAGGTAGCTGAAAACGGACACTTCAGCGTGGATACCTCGACGCTCCACGGCTCTTTGGTGCGCAATGACATCACCGTGGCCTTGGAAGGCTCCGGTGCACATGCGGAACTGAACGGCGTGTACCTGCTGAACGGCAATGCCCACTGCGACAACCACAGCTACATCGGCCACAACGTGCCCGACTGCACCAGCGACGAACTATACAAGGGCGTGGTGGGCGGCAAGGCCACGGGTGTGTTCAACGGCAAGGTGTACGTGAAGCAGGACGCCCAGCGCACCCGCGCCTACCAGCGAAATGCCAACGTGCTGCAAGGCAATGATGCGCGCGTCTACTCCAAGCCCGAACTGGAGATTTACGCGGATGACGTGAAGTGCAGCCACGGCTGCACCATCGGCCGCATGGATGAGCAGGCCATTTTCTACCTGCGCTCCCGCGGGGTGAGCGAAGCCGAGGCCTGGCGCATGATGTCGCACGCCTTCGTGGCCGAAGTGTTGGAACGCATTGAAAACACCCAGTGGAAGGAACATTTGGGCCGCATGATGGACCGTAAGCTCGAAGACCTGTGAACACACGCCGCCAGGCCCGGCAGGGACGCGGCACAACAACTCGACAAGATGATCTCCCCGGCGGTGAATGCAGCATACGATGTGGAAAGCCTGCGCGCCGAGTTTCCGGTACTGGGCGAGCAGGTGCACGGCAAGTCACTGGTCTACTTCGACAATGCCGCCACCACCCAGAAGCCGAAACAGGTGATCGAGGCGGTGGACCACTACTACCGCGCCTACAACTCCAACGTCCACCGCGGGGCGCACATGCTAAGTTCCTTGGCCACCGAGGCACAGGAAAACGCGCGCGAGGCCCTGCGCGCGCACATCAACGCGCGGCGCGCACACGAGGTGGTCTTCACCGCCGGCACCACGGCCAGCCTGAACATGGCGGCGGGAAGCCTTGGCCAGCTGTTGCTGAAGCCCGGTGACGAAGTGCTGGTGACCGCCATGGAGCACCACGCCAACATCGTGCCTTGGCAGTTTGCATGCGAACGCCATGGCGCCAAGTTGAAGGTGGTCCCGATCACGGATGAGGGGGAGCTGGACCTTCCCGTCATTCCGGGCTTGCCCCGGAATCCCGGCTTGTTCACCGACCAACCGGGTCAAGCCCCGAATAACGGCCCGTTCACGGACCGCACGAAGATCCTCGCCATCGCGCACGTCAGCAACACGCTCGGCACCATCAATCCGGTGAAGGAGCTGGTGGCTGAAGCGAAGAGGCGCGGTATCGCCACGGTGGTGGACGGAGCACAGGCCATTGCCCACCTGCCCGTGGACGTGCAGGACCTGGGCTGCGACCTGTACGCCTTCAGCGGGCACAAGATGTACGCCCCCACGGGCATTGGCGTGCTTTACGGCCGCGAAGAGCTGTTGGAGCAAATGCCGCCGTGGTCCGGTGGCGGGGAAATGATCGACCGGGTGACCTTCGAACGCACCACCTATGCCGGACTGCCCTTCAAGTTTGAGGCGGGCACGCCGCACATCGCGGGCATCATCGGCTTAGGTGCCGCTGTGAACTGGATCGAAAGCCGCGGCAAGGAGGCCATGGCCGCGCATGAGGAGGCCCTGCTGGAGCATGCCACCGAAACGCTCTCGGCCATCGACGGGCTGCGCATCATTGGCACGGCCGCCAAGAAGGTCGGCGTGGTCAGCTTCGTGGTGGAAGGCGTGCACCACAGCGACCTTGGCACCCTGCTGGACCAACAGGGCATCGCCGTGCGCACGGGCCACCACTGCACCCAGCCCCTGATGCAGTGCTTCAACATCACGGGCACCACGAGGGCCAGCTTTGCTCCCTACAATACGATCGGTGAAGTGGATGCCATGGTGGCCGCCACGCGCAGGGCCGTGAACATGCTGAGATGAGCACCCCCATCGCACAAATCCAGCAGGAGCTCGTGGACGAGTTTGCCATGTTCCAGGACTGGCAGGACCGCTATGAACACCTCATCGGCATGGCCAAGGGGCTGCAGACGATCGATCCAAGCCGCAAGTTGGACGACAACCTGGTGCGCGGATGCCAGAGCCGGGTGTGGCTGCACGGCGAGAAGGTGGACGGCAAGGTGTGCTTCACTGCCGACAGCGATGCGTTGATCACCAAGGGCATCGTGGCCCTGCTGGTGCGCGTGTACAGCGGCCATACCCCGCAGGAGATCCTCGGTGCCTCGTCGGAGTTCATCGACCGCATCGGCCTGCGCCAGCACCTGAGCCCCAACCGCGCCAACGGGCTCAGCGCCATGATCGACCAGATGAAACATTACGCACTGGCGTTCTCCGCATGAAGCAGCAAAGCGAAATGCAAGATGGGGCTGCTCCCTTCGGTCGTGGGGGTACATTGTCCCCTGCTTTTGCCCAAGGTCCTATGCGAAATGCCATACAGTCCTGCGATCCACATAGGACAGCACCCGAACCATGACTTCCGAGGAGAAACAGCAATTGGAGGAACGCGTCGTAATGACGCTGAAGACCATCTATGACCCGGAAATTCCCGTGGACATCTACGAGCTGGGCCTGATCTACGATGTGGTGGTGAACGACGACGCCAGCATTTACGTGAAGATGACGCTCACCAGCCCGTCGTGCCCCGTGGCCGGTTCATTGCCCGGCGAGGTGGAGGAGAAGGTGGCACAGACCATGGGCGCCAACGGGGCCAAGGTGGACCTCACCTTCGAGCCGCCTTGGACGCGGGACATGATGAGCGAGGTGGCCCAGCTCGAACTGGGATTCATGTAATCCCCGCCCAAGCGGCGGCCGGGGTCAATTGGCGTAGGACTTCTCCGGATAGGGGATCGGGTCCTTTTCGCAGTGCTTGGGGTCCTTCACCTTGGTGGGGTGCGTGGCGTGGTACTCGAACTCGTGCCGGAAATGTCGGATGGACGCCGCCACGGGCCAGGAGGCCGCATCGCCGAAGGGGCAGATGGTGTTGCCCTCGATGCGCCGCTGGATATCCCACAGCAGGTCGATATCGTCCGTGCGCGCCGTGCCGTGCTCCAAGCGGTAGAGCACCTTCTCCATCCAGCCGGTGCCCTCGCGGCAGGGGCTGCACTGGCCGCAACTTTCATGGTGGTAGAAACGTGAATGGTTCCACGTGGCGCGCACGATGCACGCCGAGTCGTTGAACACATAGAATCCGCCGGACCCCAGCATGCTCCCGGTCTCGAAACCGCCGTCGCTCAAGCTCTCGTAGGTCATTAGGCGGGTTTCGAATTTGGCCGTGCGGAACAGCAGTTCAGCCGGCAGGATGGGCACGGAGGAACCACCCGGGATGCAGGCCTTCAGTGGCCGGCCGCCGCTCACTCCCCCGCAGTACTGGTCGCTGTTCACGAACTCCTCCACCGACACGCCCAGTTCGATCTCGTACACGCCCGGCTTGTTGATGTGGCCGGCGGCGCTGATGAGCTTGGTGCCGGTGCTGCGGCCAATGCCGATCTTGGCATATTCCTCGCCGCCGTCGTTGATGATGGGCACCACGGCGCAGATCGTCTCCACGTTGTTCACCACGGTGGGCCGCTGCCACAGGCCCTTCACCGCCGGGAAGGGCGGCTTAATCCGCGGGTTGCCGCGCTTGCCCTCCAAGCTTTCCAGCAGGGCCGTCTCCTCCCCGCAGATGTATGCCCCTGCGCCCACATGCACGTAGATCTCAAGGTCGTAGCCGGTGCCTAGGATGTTCTTGCCCAGCCAACCGGCCGCACGCGCCTCGGCAATGGCCTGCTCCAGGATCCGCGCGATGTAGAAGTACTCGCCGCGGATGTAGATGTACGCCGTGTTCACCCCCATGGCGAAGGAGCTCGGTATCATCCCCTCGATCAGCAGGTGGGGGATGCGCTGCATCAGGTAGCGGTCCTTGAAGGTGCCCGGCTCGCTCTCGTCCGCGTTCACCACCAAATAGCGAGGCACGCCCTCGGGCTTGGCTAAGAAGCTCCATTTCATGCCGGTGGGGAAGCCCGCACCGCCCCGGCCGCGCAGGCCGCTCTTCTTCACTTCCTCCAGCACCGCTTCGGGCGCCATGGTCTTCAACGCCTTTTCCACGCTTCGGTAGCCACCGTTGGCGCGGTAGCCCTCAAGTCCGCGGATACCGGGCTTGTTGATGTGCTCAAGCAGAAGCTGTCGTCCCATTTTCCGCAGGCGTATCGATGTGGTCGGTGTAATTGGTGCGCGTTTCCTTCCCCCTGAGCCGTTCGATCAGTTGGTCCACCTTTTCGATGGTGAGGTGTTCGTGGTACTTGGCCCCGCATTGCAGCATGGGCGCCCCGCCGCAGCTGCCTAGGCACTGCACGGCGCGCAGGGTGAACATTCCGTCGGGGGTGGTTTGGCCGGCCTTGATGCCCAAGCGCTTTTCGATGTGCTCGATCAGGTCGTCGCTCCCGCGCAGCATGCAGGGCGCGGTTTCGCAGACGTCCAGCACGTGCTTGCCCACCGGCTCCAAGTGGAACATGCTGTAGAAGGTGGCCACCTCGTACACCTCGATGTACTGGATGCCCAGCAGGTTGGCCACTGCGTCCATGGCGGGCACGCTCAGCCAACCGTCGTTGTCCGCTTGGGCGATGTGCAGGATGGGGATCAGCGCGCTCTTGCTGAACTCTCCCGGGTAATGGGTCATCAGCTCGCGGCACTCGGCCAGGGCCGGCCCGCTGAAGGTGAAGGGGGTGATGCCCCCGTTGCTGTTGTCGGGTGTTGCGTCGTGGCGGTCCATGTGGGGCTCAGGCATCAAGTTCGCCCGCGATCACGTTCAGGCTGCTCATGGTGAGGATGGCGTCGCTGAGCATACCTCCCTTGATGATCTCCGGGAAGGCTTGGTAATAAATGAAACAGGGGCGGCGCAGGTGGACTCGGAAGGGATTTTTGCCGCCATCGCTGACGATGTAAAAGCCCAGTTCGCCGTTTCCGCCTTCCACGCAGTGGTAGATCTCGCCCACGGGCACCTCCACTTCGCCCATCACGATCTTGAAGTGGTAGATCAGTGCCTCCATGTCGTTGTATACCTCTTCCTTGGGGGGAAGCACCCAGTCGGGCACGTCGGCGTGGTACGTGGTCTTGTCGCTGATCTTGTCCAGCTTGTCCAAGGCTTGGCGCACGATGGAGATGCTCTGGCGCATTTCCTCCTGGCGCACGGTGTAGCGGTCGTACACGTCTCCGCTGCGGCCCACGGGGATGGCAAAATCGAACTCCTTGTACGCGCTGTACGGGTCGGCCACGCGCACGTCGTAATCCACCCCGGCGGCGCGCAGGTTGGGGCCGGTAAAGCCCCATTGCAGGGCACGCTCGGCCGAAATGGGGCCGCAGTTGATGCAGCGGTCCATGAAGATCCGGTTGCGCACCATCAGCTTGTCGAACTCATCGAGCACGGCGGGCAGCTCCTTGATGATGGAGCGGATGCGCTGCCAGGCCAGCTCCGTGAAATTGCGCTCGAATCCGCCTATGCGGCCCATGTTCGTCGTTAGGCGCGCACCGCAGATCTCCTCGTACACCTCGTAGATCTTCTCCCGCCACTGGTACACGTACAGGAAGGGGGTGGTGGCCCCGGAATCTTGGCAGATGATGGTGTTGCAGATGATGTGGTCGGTGATCCGCGACAGCTCCATGATGATCACCCGCATGTATTCCACCCGTTGTGGCAGATCGATGCCCAGCAGCTTTTCCACGGCCATGTGCCACCCGAAGTTGTTGATCGGCGCACTGCAGTAGTTCATCCGGTCGGTGAGGGTGGTGATCTGGTAGAACGGCCTGCGCTCGCAGATCTTCTCGAAGGCCCGGTGGATGTAACCGATGGTCTGCTCGGTGTCCAGGATGATCTCGCCGTCCAAGGTGAGCACGTTCTGGAAAATGCCATGGGTGGCCGGGTGTGTGGGGCCGAGGTTGAGCGTGGTGAGCTCCTTCAGGCCCTCGCCCGGCACTTGGTCCTCCGTCCACAGGTCGGGGCGCGCTGCGGGTTCCTTCATCGTCCGAAAAAGGTGTTGTCCTTGTCGTCCCGCGTGGGGTCTTCCAAGGGATAATCCTTGCGCAGGGGGAAGGCCGGGAAGTCCTCCATGTTCAGGATGCGTTTCATGTTGGGGTGCCCGGTGAAGTTGATCCCGAAGAAGTCCCAGGTTTCCCGCTCCATCCAGTTGGCGGTGGGCCACAGGTCGGTAACGGTGGGCAGTTTGGCCTCGTGGAGGGAGGTGAAGGTTTTCACGCGGATGCGGTGGCCATTGCGCATGCTGTGCAGGAAGTACACCGCGCCCAGTTCCAGCTCCAGGCCGGGGAAGTGCATGCCGCACAGGGAGGTGAGGAAGTTGAAGTCCAGCTCGGCCTTCAGGAAGGCGAGCACCTCGTGGACCTGCTCCCTGGGCACCGTGAAGCACATGGTGTCGTACAGGCGCTCATGGGTAAAGCCTGCCGGGCCGAACCGCTCGGACAGCTTGTCGATCGTGAGCTGGTCACGGTCTGCTTTGATGGTGAATGCTGGCACGGTTCAGTTGATCTTATACTGGTTGAGCAGATCTTCGTACTCCTTGCTGTAGCGGCGGCGCAGGCCCTCGTTCTGGGCAAGGTCCTGGATCATCATGATGCCGTCGATCACCTGCTCCGGCCGGGGCGGGCAGCCGGGCACGTACACGTCCACGGGAATGACGCGGTCGATCCCCTGAAGCACGCTGTAGGTGTCGAAGATGCCGCCGCTGCTGGCGCAGGCGCCCATGCTCAGCACCCATTTGGGCTCGGCCATCTGCATGTACACCTCGCGCAGTACGGGGGCCATTTTCTTGGCAATGGTGCCCATTACCATCAGCAGGTCGCTTTGGCGCGGGCTGAAGCTGAGGCGCTCCATGCCGAAGCGGGCCAGGTCGTAGTGCGAGCTCATCAGGCTCATGAACTCGATGCCGCAGCAACTGGTGGCGAACGGCAGCGGCCACAGGCTGTTCTTGCGCGCCATGCCGATCACTTTATCCGCGCTGGTGGCGAAGAATCCCGTGCCTGAGTAGCCCGGGGGGCCTTCGGGCACAATGATGGGCTTCTCACGCTTGGGGGTTGGCCCCGGTTGGTCTTTCCTGTCGCTCATGTTCTCTCTTGAATAGCCATCGTGGCGCGTGCGCACCTCACTCCCACTTCAGGGCACCTTTCTTGATCACGTAGAAGAAGCCTGCCAGCACAAAGGCGAGAAAGACCAGCATCTCCATTAAACCGAACCAGCCCAGGGCCTTGAAGTTCACCGCCCACGGGTACAGGAAGATCACCTCCACGTCGAACAACACGAAGAGGATGGCGATCAGGAAATATTTCACGGCAAAGGGGGCGCGTGCGTTGCCGTGCTGCTCAATGCCGCACTCAAAGCTCTCCTCCTTGTGCCGCCCGCCGCGCTTGGGGCCCACCCAGGCGGCAAAGCCGAGCGCCACGCCCACGAAGCCGGCGGCAATGATCACTTGGATGATCACGGGAAGGAAATCATGCGGAGTGCCCATGTGGTTTCAAATTCCGTGCGAACCTAAGGCTGCGCTGCGGACCTTGCAAAGGTAAGGGCATGCGGCATGGCCGCCTGACCTCCGTCAGGGCGTTCGTTCCCACACCTCCACGCGCAGGTCGTCCACCCGCCATGGCGCCCCGTGTTCGTTCCAGATGTACACCTTCAAGTTGTCCTTGGGGGAACGCACTTCCGGCGTCAGGTAGTCCACGGTTAGCGGCACCCAGTTGTTGCGCGTGCCTGGCGGGATGTTCCATTCGCCGGTGCGGTAATGGTAGGTTTCACCCTGGTGGTGGAAGGTGATCACCAGCACGGGGGGCGCCCCGTCGGGCACACTGTCGCCCACCCACAGCTTGGCCGATGCGCGCAACCAGGCGTGGTCGTTCTTCGTGAGGTCTGCAAAGGCAATGTCCGGTCCTGTTGTCCATGGCTCGCCCGGGGTGAAGCGGAAGCTGCTGTCGGGCCGGTTGTTGAAGTCGAAGTGGCAGAGTTCGCGCATGGTGTAGTGCGCTTCGTCGGTAAAATGCTCCGCAGATTCGGTGCCGCGTTCCACCATCAACAGGCTGCCCGCGCCCGCCGGCACCTTGGTCCTGCCGAACACCGCCTGGTAATACGCACCGGTGATGCGGTCCCTGGGCAAGATGCCGGCTTTCCATTGCCAAGTTTGGAACAGGTTGAGCGCCACCATGCCGGCCAGCACGGCACCCAGGGCCATGCGCCACGTGCGTCGCACCGCCAATGCCTGCAGGCCGAAGCCCAAGGGAATGGCCAGTACGGCATAGGCCGGCACCATGGACCGTGAGCTGAACGAGCCTCCCGCGTACCACCAGGTGGTCCAGGCGGAAACCACCCACAGGTCGGCCACCACAAAGGCCAGCACGGCCCAAAAGGCCACGCGGCAACGCTTCCACAAAACGAGGATGCCGAGCAGCGCCAAGGCCATCAACGGGGTGTACAGCAGCCAACCCTTTCGGAAGCTGAAGAGGAAGTTGGCTAAGTGTGGCGGAAGGAAATCGAATCCTTCGCCAGGGTTCTGGTACGAGTAGAAGAGCCACTGGCCGGTAACGCTGTGCCAATACAGCAGTTGGGGCGAGGCGGCTACCACAAAGGCCAAGGCGGCCCAAAGCACGTGCTGGGGATGGCCCTTCAGCAGCTCCCATTTGCGCTTCCATCCGTTGTCCGTGCCGGGCAACCACAGCAGCGGCAGCAGAACGGCAAGCCCCTCGGAAGGGCGCACCAGGGTGATCAGCCCGGCCGAGGCGCCGATCAGCATTGCGGAGCTTGCGCGGGGATGTCCGTGCCAACGCAGGGTGGCCAGAAGCAACAGGGCATAGAGCAGGAAAGCGGGCGTGTGCGACAGCAGCGTGCCGTCCCAGGCGATGAGCTGCAGGAAGTTGGTGCCGAACACCACCAGCAGGATCAGCAGGGCCGTCCACGTGTCGTTGAAGAAATGCAGCAATACGCGCCGCAGGACGAACAAGCCGAGCAGGGCGTACAACAGGCAACCAAACCCGATGATGTACTGGTATGGCGGGGAGAAGCCGTCTGCCGGGAAGCCCATGGCAGGGGCCGTGAGGTGGGCCACTAGGAAGAACGGGGCGTACAGCACAGCCATGCCCGCGCTGTACTTGATCACGCGTTTGCCATCAGGCCCGTCCACCAGTTGGTAGAGGGTGGATGAAGGTTCGTATTGGTCCATCACCCGGTCCAGCCAGGCGTGGTCCTCCAGCGCGATGTCGTGGTGGATGAACGTGGCCGGCAGGTAGAGGTAATAGCCGAAGACATCCCAGGTAAGGGCGTTGCGCGGGGGGCTCGTGGCGCGCAGCACCACCAAGGCTAGGCAACAGGCCAGGGCGGCGTAAAGCGAACGGCGGTGCATGCGGCAAGATAGGCAGACGCCCCGGGGATGGGATCAGGGGCGTACGTCCTCGGCGGAGATGATGCTGTCCACCACGTACTTGGAATGGCCCCGCCAGGGCAGGGCGCCGAGGTATTCCTTGTAGTGCAGGGTGAACTGGTCCCCGCTGCGGGCCATCAGCTCGTTGGCGATGCGTTCGTCGGCCACGGAGAATTCAAACTCGTATGAGCTCAATGAAGCGCCCTGTGCTCGCAACCCGGTTTGGATCAGCTTGCCTTCGTACGTCTTGAACACGTACCCCTTGCGCACCACGTAGTTCAACTGACCTGCCTTGGCTCCTTCGCCGAACACCCAGCCGTAGCGCACCCATGCCGCAGCGGCCAGCACAGCCACTACGCACAATAGCAATTTCCAATACCAGCGCATCTGTTCAGCAACGTAACCGTAAACCCCTTGTTCCGCAATTTCCCGGGCCCATCGGGCAGGTCAGGGCTTTTTCATCTCGAAGGTCTCCATGAACTTCGTGGTGAATTTGCCCGATCGGAACTGCTCGTTCTGCATCAATTGCAAGTGCAGGGGAATGGTGGTGTGCACGCCCTCGATCACATATTCGCTCAACGCGCGCTCCATTTTGGCCAAGGCCTCCTCGCGGGTTTGTGCGCTTACGATCAGCTTGCCGATCATGCTGTCGTAGTTGGGTGGAATGGTGTAGCCGGCGTAGGCGTGCGTGTCGATGCGCACGCCGTGGCCCCCGGGGCTGTGGTAGCTGGTGATCTTGCCGGGGTTGGGCCTGAAGTCGTTGAAGGGGTCCTCCGCGTTGATGCGGCACTGGATGCTGTGCCGCGTCGGCTCGTAGTTCAACCCGCTGATGGGGATGCCGGCGGCGATCTTGATCTGCTCGCGCACCAGGTCGAAGTCGATCACCTCCTCGGTGATGGTGTGTTCCACTTGGATGCGCGTGTTCATCTCCATGAAGTAGAAGTTGCGGTCCTTGTCCACCAGGAACTCCACGGTGCCCACGCCTTCGTAGTTCACGCTGGCGGCGGCCTTGATGGCGGCCTCGCCCATTTTCTTGCGCAGCGCTTTGGTCATGAAGGGGCTGGGCGTTTCCTCCAGCAGCTTCTGGTGGCGGCGCTGGATGCTGCAGTCGCGCTCGCTCATGTGGCAGAACGTGCCGTACTGGTCGCCGGCGATCTGGATCTCGATGTGGCGCGGCTCCTGGATGTACTTCTCCATGTACATGCCCGGATTGCCGAAGGCGGCACCCGCTTCCTGGCTGGCGGTCTCGAAGGCATGGTCGAACTCCTCCTCCTTCCACACCAAGCGCATGCCCTTGCCGCCGCCGCCCGCAGTGGCCTTCAGGATCACCGGGTAGCCGATGCGCTTGGCCTCGGCCTTGGCCAGGGCATTGTCCTCCACCAGGCCCTCGGTGCCGGGCACGCAGGGCACGCCGGCGGCGATCATCGTCTTCTTGGCACTGGCCTTGTCGCCCATGGCCTCGATCTGCTCGGGCAGGGCCCCGATGAACTTGATGCCGTGCTCCTGGCAGATGCGGCTGAACTTGGCGTTCTCGCTCAGGAATCCGTAGCCCGGGTGAATGGCGTCGGCGTTGGTGATCTCCGCCGCCGCGATGATGCGGCTGATGTTGAGGTAACTGTCCTTGCTGGGCGGTGGCCCGATGCAAACGGCCTCGTCGGCAAAGCGCACCGGCAGGCTCTCGCGGTCGGCGGTGCTGTACACGGCCACCGTCTTGATGCCCATTTCCCGGGCGGTGCGGATCACGCGAAGGGCGATCTCGCCGCGGTTTGCTATGAGGATCTTCTTGAACATGCTCGCTCAGTGATTTACCGCAAAGACGCCAAGGGCGCAAAGCCTGAACGAGCTGCTTGGCGTACTTGGCGTCTTGCGGTGGAATGCAATTAGGCTGGGTCCACCAGGAACAACGGCTGGTCGTATTCCACGGGCTTGGCATCGTCCACCAGCACCTTCACGATCTTCCCGCTCACCTCGCTCTCGATCTCGTTGAAGAGCTTCATGGCCTCGATGATGCAGAT
>ENA-UOUJ01000509-UOUJ01000509.1-activated-sludge-metagenome-genome-assembly--contig:-NODE-509-length-25896-cov-5.042762_pt1 | contig 25896 bp, 24 predicted proteins | sample MGYA00249839_ERZ747224 | MGnify/ENA primary metagenome ERZ747224 (study PRJEB28782, sample SAMN03220277) | activated sludge metagenome | biome: wastewater; feature: sewage sludge; material... | reverse complement strand
CTCGGGCCCGACGAGATGCGGCTGGCCTGCGACTTCCGATAGTTTTGTGGGGCGAAGCCGGTCTGCAAGCGGGCGTGGTGCGCCCTTCTCCAGTCCGGCCGCTTCGAAGAGATTGCTCATGAGTTCATGTTAGCCCGGAGAGCGGCCGCCGTCTTGCGACCTATCCCGGCACCTGAAGGTTGAAGACCTTGTCAGCGCGGCGCACCGCGACCGACCATAGGCGCTGGCGGCCCGCAAGAAGTGCTTCGATATCGCCGACGCTGGCAACCGGCGCCTGGCCGATTTCGACGATAACGTCACCCGGCTGAAACCCCAGGCGCGCCGCCGTGGAGCCTCGCCTGACGGACACGACGACCACGCCAGCAACTTCGTCAATACCGAGTTCGTCGGCAACGCCGGGCAGAATGTTCGACACGCGCGCGCCGTCGAGCGGATGGCGGCCCACGAGATTGCGGACGTCGTCGCGGCCGGGCTCAGGTGCGGCGACGAGCGGGAGCTCGACGGTTTGCGGCTGACCCTTACGGATGACGTCGAGGCGCACAGTCTTGCCCACGCCACGCGTCGTCAGGCGATACTGAACCGCGCGGGCATCGGCGACCTCGAATCCATCGACATGGACGATGACGTCGCCAGCTTCGAGCCCGGCCTCGGCTGCGGGACCGCGATCCGACACGCGTGCAACGACCGCGCCTGCGACACGAGAAAGGCCGAGCGCCTCCGCCATATCGCGCGTGACCGTTTCGAGGCGCGCGCCGAGCCAGGGGCGCTCGATCGGACGGCCCTCCACCGCGCCTTCCACGTAGAGCTTCACGAGGTTCGAGGGAATCGCGAAGCCGATACCCTGAGATCCGCCGGACTGGGAGAAGATCATCGTATTGATGCCGACGAGCTTGCCGGACATATCGACCAGCGCGCCGCCAGAGTTTCCGGGATTGATAGCGGCATCCGTCTGAATGAAGATCTGCCCTTCGTGGCGGCCCACTTCCGTGCGTGCCAGCGCAGACACGATGCCGCTCGTCACGGTCTGTCCCACGCCGAACGGGTTGCCGATGGCAAGCACCATGTCACCGACCTCCAGGCTATCCGAATCCTCGAAGTCGAGTGTGGGGAACGTCTGGTCGCCGGCGTCGATTTTCAGCACGGTGATGTCGGTCTTGTCGTCCTGGCTGATCACGCGCGCATCGAACTCGCGCTTGTCGGCCAGCGCAACTCGGATCTCCGCTTCGCCGCGTCCGCGGATTACGTGCGTGTTTGTGACGACGATGCCGTCCGGGCTCACGATGACGCCGGAGCCGAGCGAGCTCTGGATGCGTTCCGACGGCTGGCTGAAAGCATCGCCGAAAAACTGGCGGAAGAAGGGATCGTTCGCGAATGGCGAAGAGAACGTCTGCACGCGCCGCTGGACATAGACGTTGACCACGGCGGGCGCCGCGCGGCGCACGATGGGCGAATATGAATACTGCACGACCTCGCGGGAGGGCGGCACCTGGCGCTCCACCTTCGGCTCCGCGCTTCCGCCGCCGAGAAGCTGATCGAGGAACTGCGCGCTCGCCTGTCTGTCGCCCATGACGACAGCGAGCATCCCGACCAGGGCTGCACCTCCGAGGACGGCAATCTTCTTCAAGTTAAATGGCATGAAGTCGGTTTCCTGCGCGTTCGGCTCAAAAGCGGTCGCGCAGGATATAGGGTAAGGAGGCGGCTGGCGGAAGCCGGTCAGCGCGCCGCGATGCGTTCCCGATGAGCGTGGGGCGACCAGGCACCGCTCATGCCAGAGGCTGGAGCATAGGCTGGGCCAGCGTTTTGGGCCGTGCGCATTCTGCCGGCGGGCCGGCGCGGTGCGCGGGCTTCATAGTTCGCCCACTCGTGGGCCGAAACGGCCTGCTCCACGGCAGCGACGTCCCGCCCATTTCCGGTGTTCCAGGCACGGCTCGCCAGAAACTGGCGCTCTCGGCTGTCGTCGCCATCGAGCGGGGCCGGTCCTGCATACTGGACCCTCACCCGACCCGTGCCGCCCGACTTCAAGCCGAGCACGCGGGCTGTCTCACGAGAGAGATCGATCATTCGATCCCCTACGTAGGGGCCGCGGTCGTTGACGCGGACGAGCACCGTGCGCCCGTTGGACGGGTTCGTCACGTAGGCGTAGCTCGGCATCGGCAGCGTCGGGTGGGCCGCCGTCAGCGCGTACATGTCGAAGATCTCGCCGTTCGCGGTTTTGCGGCCATGGAACTTCGGCCCATACCATGACGCAATGCCGACGCGGTCGTAATCGGGCTGTTCGCGCGGATGATACCAGCGCCCGCCGACCTGATAGGGCTGGCCCACCTTGTAGTGGCCACCGCCCTTGGGGATGCGCTCGCCCGGGCCCACGACGCGGCGGCTGGCGGAGACACCCCATTCCGATTCCGGAAACAGCGCTTTGCTTGCGGATTTGCTCGACGCGCCGGAGCCTGGAGCCAAACCGCTGGAGACAGAGCTTTGACTGCTGGCGCAACCGCCCATGGCGGTAGCGGCCACGGCCGCCGACGCGGCAAGTGCTGCGACGGTCCGTGCGCTGCGGGACAGCGCGGCCGACGCAATGGATCCTGTTGGGCCCGGCGCGGCTGCGCCTTGGCCATGTATACGCGACATAACGCCTACCCCGGCTCCTTTTGCGGAGCCTTTCCTGCCTAGATGCTCGCCGGGCGCCACTGTTCCGTGGTCTTCACCGAAAAGCCCTCGCAGGATGGCAGAGAGCGATTGCGATCCCGTTAAGCGGGGTTCTTCCCGAACGGTGCAGGCTGGCCTTGAGAGGGCGACGGGGACTGTGTAGGGTCCGGCGCTCCCGGGGCTGCGCCCTCCGGGACACGGATGGGTGGTCGAGTGGTTTAAGGCACCGGTCTTGAAAACCGGCGTGGGCGCAAGTCCACCGTGGGTTCGAATCCCACCCCATCCGCCAGATTCTCAATTAACCCGTTGACATTTCTATATATTATTCTGATCCGCAAGCAGAGCGCACAATCGTGCAGCCTGAGGCGCCCGACGGCTGCGGTCATATGCCCGCTCGGCCACGCCGCGGCGCTTCATATGTCGTCGGAGCCGGACGAGGGAACTCTCGGTCACATCCAACGACGCGCCCTATCAATTGAATCAACTCATCGTTCATTTGCTTGCGACGCATATAGATCGGCCCGAAGCAGACCATTTCCTCGGGGCTTCCCCGTTTACAGAAGCGGCCATTCGCGTCGTGTCCGCACGACGCGTAGCGCGTCATGAACATACTGCCGCTGTTGAACCTGATGACGGCGAGGCATCCTTCTTCCAAAGGTGCTTCTGGGTCTACTGCGAGCAGTTCGGTGGCATATTTCGTCGACATCCACGATCCACCAATGACGTCCGTGTAGGCAAGAACGTTGACTGTACGCCTACTCGCCTGTTCGGGCGGTAGCCCGCTTGATATAGGGCCTCTGGCTTCGATGACGCTGTTCGCGTGTTGATGTTCCTTTCGATTTGTCATCGTCTTCTCCCTTGCTAGATTGAATCGTCAAGCTTTCGGGATCGCGGCTGCGTTGAGGACCGGATCGTCGACAACGATGAGCCTAGCGAGTGCGCTTTGTATGAGTTCAAGTCGGGCGCGCATGAGTTCCTCGGGCTCGCCCAACGTGTCGGCCATCTTGTTCATTGCTTCCGGCTCCCCATCGTCAACCGGAAGAATTGGCGAGCAACGATGGCGGCATTCTGCGAATGCGCCCACTCGCGTCGCAGATTGCCTGATCGCTACGCCGAAACGTATGCCGATCTGGCAAGCGATCACAGATGCATTTGCCAATGTTCCTTGCCTGCAGATGGTTTCCATGCGCAGGAAAACCAATCACAATGCGTGGATGAGACGCAACGACATCGGCAGTTTAATGGGCGCGGCACCCCGTTCCTGGATCAACTCCATGATCGAGGATTGCGGCAGGCTGGCTCTGTCCGGATTTTTGTTGCTTTCCCTCCTGTCCATTGCCTCGCCTGTCGCCGCAATCGCTGGCGATTTGGATCGTATGCAGGTCATCGAGCAGATCGCCACGGCGAAACCTGGGCAAGCACCTGACCTTGCCCGGAGAGACCTTTCCGGCCTGGATCTTTCGGGCATCGATTTCAAGGGAGCCGACTTGTTCGCTGCGAATTTGAGCGGCACTAAGCTCAGCCGCGCCAATCTCGCGCACGCAAATCTCACGCGTGCTGTGCTGACAGATGCGGACTTGTCTGGGGCCGACCTGCAGGATGCCGACATGTTCGCGGTTATGATGAGCAATGCGAATCTAAGCGGCGCCAATCTTTCGCGCGCGCGCATTATCGGCGGCCTCAATAATGCACGACTTGATGGTGCGAAGCTCATCGGAGCCGATCTCGGGTTCGATCCGACGAACGCAAACATGGCGCCTCCAAAGGTTGACCTCTCTGGCGCAGTCCTTGACGGGGCCGACCTCACTGACGCCAATCTCAGAAATGCATTGTTGGAATATGCCAAGCTGCGAGGCGCGCGTTTGGTCAACACTCGCTTGAACTGGGCGAAGCTTGCAGGCGCCGATCTGAGCGGTGCGGATGTTGCGGGAGCGGACATGTCCAATGCCGATCTCACCAACGCAGTTTTGACAGGGCTCAAGGGGGCGAACAGCGCGAGCGGGTTGGAGCCCGGCGCTGCGCGGTAAGCGCAGCAAATTTGCGCCAGCAGCTCGGCTCCATCATGCTGAGTTCACTATTGTGGTGGGTGTCGGGGCCGCAGCCTCACTGTTCTGAAAATCCTGACGACGGAGAGTCACCCCATCCGGTTCTGCAATTCCGCTAGCAGTCGCTCATTCCAGGCGAACAGGCAGCGAAAGCGCACAAGCCCGTATTGAGTTGTCTCAAGATCGACAGTTTTTAGAACGTAAGCCAGTCGCCCCAGCGTGCAAGCCGTCACTTCTTGGTAGGGAATAACCAGATCCGTGCCGTCCTCTTGGAGAAGAGCGTTCGAGCGGGCGATCGAGAAACGCACATGCTCGTCGGAAAGAGTGACAGTTCCTTGGATCCAGTTTCCAAAGCGCTCGGTGAACCTCAGCAGAGCGCGAGTCCGGCGGCCTTCAATGAGAGCCCTGCATACGTAGCTGATCGGTTGCGGCATCTCCGTATTCCACGATGTGCGGATAAACTTAGACGTGATTTCCTTGAGAACACGCAGTTGTTATCTGCAAAGAATGCCCGTCTCACGAACGTTTGTCGATAGCGGGCGATCGGCTTTGCCCGGACTCCTTTCTAGATAGACGAACAACCACGCCCTCGTGACGGCCATTGCGCGCCAAAGGGGAGAACCGATCCACTACTCAGCGATCGGTCCTCCGCTCCCTCCGCCCGGCTACTGCGTGAGCGAGGCGGCTTCGACATCAGATTTCACGATGTTGTATTCCAGAGCTGCCTTGAGACGTTCGGCGAGCTCTTTCTTAAACTCGTCGCCGATTTCGATGTTGATCTCGTCCCGCGACGTTACACCGTACAGCGGGTTCTCGGTCGCGAGCTTCTTCACAACCTGGGGATCGATACGCAGAGCTTCCGCAAACCACGTCGCGGACTGATCGGGATTGGTCGCGATGTAGTGCACCGTGTCCTTCAGCGCTTCGACATAACGCTTCACGGCGTCCGGGTTCTTTTCGAGATACTCGGTGCGCACGATCGAGGTGAAACGGAACGGCCACGTCTGAAGGCGCTTGGCCCCGAGGCTTTCTTCGAGCCTCAGAGTTTGAGGCTGACGAATGATCACACCGGCAACCAGCTCCTTTTCCAGGGCTGCGGGAAGTTCGTTCGGCTGCAGATTGACAAGCTCGACGTCCTTGGCTGGATCGAGACTGAGATCTTTCAATGCCAGAAGAAGATCGAGATGCGATTCCGAGTTGAAGGAGACACCGATCTTCTGGCCCTTGAGATCGGAAAGTGCCGTTGCCGCACTCGTCTTCGGCACGAGGAGCGAATGGCTGGACTGGCCGAGCGTTGCAATAAATTTAACGGTGCCAGGCGCTCGTGCGGACAAGGACAACGGCGGCAGGAAGCTTGTCACGACGGCGTCGAGCTGCCCTGAAACGAGACCCTCCATCATCGGAGGTCCGTACTGAAACGCGTGGAACTCGACCTTGAGATTATGCGTCTCGGCAATCCCGGTCTTCTGCAGCACGACCGGCACTTGACCGTTCATGCCCGAGGGATAGCCGAGGCGGAGGGTCGCGTCGTCGGCAACCGCGTGCGACGTCACCGTAAAGGCAAGCCCGATTGCCAGCAGTCGCAAGCCACGTTGAAGTCTTAGCATGGCAGTTCCTTTCATTTGGCGGGGTGGTTCCAAGGCACGATCACGCGGCGCTCTAGAATGCCGAGCAGGCCTATCATCAAGGCTCCAAGAAGCCCGATGACGGTCATGCCGACGAGGACGCGGGATGTTTCGAGGCTGAGGCGGCTGATCTGGATCATGTATCCAAGCCCGGACTGGGCGGCGATCAGCTCCGCGGTCACGACGGCCATCCAAGCCTGCCCTAGACCGATGCGAAGCCCCGTCGCGATCATCGGCAGCGCCGACGGCAGCATCACCGTCGCGAGCAACGCGGCGGGGCCCGCGCCAAGCGAGCGCGCCGCGTTGACGTGCTCCTCCTTGAGCGATGTGCCGCCAGCAAAGGAATTCAGAAAGATCGGGAAGAACGCAGCGATCGCCGTGATGAAGAAGCTTGGCGGATCGCCAAGTCCCATCCAGAGGATGGCGAGCGGAATCCAAGCGATCGGCGGAATGGGCCGGATCAGCGCGATAAGCGGCATGACAAGGCCGCGGAGCACGCGCGAATAGGCCAGCACAAGCGCAAGCGGAACGGCGATGAGGGCAGCCGTCGAAAATCCGATGAACACGCGCTTGATGCTGGCCTGGATGTCCTTGAACAACGAGCCGTCGGCGATCAAATCCCCGTAGCTCTGAAACACAGCCCAGGGCGACGGCAAGAGCACCGGCTTGCCGAGACTGAGGGCTGCCGACGTCCACAGTCCGATAAAGATGCTGAGGCCCAACGCGCCGAGCGCAATTGGTGCCACCGCGATCCGTAGCCGCTGGATGTGCGAGCGACGCGCGATCATTTGAAGGACTTTCTTGCTTCGACACGGATAATGTCGGTGATCTCGCGCCGGAGTTCGATGAATTCCGACGCGTCCATGATCTCCGGCGCGCGCGGTCGCGCGAACGGAACGTCGAACTCGCGGGCAATGCGGCCGGGCAGTGCCTGCATGACCACCACGCGGTCGGCGAGAAAGATCGCCTCTTCGATGTCGTGTGTCACGAAGACCACGGTGGGCTTGAGCTTGTCCCAGATGGAAAGCAGCTCCTCCTGCATCAGCGCGCGTGTTTGCGCGTCGAGCGCGCCGAACGGCTCGTCCATGAGCAGAACCGGCGGGCGCGTAGCCAGGGCGCGTGCAATGCCGACGCGTTGCTGCATGCCACCCGACAGGCTGGACGGCCACGCGTTGGCGACGTCCGCCAAGCCCACGGTTTCGAGTAGCGAACGCGCGACGCCTTTGGGATCGGGCATTCCAAGCCGACGCGGGCCGAACGCAACGTTTTCGAGAACCGTTTTCCAGGGAAAAAGCGAGTGTTTTTGAAAGACGACGCCGCATTTGGCCGACGGGCCCCGCAGACGCTCTCCTTCGAGCCGAACCTCGCCCTTAGTCGGCGCAACAAATCCAGCGAAGACATTCAGGAGCGTCGACTTTCCGCAGCCGCTTGGACCGAGAAGGGCGACGAATTCACCAGCCGCGACATCGAGCGATATGTCCTCGACGGCAGGGAGCGGGCGGCCGCGAAACTGCACGGAGACGCGATCGAGCGCGAGGCGTGTTGTGGTGGACGTCAACACCTCGCGCGGCGCCGCGCTAACGGATCTCGCGGCAACCTCAGAACCTGTATCGGAGGCCTTCACGTCCCGCGGCGCACCGATAGGCTTAGGTGGCATTCCGGCGCGGAAATCGGAAGCGGCAATCGATTGCATCTGCTGATCCGCCTCTCTCACGAACCGCGGTCCGGCGCCGGCCGGAACGCCGTGCTGAGTTCGATGACGCGCTCAGCCGGTGCGTACCAGCCTTGCGGCGCGTAGCTATCGTCGTGCAGGTAACAGCGCACACGCACGAGGCGCGATCCGGCGGTGAAGGTGAAGTGGCGGCTCATCGGCGGACACGTGACGAACGAGTGGTACTTCGAAAGCTGTGCGCAATTGACGAAGTTGGTTCCCCATTTCCGCTCGACATGGCTGCGCCCGCTTACGACGTCGTCGGGATATGTATGCGTGTGCCCGCCGAGCCAAAGATCCACCGCCCCAGGGTGCTCATCGAGGTAGCGCTCAAACTTCTGCGCCTTCCCCTCGTCGTCGACGAAGTAGAGATAAGAGGCACCTTCCGGGACCCCGTCGACGCCATGATATCGGCCATGGCGATAGCGTCCGTCGGGATAGCGCGACACTCCTTCGAAATCGCCGGACGCCACGGTCGTTTCGCGCAGCATGTGATGGTGGGCGCTGATGACAATTCCGTCACGCGCCGCTTCGACTTTTTCGACCCACCATTCCCAGGTCTCGCGCGTGACGGCGCCCGCCGGCGATCCACCGCCGAACTCCTGCCGTCCGACGGGATAGGGAAGATCGTTGCGGTCGCTCATCATGAGAAACGTGATGTTGCCCACGTTGAAGCTGTAGCGTTCCCACGTTCCCTCCACGGGATAGGGCCGGCGGCTTGGATCGACGCCGGACGTGTCGGGATGCTCGCCCACCGGATCAACCCATTTGCGGAACCACCAGTTGGCCGGCTTTCCTTGGCTCGATGGCGCGGCACCGGGCGAGGCGTCGTGATTGCCTGCTACAGGGTAGATCTGCTCCCTACGATGATGTTTCAGAACGCCAAGCTGCCGGACGACCTCCTTGCCCTGCTCGTCGTCCGGCAAATCCCAGAGGCCAGCATTGTCGCCAAGATCAAGGGCGAGATCCCACCGGAAGGGAGGACCGCCGAGCTCTCCGCCCTCCTCTGACTGGCGCAGCGCATTGGCGAGGCTTTCTGGATATCCCGCAGGCGGGATGAACCCCATGCCGTTGCGAATGGCTGCGGATACCGCGCGATCCGTCGCGACATGCGCGTCCGAGAAAACCCACAGGTGCAAGGTCTCTGCTTCTTCGTCGCGCTCAACATCACGCGTCATTCTGGTGTTCCCCGTCGAGATTTGCTTTGAGCCAGGCCGCCTCGATGCGCGCCAGAGCCAAGTGGACGTTCTTGCGCACATCCGCATCGGGGTCGGCGGCTGACCTTTCGAGATCAGCGCGCGTTTCCGGCCGCGCGAGCCGTCCCAGCGCCGCGGCCGCTTCCTTGCGCAAGTTCGGTTCAGGGTGTCTGAGGCTTTCTGCGATGCGTCCCGCAGCATCGCCGCACTCGAGCAGGCCAAGGCTGCGCACCGCCTTGAGCCGCACCTGCCAGTACGCATCGTCGAGCGCTTGAAGCAGCGGCCGCGTATCTACGCTTCCCTGGGTCGATCCAACCGCCTCCGCGGCACTCTCGCGCACGAGCCATTCGGGATCCTGCAAGCCGCCGACGATGGTTTCGACCGCACCGGCCGCGCTCGAGAATACCAGCGCGCTGATCGCAGCTCGGCGCACGGCGAGCACTTCATCGCGCGCCGCGGCGCGTAGCGCGGGGACGGCCTCTTCCCGCTTCAGATAGCCGATGACAGCCACGGCCTGCACGCGCACTGATGCGTCGTCATCTTGCAGCGCTTCGAGGGCGGCAGGCCAAGAGCCCGGCGCGCGCAGCTCCTTGAGACCGCACAGCAACGATGCGCGCACGAAGGGCCTAGGATCGTCGAGCGCGCCGATGATGACGACGCCGCGGCGCCGGTATCTTTGAGTTCGGCAAGGCTCTGGGCCGCAGCGGACGCGACGACGGGATCGTCGTCACGCAGCAGGTGCACCAGTCCGTCGGCAGCCTCGGCCCCGTCGAAGGTTCCGAGCGCAAGCGCCACCTGCCGCCGCACATGCGGGTCTGTGTCCCCGACAAGCCCACGGAGCAGGAGCAACGCGCTCGGTTCGCCGCTGTCGACGGCAGAGAGCACGGCAATCCGCCGTCGTTGCGGATCGGACGAAGATGCTTCGCGTTCGAGTGCTTCCAGGTCCGTGAAATCTTCGAAGACGCCCGAAGTCATGGTGCAGCCCTCTCGAGATCTCGGGCATGCTGCGCGGGGCGCATTCGCTGGTCGTAATAGAGATCCTTTTCCTCATCCGCGATCGGCACGACATAGGGTTGCACCGCCCTCTTCTCGACGGTCATGCGCCCCTCGCTCTTGCCGAGCAGCGTGTGACAAAACCAGTCTGCGTCGTTCCGCTCGGGATAGTCGGTCCGCAAGTGATAGAGGCCCCAGCGGCTCTCAGCGCGACAGAGAGAGGCCGCTGCCGCCATGTCCGCACAATCCAGGATGGAGGCAGCTTCAAGCGCGCGCATCAGTTCATGCGCGTTCCGAGCGATCATGCCTTGTTCCAGATCCTCCCGAACTTCCGCGAAACGCTGTTGGGCTAGCTCGTACTTCCTCGGGACTTTCGGCGGCTGGAGGTAATCGTTCACGAGCCGCCGCGTCTTGTATTCGATCTGATTTGGCGGAACGCCTTTCTCGCGCTTCGTCGGCGCAAGCACTCGCGTTTTCTCGTGCTCGATCTCGTCGCGCTCGATAGGCGCAAAATCGACGGCCGCGGCGTAGTCCACGGCATCCTCACCCGCGATCGCGCCGTTGGTGAACGCACCGAGCATGTAGCTATGCGGTACGCTGGCCATGTCGCCGGCGGCGTAGAGACCGGGCACCGTCGTGCGGGCGAACTCATCGACGAAAACACCTGACGCGCTGTGGCCCGAACAGAAACCGATCTCCGAGATATGCATCTCGATCATTTGCGCGCGATAGTCGGTCCGGCGCTGTGCATGGAACTGCCCGCGCGAGGGCCGCTCGACTTTGTGCAGAATGTCCTCGATCTCCGAGATCGTGCTTTCGTGCAGATGATTGAGCTTCAAAAACACGGGCCCTTTGCCGGATTGCAGCTCGTTGTAGAATTCCAGCATCATCTGTCCGGACCAGTAATCGCAGTTGATGAAGCGGTGGCCTTCGTTGTTCGCCGTGTACGCGCCGAACGGTCCGGCGACATAGGCGCAGGCGGGGCCGTTGTAGTCCTTGATCAGCGGATTTATTTGAAAGCACTCGAGGTTCGCGAGCTTGGCGCCGGCGTGATAGGCCATCGCGTAGCCATCGCCGGAATTGGTTGGGTTCTCGTAGGTGCCGAACAGATAACCGGAAGCGGGCAAGCCGAGCCGGCCCGCGGCACCCATGCACAGCACGACAGCTTTGGCGCGGATGACCAGGAACTGACCGTTGCGCGTATTGACCGCTATGGCACCCGCGATTCTCCCATCAGGCGCGGTCAGCAAGCGCGTCGCCATGAAGCGGTTTGAAATCAGCAGTTGCGCACGACGGAGTTGGCGATAGAGCGCTCTCTTGACCGTATCGCCATTCGGCATCGGCAGCACATACGTGCCGAGATGATGCACCTTCTTGACGGCAAAATCGCCGTTCTGTGTTTTCTGAAACTTGATGCCGAACCGATCCAGCTCCTCGATGATGCTGAAGCACCGCTCCGCATACTTGAGCACGGGCGCCTGATCGACAATGCCGTCGTTCGCGATGGTGATCTCTCGGACATACTGCTCAGGCGTCGCATGACCCGGCACGACGGCGTTGTTCAAGCCGTCCATGCCCATCGCAATCGCACCCGAACGCTTCACGTTGGCTTTTTCGAGAAGGATCACATTTGCGCTCGGATTGCGCAGCTTCGCCTTGAGCGCGGCCATTGGCCCCGCCGTGCCGCCGCCGAGGACAAGCACGTCGCAAGACACTTCCGAAACATCGTCAATGAGCTGGTCGATCGCCAAGGGGCGCCCTCTTTATCCGAGCCATGAGTTGACGAACTAAGCAGGCGCCGCAGACGATGGGCAGCAACTAATTGCTTCAGAGCACAGCAGCGAAGTGCAACGTTCGCAAAATCGTCGTGCTATTTCACGGAGCCAGTCGTGCATGCAGGTCGAACTTCTGGACGATGGCAGTGGTCTCGTTTGCGTCGCGCAGAACGGAAGCCGGCACACGCTCAGCGCGGAGCGGCTCTGGATGGAATGTCCTTCCGCCAAACGTCGCGCTCGCAGGATGCAAGGGCTCGATCGTGAGGCGCCGCCGAGCTTGTCCATCCGCTCCGTAGAGGCCGTCGGCATCTATGGCGTCAACGTTGCCTTCTCGGACGGGCATGCCCTCGGCATCTACCCTTGGAGATACCTCGCCAACCTCATCCGACGGCCGCAGCTCGACGACTTTCTCAGCAATTGAAGGGGCTTTACGTTCATGACCCTGGCCGCCACGTATTCGATCGTCCCGGTCGAGATCGACAACGACAAGTGCATTGCCGACAAAGGTTGCACCGTCTGCATCGACGTCTGCCCTCTCGACGTACTTCGGATCAGCGAGACGTCCGGGAAGGCCTATATGGCTTACGACGAATGCTGGTACTGCATGCCCTGCCAGACGGATTGCCCGACAGGCGCGGTCACCGTCACAATTCCCTATCTTCTCAAATAGGCATCATCCCGTGTCGCAGGCCTCAAGCAGCCCCCTGCGATTGAGGATGGCGATCGAGTTCGGGCGGATAGAAACGTATCCGTCGCGCTCGAAGCGCGCCAGCGTTGCGGTCACCCATTGTCGAGTCGATCCGATAATGGCTGCCAACTGCTCATGGGTGACATGTCTCGGCACCTCACCATCTATTGTGGAGGAAGGTGGCCCGCTCCGATCGGCGAGAGCAAGAAGCAGCTCCGCAAGCCGGCCTCGCGCAGGCTTGGTCGCCAGAATTTGCGCAAGCGACGAGTAGCAGCGCCCTTTGACGATGAGCGCATCGATCAATCCCATCGCCAATACCGAATCGTGCTGCGCCAAGGTACGGAGCGTTTGCCCTGGCACCCACGAGACCGTGCTGTGTGTCACCGCTTCCGCAGACCACACATGGATGCCGCGCCCGAACAGCTCAGGCCCGCCGACGAAGTGTCCCTCCGTCCAGTAGGCAAGCGTGATCTCCTTGCCCGAGGGGCCCGCATAGAACGTGCGCACGGTGCCATGTTCGATCACGTAGATGCCGGAATGCGGCCGTCCCTGCTCGAATACCGGCATGCCGGGCCGAAGCCGCAGCGTCGTCGCATGTTTGCGCAGAACCTCGCGCACCGAATGCGGCAGCGTATCCATGAGCTGCAGGCTATCCGGGGGAGATTCGTGCTCATCGATCAGAAACAGGGCGTGCCCATTGGGGCTCGGGGTCGATGATGAGGTTGCCAGTGTACTGGCGGCTTGCATGAAGGTCTCCCGGATGACGGCACGATGCCAATCGTCGGGGCCAGCTCTCGGAACGTCCAAGAAGAATTTCTGCTTTGCTTTTGCCGCAGAATGAAAAGGCAGGAGGATCCTGAAGCTGAGCAGATAACGTGCTGCATCACGCGGAGGTGACCGTGCTGATCAAGCGTTCCAGGTCATCGATGCTTACGGGCTTCGTCAGATGATCGCTGAAGCCGGCTTCGGAGGCGCGTTCTTTGTCTTTACTCTGCCCCCATCCGGTTTGCGCAATGATCGGCAGCATTTTGAACTGAGGATCCCTCCTGAATAGGCGACAAACTTCGTAGCCGTCCATGTGCGGCAGCCCAATGTCGAGAAGGATGATATCCGGCTCGTAGCTTCTCGCTTCATCGAGAGCCAAACGTTCGTCGTTCAAAATCAGATAATCGTGTCCGATCTCTTCGAGCATCCATCCAACAGCCCGTGCGACATCCTTGTCATCGTCGACGACCAAGACCTTACGGCTGCGCGTACGCGACAAAATTTCTTCTCCAGCTCCATCTTTCGGCACCGCATGATGGAGCATTTCCGCAAGAGGCAGGCGTATGCTGAATTTGCTGCCTTGACCCTCGCCGGCGCTGTAGGCGGATATGCTTCCCCCGTGAAGCCCCACGAGCTGCTCGACAAGCGCCAAGCCGATACCGAGGCCGCCCTTTGTGCGGCCGCGCGGATCGTCGAGCTGCATGAAAAGTTGAAAAACCTTCGACTGCATTTCGGCGGGAATGCCGATCCCGCTATCGCTCACCTCGATAATGAGATCGCCCGCTTCCTTTCTGACCGACAGAGAGATGCGTCCCTCGGGCGGCGTATATTTTGCGGCGTTGTTCAAAAGGTTCGCGACCACCTGCGAAAGGCGCGTCAGATCAGCATCAATCCATAGCTCCTCCTCCGGCAGAACGACCGAGAGCGAATGCTTGTCTGCCTCGATGTACGGAAGCACAGCCTCAACCGCTGCCCGCACGGCCTCACCCACCTGGATTCGCTCTTTCCGCAGCTCAATTTTGCCCTGCCTGACACGCGACACATCCATGAGATCGTCAATGAGGCGAACCAGATGGTTAAGTTGCCGATCCATCGTGTTGCGGATTTCCGCCAAGCTTTCAGTATCCGGCTCGCGCTTCAGGACATCGAGGCCCGCCCGCAGTGGAGCGAGAGGGTTGCGGAGCTCATGGGCGAGTGTCGCAAGAAACTGATCTTTGCGCCGATCCGCCTCGCTGAGTGCTTCTGCGTTGACGATCAGCTCGTCACGTTGCGCGGCGATCTGCTGGCGCTGCCTGTAAAGCTCCAGAAAAACGTCGGCCTTGCTGCGCAGGATGCCGGGTTCGATGGGCTTCTGGATAAAATCGACGGCCCCTGCTTCGTAGCCTTGGAAGCGTCGCTGATAGTCTGCGCTTCCCGCTGTCACAAAGATGATGGGCACGCGCTTGGAGCGCTCATTTCCCCGCATCAGTTCTGCGAGTTCGAACCCGTTAAGCCCCGGCATCTGTACGTCCACCAGCGCGAGAGCCACATCGTTTTTCAATAACAACTCGAGCGCCTCGTCACCCGAGCGCGCCTTGAGAAGAACGAGGTTGTCCCGGCGCAGCAAGGCTTCGAGGGAGATGAGGTTCTCCTCGAGATCGTCCACGAGCAGGATGGATGCGAGCGTCATGCGAGGCTAAACCTTGCGCAAGTAGGCGGCGATTTCGGTAAGGGACATGACCGTCGCGCCAGGATTCAATGCAATGGCGGCTTGGGGCATGGCAGGCGAAAACGCGTCATCCGGACTCTGTACAACAACCATGCCTCCTGCATCGATGACGGCTTTTGCTCCGTTGGCTGCATCCTGATTGGCGCCTGTCAACACAATCGCGATCAAGCCGGGCCCATACGCGTCGGCGGCGCTTTCGAACAGGACATCGATCGAGGGCCGCGAAAACAGCACGGGTTCATCGCTCGATAGGGACAGGATCTCGTCCGCCTCCACCAATAGATGGTAATTGGGGGGCGCGAAATAAACGGTACGGGGTGTAATGGGCTCTTTGTCTTCAGCTTCCTTCACAGTGAGGCTGCATTTCGCCCGAAAAAGCTCCGCAAGCATGCTCTGCTTGTCGGCCGGAACATGCACGACCACCATCACCGGCTTATCGAATGTGGCCGGAAGCGCAGGAAGGATGCTGGATAACGCCTCCAACGCTCCCGCCGATGCACCGATGACGACTGCTTTTACTGCATCTTCCGTCATCCGAGGCGCCTTTGATAAATCCTCTCGTTGGGAACGAAGTCCTTGAATGCCGGCGCGTGGACGGAGAACCGCAAGTTCTCCTTGGCGCCGAGCCCCAGGAACCCATGCCGCGTGAGCGACTCGCTGAACAAGCCGATCGCACGATCCTGCAACGGGCGATCGAAATAGATCAGCACGTTTCTGCAGGATATGAAGTGCATTTCGGCGAACGCCGCATCGGTGACAAGGCTGTGGTCAGAGAAGACGACGTTTTGGCGCAAACTCTTATCGAACGAGGCTTTCCCATACGCGGCCGTGTAATAGTCTGAAAGAGACGTCTTGCCTCCGGAATTTCGATGGTTCTCCGTAAACAGCTGGATGCGATCCAGGCCGAAGATGCCCGCCTCGGCAGCGGCAAGCGCCTCAGGGGAGATATCGGTCGCGTAGAACAACGTCCGCTGCTCAAGCCCCTCTTCGCGGAAAAGAATCACGAACGAATAGAGTTCCTCCCCTCCGCTGCACCCTGCAATCCAGATTTTGAGCGAGGGGTATGTCCGCAAGTGCGGGATCACTCTCTCGCGAATGGCTTTGAAGTAGGTGGGGTCGCGGAACATCTCGCTCACCTGCACCGTCAAATGGCCGAGCAAGTCGGAGAGCATCGAAGGATCGTGCAGAAGACGTTCCTGCATCGCCGAAAAAGTGGCGAAGCCCAACTTATCGCGCGCCTGCCTCAGCCTTCGTTTAACCGAGGCCATTGCGTACGCGCGAAAATCGTAGTGATAACGGAAGTACAAAGCTTCCAGCAGCAGCCGGATTTCGATGTCTTCGGTCTTGTCGGATGACGATGTGTCTTTCACCGGGGCATCCAGACGCGCACGAGGGACAAAAGCTTTTCAACGTCCAGCGGCTTAGCCATGTAGTCGTTGGCGCCGGCATCGATACACCGTTGCTGGTCGTCCGGCATGGCCTTCGCGGTCAAGGCAATGATTGGAAGCTTCTTCCATGCCGCGTTCTTGCGAATTTCCCGCGTCGCCGTGAGGCCGTCCATGATCGGCATCATGACATCCATCAGCACCAGATCGATGGGCGATCCGCCCGGACTGACTGATCTTTCAAGAGCCAGCAGAGCTTCTTTCCCGTTTCGGGCGATGTCGATCACGACGCCCCGAGGCTCTAGAACATTCGTCAGAGCGTAAACGTTGCGAACGTCGTCCTCCACGATAAGCACGCGGCGCCCTTCCAACAGCGCGTCGCGATTGCGGGCTTTGCGGATCATTTTCTGCTGCTCGGCGGGCAGGTCGGAAACAACCTGATGCAGGAACAATGCGACTTCGTCGAGCAGACGCTCAGGAGACTTGGCTCCCTTGATGATGATGGACTTCGAGTATTTGCGGAGACGCTGCTCCTCGTCAGGTGACAGCTCGCGGCCCGTATAAACGATCACCGGAGGAAATGCATAAGCCTCCTCCTTGCTGAGAGTCTCCAGAAGCGAGTAGCCCGACGCGTCCGGGAGCGTGAGGTCGAGAACCATGCAGTCGAACGTCTGCGCCTGAAGAAGCTCGAGACATTCCGACGCCGTCCCGGCCGTTACCGTTTCCACTTCTTGCGAGGACAGGAGCTTTGCGACGGCTTCGCGTTGAACCCGATCGTCCTCCACGATCAGAACGCGATGCATGCGTTGGGCCAGTTTGACTTCCAGCTTTTTCAGCACCTCGATAAGCTGGTCGCGCCTGACGGGCTTCAGCATGTACCCCACAGCGCCCAACGAAAGTGCTGTTTCGGAGTGATCGTTTGCCGATACGATGTGGATTGGAATATGCCGCGTTTTGACGTCGCGCTTTAACCTGTCGAGCACCGAGAGGCCGGACTCATCGGGCAAACCGACATCGAGGACGATTGCGTTCGGCAATTGCTCCTTGGCTAGCGCGAGAGCCTCTTCGGCTGTGTCTGCGACCAGCACCCGGAAGCCCAGCTCTCGCGAGAGGTCGCGCACGATGGCAGCGAAGCTCTGATCATCCTCAATGACGAGCAGGGACCGTTTGCTGTCCGAAGGGTGCTCGCGATCATCCGTCAATTTTCCGAAACGCGCCGGCTGGGGCATGGATGCCTCAGGTTGAATCGGAGGAGCAGCCGGCGCGATTGTCTGGACCTGGCTCCGGCCGTCGCGCGGAGCCACCTTCGCCGGATCATAAGAGAGGGGGATGGTGAGGGTAAAGACACTGCCTTGCCCTTGCTTGCTTTCAAGATGAATTCTGCCTCCGAGGAGACGGACCAGCTCGCGTGAAATCGAGAGACCGAGCCCAGTGCCTCCATATTTGCGGCTGATCGTGCTGTCGGCCTGGTGAAAGGCTTCGAACACGCTGCGTTGCTGCTCGTCGGAGATTCCGATTCCGGTATCCGAAACAGCGAGCGCAATCTCGTCACGACCCGAGCGCCGCACCGCCAGAGTCACCGTGCCGTCCTGCGTGAACTTGAAAGCGTTGGACAGCAGGTTTTTCAGAACCTGCTCCAAGCGCTGACCGTCTGTTTCGATGGACGCCGGGGTATCCGGATGAACCTCGATCTTAAATTCGAGGTTCCTGTCCTCCGCGACGGGACGGAAAAGTTGGCTGAGGGCCTTTGTCAATCGCTCGACATTCACGTCCTCAGGAGTGATTTGAACGTGACCGGCTTCGATCTTGGACAGGTCGAGAATGTCGTTGATCAGGTTCAGAAGATCGTTGCCGGACGACTGGATCGTACGCGCATAGTTGACCTGCTCTTCGGTCAGGTTTTCGTCGCCGTTGTCGGCGAGCAGCTTTGCGAGGATCAGCGACGAATTGAGCGGCGTCCTGAGCTCGTGCGACATGTTCGCGAGGAAGTCCGACTTGTAGCGGCTCGCCTGCTCCAGCTCCCGAGCCTTCAATTGTACCGACGCGTTAGCTCTCTCGAGGTCGTCCCGCTGGCTTTCGAGCATCTGCGTCTGTTCTTCGAGTTGCGAGTTCGTCTGCTCGAGTTCGACTTGCTGCTGCTCCAGACGTGCCTGCGACTCTCTCAGTGCACGACCTTGTTCCTCCAGCTCCTCATTCGAAACACGCAGCTCTTCGCTCTGCGTTTGCAGCTCATCCGATTGCCGCTGCGTCTCATCAAGTAGCCTGCGTAGCTCGTCCCGATATTTTGCGGATCGCACTGCGACCGCGATGGACGAAGTGGCCTGATCGAGCAGCGCCCTGACTTTTTCGTCTGCAGGACGCAGGAAACCGAGTTCGATAACAGCGTTGACCATGCCATCGATGTCGCCCGGCGAGATGACGATGTGCCGCGGCTTGTCGTGCCCCAAAGCCGATCCGAACGCCAGATACCCGTCGGGGACATCTTCAACGACGATGGTGCGGTTTTCGATGGCCGCCTGGCCCAAGAGACTTTCGCCCGGTTTGAAGGTGCTCGGTACGGCCGCGTTCTCGGGTATGCCATATGTCGATACCAGCTTATAGGATCGCTCTTCGCCGACGTAGATGGCACCCGCGACCGCGCCGACATAGCGGGCAAGAAACCCGAGAACGTTTCCTCCCAGTTCGTCGGTTTTCTGATCACCGATCATGGCTGTGGCGAGATCGGCGTAGCCGGTCTGCAGCCATGCTTCGCGCTGCCGCGCCATCGTACCCTTGCGGACGATGAAGCCGATGATGGCCGTGAGGAGAAAGCCCACGAGCGCCGAGAGGAAGGCACTGCTCAATGCGGTTTGGTACGAGACGTCCATCTCCGCGAAACGGCGCAGTCTTAAGGCTCGCTCCTCGCCGATCATCGTGTCGATGTGCGCGCGTATCGCGTCCATCTCCGCCTTGCCCTGGTCCGACGCGACAGCGGCGAGCGCGGCGTCGAGCCCCTGCTGCCGCCTGACCTCGATCGTTTGTTTGAGTTCGTCGAGTTTGGTGTCGATATGCTGCTTGAGGATCGGCAGCTGCGACTTCTGCGCGGGGTTATCGGCGGTAAGGTCAGCGAGCTTCTCAAGCGTTCTTGGGATGGCGACCAACGCGCGTTCGTAGGGTTCCAGATAGCCACGGTCGCCGGTCAACAGAAAGCCTCGTTGGCCAGTCTCGGCATCCTTGACGTTGGAAAGTATCTCCTGAAGACCCGTGATCACATCGTGAGTGTGAACGATATTTTGGTTGCCGGTCCGCAACCCCTGGAGGTTGTTATAGGCAATGACCCCGCTGACGATGAAAAAGAGCACGGCCCCAGCCAAGCCGGAGGCGACGAGCGGATCGAGCCCGAGTTTGCGCGCGATCGTATCCGAGCGGGGCGTCTGCATTGTTCTCACCCGAGAGCGTCGATTTGGGAACGAAACAGGAAAGGACCCGCGTCGAAGACCATTTTTCCGTTCACGATCAACACCTCAGATCCACCGAAGCTTCTGGCTCGCAGAGCTTTCCACCGACCTTCTCGACAGCTTCTCGGCCAGCAACGAGGACGCAAAAGCCTCGCGCTGTCGACAAATCGGCCCTGCACGGATTGCCGCCTAAGCGAACAGGAGAAAGCTGGTGGAACCCCAAACCTTCTCGCAACGCGCGTCGGTGAGAGTGGTTCCAAACAATTTTTGATAATTGCGACGTCTCATTCGCGCCATGACTGGCGGCATCGCGTTGGAGCGGATTTTTTTGGCTTGCCAGCCAGAGCTGAACGGGCCGTGGCGCCGAAGCGACACCGTATCGTTGCCCCGCGGGCAACTGCTCATGACCGCGCGCGACCACGTCTGCGGAGATTTCAAAAAAATAAGTTCGAGCGGCGGCGTACCACCCGCGTGCCCATAGGCTGTCACAGGCTATCCTCAGCGCTGCGTTTGTAGGCTGCGATCATTCGCTCTAGGTGCGGCGTGCCATCCACGTCAAGGCAAGCACCGTCATCGCAAGAAAGGCATTAACGACTGGAGCGATGGGATCAGTTGGGCGGAGGCCGTGTACGAAGATATGCGCGATGATGACGCTGGCGACACCTGCGGCTGTTACGCCGATGAGCAAGCTCCTCAATCGCTGTAGCGGAACGATCGTGGATATGAAGATCGTCAGGAGAGTGAACACGACGTAGAGCAGCGGAAGAGACGATGAACCAAAGCCGGCACCGGTCGCGGAAAGGACAAGGGCAAGCGGCTGTCCCCACACCACCGCTGTCCAAACACGCGCCCAAACCTCCGAGCTGCGACCACGATTTCTTTGGCGTATGAGCCATATGTTTATGCCGGTCGCACAGATGGCGCATAACGCTATGCCCAACACGCCGTAGATCAATCTGATGGGGAAGCCGCCGAATGTCCCGAAGTGCAACGGTGTCAGCGCTCCGATCAGCTGTTTCGCGACGGGGCCGGCGGCATAACCTCCGGACGCGATGAAGCGCGCGTCTGCTGCGAAATAGTAATCCTCTCCCCTTGTCAGATCCGCCGGTGCGGTCGCGCTGATCCTGAGGAGTTGACCCATCGTTCCGGCTTGGTTGATGTCGACCATATTCACCTTCGCCGGCGCATGGTCCGTCTCAATTTTTCGGATCAGGGATGTAATATCAGGCAGCGCGGACGGGTCTCTCTCTTGTGCAAGGGGTTGTGGTCCAATCAGCTCTGTCATGGCACGGCGCACATCGCCATCATATCCGAGAGGCAATAAGAGCGGAGCCACGATCCAAACAAGGGCCAAAATCGTCCCGGTGAGCGCCACCGTGGCATGGAATGGAAGCGCCCAGACACTCATCCTATTGTGGAGGTCCGCTTCGGATAGCTGCTCCGATCCTCCACGGCGCAAGTAAAACGCGTCGCGAAAGATACGAGAATGAGCACAGACTCCCGTCACGATGAGAGCGAGCAGAATAGCACCGCTCAAGCCGACGATTAGGCTACCCCAGGGATAAGGGATATGCAGGTCATCATGAAGGTGCACGACGAAATCGGTCCATGGTGTCTGCACCGCCTCGATCACATTCCCATTTTCATCGGCATACCCACCGCCGTTCGATTGCGGCAACCTGACCTCGAACCGCGGAAAGTGTGGTTTGGGGCCGACAAGAAGGACACGTTGTTCTGCCACACCGGGCATACCGAGCGCGTGAGCGGCCGCGTGCGCGTATCCTTCCGGCGAAACCGAGGTCACGTACGGAGCGGCTGGCTGCTCCCAGCGTCTGAACTCGGCGGCAAAGACCGACAGTGTTCCTGTCAGGCAGATCTGGTAGATCAGCGCGCCAAAGGCGAGCCCAAGCAGGGAGTGACCGGCCAGCGCAGCACGCACCAATGCGGGGTTCCAACGCATACGCCAGCAGGCCTCCGTGCGAGCAATAAGTCTATGCCAGTTTGGGAAGAAGCACGGCCATACAAACCGACAGGATGCCGGCGCCTGCTATAACGACAGAACGTACTTTGGTCGCCGAGATAGCCCAGGCGATGGCGCAAGCCCACAACAACGGCAAGAGATAGAGCGTCACCACCACGCGCGTTTGTGCCTCGAACGGCAACAGAACAACCAGCGCTCCGCCAATCGCAAGCGTTATCGGAACCGTCAGCATGACGGCTGCCAGCATTCTCGCAGTGTCAGAAAATGGGATGTTCCGGCTTTGGGCCGGCGCTGCACGAACGATCCGCCTTATGGGTGCCCGAACCGTCCGGCCAAGAGCCACGACGAGAAGTGCAACAGGAGCGAAAGCCGAGATCGCAATTGGGATGCCGAGCTCTGCACCGAAGTCCGAAACGGCAATACCCACTCCGAGGAGCAGGCTCGCGAACGATACCCCCGCATACATCTGTCGCCGGCTGCCGAGCCATGCTTTTCGCATGGCCCAACAGCCGACGATGAAAGTTAGCGCAACGAGCCCGGTGGTGATGATCGCCATGCCGCCGATCTTTTGTGTCTCGACGCGGCTCTAGAACCGTCCCGTCAGCGTCATACCAACCGTGCGCTCGTCGCCGATGAAGCCATAGGCGGGAGCGAGCGGCGGACTGTCGCGTGTATCCACGGAGGTCAGATACTTCTCGTCGAAAAGGTTCTTTGCAAAGACCGTTAGCGTGTAGTGCTCCCACTCCCAGCCAGCGCGGGCGTCAACCACGGTGTAGCTATCGACATACCGCTCCGGGATATTGGCAATATCGCCGTAGCTATAATAGCCGTCGGTATGACGTACGTTGGCACCGAGGAACCAGCCCATCGGAGATCGGTACATCGCGCCGGCCGCCAATGTGTAAGCCGGGGCTTCAGGATATTTGTTTCCTGAGTGATCGATGTTGCGGACTTCGATATCGTCGTACTCGGTCTTCAAGAGGCCGACAGAAGCGAAGATCTGCAGCGGCGGGATCGGCCGCCAGCGTGCCTCAAGCTCCGCGCCGTAGGCATGAGAGCTGCCGGCATTGAAGATCTCAGCGACGCTGTAGGTGTCGTCAAGCACGACGACCTGCTGATCCTTGTACTCGTAGTAGAAGGCATTGGCGTTGAAATCGAGTGTCTTGTTCAGCCAATTGGATCGATAAGACAGCTCGTAGGCATCGATGTATTCCGGATCGACGGTCGACACGTTGTCTCCGATCGGCAACCGCGACACCTGCTGGAATCCGGCGCGATAGCCCTTATTGTATGTGAGGCCGACGGTCTGGTTGTCGGTCAGGTCGTAGGTGACACCGATCTTCGGTAGAAACTCGTTGAAGGATGCCTCCGTGCCTTGCACGATGTTCGTGTAGGGAGAGCGTGGATCACCCAAGAGCGTGCGGATGTATCTCTCCGGGTCGAGCGTCGTGGTGTTCTCGCGCGTATCCACCTCGTCGCGAAGAATGCGGCCACCGCCGATGAACACCCACCGATCCCAGCGATAGCGCAGGTCTGCATAGGCCGCCATGCTTACTGTTTCGGACACTGTCGTTCCGCTCAAATACGGAATAATCGTGTCTGGGAGGATTGGAGCAAACTGCCCCAATCCCGGCACACCTGCGAGGAACGGAACGTGCAGCGTCGTGTTCGTGAACACGTCGCGCTCGAAATAGCCGTAAAACAGCCCCAGAACACCGGATAGCCCGTTGCCTCGGTTGTCGATTTCCAAGCGCACATCCTGAGTGAAGTCTTTGCCGGAGGTGGTGTCGCCGTTGCGGATCAACTGTGCGCCGGACGCCGTCTTGATGAGGCTCTCTGTGTCTGCGTAAGCCGTTACGCTGCGCACCGTAAGTCCCGGCATAAACTCGTAGGAGAGATCGGACGCGTAGTTGTTGACGGAGCCTTCGCGGAAGTCGGTGAAGGCGGCTGAATTGTTGAGCTCGCGCTTGAGAAAATTGGGCCCCGAGACGAATGCGCTTCCTGGCGTGTCTTCGGTATGCGCCACCGTGAACAGGGCGCTAAATCCCGGCAAGCTGTCAGGCTCGATCAGAAGCTTAGCGCGCAATGTTTCATAGCCGTCCACGCCCATCGCGGCATTCTGGGGATCGGCATAGCGGATATCCCTTTCGCGTTCGGTCTTGTAGCCCGAGATACGAAATGCCGATTGTCCGGCCACGATGGGTGAGTTCAGAACGAAGCCGCCTGCCTTGAGGTCGTTGGTGCCGACGGTGCCCTCGACGATCGCTCCGAGCTTATAGGTCGGATCGTTCGTCTTGACGTTGACGTGTCCACCGATCGAGTTGCGGCCCTGGAGGGTCGATTGTGGACCGCGCATCACTTCCACCTGCTCCACATCCCACAGTGCACGCGCGCCCCGTCGCACAGCGTCCGGGTTCTGCGTCACGCCGTCGATGGCTACGCCCACCAGCGGGACGGCTGAGATATGCTGAAGTCCTGTTTGGCCTTCGGAGTTCAGGCCACGGACGACGAAGCCTGCGTTAGGATCCTTCGAGGTTATGACGTTTGCGGTCTGCTCGATCGCCTCGTCCAGGTCGCGGATTTGACGCTCGTTGATGTCCCGCCCGGTCACGACGCCAATGCTGGTCGTTGTGTCACGGATCGTACGGACGATTTTCTCGCCTTCGACAACCTGCTGATCGAGCGCCGCATCCGAGGAGGCATCAGCGGCCACGCCGGAGCGCTGTGTACCCTTGCGTAGCGAAATCTTTTTTACGTTACGCCGAGCAGGCGCTTCGACGATGACCCCCGGAAGCTCGATAATCTCGTCATCGGATGAGGAGGCCGCATCTTGAGCATGTCCGCGATGTGGCCCCCCCACGATAGCGAACACGATAAGCGCCGATAAGCTCAACTTAGCAACAGACATACCCCTAGCGCCCCTTGTGTCACCTGAACCGCGGGCACTAAAACCGAGGCAAAATAAAATGTCTACTGTCAAAGTATAGAAATATGTTGCGCGCGCGTCACAAGCAGAAATGTTCGCATCGAACACGTTCGTCGACGGACGGTTGCTCTGGACTGGGTTGCGACAGCAGACGCGACGGGGAGGACGATCTGCGCTTCAGGACAACGGATGTATCGCAGACCATCGACGAAATAAGAGAGCGCATTCTCGCCAACGATCACGCGGCCTGAGCCAATGGCTCCAACGGAGCCTCTTTAGAGGTGGGTTCTATGCGCTTGTCCGCATCCCGTCGTTTCGGCCGGCTGCAAGACCCTGTGTCGACCTGACTTCGGCCGAGCGGTCCCCGGTAAAGCGACAACAGAAAATCGCGCACCTCAGACGCCAATAGCTGCGCTTGGTTGGACAACGTGCCGGACGCATCCTTGGTCGTTGCCGCGAGAACACCGGTCTTTTCGGCGTTTGCTGTGACGCCATGTATGTTTTCGGCAACCTCCCGAAAGCCCGCAAACGCCTGCTCGACATTGCAGGCAATTTCATTTGTCGCCTGTGTCTGGGCCTCAACCGTCACCGCCACCTGCGCCGTCGTCTCGTCAACCTCGCCTATAATGCGGCCCACATCGGAAATTGCCTCGACGGCATCGCGCGTCGCGTTCTGTACTTCCGAAATATGCGCACCGATTTCCGCCGTTGCCTTTGTCGTCTGGTTCGCCAAGGTTTTCACCTCGGCCGCGACAACGGCGAACCCCTTGCCAGCTTCTCCGGCGCGCGCAGCTTCGATTGTCGCGTTCAACGCAAGCAGGTTTGTTTGGCCAGCGATACCGCTAATCAGCTCGGCCACCTGCCCGATCCGCTCGCTCGCGGCGTTCAACATAATAATTGTGCGTTCCGCCGCCGCGGCACGCTCAACTGCCTCGTTGGTCATTTTTGCCGAACGCTCAGCCTGAATACTGATTTCCTTTGCCGAACTCGTCAGCTCGGTGCATGCGGCCGCGAT
>ENA-UOUJ01000508-UOUJ01000508.1-activated-sludge-metagenome-genome-assembly--contig:-NODE-508-length-25921-cov-14.083237_pt1 | contig 25921 bp, 28 predicted proteins | sample MGYA00249839_ERZ747224 | MGnify/ENA primary metagenome ERZ747224 (study PRJEB28782, sample SAMN03220277) | activated sludge metagenome | biome: wastewater; feature: sewage sludge; material... | reverse complement strand
CCCGCGATCCGGCCAGATCCTGCGCCCACAGGCGTTTGTCGACGCCGATGGAGACATTGATCGCCTGCATGATGTCGGCGGGCTTGGCGGAAAAGCGTCCGCCCCATAGGCTCTGTCCGGTCGGGTTGGCGTCGGAAGGGGCGGTCATGGGCGTCTCGAAATGGATCGTGGCGGTCGCGGGGGCGGTGCTGCTGGCCGGGGCCGGCGGCGTCGGGCTGCTATACGCGAACAAGGCCGGGCCGTTCAAAGCCTCCGTGCCGGTCGCCGCGCAATCCGAGGCGAAAAGCGACCTGGCCCGGTTCGCGGTCGGCCCGCTGGCGCGGCTGGAGACCCCGGCGGAGCTGACACCCGCGCCCGATCATGTGTTCCAGGATGCTCAGGGGCGGGACGTCCGTCTGGCCGATTTCCGCGGCCGGGTGGTGGCGGTCAATCTGTGGGCCATGTGGTGCGCGCCGTGCCGCACCGAAATGCCGACCCTGGCGGCCCTGGCGCGGGCCTATCCCACGGGCGACCTGGCGGTCCTGCCCATCAATGTCGATACGGGCGCCGACGCTATCGCCGACGCCCGCAGCTTCATCGGCGTGCATGAACCGCTGCCGATGTATTCGGACCCGAAGTTTCAGATGCCCTTCCTGTTTCCGGGCAAGGGCAAGATGCCCCAGACCATCCTGCTGGACCGTCAGGGCCGGGTGCGCGCCGCCTTTTCCGGCGAAGCCGACTGGGCCAGCCCCCAGGCCCGCGCCCTGATCGACGCCCTGCTGGCTGAACCGGCCTGAATACGACAAGAGCCGCCGCGTCGCCGCGACGGCCCCCTGTCTCGGGTGATCCGTAAGGATCAGTTGGCCGGGACGCGCTGATCCGTGGCCGGATCGACGGCGCCGGGGCGGCCTTGCGCGGCGGCTTCGGCCTGGTTCTGCTCCAGCTTGTCGGCGGCCTTGGCGGCGCCGTCCTCGACCGCCTGGGCGGCCTTCATGGCCCCGGATTCGATGACTTCGCCGGCGCGGGCGGCGGCGTCGCCTGCGGTGTCGGCGGCGGCTTCGGCATTGGCCTCGGTCTCGGCCTGCTCGGCCTGGGTGCAGGCGGCGGCGCCCAGGGCCAGGGCGGAAATGGCGGCCAGGGTGAGGGTGCGGATGGTCATGGCTTCTCCTTCGCGTGACGAACCTTGGCCGCTAACGCGACAGGCGCCGATCCGGTTGCGCTCAGGCGGCGTGTCTCCGACGGACGATGCCCAGGGCCAGAGCCGCCAATCCCAGGCCCAAAAGCATCAGTCCCCATTCCGAAAGAGTCGGAACGACAGGAGGCGGCAGATCGAACCCGACCCTGAAAAAAGTGTCGTCCGCCATGCCCCAGATGCCGTCGACCCAGAATTCGCCATCCGCATAGTAGTCGGCGCCCGAGTTCAGAACCTGGGGGTCGCCGGACAGGATCACGCGCCGCAAAAGATAGGTTTCACCCGGAACGACGGTCACGCCGCTGAAGGGCCGAAACGTCTGCATCTGGTACTGCGTCGTGGGCAGGTTGACGTTCATGGCGCCGGACACGGCGATGAAGTTGGTCGTCGCGGCCTGGGATTCGGGAACGATGCCCAGGATGAAGCTTCCCGTACCCGTCATCCCCAGACTGAATTCATCCAGTCGCGTGACGCCTGCGGGCACGGTGAAGATCTGTCCCGCAAAGTCATCGCTGGCCCAGCCTGCGCCGGGGCTGACGCCGGTTCCGGCCTGGCCGATGTAAACCTGCGCCGCGGCGGGCGTGGCCAGACTCAGGCAAAGGACGACAAGCGCCCAGGCTACATGTCGCATGATTTCCCCCCGGAAAGTGAGGAGGTTATCTCTCCAGATCGCCGATATGGCAATGGGCGGCGACAGGAGAAGTGGTGGCTGGGGGCGGGATCGAACCGCCGACCTGTGGGTTATGAATCCACCGCTCTAACCATCTGAGCTACCCAGCCGCTCGATCCGCGATCGAAGGCGTCGCGTGCTTGGCTTCGCGCGCGAGAGGCGTGCCTATATAGGGCCGGGGCGGGGGGTTCAAGTCGCCGTTGCGCGCCGGTCGTTTCGCCCTGCGATGCGACGCCGCATCCCCAGGCGGTCCGGCGCGTTCCACTGTATCGTCATCGACACCCGCCGGAGACCCTCCCATGCGCCTGATCGCCGCCGCCGCCCTGGGCCTGCTGACCCTCGCCGCCGCTTGCCGCGCCGACAGCCAGACCGCGCCGGAAGGCTCGCCGGTCGAGACGCGCGACGCCAACGGTCGGAACCAGACCCCAGCCTTCGACGGCCAGACCCGCGCGCCTTCGGTCCGCACCGAGACGGCCCTGGCGCACACGGTGGTGGCGTCGGGCCTGGCGCATCCCTGGGGCCTGGCTCTGTTGCCGGACGGGCGCTGGCTGGTCACCGAACGGCCGGGGCGGATGCGGATCGTGTCGGCTGATGGCGTTGTAGGCGAACCGATCCAGGGCCTGCCCGCCGTCGATGCGCGCGGCCAGGGCGGCCTGCTGGATGTGACGCTCAGCCCCGGCTTCGCCCAGGACCGGATGATCTACTGGACCTATGCCGAGCCGCGCCAGGGCGGAAACGCCACCAGCGTGGCGCGTGGCCGCCTGTCGCCGGACGGGACGCGGGTGGAGGATGTTCAGGTCATCTTCCGCGCCCTACCGACCTATGACGGCGACAAGCATTTCGGCTCGGTCCTGGCCTTCGCGCCGGACGGGACGCTGTTCGTCACCCTGGGCGAGCGATCTGACCGCGCCATGCGGCCCCAGGCCCAGCGGCTGGATTCCCACATGGGCAAGGTCGTGCGGATCAACGCCGATGGTTCGGTTCCGCAAGGCAACCCGTTTGTCGGCCGTGAGGGGGCCTTGCCCGAGATCTGGTCTCTGGGGCATCGCAACGTCCAGGGGGCGGCCATCGGGCCGGACGGCGCCCTGTGGACCATCGAACACGGCGCGCGCGGCGGCGACGAACTGAACCGGCCCGAAGCCGGCAGGAACTATGGCTGGCCCGTCGCCACCTATGGCGTCGAATATTCCGGTCTGGCCATCGGCGAAGGCACGACGGCGCATGAAGGCATGGAACAGCCGGTCTATTACTGGGATCCGGTGATCGCGCCGGGCGGGGCGGTCTTCTATGACGGGGCGATGTTCCCGGGCTGGCGCGGGAACCTGCTGGTCGCGGCGCTGAAGGAGAAGCACATCGCCCGGCTGGTGATCCGCGACGGCCGCGTGGTGGGTGAAGAACGGCTTCTGACCGACCTGGGCGAGCGTATTCGAGACGTCGCGGTGGGGCCGGACGGCGCCGTCTGGGCCATCACCGACGAAGACAACGGCAAGCTGGTGCGTCTGGCGCCGGCGGGCTGAGGCGTCGCGACATCAGGCCTCGATGCGGACGCCGGTCTCGATCAGGGCGTTGATGCGGTCGCGGATCTCGGCGCCGGCGGGAGTCAGGCGCAGGGTCTTGGAGTTGCGGCTGGCGCCATAGCCCAGCACCTCGATCAGCCCCAGAGACGGCGGCAGGGACCAGCGTGCGCCCGGCGCGGCCAGCGATCGGATCGACCGCGACGCCGTGGCCGGGTTCAGGCCCGCCAGGGTCGCCAGTTCGGTGACGCTGACCCCCTCGTTTTCACACAGGTACAGGAAGGTCACCATATTGTTGGTGGTGATGCCGACATCCAGGCCGCGAAACACCTCCAGCGCGGCCAGAACCACGTCGCGTCGCCGCGCCGGCAGAGCCGGCGCCGCCTCGGTCAGGACTTCGACTTCAATCGACATAGGGCCTCATGCGTCCGGCGGCCTGTAGCGGCGGCGGCACGCGGGTCGGCGGGCGGCGGCGGCCGCGACGCGGCGTGCGGCTTTCGCGGAAGTCCAGCGACGCCTCGCCATAGGCGCGCTTCAGGTCGGCGACATGCGCTTCGATCGTGCGCTGATGGTCGGCGGCCTCGACGAAATCGGCGGCGTCTATGTCGATCACGATCGTGGCGCGTAGCCGCATGGTCCGCTCTGAAAAGAATTGTCAGGTCGATCCTGACTGCGATCAGAATAATACGGACGTTGCTTGGCGGTTTCTTCTTAAATTGATGTAATATTATTGATTTACGTATCTGCACGCGCCGAAGGATCGACTGTATCAAATAGTCTATAAATCAGAAAGTTGTCGTACTTGTACGTCACGGCTGGCGAGCCGGCGCCTAATCGACGCATCATGCGGATGCGGCCGCGGGCGATCAATCGCCTGTTCGTAATATGTACGTTTTTTAACCCGGCCGGCGACCGAGGATCAGTCGTCGCCTCGTGACGCCGGGGTCAGCGCCCAGTTCAGCACCACGGCCGCCGCGCCGTCTTCGCCGTCATCTTCGGCCATCAGGGCGGCGGCTTCATCCAGCAGGGCGTTGATGCGTTTCAGCCGCTCGGCGCCGGGACGACCGAAGGCGCGGGCGAACCCCATGGCGCGGACCGGACCATCGGCGGCCTCGGGGCAGTCGGCGAAACCGCGCCGGAAATCCCGTTCGGCCTGGCGTGAGAAGGAGGCGGCGACCTCGGTCAGGCTGTCGCGCACCTGGGGTCGGCGCAGATCGCGGCTGATGCGCATGCGGCGCGAGCGGGCGGCGTACAGCTGTTCGCGCCGGCGGTTGACGACGCGATGGCCGTCGGGCCGGATCAGGCCGGCGTCCAGAAGCTGCTGGATATGGTGATAAAGAGCCGAAGGCTTGGCCCCCAGCCACTCGGCCAGTTCGCGCACCGACAGGGCGCCGGCGACCTGAAGCCGGGCCAGAATGTCGTACCGCCGTGCGCCGGACAGGCAGCGGATCTGAAGCGGATCGTCGATCAGGTCGATTTCCGAGGCGGTACGGGTCATCATTACCAGTTCGTAATATTGCAGTCTCTTCGTGTCCCGCCGAACGGGCGTTTGTCAACCGGCCCGCCGCGCCAATGGGCGGCAACTGGACGAAGGCGGCTCTGGTCGGGTACCGGAAACCCAGTCTTCGGAGGCTGCATGACCGATCCCGTCTTTTCCGCGCCCGACCTCGACCGGTGGGCCGTCCTGGCCCGCAAGGCGCTGAAGGATGCGCCGCTGGAGGGGCTGACCCGGCGCGATGCGGACGGTCTGGCGGTGCGGCCGCTGTACGCCGATGACGGAACGCCGCCTCTGGTCGCCGCGCGGCCGGTCGAGGCGCAGGCGACGCCATGGGATCTGCGCACCCTGATCGAGGAAGCGGACGCGGCCCAGGCCAATGCTGCGGTTCTGGAAGACCTGAACAACGGCGCGACCTCGGTCGTGCTGAGCGAAGCTGCGGCGGCCACGTCGGACATCGCCCGCGTGCTGGAGGGCGTGGCGCTGGAGCTGGCGCCGGTGGGACTGGAAGCGGGGATCGAGGGGGTTCAGGCGGCGCGGGCGCTGGCGGCGGCGGCCAAGGGGTCGCCGCGCGCGCGGCTGATGCTGCATCTGGACCCGGTGTCGGTCGCCGCGCGTCTGGGGCGTGGCGGGCTGGACGCCGATCTGGCCCTGGCGGCTGAAGAGGCGGTGCGTCAGGCCGCGACCTATCCGCTGGCCCGGCTGTTCCTGGCCTCGGGCCGGGCGGCGCACGAGGCGGGCGCGACGATCGGACAGGAGCTGGGCCTGGCCCTGGCTTCGGCGGCGGCGATGCTGCGGGCGGCCACGGCGGCGGGCCTGACGGTGGAGCGGGCCCTGGCCGGCACGGTCCTGGGGCTGTCGGTGGACGCCGAGTATCTGGATGGCGTGGCCAAGGTGCGGGCCGCGCGGCTGTTGTGGCGCTCGTTCGCGCGCGCGGCGGGAGCCGAAACCGAGGCCGTGATCGAGGCGCGGTCGTCGCGCCGCATGCTGGACGCCCGCGATCCCTGGTCCAACATGCTGCGTCTGTCGGCGGCGGGGTTCGCCGGGGCCGTGGGCGGGGCCGATGCGGTGATCCTGGACGGCTTCACCGCCGCCGCCGGGGCGCCGGATGGATTCGCCCGCCGCATGGCGCGCAACACCCAGCTGGTTCTCATGGAAGAGGCGCAGCTGGGCCGGGTCGACGATCCCGCCGCCGGGTCCTGGTATCTGGACGCCCGCACCCGCGATCTGGCCCAGGCCGGCTGGGCCGAGTTCCAGCGCATCGAGGCCGAGGGCGGGGTCCAACAGGCTCTGGAAACGGAAACGCTCCGGTCCCGGATCGTCCAGGCCCGCGACGCGCGCCAGGCCGCCCTGTCCGACAATCGGGCCGTGATGGTGGGGGTGACCCGGTTCGTCGATCCCGACCCCCGCTCGGCGCCCGTCGCGCCTCGCGCCCCGTCACGCCAAGCAACGCCCGACTTCGCACCGCTGACGCCCGTCCGATGGTCGGCGCCGTTCGAGGAGGCCGCCCGATGAGCCGCCCGTTCGACTTCACCGCCGCGCCCCTGGACCTGTCGCCCCTGGACCTGTCGCTCCTGCCGGGCGCCGCCCCGCGTGAACCCTGGAGCACGCCCGAAGGCATCGACATTCCTTCGGCGTTCGACGCCTCGTCGCGCGACGGGCTGGACTTCATTCATGGCCTGCCGGGGATCGCCCCCTATCTGCGCGGCCCCTATCCGACCATGTATGCGTCCAACCCCTGGACGGTGCGCCAGTACGCCGGCTTCTCGACTGCTGAGGAATCGAACGCCTTCTATCGGCGCAATTTGGCGGCGGGGCAGAAGGGCCTGTCCATCGCCTTCGACCTGGCCACCCACCGGGGCTATGACAGCGACCATCCGCGCGTGGCCGGCGACGTCGGCATGGCGGGGGTGGCCATCGATTCCATCCTGGACATGCGGACCCTGTTCGACGGCATCCCGCTGGATCAGATGTCGGTGTCGATGACCATGAACGGCGCCGTCCTGCCGATCCTGGCCCTCTATGTCGTGGCGGCGGAAGAACAGGGCGTGGCCCATTCCGCCCTGACCGGGACCATCCAGAACGACATCCTCAAGGAGTTCATGGTCCGCAACACCTACATCTATCCGCCGGCGCCCAGCATGCGGATCATCGCGGACATCTTCGCCTGGACGGCCCAGCACGCGCCCAAATTCAACTCCATCTCCATCAGCGGCTATCACATGCAGGAGGCCGGGGCCTCGGCCGATCTGGAGATGGCCTACACCCTGGCCGACGGGATCGAATACGCCCGCGCCGGGGTCGCCTCGGGCCTGCCCATCGACCGGTTCGCCCCGCGCCTGAGCTTCTTTTGGGCCATCGGCATGAACTACTTCATGGAGACGGCCAAGATGCGGGCCGCCCGCATGCTGTGGGCCGAAGCGATTCAGAAGGAGTTCGCTCCGACCGATCCGAAATCCCTGGCCCTGCGCGCCCACTGCCAGACCTCGGGCTGGTCGCTGGCGGCCCAGGACGTGTTCAACAATGTGCCGCGCACCATGGTCGAGGCCATGGCGGCGGCGGCGGGCCAGACCCAGAGCCTGCACACCAATTCGCTGGACGAGGCCCTGGCCCTGCCGACCGACTTCTCGGCCCGGATCGCGCGCAACACCCAGCTGTTGATCCAGCATGAGACCGGGATCACCGGCGTCATCGATCCCTGGGGCGGCAGCCTGTATGTCGAGCGGCTGACGCACGATCTGGCGACCCGCGCCCGCGCTCACATGGCCGAGGTCCAGGCCCTGGGCGGCATGGCCAAGGCCATCGAGGCCGGCGTGCCCAAGCTGCGCATCGAAGAGGCCGCCGCCCGCACCCAAGCCCGCATCGACACCGGCCAGCAGACCGTGGTCGGGGTGAACAAATATCTGTGCGACACGCCCGACGACATTCCGGTGCTGAAGGTCGACAACGCCCAGGTCCGCGCCGCCCAGATCGCCAAGCTGGAGCGGCTGCGCGCCGAACGCGACCCGGCCGCCGTGGACGCCGCCCTGATCGCCCTGACCAACGGGGCGAAAGGAAACGCCAACCTCTTGGAGCTGTCGGTCCAGGCGGCGCGGGCCAAGGCGACGGTGGGCGAGATCTCCGACGCGCTGGAGGCCGCCTTCGGCCGCCATGTGGCCGAGGTGCGCACCGTGCGCGGCGTCTATGGCGCCACGGCGGGGGACGAGCCGCGCGTCACCCGCGCCCGCCAGATGGTGGCCGCCTTCGTCGAGAATGACGGCGGGCCGCCCCGCATCCTGATCGCCAAACTGGGCCAGGACGGCCACGACCGGGGCCAGAAGGTGGTGGCGACCGGCTATGCCGACCTGGGGCTGGACGCCATCGCCGGTCCCCTGTTCCAGACGCCGGAAGAGGCCGCGAAACAGGCGGTCGAGCAGAAGGTCCACGCCGTCGGCGCCTCGTCACTGGCGGCGGGGCACCTGACCCTGGCGCCGGCCCTGATCGCCGAGCTGAAGAAGCTGGGGCGCGAGGATATCATGGTGGTGGTCGGCGGCGTGATCCCGCCCGCCGACGTGCAGCCCCTGCTGGATGCCGGGGTGGCCGCCGTCTATCCGCCCGGCTCGGTGGTGGCCGAAACGGCGGCGGATCTGATCGAAAAGCTGAACCAGCGCCTGGGTTACGCCCAGAAACGTTGAACCCGTTAGGGCCGCGAGCGGCTGGGCAGGGCCTCGACCTCGGCCTCGGTCAGCTTGCGCTCGACCACGGCACGGCAGGGGCCGTTGGGCATGGCGCCGCCGCCGCGATAGGCCAGAGTCACCCGGTCGCCGGGACACAGGCGGGCGCCCGATCCGAACTCGGGTGCGATGGCGATGGACTGGGCCCAGTCCAGGTCGCGGCAGAAGCCGACCGACTGAAGCTCGAACACCCCGCCGTTGCGACCGGCGCGCAGATACAGGTTCTGTCCGTCGCCCGATCGGAAATTGGTGACCATATTGGCCATGAAGCAGGGCCGGGCCTGAGGGTCGGCGCCCTCCACGCCGGGGCTGGTCGATGGCGCGCAACCGGCGGCGATCAGCGGCAGGGTCAGGACGGCGAAGGCGACGACGGGCAGGCGCATGGTCTTCTCCTGTTCAGGTCCGATTTCAATCTACATCGAAGCGCCCGGCGGCGCAGTCGGTTTCGTCGGCCGTGCGACATCGATGCGCATCGCCAGCTCATGCGGCAGGGGCGAGGGCGCGCCCGCGATGCGCGCCGCCAGATGTTCGGCCAGCAACGGCGCCAGGCACAGGCCGCGCGAACCCAGGCCGGTCAGCACATGCAGGCCCGGCGCCCTCTCTCCGACCAGGGGCAGACGATCCGGCGTGGTCGCCCGCACGGCGGCGCGCGAGTGGATCTCCAGCCCTTCGACACGCTGGGCCAGACCCGGCAGACGCATGTTCAGCCGCGCCTTGTTCTGTTCGCGCGAGGTGGCGCGAACGTCCGTGTCCGTGTCGTCCCGATCATGGGTTGCGCCGAACAGCAGGCCGTCGCCGGTCGGTACGACATAGCCGCCCCAGGCCGCGGCGACCGGAGGATGAACCCCCTCGACCCACTCGGCCTGACCGCGCACCGGACGCAGGTTCAGCATCGGCTCAAGGGCCGCCGCGCCCCAGCCTGCGGCGATGATCACCTGGGCCGCCGGGGTGACCAGCGCGCCGTCCGCATCCAGCAGGCGCCAGGCCCCCGCTTCGCCCTCGATCCGGGCGATCCGGCCGGTCAGGACCGGAACGTCCCGAAGCCAGGCGTCCACTATCAGGCGTGGCCGCACCGCCAGGGCCGGGGCCATCCACAGGCCGTCTTCGTCCACCGGCTCGTCCAGGCGCCGTGACGCCGCCGGGGCGTCCAGCACCTTTAGCGCCTCCGTCGCCCAGATGTCCTGGGCCGCCGCCTTGGGGAAGCGGGCGGCGTCGCGCGCCATGCCGGGCAGTTGCAGCACGCCGCGCGCGGTCACGGCCTCGGGCACGGTCGCGTACAGGTCGCCCGCGCGCCTCAGGGCCTGGGCGTACAGGGCGGCGATGGCGCCATCGCCGATGTCCAGCCGGGGCGTGACCAGGCCCGCGGCGAAGCCCGACCCGCCCGCGCCGGGCGCCTCGGCCTCGATCACCACCACCGGACGCCCCAGCCGGGTCAGGGCCCGCGCCAGGCTCGCGCCCGCGATGCCTGCACCGATCACCGCCGTCAGGCCGGGGGTCGGGGGTGGGGCCGCCGCGCCGGGCGCGCGGGCTTCCAGCCGCTCGCGCTTGCGGCCATGGCCGGGGCGTTTGTCAACGGCGAAGCCGCGCTGGGCCAGGCCGCGTCGCACGGCTCCGGCCACGGTGAAGGTCGCCAGCCGCGCGCCGGGCGCGGACCGCGTCTGAAGCCCGTCCATCACGGCGTCGGACCACATTCCGGGATTGGTCGAAGGGGCGAAACCGTCCAGGAACCAGGCGTCGGCTCGCCCGTCCCATTGGGCTAGCGCCCAGGCCGCATCGCCCACAGCCAGATCCAGGGTGGCGCGATAGGCGGGCAGGTCCAGCCGGTGAAAGCCCGGCGTCGCCTGGGGCCAGACATCCAGCAGGGCCTGGGCCTCGGGTGCGATCTGGGGCCAGGCGGCCAGGGCGCGCGCGGCCTCGTCGCGGCTCAGGGGAAAGGCCTCGATCGAGAACAGGTGCAGCCGTCCGTCCGCCGGGCCTTCCCGGCGCCACAGCTCCAGCAGGGCGGCGATGTTCAGGCCGGTGCCGAAGCCCAGCTCCCCCACGGTGAAGTCGCCTCGTCCGGCCCAGGCGTCGGGCAGGCCGCATCCGTCCAGGAACACCGCCCGGGTTTCGGCCAGGCCGTCCTGGCGCGAGAAATAGACATCGTCGAACCGACCCGATCGCGGCGCGCCTTCGGGCGTCCAGAGCAGGTACGGCGAGCGGTCGTCGGTCATAGCCGTGGCTTTACACCGGACAAACGAAAAGGGCCGCCCCTTTCGGGACGGCCCTTGCGCCAGGCCCGAAGGCCCGAAGCGTGTCGCTCTTAGTGAGCGGCAGCCGGAGCAGCCGGAGCAGCAGCGGCGTCAGCGGCCGGAGCAGCGGCAGCGGCAGCAGCGTCGCCAGCGGCGGCGGCGGCGTCGCCGGCAGCGGCGGCAGCGTCGGTGGCGGCGGCGTCGGCAGTGGCGGCGGCGTCGGCAGCCGTGTCGGCGGCGGCGGCGGCGTCTTCAGCCTTGTCTTCGGCGGCCGGGGTGCAGGCGGCCAGGGCCAGAGCGGCGGCCGAGGCGGCGATCAGAGCGGTGATGCGCATGATGGATTTCCTTCAGAAGGTTATGCGGGGGCATGAATCCCCGCAGCGCCAGATAACGGAATCGTGAGGCGCTATGCAAGGGGAATTCTCACGGGCGCGTGATCGCCTGTTCGGCGAGGCCTGAAAACGAAAAAGGGGGCCGCCGAAGCGACCCCCTTTCCGCCACGCCCGCAAGGGCGCGCAAAGCCGTGAAAGGCTTACTGAGCCGGAGCAGCCGGAGCGGCGGCGGCGTCAGCGGCCGGAGCAGCAGCGGCAGCGGCGGTCGCGGCGTCAGCCGAAGCGGCGGCGTCGGTCGCAGCGGCGCCAGCGGCGGCGGCGTCGGCGGCGGCGGTGTCGGCCGAGGTGGCGGCGGCGTCAGCAGCAGCGGCTTCGGTCTTGTCTTCGGCGGCCGGTTGGCAGGCGGCCAGGGCCAGAGCGGCGGCCGAGGCGGCGATCAGAGCGGTGATGCGCATGGTGAGTACCCCTGAGGTTTGATTTTATCGAAAGCTGATGCTTCCGACCCTATCGGTAACGCGGTCGTGAGCAGGCGCGCAAGAGCGGGCCGGTTGATTCAGCCGGGGATTGCATGGGGGCGGCAGGCGGTGCGTGCGCCACGCCCGCCGAGTATTCCGGGCCGGGACGATCAGGCGTCGGTCGGGGCGGCCGACAGGGCCTCTTCCATCTCGGTGAACGACGGCTGGGCGCCAGAAGGGATGTCGCCGCGGCCGATCTCGACCGAAATCTGGGCGGCGTTGCCATGCAGGTGCGCCACCAGCACCGACTGGATGATCTTGTAGTAGGCGGCGTCGCCATTGATGATCCCGGTCAGGCGCGTGGCCAGCGGCCCCACCAGACCATAGGCCAGGAACACGCCCAGGAAGGTGCCGACCAGGGCGCCGCCGATCATGCCGCCCAGCACTTCGGGCGGTTCGGTGATGGCGGCCATGGTCTTGATCACGCCCAGCACGGCCGCGACGATGCCCAGCGCCGGCAGGGCGTCGGCCATGTTCTGCAGGGCGTGCGCCGGCTCCAGCGCCTCGTGGTGATGCTTTTCCAGCTGCTTTTCCATGGCGTCCTCGATCTGGTGCGGATCTTCGAGGTTCATGGTCATCATCCGCAGGGTGTCGCAGATGAAGTCGACGGCGAAATGGTCCTTCAGCACCTTGGGGTATTTCTGGAAGATGGTGCTTTCGGCGGGCTTTTCGATGTGGCTTTCCAGGGCGATCACGCCCTTGGACTTCATGGTCTTGGTCAGCTGGAACAGCAGGGACAGCAGGTCCTTGTAGTCCTGCTTCTTCCATTTCGATCCGGCGAAGACCTTGCCGAAGCCGCCCGCCACGCCCTTCAGCGTCGAGGGGGCGTTCGAGATCAGCAGCGCCGCCACCGCCGCCCCGCCGATCATCATCATCTCATAGGGCAGGGAGTGAAGGATCACCCCCATCTTGCCGCCCGCGATCGTGTATCCGCCGAACACCATGGCGAACAGGACGACGATGCCGATGATCTGGAACATGTAGGGGGCCGGTCCGCGACGCGATCAGAGGCGTCGAGGATGACCGTTAATGATTAAGGCCCGGTTGCCGCCCAGCCGCGATCAGAGCCGCATTTCGCCCGACTGCACCGCCGCCAGGGCTGTGGGCGTCATCTTCTGATAGCCGCTCTTGCCGCCGCGCACATAGACCTGGCCGTCCACCTTGTCGGGGTCATAGCCGTCGCTCACCAGATCGACCTTGCGGTATTTGAAGGTGCCGGTGGTGTCGACCGCCTTGATCAGGCGCACGAAGGCCGGCCGCGCATAGACGGGCAGGGACTGTTCGGCGAAGTCGGCGAACGCCTTGGCGTTGAATCGGCCCTCGGGGACGATGGCCACCATGCCGGCCTTGCCGTCCTGGCCCGGAACCGGAACGCCATAGGCGATGATCTCGGCCACGCCCGGCGCCTCGGCCAGGCGCTGTTCGACCTCGCTGGTCGAGACGTTCTCGCCCTTCCAGCGGAAGGTGTCGCCGATCCGGTCGACGAAATAGAAATAGCCCTCGGCGTCCTGGCGCATCAGGTCGCCGGTGCGGAACCAGCGGTCGCCGCGCTTGAAAACGTCGGTCAGGATCTTCTTCTGCGACGCCGCCTTGTCGGCATAGCCGGTGAAGTCGTGGCGGATGTCGTCGCCGATCATGCCGATGGCCTCGCCGATCTCGCCCACCGACACGGGTTGGCACAGGCCGTCCGACCCGCGCACCGGCGCCTCCTCGTCCACATCGAACCGGACCAGGCGGATGTTGATCTTGCTCTTGAGGAATTTGGGCACCCGGCCGATCGAACCGGCCTTGCCGTCGAAGTTGAACAGCGAAACGTTGCCTTCGGTCGAGCCGTAGAACTCCAGGATGCGCGGCACGGCGAAGCGCGACTGGAATTCGGTCCAGACATCGGGGCGCAGGCCGTTGCCGAACGCCAGGCGCAGCTTGTGCGCACGTTCGTCTTCGTGCGGCGGACAGTTGACCAGATAGCGGCACAGCTCGCCGATATAGACGAACATGGTGGCCCCGCTGGCGCGCACGTCGGGCCAGAAATGGCTGGCCGAGAATTTCTTGCGCACCACCAGCCGCGCGCCGTTCAGCAGAGCCGCGCCCACACCCACCAGGCCGCCCGTCGAATGATACAGCGGCAGGCAGTTGTAGATGCGGTCCTGGGCTGTCGATTCGGTGCAGCCGGCGAAGGCGCGCATATAGGTGCGGGCGCGTGAATGCGGGATGCGCGCCGCCTTGGGCAGGCCCGTCGTGCCCGAGGTGTAGATGAACAGGGCGGTGTCGCGGTTGGTCAGGCCGGCCCGCGCGCTGGGCGCCGGCCGCACCGACGACCCGCCGCGCACGGCGTTGTCCAGGCCGCGGCGCTCGCTGGTTTCTTCCTCGCCCTTCAGGCCCAGCACCCACAGCATCAGATTCTGTTTGACGAAGGGCCGGGCCTCTTCGACCTGGCGCCAGCAGTCCTCGTCGGCCACGACGTTGAAGGCGCCCGAAATGGCCAGGCAGTGGGCCAGGGCCTGGCCCCCCAGATTGGTGTTGATCAGGGCCGTGGCGATGCCGACCTTGGCGAAGCCCAGCCACGCCGCCAGATATTCCGCCCGGTTGGTCATCACCAGGGCGATGACCTCGCCGCGTCGCAGGCCGCGCCCCTTGGCCCAGTGACCATAGCGATTGGCCAGGGCGTCCAGGTCGCGATAGGTCAGGCTGCGCTGCTCGTCTTCGATGGCGATGTTGTCGGCGTATTTGTCGACCGCTTCCTCGAAGTCGTCGGAAACCAGGACGGTGCTGTCCAGGGTGATCGGCTTGATGCGGTTCAGCAGGCGGCGCAGGCCGGAGACGAAACGCAGATCGCGCTTGATGTTCGCCATCAGCCCCATGGATGCGTCTCCGACTGCGTGTGTGATCGTTCCGTTCCGTGATGGACAAGCGGACACGGCGGGTCAACCGCAAGGCGAACGGCAGGGGCGCGCCGCGCGGCTTTCCCGCGCGGACGTGGCGCCGATGCGCCGGGTGACGCCACGTCACCTGATCGTCAGGCTTGGAAAGCTTGAACATACCGGCTCGCGCGCCTTTAATCGAGCAAACGAAGGTCGTCGGCGCAGGGTCGATGGCCGCTTTCGGGGGATATGCTCATGAAGACGACCGTTCTGGCGGCGCTGGCCCTGGCTCTGGCCGCCGCACCCGCCGTGGCCCAGGATTACAACGCCAGCGCCAACTATGGCGACGTGCGCCTGGCGCCGGGCTTCACGCCCGATCCGCACCTGATCAGCCTGCGGGCCGGCGGCTCGATCGACGCCTCGACCCGGTTCAACACCTGCCGCGGCTTCATCACCGCCCAGCCGGACGTGCGTCTGTGGTGGGACGGCAAGGGGTCGCTGAACCTGAAGATCTCGGCCATTTCGAACGCCGACACCACCATCGTGGTCAACGGCCCCAATGGCGAATGGTATTGCGACGACGACAGCGGCGACGGCTCGAACCCGGTCGTGACCCTGAGCCCGGTCGCCGGCCGCTATGAAATCTGGGTCGGCACCTATTCCAGCGGCGAAACCCGCCCGGCGGTGGTCTCGATCTCGGAAATCAGCAACTTCTAAGGCCCAGGACGACCCACGGGTCGGACGTTGAACCGTTGTCGCCCCAGCTGTGGCGACAACGGTTTTTCTTTGTGGCGCCCACGGCTTAGCTGGAACCCGGTTCGCCGATGGCGGTTCTTCCTCCCTCGCAAGAAGGAGGACCGTCGCATGTCGATGACCTATTCCAACACCCATTCGTCCGTGGACGCCGACCACAGCCATGTCCCCGCCTATGCCCGCGTCAGCAGCCGGCGCGCCGCCCGACGCGGCGTTCGGGCCTGGATGATCCTGGCCCCGGTCGGCGCCCTGGCCCTGGCCGCCGGCGCCGTGGCGGTGCTGACCGCGCCCCAGACCCAGATGGTCCCGGCCCAGCCGCTGGCGGCGCCCGCCGCCACCCCGCTTGTGGCCGCGCCTGCGCCGGCCGAGACGGTCGCTGCGCCCGTGGAGACGCCCCCGGTTCCCGTCATGGCGGCGGAAGCACCCCCGGCCGCCGCGCCGGTCCAGCGCGGCGTGGCCGTCCCGTCGCGCCCGGCCGCGTCGCGGGCAGCCCCGACGCCCGTCGCCGCGCCGGCCGAACCCGCTCAACCCACCGGGCCGCGCGCCTATCTGAGCGAAGCGCCGGCCGCGCCCACGGTGGTCGTGGCCCCGGCCACGCCGCCTGCGCCGCCGCCGATCGTGGTGGTCGCTCCGGGCGGCTGATCCGCCATTTTCGACCGTCGATCAGCCCCGGCGCATGGCGTCGGGGCTTTTCGCATCGGGACGCCGACGCAGGTCTTGAGCGCGGGCGCCGTCGTCCATATCTGACCGGCTCGTCACCGAGGGGAAGCGCATGGCGCCGGCGATCGCGGTCAGTGGCCTGACCAAGACCTACAAGTCCGGGCTTGAGGCCCTGAAATCCGTCGATCTGACCATCGACAAGGGCGAAATCTTCGCCCTGCTGGGCCCGAACGGCGCGGGCAAGACCACGCTGATCTCCATCATCTGCGGGATCGTGACGCCTTCGACCGGAACCGTTCTGGCCGATGGCCACGACATCGGGCGCGACTATCGTGCGGCCCGGTCCAAGATCGGCCTGGTGCCCCAGGAACTGACCACCGACGCCTTCGAGACGGTCTGGTCCACCGTCAGCTTCAGCCGCGGCCTGTTCGGCAAGGGGCCGAACCCCGCCCTGATCGAGAAGATCCTTCGCGACCTCAGCCTGTGGGACAAGAAGGACGCCAAGATCATGACCCTGTCCGGCGGCATGAAGCGCCGGGTCATGATAGCCAAGGCCCTGAGCCACGAACCGGACATCCTGTTCCTGGACGAACCCACCGCCGGGGTGGACGTCGAACTGCGCCGCGACATGTGGAACCTGGTGCGCGGCCTGCGCGCCAAGGGCGTCACCATCATCCTGACCACCCACTATATCGAAGAGGCCGAGGAGATGGCCGACCGGGTGGGTGTGATCCTGAAGGGCCGGATCGTGCTGGTCGAGGAAACCACCGCCCTGATGAAGAAGCTGGGTCGCAAGACCCTGACCCTGCAGCTTCAGGAACCGCTGGCGACCCTGCCGGCCGAACTGTCCGACTGGGCGCTGGAGCTTAAGGCCGACGGGCACGAGCTGGAGTATGTCTTCGATTCCAACGCCGAAAAGACCGGCGTTCCGTCGTTGCTGCGGCGCCTGTCGGACCTGGGCGTCGGCTTCAAGGATCTGTCCACGCGGCAAAGCTCGCTGGAGGACATCTTCGTGGGCCTGGTCCACCAGTCACGCGAGGAGGCGGCCTGATGGCGTTCAATGGCTATGGCGTCTGGGCCATCTATCGTTTCGAGATGGCGCGCGCCCTGCGCACCTTCTGGCAGTCGATCATCACCCCGGTGGTGACCACGGCCCTGTATTTCGTCGTCTTCGGCACGGCCATCGGCAGCCGCATGACCGAGGTGTCGGACGTGCCCTATGGCGCCTTCATCGTGCCGGGCCTGATCATGCTCAGCCTGTTCACCAACTCGATCTTCAACGGCAGTTTCGGCATCTATTTCCCCAAATTCACCGGCACCATCTATGAGCTGCTGTCGGCGCCGGTGTCGCCGTTCGAGACGGTGCTGGGCTATGTCGGGGCGGCGGCCACCAAGTCGGTGATCCTGGGGCTGGTGATCCTGGCCACGGCGGCCCTGTTCACGCCGCTGCACATCCTGCACCCCTTCTGGATGCTGGCCTTTCTGGTGCTGATCTCGGCGACCTTCGCCCTGTTCGGCTTCATCATCGGCGTCTGGGCCCAGAGTTTCGAGCAGCTGAACTTCATCCCCATGCTGATCGTCACGCCGCTGACGTTTCTGGGCGGCGCCTTCTATTCGATCGACATGCTGCCGGACGGCTGGCGTCAGGTCAGTCTGTTCAACCCGGTCGTCTATCTGATTTCGGGCTTCCGCTGGGCCTTCTTCGGCGTCGGCGACGTGCCGGTGGCGATCAGCCTGGGGGCGACGCTGGGCTTCTTCCTGGTGCTGCTGGCGGCCGTGGGCTGGATCTTCCGCACCGGTTACCGGTTGAAGGCGTAAGCGTCATAATGGCGCCGGCTTCCACGACCAGCCTGTCGATCTGATGTCCAACGATACGCCGCCTCCGTCCGATCCGCGCCGCCCCTTCGCCTGGGGACGGCCGCCGCCGACCGTGTTCCGGGCCGGTCCCCTGCCCAAGGCGGTGAACCGCCTGATGCCGACGCCGACCCCGCGCCCGGCGCGTCCGGTGGCGTCGGCCCAGCCGCCGGCTTCGGTCACGCCCGACAGCCTGACGGCGCCTCAGGTCCAGACTCCGGTGCAGCCTCAGCCCCAGACACAGGCGCCGCGCCCCCAGCGCGCGGCTCCGGCGCCGCGGACGGGCGGCGGCATCTTCGGCGGCTCCATGGTGCCCCAGGCCGCTCCGCGTCCGGCGCCGCAACCCGCGCCAGAACTCAAACCCGAACTCAAACCCGAACCCGCCCAGGCCCAGACCGCGTCGAACGCGGCCTCCAGCCTCCAGGCCCAGGTTCCGGCCGCCCTGCCCGAACCTCTGCCTGAACCCCAACCTGAACCCCAGCCCGCGCCGATACCCGTTGCCGCGCCGGACGTGGCGATCACCGCCATCCAGGCCGCTGGGTCTCGCCCCTGGCGGCTGTACGCGGGCGTCGCGGCGCTGGTGCTGGCGGTCGCGGCCGGGGGCCTGTGGTGGCTAAATCGTCCCGCCGACGTCGCCCCGCCCGAAACGCCCGCAGCGCCTCTCGCCGTCGATGCGGTTGTCGATCCGTCGCCGCCGGTGACGGATGCGCCAGTTCCTGTCCCGGCGGCGGTCGAGACTTCGGCTCAGCCCGCCGAACGGGCGCCTGCCCCTGTCGTGGCCGTTCCCTCGGCCACACCCGCCCGGGCGCCGGCGGTTGCGCCGTCGCGCCCGCAGCCATCGCCTCCGGTCGTGATCCTGGCCCCACCCCCGGCTCCGTCGCCGGCGCCCGAGCCGGCCGCCACGGTTCCGACGCCGGACGGTCCGCCCCCGACCCAGGCGCGGCCTCAGGCCGTCGATCCCGATGCGCCGATCGTCACCCGGCCGCAGTCGCTGGACTGATCGCCGGGCCGGTCAGGCCAGGCTGATATATCCGCGCTCGACCATCCGGCGCAGGGCCTCATAGGCCTCGGCCAGTTCTTCATAGGCCGTGCGATGCGCCGTCAGACGCGCGGCCTGATCCGGCGTGACCGGCGAGCCGGATTCCGCCAGCCGCAGCGCCTCAGCCGCCCAGCGCCCGCGCGCCGCCGCCGTCAGGGCGGCCAGCTTCTGAAAGGATTCCGCCTGGGCCTTGCCCAGCATCTGGCTCAACACCTCGCGGTTGGCCACGAAGGCGGTGTAGTCCATCTGCTCCAGCTGACCGCGGATGCGGCGCTGTTCCTGGGGGTCGCTGTCCTGCGGCTCGAAATGGTCGCGGTTGCGGCGATAGCTCTGGCTGGCGATGGTCGACATGGGCGTCTCCCGGTGCGGATACGTCAGGAGGCTGCGCTCGTCCGGTTAAGGAGCCGTTGCCCGTCCGCGCGGGGCCAGTCGCACCGGCGTGGCGTCGCGCGGCCCGACGCCGTTGGGGCAGGCTTCCCACCGGAACGCCTTGGAATAGCAGATGCGCGCCTCGCGGAACCAGTGATCCTCGGCCAGCACCACCCAGACGGCGTCCTGCGGCAGGCCCGGATTGGCGCGGGCGAAGGCGTCGCGGATGGCGCCGGCGGTCAGGCGGTCGGCCGGAATGGCCTCCAGATCCGGCCGGTTCAGCCCGTCCCACAGGCGCGCCGCCTGGTCGAAATAGGCTTCGGGCGTGTCCCAGCCGCAGGTGCCGTGCGCGGCCCATTCATGCTGTTGCAGCGACGGCGATGGCGTCATGCAGAAATGTCGCCGCACCGTCTCGGCCTTCATCGCCGGGGCGGCGGCGCAATAGCGGGGATGGCGACTGCGCGTCGGGCCGTTGGGCCACAGGCCGTGCAGCGTCAGGCCGAAGCGATTGTCGCGGCATTGATGATCGGCGTCGGGATAGTCCTTGCCCGTCCGGCACGCCTGGGGCGACCAGCTGACAGCCATCAGATAGTGGGCCGTCTCGACGCCGCGCGCGATCTCGTCGGCGGGCGGGCGATAGGCCGGCGCCGGGCGCAGGCCCTGCGGAACCACGCACACCTCGCCATCGGCGGTTTCGGTCACCGCCTGCTCCGCCAGAGGGCTGCATCCCAGGGTCAGCAGAAGGGGCGTCAAAAGCCAGGCGCGGCGGATCATCGTGGGTCTCCGATGGAATGCGGCCGGCATCTTAGCGGGCCGGCGTTACGGTTCCACCACGGTGATCTCGGGCCAGCGGCCGCGCGCATTCTCGGTCGTCCGCGCCCATCCCCGGGCCAGCGGCCGGTGCGGATTGGGTCGGATCACCATGCCGAACACATCCTGAAGGCCGAACGGGGCGACCACGCTGATCGTTTCGTCGTCCTCCAGCCGCACCCCCACGGCGAAGGCGGGTGCCACGAAACGGGCCAGCGCCGCGTCGGTGTGGGGAAGGGGGTCGTAGTCTTCGCCGAACCGGTCCTTGAACCACAGATGCACCCGCGCCTGGTTGCGCACCTCGACCTGGCTTCGGAACGGTTCGTCGAAGGTGGCCGCGACGCGGTGGATCACGGCGTCCTCGGCGTCCCAGCCGGTGTCCGAGGCGTCGAAATAGGCCAGGTCGTAGTCCTTGATCCCGTAGCCTGCCGGGCGGCCGGTCAGGTGGTTCCACACCGCCTGATAGACGGCGCCGGACACCAGTCGCCAGTCGGGCAGGCCCAGGCCGCGCACGGTCCGCAGCACGTGCATCAGGCCGGGGTCGGCCCGCACGATGTCGACCAGCCGGGTCTCCAGATCGCTCATTTTCCGCGCACCGGCCAGGCGTGATCCAGCGGTCCGTGCCCGCCGCCCAGGCCCGGCGCCCGGCGGATGGCTTCGGCCACATAGGCCCAGGCCTCGGCCGCCGCGACCTGGACCGGCTTCCCCCAGGCCAGGCCCGCCGCGCAGGCGCTGGCCAGGGTGCAGCCGGTGCCATGGGTGCTGGTCGTCTCAATGCGCGGCCCTTCCAGCAGGGTCTCGCCATGGGGGGTCAGCAGCAGGTCGATCACCATATCGCCGCCCGCCACATGGCCGCCCTTCATCAGCACCGCCCGCGCCCCCAGTTTCAGCAGCGCCTCGCCCGCCCGCCGCTGGCCGTCCAGGTCCTCCACCGTCAGGCCGGTCAGGGCTTCCGCCTCCGGCGCATTGGGGGTCAGCAGGGCCGCGCGCGGGATCATCAGTTCACGGACGGCCGCCACCGCGCGGTCTTCCAGCAGGGGATGCCCACCCTTGGCGATCATCACGGGATCGACCACCGCCGGGGCCGGCGTGGTGTCCAAGAGGGCGGCCACCGTCTCGACCACCTGCACCGACCCCAGCATGCCGGTCTTGACCGCGTCGGTCCCGATGTCGTCCAGCACCGCCCGCGCCTGGGCCGTGATGACGTCCAGCGGCAGGGGATGGACGCCATGAACGCCCAGGGTGTTCTGCACCGTGATCGCCGTGATGGCCGTGGCCGCATGGCCGCCCAGCATCGTCACGGCCTTGATGTCGGCCTGAACCCCCGCGCCGCCGCCGGAATCCGAACCGGCGATGATCAGGACGCGGCCGAGCGGGGCGGTCATGGCTTGCTCCATGCGAAAACAGGAGGGCCTAGATAGGCTCAACCGCCCGCCGCCGCCACCGCCGCCTGAAGCTTCAGCGCCTGCAGCGTCTGGCGCACGTCGTGCACCCGGATCACCGCCGCGCCGCGTCGCGCCGCCTCCAGCGCCAGGGCCAGGGAGCCGCCGATCCGGTCCATGGGATCGTCCGCCGTCGGATCGACGGCCTGGATCATCCGCTTGCGGCTGGCGCCATACATGACCGGGAAGCCCAGGGCGGCCAGTTCGCCCAGATGCGCGGTCAGGGCCAGATTGTGCGCCGCCGTCTTGCCGAAGCCGATGCCGGGGTCCAGCCAGATCGCCTCGCGCGCCACCCCCGCCGCCATCGCCGCTTCGGCCCGCGCGGCCAGCCAGCCGAACACCTCGGCGACCACATCGTCATAGCGGGGGTCCGCCTGCATGGTGCGCGGCTCGCCCTGCATGTGCATCAGGCAGACGGTGCAACCCAGGTCCGCCGCCGTGGCCAGGCTGTCGTCCGCCCCGCTCAGGCCGGTGATGTCGTTCCAGATCGTGGCCCCCGCCGCCACGGCCGCGCGGGCCACGGCGGGCTTGGCGGTGTCGATGCTGATCGGCCCGGCCCAGAGGGCGCGCACGCCCTGGATCACCGGCGCGACCCGTTCGATCTCCTGGGCCTGATCCACCGGCTCGGCGCCCGGCCGGGTGCTTTCGCCGCCGATGTCCAGGATGTCGGCGCCCTGGGCGACCAGGGCCATCGCGTGATCGACCGCCGCGGCGACCGAACCCAGCCGCCCGCCGTCGGAAAAGCTGTCGGGCGTCACATTGACGATGCCCATGACCTTGGGAGCGGTCACGAGGCCCCCTTGCCGATCAGGGCGCCCAGGGCCTTCAGATAGGCGCCGAAGGCCCGCCGCCCCTCGGGCGTGATCGCAACCCGCGTCAGGGGCTTGTTGTCGCGAAAGCTCTTGTCGATGGCGACATATCCGGCCTCTTCCAGCTTTTTCAGATGGACCGACAGATTGCCCTGGGTCGCCTCCAGCACGGTCTTCAGCTCGGTGAATTCGGCCGTCTCGACATCGGCCAGATAGACCATGATCCCCAGCCGCATCCGGCCGTGGATGACCTCGTCGATCCGCCCGAGATCCTCCAGTCCCATGGGTCAGGCCGCTTTCGCCCGCGCATCGCGGAACAGGGCCCAGCCGGGCAGGGCGAACAGCAGGAACAGGGCCACGGTGCAGACGCCCAGATAGGCGACCGGCTGGCGCACCAGAAGGCCCAGGGCCACCGCCGTGACCCATCCGCCCAGCGACACCGCCAGCATCCAGCCCTTCTTCTTCAGAACCCAGGCCACATACCAGGCCGCCGCCTGCAGGGCGAAGACGATGGCGGCGTAATACAGCCAGATGGCGAAGTCCTGATCGCGCATGGCGCCGACCGCGAAGACGATCACCACCGCCGCATTGGCCATGCCGGTGGCGCTGAAGGCCGCGCTGGTCACCCGCGTGGCCAGGGGGCCGCGATTGGCGCCGCCGTCCTTTCGGTCCCTCAGGATCGCCCAGGTCAGCACCCCCAGGAAGGCGACGGTGATCCCCACCACAAAGGCCAGATTGGCCAAATCGGGCCAACGGATCAGGCCGATCACCTGGCCGACGTGGAACAGGCACTGAAGCCCATACAGAAGCCCGCCCGCCAGATAGCAGATGGCCAGGGTCATCGGCGGGCGTCCGCCCCCCTCGACGATGGCGCGCATGAAGGCCAGATCGTCTTCGGGCGAGTTCAGGCGGGGCTTGGCGGGCATGGGTTCCCTCGGGTGCGACTCTTGCGGGCGGGGCCGACCGGTCCGGGATGAACCAGCCGGCCCCGCTTGGCAAACTATTCGGCGGGCGCGGCCGCCGGTTCGGCCCTGGGTTTGCGCCACGGGATGCGACGGCCGTTCAGCCATTTGCCCATGAAGCCGTGCCGCACGGTCAGCTCATAACTGGCCAGGCAGACGCCGAACACGCCCAGCGACACCCCCGCCAGCTTGACCTGCCACGGGCCGGGCCAGTCCTGCACCCACACCTGGGCCAGCATGACCAGCGGCAGATGCAGGATGTAGACCCAGTAGGAGGCGTCGGCCAGGTAACGCCGCACCGCGCTGTGTCCCGACAGGAAGCGCAGGCACAGACCCATGGCCGCCAGGGCCGAGGCATAGACCGCCAGGGCGGTGACGGCGGCGGCGATGGCCTTGTCGCGGGTCGGCTCGATCATCGGCGCCAGGCTGGGGCCGCCCGCCAGATACCAGGCGCCGAACCCCGCCGCGACGGCCACGATCAGATACAGGGGCGACCAGGCGGCGATGCGGCTCAGCAGGCCGCGGCGACGGTTCAACAGGGCGCCGAACCCGAAGGCCAGGCCGAACCCGACCAGGGCGGCGGTATGGGGCACGAGGCCCGCATCCGGCGTCGGCACGGCGAAGAAGGCGATCCATTTCGGATCCTGCCACAGGGCGACCGCCAGGGGCGCGGCCAGCACCACCGGCGTGTGCGGCCCGGTCAGGGCGCCGGTGAAGCGGTCGACCAGACGGCCCCAGCCGCCCCTCCGGTCCAGCGCCGCAAACGGCGCGCGCACGACCAGCAGGGCGACATAGAAGATCATCAGCACATAGAGGAACCACAGGTGCGTCAGCGGGACATTGGTCCAGTCATAGGTCGGCGGCGGGGGCGGCGGCGCGCCCGGCGTCACCAGGCCGTTGGCGTGGGCGTTCCACACCAGGGCGGTGACGATCCCGGCCATGACCGGAAACCAGAAGGCCGCCAGAGGCCCGGCGATGCGGATCACCCTGTCCCTGGCGAAGCCGAACCAGCCCCGCCGCGCCAGCATCATGTGGGCGAACAGACCGGCGATGAGGAAAAAGGCCGTCATGCGGAACAGATGGATGGCGAAGAACAACCAGGCCGCCCCGATCGAGCGGCTGTCGTCGGCCACGATCCAGATCTGCTGGGGAAAGAACGACAGGCTGGCGTGCAGCACCACGCCCAGCAGCAGGGCGCCGCCACGCAGGGCGTCCAGCCCATGCAGGCGGTCGGGGGTGTCGGTGGATGTCATCGGGCGGCCTCCCAGCCGGGTTGAACGGCGGCTGATTACGACAGACCAGTTTATAATGCAAACATGTTTTGCATCATCGTTTCCTGACGTCCCTTTTCCCGCCATTTGACAAACCGTGCCGGGCCGCCCAGCTTTCAGGGCATGAACCGCCTTGTCAGTCAGATCCGACGGACCAGCCATGCGGGGCGCCGCGTCGAAGGCGTCTGACCCGTAGCGGTTCGTCGTGCGCGCTGCGCCGGCCCCGCTACGGGGCGCCGCGCACCGGACCTTTCCACCCTTTTCAAGACCTGATGCGAACGGTCTGGACGCCTGTCCACCGCGCGCGCCAAGACACAGGAGACTGCCGTCATGACGGCTTCCACAAATCCCGTCGGCCTGCCCGACATTCTTCTCAGCCGCCCGGATTTCGAGGCCTTGGACCGCCTGGTCGGCGATCTGCCCGGCCGTGGCCCGGCCGCCCTGCTGCAACAGGAACTGGACCGCGCCCAGGTGTGCGAGGCCGGCGACCTGCCCGCCAATATCGTCTCGCTGAACCGCTGGCTGCACTATGTCGACGGCCGCGCCGAAGAGGCGCGGCGCGTCCAGTTGGTCCTGCCCGAGGACGCCGACATCGATCAGGGCAAGGTGTCGATCCTGTCGTGGGTCGGCGCGGGTCTGATCGGCCTGGCCGAGGGCATGTCGCTGGACTGGCCCGACGCCTCGGGCGAGCTGCGCCGCCTGACCCCGATCCGGGTCGAGGCCGCCTGAATCTGATCCCGCATAGCGAAACGGCCGCCCGTTGGGGGGCGGCCGTCTGCAGAGAATGCGGGATCGTGACGATCAGTGCACGGTCGGCTGGGTCTCTGTCCCGTCCGACACCGGCGTCACCGGCACCGAGACCGAAGGCCCGGCGTTGGGGAAGTTGTCAGCGTCGCGGTTGGGGGCCAGGCCCTTTTCCAGCAGGTCGCGGATTTCCTCGCCCGACAGGGTCTCGAACTCCAGCAGGCCCTGCGCCAGCTTTTCGTGGTCGGCCTTCTTGCGCTTCAGGATCTTGCGCGCCTCGTCCCAGCCGGCGGTGACCAGACGCTTGACCTCGGCGTCGATGATGCGGGCCGTCTCTTCCGACACGTTCTGGCTGCGCGCCACCGAATGGCCCAGGAAGACCTCCTCCTGGTTCTCGCCATAGGCCACGGTGCCCAGCACGTCCGAGAAACCCCAGCGGGTGACCATGGCGCGGGCCAGTTTGGTGGCCTGTTCGATGTCGGAGCTGGCGCCCGAGGTGATGTTCTCCTTGCCGAAGATCAGCTCCTCGGCCACGCGGCCGCCGGCCATGATGGCGATGCGATCGACCATCTGCTGATATTTCATCGAATAGCGGTCGCCTTCCGGCAACTGCATCACCATGCCCAGGGCGCGGCCGCGCGGCACGATGGTGGCCTTGTGCACCGGGTCGGCCATCTTGACGTTCATGGCGACGATGGCGTGGCCG